>Ga0209834_10000149_pt1 | contig 41228 bp, 60 predicted proteins | sample Mar14236cmmetaG_FD_184134 | JGI IMG/M metagenome (GOLD analysis project Ga0209834, IMG submission 184134) | Marine hydrothermal vent microbial communities from Guaymas Basin, Gulf of California to study Microbial Dark Matter (Phase II) - Marker... ... | reverse complement strand
AGGGAGGGGTGCCCCTTGCTCGCCGAAGCGAGCAGGTCGTCGGACACCTTGATTTTGTAAGAAAATCAAGGCTTTGCCTTGATTTTTTTTGATTCCGAGTAATTTCGGGGAGTTGCGTGGAGGGGTAGCTACCCCAACCCGATATTGCAAATTGCAACAGTGACTTGAACCTTTTTTGCAAATATTTTGCAATTCTTCATAAGTTGGCGGAATTACTAAAGAAAAAATAAAAGGCCAAAATATATGATGCGAAAAAACGGCAAGTATTAAATTTTTTTATACTCCTCGTAAGTGCCCGATTTTTCGAGAAAAATTTTAAATGACCAGACGGTCACTATGTCAAAATTTTGACAGTGGCTAAGTGTCCGAAATCACAAGGAAAATCATGGGTGCGTAAGTGTGCGAAATTACTGAGAAAAGTTTTCGAACCGCAAATCTGTAAGTGCCCGAAATTATTCACAAAATCCCGTTCATTTGTCCGACACGCAACCCTGCGAAATCATTAAGAAAAACATGCTTTTCCAGTATTTCTAACCACTTACGACATCATCGCACATTTTTCCCTGAAAAATCAGCAGGTTAGCGAGGGAGTGCGAAAAAATCCGCAAAACCTTATATGCCGAATTAGTAATATAGTAGGGATTGTAAGTCGTTGGAATTACTGGAAAAATTTTTTGGCACGTTTCTTGCATATCACAAATTTTGGCACATTTCTTGCTTCCCCTGAATCCTGTTCATTTTTAAATCAAAAACCTGAACCGTACTCACAAAATCTTTTAATTCCTACCAATTAACTAGGTAGGGATTCCTCAGCAATCTACCATTAAAAATAAATAACGGAAAATCTGTCCAGAATGGCTTAAGATTTCGAGTATGGGAAAAGATATCAGGGAAAGCAAGAAAAGCCGTAGAAGCGGAAAATAGACAATAAAAAAGGCCAAGATCATACGACCTTGGCCTTGGCGCTTGCACTCACCGCTAAAATTTTATTTGTCGTTCATTAACTCGATTGCTTCATTCAACGCTTCAACTGTATCCTTTAAAATTAACTGGATAATAATCGGATTACTAATCTGCTTTTCTACCATAAGAGCAAGTGCCCGTTCCTTAAGCACTTGCTTTGAAGTCTTTTGACTTCCACGTTTGACTACTTCGACAATTTCTTTGGCATCAGCATCAATCTTTTTGTTTGCTTCATTAAAATCCGAGTCAACTACTCTTTTGATGCCTTGAACCACTACCCGCTGATACCATTCAAGATTTTTTGGTTGCCTGAGTTCTGTATCCGTGTAATCAGTCCGGATATTTGCTCCAGTAACTTCAACGAAGTCTTTGACTAAGACTTTGACAGCCTTGACTTTTTCTCTTTCCCATGCCTCTTTTTGTTCCTTGGTCATCGTAATAGCCTCTTTTTTCTCACTCATAGCTTTCCCCCTTCCGTGAGTGCAAGCACTTACTAACAGACACAGGCAATTTTTAAGGTTTTTTAGTCCCTTTCTATTACTTTTATCCCATAGTCTAAAATAACTAAATCATAAATATTAGCATCAATACTAATTTCATGGTTTGCATCAATTTCTATAAACCAAAAACTTTGATCGTTTTCAAACCTATAAGAAACCTGAGCTGATCGACAATAAATATAAAATGTTTTTTCCATAACTCCCGTCCTTTCTAGCCTGTGTCCGCTAGAAAACGCTTGCAATTGTACTTGCGTTATATCATACCATTTTTAATATAGTCAAGGCAAAATATCAGAAGTTTTGCTCGATTTTTCTGAAATATCCAACAAAACCTAACAAAACCTAATTTTTTCGTAAAAATAGTCAATTTCTCACAAAAATTGACTAATCTCACATAAAAATTAGCTAATCTATCTTAACTTTGCCTAACAAACACTTAATTTGACTAGCATTTTCCGCTTGCGCCAATTGCGGAACATATGATAAATTTGCGTTAAAAAGAGAAAAGACTAAGGAAAAATAAGAAATGAGAAAAAATTTTCCGAAAAATGGAAAAAATTTTCATAGTTTATCAACACTAAACAAAAGTTTAGTGACGGTAAACACGGGATTTTGGCACAAACCTTGCATCCCGTCACTGTTACAACATGCCAATAATCTAATATTACAATCCTCTAATGTCGCAACATGGCGATATTCCAACATTCCGATTTTACAATATTCTAATATTACAATCTTACAATATCATAATATTAGACTATTGACTTATCACCACATGCTACTATCTCAATTCGTCAATAACCTAATATTAGCATATTGCAATAACCTAATAACCGCTCCCCTGCCTATGTATGCAAGCCAGAAGCCATTCGGCATGTATGCAGGCGGGAAGCAAGAACCCGCTGGCTATGTATGGCCAGCGGAAGCCCGCTGAGGCGGGAGAAAGGAGGCAAGACAATGAATTGGTTTACAGAGACAATGGAAAAGGCAAAAGCAAAAGCGGTTAGGCTCGTACCTACTGAAAACGGATTCTTTGACATGCGGGAGCGCCTAAATACTTTCTTCAGAGTTTGTGAGCAGGAAGGCATCTTGGTAGATGCCAAGTCTCTAGACGACTGGACAGACGAGGAAGTAGAACTAGCTTGTGAACATTTCCAACTTTTCGACTAGAAGGAGGAGACAAATGAACACAAAAGTCAAAAGCGAAAAAATAGCTGAGTTAGATGCGCAAATGAGGGAACTTGGCTTGCGCATCAAGAAGGGAAGGGCGATCCTAGAGGAATGGGAGCGCCAATTCACTTCCCTTTGGAAGGAAAAAGAGGCCCTCGAGAGGGAGTTGCCGCCTGTCACAGTACTCCCCACGAGAGGGAGGCCGAGGGCCAAAGGCGTCGGCAGGCGCTCTCCCAAGCAACGGGAGATCGACGAGCTACTGAGGCTGGCTGCCGCAGGCAAGGTCAACAAGGTTGACCTTCTCCATCAGTTGAAGAAGGCCTTGGCGGCGTAAGAAGGAGGCACAAAATGAGGTGTAGAACATGGGTAGAGAGAAGAGCCGACGGAAAGGCTCGGCTTTGTGAGTACCACGCCTGGAGACGAGTGTACAGCGAGCCAGTCCGTTCAGATGGCTCTCGGCTGTATGGCTGTGCTTGCGGAAGGTGGTTGTGGGTGCCAAAAAGCTGCACCCCAACTAGAATTCATAAAACCGATTGGATGTAGGAGGAAGAAATGATACTTGAGCCTTACGAACATGACTGCACGAAGTGCCAGTGGGTTGGGTGGTACTCGCCCCGCTCCCTCCGGCCTAAGAACGTGTACGTGTGCGGCTTGCCTGAGGACTGCGAACCTTCCATCGTCATCAGGGAAGGAAACGAGGGCTCGGACTACTGGTCGTTGAGAGCGTGGCGGAGTGGGAAGCCAGCGCCCATCGAGGTACCGGAGCAAGTCCGGCAGGAGAAGGTGTGGGGCTACATAGAGGAACTCACCGAGGGCGACTTTAACCAAGCCTGGGTTGAGGGGTTCATCTGTGGCCTCGCCACTGCGGGGTACATAACAGAGGAAGAAGAGGACGCCCTTCTTAGGCAGGCGTCCGAGAAAGGAGGCACAAAATGAAACTGCTAGCTTTGAACGAGGGAGAGAAGGCAAGAATCGCCTGCTCCTCAGAGGAGCTCGACGAAGTCATCAGGTTCGTCAGATGGCTTTTCGCTGGGCGATGCAAGGTGAAGGCTTTCGTCCAAGGCAAGGTAGCCGTTGTCGTGGCTATGTAGGCCGGATGGAAGCAATTTGTGCGTGAACAATTTGCTAAGGAGGAGAAAAATGACTTTAGAGGAAAAAAGAAAAGCCATCATCCTCTTCATGAGGAAGAAAGCAGAGGAAATCTCCAGGCTGACAGACAACCTCGTCCCTCCAGAAGAGTACTTCAATGACGAGGACGAGGAGGAGATTGCGGGGTGGCCAGAGGATGACGTCGAATTTGCCTTCCAGAAGCTCAGCCGAACTTCTGGGGAGAACGACTGTGACTGGTGTCCGTGGTGCGCTCTCTACTTCGGGAGTTGCGAGAGCTGCGGGTACGGCCACAGGCACGGAGTTTGCGCCGTAGGAGACGACAACAACTCCTATGGCATCGTCGTTGTAGGCCTAGATGGTTCAATTGCCCACGAAGTAGGGAGGGACGTTCTCATCTCCCTCTGGAGCCAGGCAAAAGAGGAGGTGCAAAATGAAGGTTGAGGAAATGCGAGAAGCGCTGATGGCCTTCACGAAGTGGCAGGCGGAGGAGCTCGCAGAAGGGCTCGAAGAGCCAGAGAGGTGGCCTTCCCTCTTCACTCCAGAGGACGAACAAGACCTCCGAAGGTGGCCGCTCCACCTCATCATCTCCGTCCATAAGGAGATTGACGAAGCCATCAGGGAGGGCAGGGTGGACGACTCCGCTATTTCGCCGTGGTGCTTGGCGTCGTTCTCTCAATGCAGCTGCTGCGAGTATGCCGCAAGGCACGGGAAATGCGCCTCTGCTGCAAGCAACCATTACCAGGTGGTGAGCGTCGTCTGCCCTACCGGCTCGTTCGTCGAGTGGGTCGGGGAGGACGAAGTTGCAAGGAAGTGGAAAGAGCTCAACAGAAGGAGGTAAAAATGACTAAAGACCAGTTACTTGAGGCCCTTCCCCACGGCTCAGGGATAGACGCCGAGTGGGAGATAGAGGACGATGGGGATGCCTGGGTGTGTCGCAATGCCTATCACCAGATGAATGACGCAGGTATGTATGTCAGCTGGAAGCCATTCGAGGTCTGGATTCCCAAGGACGCCCCGCTTGACTTCGACCTCCAGCTCGCAGACGAGGACGGCGGCCTTTGGGAGTACCTTTGCGACACAGTTTTCTGGGCGTTGTCCCAAGCCTTGGATAAGAGCGGTAGTTTCTTGCAAACAGGAGAAAGGAGGTAAAAAATGAACAAGGTACAGAAGTTGACGACAAGGATAAAGATAGAGAAGAAGCCTGAGGAGATCGCAAACCTCAGCGACTTTATTGTTACAGAATTGAAGGTGTGGAAAGGGGACGAGGAGGTCTTTTGCTGCTCCCATCCTCTCGAAGAGACTATCGAGCTGGCTGGGATACTTGAGAAGCTGGTGAAGGGGGTGAGGTTGGAGACAAAAACTGCCCCAGGGTATGACTATTTGAAGGTTGCTGAGAAAACGTTCCCAATCCTCCCATCTGAGGGAGGCAGTAAGATAGTTGTAACAAGCTACGGTGGAGATATGGACAAGCATTATGAGGAGGTCGACAAGATTGTGGAGGAGTTGAGGAAGATGGGTCTCCCTGTCGAGAGCGGAGAGTGTGCAGTAACAATAGTGAGGAGGTGTTAAATGCGGCTAATCAATAAATGTCCTCATAAGCTGAAGTTGTACGACGAAGCAGGGAGGCTCGTCGCAGAGCTCCCACCTGAGCACCCTCCTACGAGGGTCGCAGTCCGGAGGGAGAAGGTGGGCGAAACCCCTGAGGGCGTGCCAATCTTCTCTACGACGTACCACTCCTTGGACGGGGTGCCTCCCAAGGTGGAGGGTGTGGCCTACGTCGTCAGCGGGCTCGTAGTATCTGCATGTCCCGAAAGGGAGGATTTTTATCAACCAGGAGAGCTCCTGCGAGACTCCCAAGGAAACGTAGTGGGGGCCGTAGGAGTGACGAGGCCGGAGAGGAGGTAGAGATGTGTTTAAAAATCAAGGTTGGCGGAATCTATGGACTTCAGGACAACTATCTGATTGGACGGAAGTCCTTCTGGTGGGGGAAAGGAATGCTCTTCCCGTTCTACCTATCTTCCAGGGGACCATATAAGCTTCGAGAGCTCTCGTTTGGAGTTGAAGTTGAAGCAGATTTAGTCGAGCAGGGAATAGAGACAGTAGTCAAAACAGAGTCCTACCCTTTTCATGTAAGAGGCAGCCAGAAGTATTTCTTTTTATCCTTGCCTAAGCTCGGGATGCATGTCTCCCCATACAGAGTAGACAGTGACAAGGAATGGGTAGTCAAGACTTTGTCAGCGGACGAGGTCCTTGTAGCTGTCTTCTCTGAGGACATCCTTTTAGGCGGAAGCAGCTTGATTGTCAGGAAAGTGACTGTGCTTCATCCCAGCTTAGTGGAGAAATGGTTGGAGCCAGAAGGGACTGCTCGGCAAGAAGAGAAGTATGAAAGACTTGTCAAGATACTAAAGGAAGGAGGTGGTCGAGGTGAAGTTTAAAAGAGACGGTATCCTTATGTATGACGGAGAGAAGTTAAGCATCCACTACGGAGGAGTGTCCGCAACAGTCGCCCATCCAAAGGCACTCTTCCTTTCGCACCACGGGCAACGGATAGGCTCGGTGTTCGGAGGGTGCTATTATCTGGCGCTGTTCCTTCGGGAGGTCGAAATAAGGCTTTTCGAGGAAGGCGCCTTTGTCGAGGTAAAGGAGGTAGAAAATGTACGTGAGGCCTAACTTTAAAACGAAGAAAGCGTTAAGGCAAGCTGTGAAGAAGGGGGAGCGAGTGGAGGTCTGGAGCCCTGGCCCGTTTCCTTCTACGACAGATGGGATAGAATTTATCGAAGGCCCTCACTACCCACAGCCCCACCGCTGGTATGCGAAGGTGGAGGTGAAGGGTGGACTCGTGGTGAGGGTTATTGAGTGAAAGGAGGCATGTATGGCGATGAGAAACTGGTGGGCAGAAGCCCACGTGGACGGGCGCAAATCCCTGGTGACGTTTGGCCCGAAGGGGAAGGACGGAGGTTTCCTTATGAACATCTATCAGCGAAGCGAGGGGAAGAGCTTCCTCGCTTGCAGAATCGAGGGCTCCTCCGACGGGGAGAACCTCATTCTTTCCGTGGATGTCTTCAATGAGAAGAGGGAGTGTGTAGGAGGAATGTTGGTGAGGACGAGGAGGTAAAAATGGAACCATTAGAAGTCGTGAAGAAACCGGTCTGGTTTAGTGCAAAGGTGGTAGACGTGGAGCCCAAAGTCTCATGGTCAGGCAAATCCTACCTTAAAGTGAAGTGGGCTGTTGATGTTGGCAGCGAAGAGCAGTTTCTGTTTGATGCAGTAGTCCCTGAGACGGAAAGGTTTAGGGTGTATGCCAGTGTTCTAGGTGAGCAGTGGACTGGTTGGCCCAGCCGAAGAGCAAAGATCCTGGTGGAGAGTGAACGCCACTTTTGGGGTGAAACAATATTCTTCAATGCGATTTGGGGGATAGAGAAATTTAGAGTGAGTGGATATGCTTTGTGAGGAGGTAAAAATGTGCTTAGAAATCTATTGTCACGGCGTCTTCGGCAAGGTAGAGCATGACCTCCTTGTCGGGTACAAAGAATTCTTCTTCAAGGAAAATGGCGTTTACTCGTACTTTTACAACTCCAAGTACACTTTGAAACTTTGCTCCCTCCTTACGTGGAGTGGCGTTGTAGAAGTTTCTGCGCCAGTGAAGCGGCAGGACGTGGAACTTGGTCTTTGTGTCAGGGAACTGCCTGGGTTGGAGGACTGGATCTTCAAGCAAATAGACATGAGCCTGGGGATGCACATCTTCCCCTTTTATAGGGCCAGAGAGGAGCTGAAGGTCGTAGTCCAAGGAGGCATAGTTCCTGTTGTCTTCAAAGGGAGCGACGTGATGATGGTAGGGCAGGACGTTGTAGTCGAGAGGCTGCTCATCTTTCCTCCGGACTCCCCCATCCAGAAGTTCGTGACTGACGACACTTGGGAGGCGTACAAGGAAAAGTACCAATGGTTCAGGAGGGAGGTGTAGAATGGCTTATTTGGTCGTGTTCTGCCCTAGGTGCGAAGAAACGAAAGCCGTTTACGAGGGCCTCATCTTCAACTTCGAAGGTTGGGTCTTGGGGGAGGAGCTGTGGCAGGTGGACAGCGCTATGCTCTCCCTTGGGTACTGTGATTGTGGAGCACCGCTTACCGGAGAAGTCCACAAAAATGGAGAAGAAAAAATTTTAGTGTAGGAGGAGAAGATGGACAGTGCAACATTTCTTCAAGGGGTCTTCATGGCCTCATCGAGGCCAAAAGACTGGGTAGAGGGTCCATTTGTAGAAGTCCCCGTCCAAGTTCCTGCAAGTCTGCTCGCAGGGTTTACGACACAGTTGGAGAAGCTGAGGGGGCTAGGCATCCTGAGGGAGGACGCTGACATCCTCGAACTCTTCACAACTGTCATCCGCACATTCATTGTAAGCGGGATAGCAGCAGAGGGAAAGAACGTGATCGAGTCCTTTGCTGAGGCAATGCTTGGAGGAAAGAAATGAGAAATGAGATAAAGAGGTTGCGGCGCAAAGAGGTGAGGTTGCGAGCGAAAGCCAAGGCGCTGGACGCCCACATAGGGGTCTTGCGCCGCCGCTCTCTTCGCTGGTGGGCAGTCATCCGCTCCCTCGAAGAGCGCAGGCTGGGCCTGGAGAAGGAGCTCTTCATGCAGGAGAACGATGTGAGGGTGCCGGTGAAGATGGCGCCTGCTCGAAAGAGGAAGAAAAGCAAGGCCTCCCTCGAGCGTCTATGGAAACAGGTAATGGGGGACACTCCCATGCCTGGGAAGGAGGAATGAAGCATGTATGAACGTGAGAAGAAAGGAGGCACAAATGAAGTTTAAAGAACCTAGGCAAGGCGTAGAACTGGAGTTTCGCCTCATCCCAAGGCACCTACTCAAAAACTCGCCCTTCCAGCGAAACTTGTCGGTGACGCTGGTGAACAAGCTAAGCGGGAGCATCTTCTACGGCTTCCTCATCCCCCTGCTTGTCGTCCCTGGAGAGGATGGCACCTACGAGGTTGTGGACGGCCAACACCGCCTCGCTGGCCTAGACAAAACCCAGGGGGACGTCGAAGTCCCTTGCGTTGTCGCCCCTCGCTGGGTGAGAGAGCTCCCCATTATCTTCAACATTGAAAAGGGAGACAACATCAAGGACAAGGCAACGAAACTCCATAGCCTCTACATGCACAAACTCGCAGAGGTGCCAAGCATGGAGGAAAAGGAACTCGCCTGCTCCTGCGGATACGAGTCCTATCTCCTGACAATCGCCTTCTCCTACATGGAGTACAACCTCCGGTCGCCGTCCCTCGTCGAGACGGTGGTGAAGCTCCTCGATAAGGACTTCGTGGACGCCCCTTTGGAGGAGGCCGTCGAAGAGAGGAGGAGGCGTGGAAAGAAGGTAGCGGAACTCGAAGAGGCAGTTGTTGAGGTCTGCTCTTCCTGTGGAATCACTGATTTTAACTTGAAGCGTGCAGTTGTCAGCCGGTCGAAAGAGTCCCTCTGGGGACGCAAACGCTCTGTGGCGGAGTCCTTTGAAGAAGGAATGGAGATGATGATAGCAAAGGTAATGACGACTGATTGGAGCTACCTAGCTAGAGTGTGAAAGGAGGAAAAGATGATTAGTTTGTACGTGATCGCCCGAAGAGGTGAGGAGCACTATGTGACTAAGGCTTGCCTTCGCCGAGGGGAGGTGGCCCATGCCTATGTATACGAGGCGGAAGCTAAGTACCCGCCTGTGGAGGGGAGATATGTGGTTGCAGTGAAGATGGCTGGAGGTGAGGGATTTGTTGCTTGCGGAGAGTACGGGCTCTTTGCCTTCAGGAAGAGCGCTTATGAACTTATAGATAGGTTGACGGAGGTTTGTAGATGCGAATCATAGATAAAGATGAAAGCATAACATTTGAGGAACTGAAGGAGCTGCTTGACCCTAGCATTTATCAGGCTGTTATCGTGAAACTCTATAGGTCAGGGGGTAGCAGGATACACTTCCTCAAACAAAGAACTGGAGAAACTATTTGGGAGTGGACTCCTATAGACTTTGGTCCGAGTGCAATAGCGTTTTCTGCTGTAGATAAAGATGAATTGATAACTTCTCTACGGAAAGAGGTCCAGCTTGGGTATGAGCTTCATTACTTTAGAGATGAAAAAGAGTTTGTGGTTTGGCTTTGCAAGAACTTGGGGGAGGTGTTTGAATGTGGTGCGTAGTCTTCCTTTTTGAAACCCCGCAAGGTGACGGTAACGTCTCGACGCTGGCAACCCGCATCTTCAAGCGGAAGGCCGAGGCCCTTGCCTGGGCACCGGAGAACTGCGTCGTCGTAGAGCTTCGCCCAGGCATTGACATTGACCAAGAAGCAAGGTGGATAGCCCTTGAGAAGGAGGTGAAGCCGTGGTCCCCTACGAGCAAGTAGTCGCCATAGCCGAGCGGGTCGCCAACTCCTTCTCGAACCTGTGGCAGCTCTCCTTTGAAGACCGAGTGCAAGAGTGCATGCTTAAGTGGATGGAGCTCGAAGCCAGAGGCATGTATGTGAGCAAGCAGCTCCTCTTCTTCGCCTTCCGCAACCGGATGATCGACTTAGCGAGGCGATACAGGGTTGACTCCCTCGTGGAGTACGACGCCGAAGCCGTGGAGAATGTCGCTGGCGAGGAGAGGCGCCCGCCCGAGACCTTTGTTGTTGCCCTCCCCAAGGAGTGGGGCCCAACTCGCCGCTTCACTCGCATCCTCTTCGAGAAGGGGTGTGTCCGAGACGCAGCAGATGTGATGGGCATCCCCTATACTCGGGCCGACCACTGGTGGAGGAGGGTGAAGAGAAAGGTGCGAGAAATGGCTGAGAGTGGCAACTACTCTCCAGAGGACGTCCTCATGGAGGTGGAGTTGCGTATCTGAGCAAAATGTTTGTGAACAAATTGCTAGGAGGAACAAAATGCTTTACAAACCACTTAAAATTGGAGAGGAAGTCCACTACACCCCCTTTACCCGCATGTATGGCCGAGCCGAATTTGAGTTCTGCCCTGTCTTCAAGTACGGACTCCTAAGGGAGGTGTACATCTCCCCTGCTCAACAACCAGACCTGACTCACGGGTTCGTAGTCAAAACCGAGGGAAAGGTGCGAAACTTCTATATCGCCGACTATTCCCCTTCAGGGAGCGCCCTCTGCTGGCATGGTGGTTGGTGTAAGGAGCACAAGACTTACTGCATGAGATGGTACGTTCCAAGGGAGCCCTGTGTCCTTCAACCAGCTATGAGTTGCGAAGCGCTAGTTATTCGATTTTGGTCGATTGAGGAGGAATAAATGCTTGCTTACCATAAAGCAAAAGGCCTGACCTACAACCCATTGCAGCGCCTAACGTGGCCCTTCGTGGAGGAGGACTGCAACCTCGTAGTCCTCGCTCCCACCTCAAGCGGGAAGACGATCGTCGCTGAGCAGTTCATGCTCCCCACTCTCGAGAGCGGGCGCAAGGCGCTTTATCTGAGTCCCTTGAAGGCCCTCACAAACGAAAAACTCCACGCTTGGGCGGACGTCCCTTACAAGCGGGTCGCCTTCACAAGTGACCACTCCCGCCCAGGCGTCACCGTCAACGAGCAGCTCATTCTCATGACCACGGAGTGCTTGGACTCGAAGACGAGAGGGGCGAGGCGCTGGCTCCGCTCCATCGGCACCCTCGTCAGCGACGAATCGCACATGCTCTCCATGTATGGACGAGGGGATGCCTTTGAAATTGGCCTGACAAGATTCGCCCAAATCAACCCTGAGGCCCGCATCATCTTCCTTTCCGCAACAATCCCAAACGCAGACGAGCTCGGCTCCTGGCTCACACGCCTCAACTCCAAGCCTACGAGGGTCGTCAAAACAGACTGGCGCCCCGTCATCCAAGAGCACCACTTCATCCGAGCGCCGGATACGAACTGGGGCTTCTTGGCAAAGGCAACTGAGGAGATAGCCCGCATCCTCAACCGCCATCCAGGCTCTCAGTTCCTCATCTTCGTCCACTCCACAGGAACGGGGCGGAGGCTCGCAGAGGTGCTGGACTGTCCCTTTCACTACAGCAAAGTACCAAAGGAGAAGCGAGCATCCTACGAGGAAGCCTTCAGGGAGCGCCGCTTGCGGGTGATGGTCTCAACCTCCACCCTAGCGTACGGTGTCAACTTGCCGGCAGACGTGGGCGTCATTGTGGGCGGTCATCGAGGCCCCACCCTCGTTGACCCTGCTGACATCAAGCAGGAGGCAGGGAGAATCGGCAGATACGGCCTCTCAGAGAAAGGCGTAGTCTACTACATCTTCATGGACTGGTACTTTGAGAAGATGCGAAGGGAGGTGATGGACGTGCCAGAGGTGAAGAGCGTCCTCCCGAGGAGGATCTACTTCCATCTTGTGTCGTTTATCGCCCGTGAGGGGATGGATGCGCACGACATCTCCAAGTTCCTCGACTCCACCCTTGCGGCCCACCAGGGCCTGCTTGGGGACGCCCCCGCTGAGGCGATGGAACTCCTGCGCAAGTACAGCATCGTGCGTGGGTCTAAGGACCTCCCCACCGTCTCCCCCGTCGGCCGAGCCGCTGCCCTCATGTACGTGGACCCCATAGACTTGTACCACCTAAAGGCAAACTTGAGCTCGAAGCCAACTGCCCCGACCCCCATCGCAAAAGCGTTCGCCAACATCCCTTCGCTAGCGTACGACACCTTCATCCCTGACACCCTCAAAGACGTCATCAAACTCCCTTATGGAGCGCAGACAATCCTCGCAACCGCAATCTACCACTGGCTCTCAGGGAAGCCCGTCACGGACTTCGTCTCCACCGTGGTCTTCGGGTTCCTCGCCGATGTAGAGCGGATTTGCGCCGCTCTGAGGATTGCGGGCCTCAACAAAGAGTACACGGAGGTGCTAGAGATGATGCTTAAGTCTGGCGTTCCTGCGAAGCTCATTGACCTCGTTAGGTTACCAGGAATCGGGAGAAAGAGGGCGGAGTCCCTCTGGAAAATGGGCATCTGCACGAGGGAGGACATCCTCGCAAAGCAAAAGGTGGCCCAGAACGTCCTCGGGAAGGCAACCTTCCTTAAAGTGATGGACGCCATCGAGGCGGAGCGCTCAGGCAACCTTATCATCAGGTACTAGAAAGGAGAAGTCATGGCAAAAGAGGCTCTCAAAAAGAAGGTCAGAGAAAGGCAGAACGGCGAATGCGCTCTCTCAAACGTCTTGCTAGAGGAGTGGACGGCCCTCTTTGACACCGACCGTATCACTCCAAAGGCGCAAGGCGGAATCTACACGAACGAGAACACCAGAGTCGTCCACCCCGTCGCCCACATGCAGCGTCACGGCAACCTTGTCATCCGCCCTGCCGACCTCGATGAGCTAAAGTGCCTAGTTGACGACCGCCAGCAGATCCTGAAGTTGCGCAACAAGTTCGCAAACCAGCTACTCGCTTACAAGCGCCAAACTGACTCCCTCAACCCCGACACCGTCGCCTGGCTCGAGGCCCAGCTCCGAGGGGTTGAGTTGAAGTTGAGGGAGAGGAGCAGGGCTGTGAAGAAGTTCGTGAAGTCCATTGACTCCCCTTTGGCAAAGGCTGCTCTTGGAGTGCGAGGCGTGGGGCCTATGACGGTTGCCTTCTGCTTGGTGTACATCCGGCTTGAAAAAGCAAAACATGCGTCTTCCTTGTGGAAGTACGCTGGACTCCACTGCGCCTCTCATGAGAGGTACACGAAGGGCGAAGCCTCCGGCGGAAACAAGACCCTTCGAACGGCCCTCTACACCCTTGCAGACTCCCAAGTCAAGAGCCGAGGGCCCTATCGCAAGGTCTACGACAGAGTGAAAAAGCGGCTTGAGAACAGTTGTCGCATTGTCAAGACAAGGAACACTCAAGGGAAGCTCGTTGAGAAGCCTTGGTGTGAGACGAAGCCTTCGCACCGTCACGGCACAGCCATGCGAGCGATAATGAAGCACTTTCTCGCTGACTGGTGGTATGTAGGGCGGACGATCGCTGGATTGCCAACAGACCCAGTTTATCCCGTAGCGCATCTAGGCCACGAGAGGATGATTATGCCTGAAGAAAGGGGGTGGGTTTACTAACCAAGAAAATCGAGGAAGCTAAGGATTAGGAGTGAATCAATGTCCAGGAGGAAACCAAAATTACGAAGTGAATCATCGCAAACAAGGAAACCACTCCGCATAAGTGAATCACACAATCTAAGAAATCCATTCTGTAAGAGTGAATCAGACATAGTAAGGAGCTCATCTTATAAGAGTGAATCAAAAACGAAGAGGAAACCCACGGACGAAAAGTGAACCATTGCCACCAAAGAAACCATAATTTGCAAGTGAATCAGGGTCAACAAGGAAACCATTTTTGAAAAGTGAATCAACAAACAAAAGAAACCCACGAGCAAAAAGCGAACTATGTCAGGACAGAAACCCTTGGGCTGAGAGTGAGTCATTGAGGAAAAGAAAACTACCTATCAGAAGCGAACCACGCTCATGAAGGAAACCAAGGCCGCTGAGTGAATCATTGTCAACAAGGAGACCAGGGAAATGGAGTGAACCAAACCATTCAAGAAAACCAAAGGTTCCAAGTGAACCACGAGCGCTAAGGAAACCAGTCTAGGCAAGTGAGTCATTAAAAACAAAGAACTCCCATTGTGTTGGAGCGCTCCTGAGAGGGTGCGAACGCCCACCCTCTCACCGTTAACAAATCGGAACGGGGAGAACCCCCAAAAACAAATTTTAAAGGAGGATTTTTATGCGTACTGAAACAGGAATCGTCAAGACAAAGGGCGGAAACGAATGGGAATTTTCTCTAGTAATGCCCAAGGATGTCGAGGAGGCCATCGAGGTTTACGGTCCACAAGGCGTCCTCTACCTCATCAATTCTGCTCTCCGAGTCAAACAGCAAGCCATCGCCCGTGAAGCCTTCAAGCAGGGGAAGGACAGAGAAGAAGTTGACGCCGCAGTCGCTGCATACCGCCCAGGCCAAGGTGCCCGCACATCCACAAAGGCCCAGGCGCTCCAGCTCATCATGGACAACCGTGACTCTCTCTTAGAGAACCCCGACCTGATGAGCGAAGTCCAGAAAGCCTTCGTCGCAGGCAAATTCGGCAAGGTGGTCGAGCTGCTGTCATGAAGTTCGAAGACCTGCTGAAGAAGCCCTTGCACGAGATGGACGACGCTGACATTGAGGAAATCGTGCGTACCCTCAATGAAGAGCAGCTTCGGGCCTTGGAGGCGAAGACGAAGAAGGCGTTGCGCAAACGCAAGGTTTCGTCAAAGAAGAAGAAAGAGAATGAGGAGCTGTTCAAGAAACTCCTTGCCGGAGGCTCTGAGTGATCGTTCGCTCCTCTTTTCTCGCAGAGATGAAGCTGTGTTTCGCACGAGCACACTATGCGTATGACCTCGGATTGGTGTTGAAGGGAGGTGGGAAGAATCCGGATTTGCTCTTTGGAACGGCTATCCATAAAGCGATAGAAAAGTTCCACAAGGAGGGGAAGGAAGAGGCCCTTGCTTTTTTGCAGGACATGGAGTTTCCTCAGCACGGGGTGAAGAACAAGATCAATGCGATCACCCTGTTGAACATGTATGTCGCCTCGAAGCCGCCGAGACTCCTCGTCGCCGAAAAGGACTTTTCCTTCAAGATCGGCAGGCATGAGTGGAGGGGGCGGTTCGATGGGATTGCGAAAGTAAACGGAGAGCTCTATGTTGTCGAGCACAAGACAACGAAACCCTATTACCTCCAATTCAAACCAAACGATCAGTTCATCTCATATTGGGCCGGAGCGAGGGTCTACTTCTCCGAGGTAGCGGGCATCCTTATCAACTCCCTTGACCCCCACCGCTTGGAGGTCAACCGCTACCTCATCACATTTACTTTAGATGAGTTAAAGAGATGGAGGCAAGAGACAAAGCTCCTCCTCTCTTTCTACACACTGTGCACCACGAAAGGGGTCTTCCCCAAGTCCCCTTTTGCGTGCAAAGCCTTTGGGAGGGACTGTCCATACACGCCTTTGTGTAAGGCCGACCCCTCTCAAAAACAACTAATCATAGACAGATGCTACAACATCTCTCGTGAGCAGAAGGAGCTGGACTGGTGATCTGCACCTGTGGAGGAAGCATGTATGTAAAACGGAAGAAAATCGTGTTTGAAGGGAAGAACGGGAGCTTCCCCACGCAGACGAAGGTCTACGTCTGTAGGAAGTGTGGCCGAGAGGTCGCTGCCGTCTCCTTCGCTTACGAGGGCAACACCATCTTTGTCAGAGGGGAGGAAGAAGATGGCGAAACTGAGTGAAATGAAATTTAAGCGGTATGTTGCTGTGTTGTGGGGCCCCCCGAAGGTGGGGAAGACTGTCCTCGCTTCGCAGTTCCCGCAGCCCTTCTTCATCGACCTGGATGACGGGCTCAAGAGTGTCAAGTCCCTTCGGGCGAAGTACAGCCTGGACTTTGATTTCGACGTCATCCAGATAGATGAGGGGCCAACGGAAGACGAGGACTTTGTCCAAATCTGTGGGAAAGCCTTCGCCAAGCAAAGCGCCTGGCTCAAGGTGAAGAAGCTCGTTGAGAGCCTCGCCTTGCGGATGCCCCAGGACTCCACGCTCATCCTTGACAACACTTCGAGGGCGTCGGAGTTCCTCTTGGACTACATCCGCCAGAAGGTGGGGAGGGAGCAATTGCAAATTCAGGATTGGGGAGTTTTTCTGAACGAAATGCTCTCCCTAATTCTCACTCTCAAGTCAAAAGGTGCAAAGTGCAACGTCATCATCATCGGGCACGAGTACACTACAAAGGATGAGGTCACGGGAGAGTTCGTTCGCCAGCTCCTCGTCCCTGGCCAATCCAAGGACCGCATCCCCTCGATGGTGAACGAGTATTTGCGCTTGGAGACTAGGGTCAGCGGCACTCGCAACAAACCAAAAGTCACAAGAGTACTGCGAAGTGTGCCCGACCCCCGCACCGCCACAGGCTCTCAAGCGCTCTTACCTGACATTGAAAATCCGACGTATGAGAAAATGAAACCTTATCTGGAAGCATCCCTTGGCAGGGAGCTTCCTGAACCAACATGGACGCCACCGGAGGCGTAACAATGGACAAGATGAAATTCTTAGCCGAGCTTGATGGGTTCCTCTCTGACAAGATTACCAACCTGGAGATAGCAGTTGATAGGTCTGCTGGAGAGAACGAGCCTGTCCTAGCGCTAATAAACGCATCTAAACTTCTTGCATTGAAGGACCTGTACATAGAGGTCCTTGAAGAAACGATTCAACATCCGCAGCCAGAGGGCTGTGAAATTCCTTGAAAGGAGGCCAGTTATGACTATCATCAACTTAGACTACGATTTAGCCGAGGTACAAAGCGGTTTCGACCCCCTTCCAGCAGGACAATACCCTGCTCGGTTGGACAAATGCACCCTCGTGGAAAGCACCACAGGGAAGCCGATGCTCAAGATGGAGTGGGTTGTCATCGAAGGCGAGTACGAGGGTCGGAAGCTCTTTGACAACGTCGTCCTCTCCGTCACCTGGAAAGTGAAGCAGTACGCTGAAGCCGCAGGCATTGAAAGTGGCAAGCAGCTTGACACCCAGGACTTCGAGGGACTCGAGGCTATCCTCGACGTCCGCCAACGAGAGTACGAAGGGGAAATGCGCAACGAAATCAAGAACCTGACACCGATGGAGTAAGGAGATGCGTGTACCAGCTGAGCAATTTATCTTCGAAAGCGACTTCAGAGAAGAGCGTGAAGGAATTGGAGACCTGGCTCTCTCCATCAAGAACGTCGGGCTCTTACAGCCGATCCTCGTGGAGAAGGTCGGGGACTCCTACATCGTAAGGGCAGGCCGCAGTCGCTTCATTGCCCTCACCGAGTACCTTGGATTAACCCACCTGGAGGAGGGAAAGCACTTCATCTTGAGGGAGGGTATCGACGACCTCGTGGCCCAGCTCGAAGAGAACATCCGACGCTCAGACCTGAAGCCCGTCGAAATCGCTCGGCTGGTCAAAGCCATCCATGAGAGGGGCGTCGAAGAGAAGGGACGCCCCGTCCCAGGACACACTGGCGGTTGGACTGTGAAGGACACAGCAAAGCTCCTGGGCAAAGATCCCGCTATGGTGAGCCGGCTCCTGAAGATCGCTGACAACGAGGAGCTTGTCAAGGACGCAACCTCTGTGAGCGAGGCTGTCCGCAAGATGGATGCTGAGGAGAAAAAGAAGATACTCGGTGCAGTTGAGAAAGCGAAGGCTGCGAAAGCTAAAGTTGACTTCGAGGGCCTTCTGGCGAACTACCGCTTAGGGGATGCCGTCTCCTTCCTCTCCACCCTCGACGATGCCTCGGTGGATCTAGTACTCACTGATCCACCGTATGGCATCAACTTGGATGATGTTGTTGCCTCTCCGGAGGAAGCATACGAAGACGAGCAGGCTGACATCGTCGCCCTGCTGAAGGCATGTATGCCCCATTTTCGCCGTGTCCTCCGTGACGGGCGGTACATGGTTTTATGGACGTCATATCAATTGTATGAGGCCGTATGTGTCATGGCTGAACGTGCAGGGTTCTACGTTCCAAGGGTGCCGTTGATATGGGTAAAATCGGGGGCAACGGGGCGATCAATTCAATCAACCCTCCGTGTTGGGTGCGCCGCCGAAATCGCCCTGTACGCATACACTACCCCTGACGCTCGCCTCACCAAACAAGGACGCTCAAACATCTTCACCTACCCACCTCCTCCAGCAGGCAAGCGCTTTCACGCTGCTCAAAAGCCGGAGGCCCTCATCATCGACATCATTCAGACATTCTCCTCCCCAGGCGACACCGTCCTCGACGTCTTTTGCGGGAGTGGCTCCACTATCCGAGCGTGTTACGACACCAACAGGCAGTTCATCGGTTGTGAGAAGCTCGAACGTCATTACAACAAAAGCATCTCAGCAACAATTGCTTACATCGAGGAGAAAAAATGCGCCTAATCCAACAGGTCCCACAAAACCCAGCTAAGATTTGCGTCGTCGGCGAGGCGCCTGGAGAAGAGGAAGACCGTAGGGGCAAGCCCTTCATCGGATACGAGGGGCAAATCCTTCGGAAGTGGTTCCGTTTCGCTGGACTCAAGTGGCACGAGTGCTTCGTGACGAACACCGTCCACAAGCGTCCGTTCAAGAACAGATACGACACCCTGCCCCAGGAGGTGATCGCTGAGGGCCGAAGGCAGTTGGCCGAGGACCTGGAGCGACTGAAGGCCGAAGGTCTCAACCTCATCATCGCTGTAGGTGCAAAGGCGCTGAACGTCCTCACGAACCGCCCTCAAATTACAAAGTACCGTGGTGCCATTCTCCCTTGCACCCTTGTCCCAGGTCTCAAAGTCCTCCCCATCATCCATCCAGGGAACATCATAAGGGGAAACGGGCGCTTCGAGCCTATCTGCATCCTTGATTTGAAGAAGGCTGCTCGTGAGTCCAAATTCCCTGAGATTCTTTATCCTGAGCGCAACATCTGCACCGTCACGAACGAAACTGAGGCTTTGAAGCTCCTCCACGACCTCATAGACTACCCCTCTCCTGTGGTGTGCGACATCGAGACAACTGGGCCAGTAATGGTTGCCTATGGCATGGCAACCTCCAAGAAAGAAGCCTTTGTCCTTTCCAAGGAGCTCCTCCGCCAGCCAATTGTCCTCCGCCAGCTCTCCCGCTTCTGCGCCTCCTCTACACCCAAGGTCTTCCACAACGCCCTCTTTGACTGTATGCACAACGCTTACTACTACAAAATCCTCAACAATAACATCTACTGCGATACCATGCTGGCCCAGCACGCAATCTACCCTACGCTCCTCAAGTCCCTAGCTTTCTGTGCCTCCATCTACACGAACGAGCCCTACTGGAAGGACTTGAAGGAAGGCGAAGACGTCAAGGACTATCTGAAGGATGTGAAGAGGGGCGCTGTTGACTGGGACTCCCTCTACATCTACTGTGGGAAGGACTGCTGCCTTACCTATGAGATAATGGAGGTTCAACAACGAGAGATAGATGAGTGGGGCACCCGCAAGGCTTACAACCGCATGATGTCTCTCATCCGCCCCTGCCTCTTCGCTATGGTTCGGGGCACAAAGCTCGACTTGTACGCCATTGAAGAGTTCCGCAAGAAAAATGAGCGGGCAATCGAAGTCCTTGAAACAATCAAAGAGCAAACGATAGGCGATGTCAACACGAACTCCCACGTTCAGCTTAAGAAACTCATCTACAAGGACTGGCAGCTCCCCGTGCAAAAGAAACATGGGAAGGTCACGACAAATGATGAGAAGTTGCAGAAGTTGGAGAGGATGCCGACACCCTTCAAGCTGCACATTGGTCTCATAAGAAAGCTCAGGGAAACAAAGAAGAAGCGAGACTTCTACAACCTCAAGTACGACCCTGACATAAGGATACGGACGGCGCTGAAGATCCATGGCACTTACACCGGCAGGTTTGCGTCTTCAGAAAGCATCACGGGCTCAGGGAAAAACTTGCTAAACATCCCTAAAGAAACCCGCACCTTTTACAAGGCTGATGGGGACAAAATCTTCATTCAGGCTGACCTCTCCCAAGTGGAGGCCCGCATCGTCGCTGCGCTTAGCGGAAACGAGGAGTGGTTGCGAAAGTTCGATGAGACAGACCTTCACACAGAGACAGCAGCTATGCTCTTCCACATCCCCTACGACAAAGTTGACAAAGCTACTCACCGCTACACAGCAAAACGCATAGCGCACGGAAGCCATTACCGCCTAGGGAAGCGCCTAATGGCTGCTATCCTCGGTTGCTCCGAAAGAGAGGCTGCGGAGCTCCAAGCAAGGTACTACGAGATTCGTCCTGGTTTGAGGGAGTGGCAACAGCGGGTAGAGAGGCAAGTCAAGAGGGAAAGGGTGATCCGCACAGTCTTCGGGCGAGTAATCCAGTTCTTTGGGCCCCTCAACGACAAGACGTACAGAGAGGCCATCGCTGCAGAACCCCAGTCCACTGCTGCAGACTACCTCAACGAGGGGTTGATACGCATTTACGAAGAGGACCTCCCTTCCTGGGAGTTTCGCCTCTCAGTCTACGACTCTATCCTCTGTCAAGTAGACGATGACCTTGAAACCATCATAAGGTGCATGTATGCAATGAAGAAGCTGGTTGAAGTCCCGATCACGGTCAACGGCCTCACATTCGTCGTGCCCCTCGATTTCGAGCTCGGCTACTCCTGGGGCACGCTCAAAGAGGTCAAAGACTTGAACAATATAGAAAAAGTCTACAATGAGCTCAAGGTATGAAATACCCGAAGTTTGTAGAAGACTACCTTTTTTACACGGAAGGAAACGAGACGCCGGAGGTCATGCACCTCTGGGTGGCAATGTCCACCCTTGCGGGCGCAGCGGAGAAGCGGTTGTGGATCGACCGAGGGTTCTTCAAGCTCTTCCTCAACTTGTACGTTGTCCTCGTGGCACCTCCAGGTGTCTGTGCGAAGTCCACATCCCTCTCCATCGGGATGAGGCTCCTCAAGGAAGCTGGATACAATGTCTTCGAGGACTCAGTCCTCAAGGAAAAAATAATAATGGAGATGTGTGAGCTTGAAAAACAGATCGAGGTCAAGGGGAAGATGTTTAGGCACTCCTCCATTACATACGTCGCCTCTGAGCTAAACGTGCTCCTCGCCTCCGGTGTGGACATGGTGAAGTTCCTTGTGAACATTTGGGACAAGGACGACGTCCTCATTTACAAGACAAAGAACGCTGGAGTCTTCGAGGTCACAAACCCCTATTTCAACTTGATCGGAGCAGCCGTGCCTGAGTGGTTCGGGGAAAACGTGGTCTCTGACATGAACTCCACCGGCTTCCTTGCCCGCACGATCATTATCTACGAGGACAAGAAACGAGGAAAGGAGCCCTCGCCTTCCCTTACAGACGCACAGCGCAAAGCAAGGGAAAGGCTCATCGAGCATCTGTTGTGGATGGGAGACCTTTACAGTGAAATCGAGATAAGCAGGGCAGCAGAGGACTTCTATAGAGACTGGTATATCTCACAGGAGATCGACGCCTCCCAGGACCACCGCCTCGTTGCCTATCAGGAGCGCAAAGTCAAGACCCATGTTCTCAAGATCGCAGCTCTGCTAGCTCTCGCAGACAAGAGGTTGGTTGTGGATGTCAGCGACATTGAGACCTCTGTGGAGATGTTTGATGGAATCGAGAAGAAGATGCGCATCGCCTTTATCCTTTCGTCTCCAAACAAGCTAGCACATTACGCATACAAGACAGTGCAGTTGTTGAGCGCAAGGGGAGGGCGCCTCCCTCTTGCAGACCTCATCCGCACTTTTCACACAGAAATAACAAGAGACCAGTTCAAAGAACTCCTTGAGCTGCTCTCAGACCTGGGGGATGCCCATGTTGAAGTCAAAGAAGGCAAAAAGTATTTGGTTGCGGAATAAAGATGACAAGAGCGTGCGCTTCCTCAAGAAGCTGCTAAGTGACAAGTTTATGCGCCCGCTCCTCATCATCTCAGACGAGCCTGTGACTGCCCAGGAACTCATTGAGATGGGGATCAGCTACATTCCCTACGACCTTGAGTTTTACGGCCTATCTGAGAGATTCCGTGACGACAGAGGGAAGTTAAAGTACCGCTTGACGAGGGAGGGCCTCAACATCTCGATTGCCCTCAAACACCTCATTGCCACAATCGACGAGAACTTAAGAGGAGGAGAAAGTGAGAAGAGGAGAGAGGAAGATTTCTTTGAGGGTCCCAGCGACCCTTTATACATCCCTTAAGGAACAAGCGGAGAGGCACAATGTCTCGCTTAGCGATCTCATGAGGACAATCCTCGCAAACGGGTGCTATCCGCAGGACGAGGCGTGGAAGTTGAAGATCTGGAAGATTTTTGGGGTGAACCTTGTGAAGGTAGAGTGGGCGTTGAAGAAGAGCGCAACCGTAGGCGAGTTTCTCTCCTACTTAGATCAGTACTCGAAAGTTGTCTCCATTACCCCAAACATAAGCAAGCACCATGACTTCGACTTTACGATCAACGAGAGGGTGTTTAATATCACCGCCAAAAAGAAAGCATTCACGAAGGACATAGCAAACATCATAAATGAACTTGACAAGAAAATCCTTGATTCCTATGAGGAGGACTTATGAAGAAGAAAAAGAACTACGCAAAAACCTTGAGTTTCGCCGTTACGGAGGAGCAGTTGATGAAGCTGGAGAAGGTGAGTCGTTTGACAGGGATGAACATTTCAAAGGTTGTCCGTGCCCTTATTGATTCGTCCATCCCCGACCTTGACCCAAACGACCCATATTGGCGGAGGGTGGGGGCGTCCGGCATATTCAGCATGGAACTCCCGAGGGACGCCATCGTCCCGTTCATTGCAAATTGGTTAAACCTGTCCTTGACAGGGCTCCGCAAAATTGATAACGTTGAAGTAATCCCATGCCCTGAATCGGGCATCACTCCCACGTTCTGGGCGTTGGAGAAAATCCGGAGGGCTTTCTATGATAAAAGTGTACGTGAGCGGACAGATCAACACTACGAATCCCAGGGCGAAGCTCCGCTCACTTGATGAAATCGAACTCATCTGCAGGAGGGTCCTTGTCGCAGGCGCCATTCCAGTTGCCCCCGCTGCGTGGTTTGTAGACATGAAGAGAGACCCCAGACTGCCGAAGACTGCTGAGTGGTGGGTTGAGAACATCCACCGTCCTTTTATGGAGGACTGCGAGGTCTTTTGCTACTCCCCCATTCTCACAGGGATGCAGCACAGGGTTTTCGCCTTGGAGAAAGACCTTTGGAAGGAGATCCACCCCTCGGCGCCTGTCGTGCCCGCAAAAACCATCATGGACTTCCTGCTTTCGGAGGCTGCAAATGGACTACAATGAGTTTGTTGACGCCATACAAAACGATGAAAACTTTTTGAAGAAGATCGCCCAGTTTTATCTTCGCTTCGGCGATTTCCTCTCCATTGAGGATGAACTTGACCTCGAGCCTGGCTCTTTTGCAAGGCTCATGCGGGAGTTTCCTGAAGCAAGGAAGCAAATCAGTGAAGCCGTTGACGTCGAATTTGAGGAGGAGCAGCGGATGGCGTCGAAAGCAAGAATCAGGAAAGCCCTCAATCGCCTATCAGCCACTGTAGATACTGCTGACGACGAAACATCCGCCCTCAAGGCTGCCCTCGGTATCCTCCAGTTTGACCTGAAGCTGCTGAAAGAGGGGAGAAAAGAGGAAGAGGAAGATGACTTGGATAAGCTGTGGCGAGAGGTAACGAGTGAATCAAAAACAAAGAAAGACGTTAAAGATAGTAAATGAGATCTCGCAGCAGTATAGAGACGACCCCGTCGGCTGGGCAAACAGGTACATCTCCTTCGAGGGCCTCAAACTCTCAGGGTTGACCTGGCAACAGGAGGAGATTGCCCATCAACTCGTCAAAAATAGGTATGTATGTGTCTCGGCAGGTGGTGGAATAGGAAAGACCGCAGTCTCCGCCATCCTTATCCTCTGGTTCCTCACCACGCATCCCTTCGCAAAAGTCCCCACAACCGCTCCCACAGCAAAACAGCTGAACGACGTCCTTTGGTCGGAGATCGACACCTGGTTGAAGAGGTGCCGGCTTGCGAAGCTGTTCAAACGAGTAAAGGGGAGGCTGTACGTTGAGGGTTTTCGTGAGTGGTATGCGACTGCGAGGACAGTAAGCAAGGACAAGAGGGAGCTCAACGACACCCTTGCAGGCTTCCATGCTCCCTCAATCCTCATTGAGATCGACGAGGCCTCAGGTGTGCCTGATCCCGTCTTCACCGCCCTCGTGGGCACAATGACAGACAGAAACTCCTACATCCTCCTCATCTCCAACCCCGTCTCCACCGGAGGGTTCTACTACGATGTCATCTCCGACCCAGAAGGGAAAGGGAAGGACTTTAAGGTTCTTTTCTACAACGTCATGGACTCCCCACTTGTCGATGAGGAGTTTATCCAAACAATCATCAACATCTACGGCAAAGACTCTCCGATGTACAGGGCAAAGGTCTTGGGGTTGCCAATTGACGTCAATGAGAGCGTCGTTGTGGCTCCAGAGGTCTACGACAAAGTCGTAGCGACCCAACGCTCCATGACAGAGGGCCCAGTCATCCTCAGTGTGGACGTTGCCGGAGGTGGGCCGGACGTCTGTGTCTTCTGCCACCGCATAGGCAACTCCTTTGTTCGGTGGGATGAGTTTTACAAGACTGACCCCACTTTTGTTGCTGATGAAGTTGAGAGAATCTGGAGAACCATGTATGTCAACCGTCCGTTTTGTGCAGTCATTGACGCCCACGGGCTTGGCGCAGGTACCTACTCGAACCTGGCGAAGCTCAACCGCTTTCCTGTCCTCGGCTTCGTGGGGCCTGAGAAGGCCCACCACCAGCTCATGTACAAGGACAAACGAGCGGAGAACTACTATAAGCTCCATAAGAACTTTCCCACCTACAACTTCCCTGTTGACCCTCCTGAGAGGTTGAAGAAGGAGCTTGCGAACCTCCGCTTTGACTATTCAAAAGGCCCAATAGCGATGGAGGACAAAATCGCCTTCAAAGCCCGCCTAGGCTTCTCCCCCGACTATGCCGACGCCATGATGATGACGGAGGCTGTTGAGAACTTTCTTGCTCTCACAGCTTGTAGGAACGTCCCCGCCAAGGCTGTGTCCATTTTTCGTAGACTCCACACCAAGAAACGAAGCCACAAGTTTGGGAAATACCGGAAATTTATCGTGTAAAATAAAAGCCTTGACAACCCCTCCATTTTTATGTATGCTCCCAGTAGACCTATAAAATCTTTCATTGGTGAGCAATTTGCACGCCGACAAATTGCTCAAAAAAGGGAGCATGAAACTTCTAAAAATCTTCAGTCGCAAGACAACATCCAAAGACAAGAACGTATCCCGCCGCATCTATGGGTCGCCTGGCTATGACGAGCAACAGTCTGGCCTCCCTGATCTCGAGTTTATGGACGACCTCTCTCCACCTGATGGCCTCGACAAGTTTCGAGTTATGGAGAGAAACGAGCCCATTGTTGGAGGGCTCATACTTTCAATCAAGAACGTAATAAAGCGGGTCGCTATTGACATTGACGGCGAGAACGTTGATTTCATCCTCCCTCAACTTGAGGCCCTCCCTGGGGGGATCACGGGCCTCATCGAAGACATCACCTCAGCCTTCACCTACGGGTTCTACATCGGCGAAAGGGTCTGGACGGTCGAAGACGGGAAGGTCATCCTAAAAGACGTCATCCCCCTGCACCAACCCACGATCAGCGCCATCAACAACTCCAAGGGCAAGGTTGTACAGCAGGCAACGGATGGCACTCACGAAATTCCGTACAAAAAATGTGTGCATCACATCTTCCTCAAGGAGGGGCGCTCCCCCTATGGGATCAGCCTCCTCAGACACCTTTACAAACCTTATTACTACAAGATCTCCTGTGAAGCCGCTGAGGCTACAGGAGTTGACAGAGACCTAACTGGCCTCCCTCTCCTCCAGGCCCCCGAGGGGTTTGACTTTACTGCGGCTGATGAGTCCTCCCCTCACTACGATCCGGCCGTTGCTGCTACACTTGACTGGGCAGTAGATGTAGTTGGCAACGTCCGGAAAGACAATCAACAGGGTCTTGTCATCCCAGCAGGGTGGCAGTTCTCCCTCGTGCGGAGTGACGGGACTTCGTCAATAAATACAACAGACATCATTCAGCGCTACAACTCTGAGATGGCAGCAGGATTGCTAGAGAGCTTTCTCGCTGGAGGTGCCTCCTCCCTCACCTCCAAGGGGAACATCGAAGCCATGATTCGAGTTTTCCTTTCCGCCTGCGATGCGTACATCAGGTCTATTGAGGAAACCATAAACAACCAAATCATCGCTAAAATCTGCGAATACAACAACATCACCCCGCCACAAATCAGCTTCTCCTCAACCAACGTCGCAGACCTTGCAGACCTTGCATCTTTCGTCGCTCGACTCGTCAAAACCGGCGTGATTACCCCAACTGTCCCGATGGAGAAAGCTCTCCTAGCAATTGCTGACCTCCCTTATGAGGATGACGAGGGCCAGATCAAGGACATTGAACCGTTTTTGCAAGCAGGAGGGTGGAGTGCCGATTCCGAAGCCTAGGAAAGGAGAGAAAAAAGACGACTTCCTTAAGCGGTGCATGGCAGATGAGGTAATGAAGCGGGAGTATCCTGATAGAAAGCAGCGTTACGCCATCTGCAATGCACAGCTCAAGGATAGAAAAGGAGATATGACTATGGCATTCAGACACAATAGCAAGACAGCAGACAATGAGCCTCGGTGGAGCGAGGTTGACAAGACAGCGCTCCCTCGCCAGGCTTTCGCTGATATGGGAGAAGAAGGGAAAAAGTTCACGTGGAAGTATCCGCACCATTGGGTCAAAGGCGGGACTAAGAAAGATGATGATGGGATATGGGTTGACGGGGAGCTTCTACTTCACACTGGAGGGTTGAAGGCTGCGTGGGCTGCTGCGAATGGCGCTCGCAGCGGAAAGAAAGCGCCCCAGCACGTCATCGACCATCTCCAAGCCCACAGGGCCACAATCAAGACCTCAGCAATCGGTGCAATGGCTGCTGATCCCTGGCTCATTGAGCCTTCGTGGCTCCAAACCATGTATGACGTGGTGATGAGAAATGGGGATCCAGAGGCTCTTGCTGTAAAGGTTGGCGAAGATGGAGGAGGGTTCGAGTTGAGGGATGATGTAGGAGTGATCCCTGTGAGAGGCCCGATCTTTCGCTATGCGAATCTCTTCACCGAGATAAGCGGGGCGACCTCTACAGGGAAGTTGGCAAAGTCCATTAACAAGGCCATCGAAGACCCAAGCGTCAAAAAGGTGATCCTCAAGTTCGACTCCCCTGGCGGGCAAGTTACTGGGATCAATGAGTTAGCGAAGATCATTAGGCAGGGAGCGGAGAAAAAGCCAATCATCGCCTACGTTGAGGGTTCTGCAGCATCAGCGGCATACTGGCTAGCCTCCGCTGCAAGCGAGATCGTAGCTGATGAGACCGCCCTCGTTGGGAGCATAGGCGTTGTTGCTACGTTCCGCAAAAAAGAAGATGACACGGTCGAAATCGTAAGCTCCAACGCCCCACGCAAGCGGCCAGACATCAACACAAAGGAAGGGAAAGACGAAGTCCGCAAGACCCTCGATGCCATTGCAGATGTTTTCGTCGAAGCCGTCGCTGAAAACAGGGGCGTTGATAAGAAGTATGTACTTGATAGGTTTGGACAGGGCGGTGTCCTCGTTGGACGTGCAGCCCTCGCTGTCGGCATGATTGACAGACTAGGTTCATTTGAAAGCATTATTAAAGAAGACAAAGGAGGAAAAGAAATGAGTGATAAGCTCACGAAAGAAATTTTGTTGGAGAAGTATCCTGACCTGGCAAAAGAGCTGGTCGAGGAAGGAAAGAGAGAGGCTTTCTCTGTGACTGAGAAGAGGATCATGGAGCTTCAGAAAACAATGTTCAAGAAAGATATGACAACCAAAATCGGAGAGGACGCAGCCAAGATGCTGGTTCCGCTCTTCGGCAAAGTCGAACAAGAGACCATCGACACCATCGCTGACGAGATCGCAAGGCTCCAGGCTGTCATCAACGACCTCGGTGCACAGAAAGGTTCTACTGAGGTGAGCGAGCCGAAGGATGATGACTACAGTGACGAGGAAATCGAGAAGTATGCTGAGGAGCACGGCCTGCAGCGCCACGAGGCTGTCATCGAACTTGAGAAAATGAGAGCAATGAGGAGGAAGTAATATGGAGAAGAATGTAAGAAAGACAAGCGTAGTAAATACGTCTGCCTCCTTGGAGGATAAAGAAGGGTTTGCAGTTGGACTTGATGGAGTGTTGACTGCGTCTACTGGGGACTTTGTCTACGGCATCGTCTCCCAGGGGAGACCAGCAGGTGAGGCCAGCGAGATAATCATCAGCGGAGAGTGCGAAGCTGAAGTCAATGCTTCAAGTGCAATCGCTGTTGAGGACCCCCTGACCGGAGCTGCTGATGGACGCCTTGTGAAAGCAACGATCGGCTCCCACATCATCAGGGCAATTGCAAAAGAAGCTAAGTCTTCCGGAACAGGCACAATCAAGGTTCTTCTGTACGGATAAAAGGAGGTAGATAATGGCACACTGGTACGATCAGATAAGACCAAAGTTCGTCTCCAACGTGGCGAACAAGTATTTGTTGGATAATGAATTTGATGCTTTCCAAGTATTCCCTAAGGTAAACTCCAGGCAGCTTTCTGGATACATCGCAAAGTACAACAAGGCTGACTGGATTCGCATTGGAACGGTAAACGACTATAAGAGGATCGGAGCGACCGAAAGTGTGGGGGAAGGATACGAGGTTGATAAGCAGCTCTACACCCTCGAAGAGTTCGCCTTCCACTATGACATCACCAAAGACGATGCAAACGAGTACGACAACCCCTTCGACCCCGTGAACGATGCAGTTGACTTTGTGATGCAGCGACTCCGAAGGGTGCTCTTGCAGAACGTGGTAAACTCCATCCTCACAACGGGCGTATGGGGGACAGACCACAATGAAACAGCGTCCAAGTGGGATGCAAAGACCTCAGGTGTAAGTGACGTCGATCCTGTCGACAAGGTGATGACCTGGGTAGAGGAAATCGAGAAAGTCACCGGATTCACACCCAACAGAGCAATCATCGCCGCTGATGTCTTCCGAGCCCTCAAAGGCAACACTCACATCATGAATAGAATGAAGACAACAAACGACAAGGTCGTCACGGTCGGCCTTTTGGCAAAGTTGTTCGAGCTTGACAAGATTTACATTGCGAACGCCATCAACAGCGGTGGTACTGACTACATGGTCAACGGCTCTATGCTGCTGTACTATGTCCCTGATAGACCAAGTAAGTTTAAGCCAGCAGCAGCATACCACATCACCTACAAGGGCCGTGGCGGAAACAACATCATCACCAGAAGAATCCCGATGCCACACCTCAACGACGCCCTCCGTATCGAGGCATCAGTGAAGTCCCAGCTTGTGGTGTTGGCAACTGACCTTGGAGTTTACGCTTACAACCTTACGAGTTAATCATGGATGAGTTGACACTTATTCTTGAAGTTGGAAGTGAAGCCCTCGATGAGCTTAGTGATACGGAGAAGACTGCCATCCTCAGCAACTATGATGACGACGAAGTCAAGTATGCTGGGATGAAGGTCTTTGACATTCTCCGTAAAAAGTTCCTCCCAACCTACCGCATGGGGAGGATGTACGAGGAGCTCTCCGCTAAGTTCGAGAAATACGATAGGCTGTACAAGGAGTACTGCTCCGTTGTTGGCGCAGGCTCCTTGGCAGCTGATCCTGATGACATCGACAACTACGACGTGGAGAGGTGGAAGTGGGTTTCACCAACGCAAGAGTAACCTTAAAGAGGAAGACGAGCACAGGCTCTGGGTCATTCGGGAAGAGTGAGATTGGCGACTACGACGTTTGGCTCGAAGGAACAGACGTCGAGGCTCAGCGTCGAGTAGGATCTATAACAAATGAACTTTCCGTACCACGGGGCCTCTTCTTCCTCTTCTCCGATGTTGACCTCACGGATTGCTTTGTTGAGATCGACGGAGAAGACTACCCCATAATTGCGTTTGACAGATTCCTTGATAGGAAGGGAAATTTCCATCATATAGAGGCAGCGTTTAGCTACTAATGAAGATAAAACTTGAGCCGACGTTTACAACAAGAAAGATTATCAGGAACCTGAAGCTTGCAAACCGCACCATCAGACATAACATGAAAGTTGCACTTAACAAGTCTCTTGACTTTGCGGTGGACAGAGCGAAAAGCTGGTACATTGCGGGTCTCTCAGGAAGCAGGTTTGCGAGGAACATCCCTCTCGACCCTAACAGGCTGCACTCCCGCAGTGGGAGATTGCGGGCCTCGATAGGGAGGACGGATGCAAGGTTCTACGGGGGAAAGTTGATAGCTGACTTTGGCTCCGGTGTTGGAGGGCATCCGAAAGTTCCCTATGCCAATGTCCATGAATTTGGGTTGACGAAAGCCCAGTCAGTGAAGGGGCATATAAGGATGCAGACCCACGCCTTTGGGTACTTTGGCCCGCCGTTCCCCTTTCCCGTTTGGGTCAGCCCTTTCATGAGGTTAATGCAGATAAAGGCTCGGCCGTTCCTACAGCCAGCACTTGATGATATGTTTAGCTCCGGCCTTTTCAAGGAGTTGTGGGAAGCTGCAATTGAGGCCGGCGTGGAAGGAGAGAGATTATGAGCAAGAGAGACACAATCCTGGAGGCGTACAAGACCCTCCTAGGTACAATATCCACTGCCAATGGGTACAACACCGATGTCCAGCGTGTGGAGAGGAAGATGCTTTTCTGGGACACAGAGGAGCATTTTCCTGTCCTCATGGTCTTGGGCGGGAACGAGGAGTTCGAGGACACCCTCGGTGGGAGTGTCTACTCGACCCTCCATATCAAGATCAGGGGCTATTCCCAGAACAGCAGTGACCCAGAATCTGCGCTCTGCGACATCATTGATGATGTCATCACGGCGCTCGACTCAGATGACAACACTTACAAAGGAGAGACTACGCTTGTGAGCGTTTCGACTGACGAGGGATGGTTCCACCTGCAGCAGCAGGGTTTTGGGTTCTTTGAGATAGAAATATCAGTGCTTTACACCTTTGAAAGGGGCAACCCATGAAAGAGTGGCCTGAAAACATCCTCTTAGCTATAGCCCAACCTCTTACGTGGCCTTACATCCACTCGTACACGCACCTGTCCATGTTTGCAATGAAAAGGCCAGACATCATACTCCTGGACACGCCGAGGGGCGGGGACATAGCTGAGAAGAGGGAAAAGCAAGTTGAAGCAGCCCTCTCCAGAGGGGCGACGCACATAGCTTTTCTTGACGCTGATATGGTTTATCCGGAGAACGCCCTGTGGGATATGGTTGAGGTTATTGAGGAGAAGGGCGCCGACCTTTGCGGGATCGTGTGCTACCGAGGATATCCGCCTCACGACCCCCTTATCTGGGGCGACGCTGAGGACAGGCTCTTGACTCCCTTCAGGGATTACAACTTCGGAGACCTTGTTGACGCCTCCGCCGTTGGGTGTGGGTGTCTCACAGTCAAGGCAGAGGTCTTCTTCGAGGTGGAGCAACCCTGGTTCCAGATTTGCGAAGTTCGGGAGAATGAGCGAGTTATCCGCAGAGGCGAAGACACATACTTCACGAGGAAGGCCACTTCAGCAGGCTTTTCCTTGAAGGTCATAACAGCCTACGACATAGGTCACATAAGAGAGATCATAGTTGATAGAAACGTTTGGCTCATCAACCTTTTGATTAGCAAACTGAAAACTACGGAAAACATCATCAAGCTTCTGAAGAGGCTTGAAGAGGAGGAAGAAAATGGGTGATCCATTGATGGGGCGATATGCCTCAGTTAAACTCGGAACCGACTTGGTTGCGAACCTAACAAACTGGTCGATTGACATCAACATGGATGAGATTGATGTTACGGCTTTTGGAAGTGTTTGGGGAAAGAGTATGCCTGGGTTCCAGCGGTGGACGGGCAGTGCTGAAGGGCATTATGACCCCGCAGACACGAATGGACAAGCGGAGCTCCAGAGCAACGCCCTCTCAGCGACGAAAATCCAAGACATAAAGTTCTACATCGACTCAACGTCTTACTGGACACCAGACATTACGAATGACAGTGACGCAGGTTGTTTTATAAACGTCGTTAGCATCAAGCACGACAAAGCAGGCGTGGCAAGCGTCACCTACTCAATCCTTGGATTTGGGCCGCTAGTCCTTGAATAGGAGGAGACATGAAGCTAAAGAGGTATAAAGAGGGAGTCTGGTTTGATGTTTGCGACGGCGTGCGAGTGAAAGTCCGCCCTATCTACCACTCGCAAGTCGCAAAGATCATGAATAAGCATAGGAAGAAGGTAATTGCTGGAGACAGAGTTGTTGATGACTATGATGAAGCAGCGATTGCGTTTGAGATCTTCAATTACACACTCGAAGACTTTGAAGGGATCGAAGCTGACGGGGATGTGCGAGAAGCTATCTTTGACAACGACCCCCTTCGGGAGTTTATAAGTGAGAAAGCAGGGATGCTTAAGGAAAAGTACGAGAAGGAGTTTGAAGAAGACCTAAAAAACTCCAAGAGCTCGCAAGGTGGATAAGGGAGAAGCGTGAGACTAAGTTCTGGTGTCCGAAATGTAGAGAGTTTTTCGCTGAGAGAGGAAAACCTACGCCTTGCGAGAAGTGTTGGCCAGGCATCAGGCAAGCGAACGTTGAGGCTTGGGAGGTGCTGCAAACCCTTGGGCCGGACCCAATGGGGCCCTCAACGCAGGGCATCCTAGAGGTTGCGAGGCTCCTCGAGGTTGAGGACGAGCTTGAGGTTCTCCAGAAAGTAACATACTTGATTGGTGAGATAGATGGCAAAAGACATAAAGTTCAAACTCATAGTTGATGGGAAAGAGGCTGAGTACTCCGTTGAGAAACTAGGGAAGCTGTTGGAGTCCCTTGGGTACAAGGGCTTTCGTTCATTCTCCAAGTTTGGATCTGAAACCAAAAAGGTGGAGAAGTATCTAGAGGGAGTCAGACGCACTCTTGGGAGGCTTCAGAGAACCTTAGTAGCCATCGCTGGAGTATGGGTTGCTAGAGAAGTCATAAGGGGCTTTGAGGGGCTTGCGAAGTCAGGCATCGAGTTTAACAAGACGATGGAACAGGCCAGGATAGGCATCGGCGCCGTTCTTGCAGCCCAAACCAAGATGAAGGATGCTCTTGGGCACGAGTTAAAAGGAAGAGAAAAGATATTGGCTGCCCAGGCTGTCGCAGCAAAGGTGTCAAGAGACCTCTTTGAAGCAAACAAACGTACAGCAGCTACATATCGAGAATTGCTAATAATGTTTCAACAGGCCCTTCCTCACGCTCTTGCTGAAGGATTCAAGATCGAGCAGATAGAAGAATTTACTGTTGCAATGAGTCAAGCAGCAACTGCAATGGGGATTCCGCTGAACATGATGGCTGAGGAAATGCGGGCCATGCTTAAGGGGACGATTACAGCGAAGAACACGCTTATTGCGACTGCGTTGGGTATGGACAAAACAGTCATCAAATCACTACAAGGTCACAGTGAAGAACTATACAACTACATAATGAAATACCTCAAAGCGTTCCAATTATCAGCTATAGATATCCAAAGATCATGGTCAGGACTGTTGTCTAATGTCAAGGATATTTTCTCGTCAACTATGGGAGTTGCTTTCAAAGACTTTTTCGAAAACACAAAACATCTCTTCAGTGGTCTAATCCAAGCCATCGGCACCCCTGAATTCGAGGCATTTATGACAGCTATTGCTGATGCGATGGTGTGGTTTGAGAATGTAGCGCTAGATGCAGCAGAAGCAATCTCGAAAGGGTTTGCTGAGGTCTATGATATGCTAAAAGCAGTTTGGGATTTACTTAACAAAGCAAGCAACCTTGCTGTCTCTGGTGTTGATAAGATGTATAATTGGATCTACGAAAAGTTCCCTAGGTTTAAGCCTTTTGAAACTTCGACAAGAGGTGGAGCGTCTGGTGGATGGGGAGAAGCTGCAAAGAGAGATGCAGCTGAAGCAACAACAGCTGTTGAAATGTTCTTTGCTAAGCTAAGGACAGGGATGGGGACCTCAAAAACCAGAGGAGACGAGTTGAACAAGATTCTCGACAATCTCAAAGGGCTTATCATTGAGTCAACAGCGAAGTTGGGAGACAGCGCAGAGAGACAGAAGGAGTTAGAAAAAGCTGCAAAGGAGACTGAGAAAGCCTGGGCAAAGAACAGAAATTACATCGTCCAAGTTGCAAGGGAGATGTATGACCAAAGAGAAACAACCCTCAAACTGCGGCTTGAGATTGCCAAGCTAACAAAAGATAAGGAGGCTCAACTCGAGATCGAGAAACAGTTGCTTGAATCCCAGCTCATAGCAAAAGTTGCCCTCGGAGAATACACTGAAGAACAGGCAAAGCTCGCAGAACAGTTGAACAAGCTCAAGTTGAATAAGCTCGCCGAGGAGCTCGACAAGACTGGAAAGATGATGAAGGAGATGGCGAAAGACATTGCGCAGAATATGGAGAGGGCCTTTGAGGACTTCTTCTTCAATGCGATGAACCTGAAGTTCGGGGACATGGTTGATAACTTCACGGACGCCATCCAAAAAATGTTCGCTCGCCTCCTTGCTAGTGGGCTGATGAAAGTGATTGCTGGGGAAAGTTGGGAAGAAGGGATTTTTGGAGGCATGTTCGGCAAGATCTTTTCTGGAGGTGGTGGCGGTGGAGGGGAGAGCTTCACCCCAACAGCGGGCACAGGAGAGTGGACTTATCACTTCGCCTCAGGAGGGGTCATCAACGAGCCAGTCGTTGGAGTTGGGCAAAGGAGCGGCAGAGGCTACATCATGGGTGAGGCCGGCCCAGAGGCAGTTGTCCCGCTAGGAGGTACTGCGGAACCAGGAAATGTAATCGTTAACATCGAAAATAAGGGCACGGAGAAAAATGCTGAGGCCCAGGTTCGCCTAGACGTCAGAGGCATGGTCATAGATATCATGATGGAAGACCTTATCTCACACGGGCCTTACAGCCAGGCATTGAAAGGTGGAGGAGTGTAATGGCAGACTTTCCTACATTGTCAAGTGGAGTTCTTGCGTACCCGTTTAAAGAAGAAGGACTGGGGGTTGCGGACCTCCGGACGCCCACAGACGCTGGGTACGTGATTACGAGGAGGAGGTTCACGAAAGACCCGAAGAAGTGGGGTGTCGTCTACAAAGGGTTGACAGATGCTGATTTTACGACGATGTCCTCCTTTATAAGTACGCAAGGAACAACGGGGAAGTTCAATTGGGAGCACCCCGTCAGTGGAGACACAAAGGTAGTGAGGTTTGTGAAGAGGCCGGCCCTAGTCAGGAAAAATAGGTACTGGGAAATGTCTTGTGAGTTGGAGGAAGTATAGATGTTGACATTGTCTAGTGCAGCCATACTGGAGAAGAACAAGCTGGACAGCACGGGGGCCTTCCTTGTGCTGCTGGAGATCAACTTCGAGGGAGTCGATCCTATCAGGCTGGTAAGGAACACAGAAGACATTGAGTGGAATGGGGAGACATGGTATGCGTTTCCCTTTGACATCGACGATGTCCAAGAGGACGCAAAAGGGCAGCTTCCGAATGTCACGATAAGAGTTGGAAATGTGACAAGAGTGCTGCAACAGTACCTCGACGACTCTCAGGGCGGGCTCGGAGCAACAGTCACTATTAGAGTAGTCCACAGCGACCACCTCGATTTAACTGATCCGGAATTTGAGGAAACGTTCGAGGTCATAGGCTGCTCAGTTGACCAGATGTGGGTGAGGTTTACACTTGGAGCGGAGAACCCGTTGCTGACCCGTTGTCCACGGCAGAGATTCCTCAAAGACCATTGCAGATACAAAGAGTTTAAGGGCACTCTCTGCGGGTACAGCGGGAGTGCAACGGAGTGCGATCGAACTTTTGAGAGGTGCATGGAGCTAGGAAATGAGCATCGGTTTGGCGGGTTTCCTGGCATCCCGACGGGAGGTGTTTATGCAAAGACCCCTTAAAGGCACAGATTTAGCTGCTTGGAATATTACTACAGTAGTAGACTTGAGAGATCTTATCGGAGCTAAGTTTGTAGATGGAGGGCGAGGGCCTGAAGAGTATGATTGTTGGGGACTCACAAGGGAGATTTTTCACAGATTTGGAGTTGAATTGCCCGACTACAACATTGGTGCCTTCGAGTGTGCTAGAGTTGGAGAAGAGATAGGGAAACATGTTGCAGCAGCCCGTAATGGCGGAGACAAGGAGTGGGTGGAATTGAAAGAGCCAGAGGTTCCATGCCTCGTAGTTATTCGTAACCACCCAAAGTTTGTGAATCACTGCGGAGTTTATGTAGGTGAAGGCAAGTTCATCCACACGTTAGAGAAAACAAACGCAATTATAAGTGAAGTGAACAGTCCGTTGTGGCGAAGGAAGATAGTAGGCTTTTTCAAGTATGAACGATCTGGTTCCAATAGATAAGCTTAAGGCTACGGCTGAGCCTGTAACAGTCGTTACCATCCTGAATCCGTTCAGGCCTTACGACAGGACTATCCTAAGGAAAGACTGGCAGCCAGGGAAGGGGATAGACTATTACACTGGGTACTTGCCGGTTTTAGCTGATGTAGAGCTTGTAGCGTCAGTGAACGGCAAGGTAGTAAGGGACTGGAGCCAGGTAGATGTCAATCCTGGAGACTTCATTGCCGTATGCCCGCTTGTTGCAGGTGGTGGAGGTGGGAAGAAGATACTTCGCTTAGTGGGGATGTTGGCTGTTGCTTTCATAGCTCACTGGGCAGCAGGGGCTCTTGCACCAACATTCGCTGGAGTGCTTGGTGGACTAGAAACAGCTAAGTGGATAATCGGAGGAGTTATTGGCTTAGTTGGTGCTATGATAGTCAACGCTATAGCGCCTCCACCAAAACCAGACATCCCACGCATCGGCCAAGATAGTTGGAACGAGTCCCCTACATACTCGTGGAACGTGTTGCGTAACCTCAACACCCAAGGCAACCCCATCCCCATTCTCTACGGCACAATGCGAGTCGCAGGACAAATCATTTCTAAGGTCGTAGATGTGGACGGCGATAAGCAGTATCTCAACGTGCTCATAGCTGTGGCTGGACATGAGGTCGATTCGCTGACCGACATTGAGATAAATGGACAGCCAGAAAGCTATTACTACGGAGTCACCAGCTACACTAGGCTGGGTACCAATAGCGACGCTGTTATCCCAGGCTTCAACGAAGTGGCTACGCAGCAGACGTTTGGCACAAAGTTGAACTACGGCTCCCCTGTCACCTACGAGACAGATGGAAATGCAGTTGAAAAAATCAAGCTGCACATTACAGCACCTTACGGATGCTATTACGCAAATGACCAAGGAGGCTTGGACAGTCGCTCAGCTTCTTTTCGAGTGCAATACCGAGTCAAAGGTACATCAACTTGGACTACGCAAGGTAATTATACAATAAGTGGAGCGACCACGAAGCGACTATCACGAACAGTTACCTTCGACACCCCGTCAGCAGACCAATACGAGGTGAGGGTGCAACGCACAAACAGCGAGTCCTCCTCAGCAAGGGAAAGGACAGCTATTTACTGGACAGCGATGACGGAGATTATCAAGCGCTCTCTCATCTACCCAGGCATTGCGAAGTATGCAGTGCGGGCCCTTGCTACGGATCAACTGAGCGGAGCGGAACCGACGTTCACAGTCAAGGCAACTAGGTCAACAGTCCAAGTCTACAACCCCTCTACGTCCTCATGGGAGAGCAGAAGTGCATCGAACCCAGCTTGGGCAGCTTACGACCTCCTCGTCAACGAGACTTACGGGGGAAGGATAGACCATACTCGGATAGACTATGACGCCTTTGAGGCGTGGGCGTCCTACTGCGATGAAACTGTCCAAGGTGAGACTCGCTTCAAGCTCAACATCTACATTGACTCTCAGATGACTCTTTGGGAGGCGTTGCTCACGATATGTAAAGCAGGAAGGGCAGTTCCTGTGCGCAAAGGTACCCAGTACAGCGTCATCGTAGACAAGCCCTCCACTCCAGTGCAGATGTTCACAATGGCAGACATCAAGGCAGGGACTTTCAAGGAGACCTTCCTACAGAAGAAAGACCGAGCCAATGCCATTGAAGTCACCTACATTGACGAGGACAGAGGCTACACGAGGCAGACAGTAGCCGTCTACAGCGATGACTACAACAACGCTGATGAACCTGATAATAAGCAGAGTATGAGGCTCGTTGGTTGCACACGAAGAACTCAAGCCATAAGAGAGGCTGCATTTCATCTCAACAGCACTAAGTGGCTTGTTCGCACCTGTGAGTTTGAGGTTGACATCCAGGCGCTCGCCTGTCAAGTTGGGGACAGAATCTACATCCAGCATGACGTCCCCAAGTATGGGCATGGTGGAAGGGTAGTGGAGGCAACATCCACCACAGTCACAGTCGACCATGATGTGGTGCCTACACTCGGTGCTACCAACGTTATAGCTGTTCTTCATAATGATGACTCCATCGAAGAAAAGACAGTCACGCAGTTAGACTATAAAGACAATCTTGTTGTTAACGGAAACTTTGAGAGGGATAGCGTAGGCTCGACAGCTCCTGATGGCTGGACAGTCTCCTACAACACAACTCCGACTAAACACGAGGTGTATGCAACCAGCCAAGACGAGAGTGGAGGAGACAGTCCGTGGTGGAGAGAGGATGCACACACATTCTGGTTCAACTCAAGTCCTGTCGAAGACTTAGCAATAAGAACTACTGACTTTATAACTGTTGATGAGACAAAGCGCCACAACATAAATTTTTGGTGGATGAGAAAGAGTGGTACCGTAGAGATAGATTGCAGGGTTTACTGCTATGACTCTTTGGATTCCTTGATCGGCACTTTATCCCCTATCTCAGTGACATCCTCTAGCGGCAGTGACTGGTCGCAAGAAAACGTAGTAATATATGCTAGCTCTGAAACTAGTGAATCAATGAGGTTTCCTTCTGGAACAGCTAAAGTAAAGGTTGTGTTTCCTCTTCAAACTAACTCCAATTCAGGTGAGGGACTGATAACTAGGATTCAGCTAGTTGAGAACGAAGAGCCTGTAGACTGGTTATCCAAGCTGACAGTATCTTCAGCATGGAGCTCTACTCCAGAGCAGTATGAACGATACGCTTTTGGGGAGCAAGACAGCTACAGAAAGCCTTACACAGTGGTGAACATCTCCAGGGGAGCTGATCTGGATAAGAAACTTACCTGTGTTGAATACATAGAGGACATTTACACGGATACGGGCTACGTCTTTGAAGTGCCTACTTGGGACGTTGACTACCAAGAGGCCACGAAAGTCTACCTCCATGAGTTCCTCAGTTTCAGTCCTGATGGGACTTATGCAAGTAACTTGGCTGTCACTTGGCATCCGTCAATTTCGACCGAGCATTACAGCTGGCACATCTGGCTTGAGGACTTGACCAGCGGAGACGATCCAGTGTTTGTAGGACAGGCTGACACGATGCACTTCGTTATCGGTCCGCAATATCTCACGCTCAACCACCAATACAAGGTTTACGTGGTACAGCTTGGGCAGGGGCCAGTTGACCTTGGAGGCAACACGGCTACAATAACAATCCAAGGCGAGTATGCGCCGCCATCAGATGTTACTTCGTTCAGCGGAACCTTCGACTCAGTGACCCGCAACGTCAAGTTCACGTGGACGGCCATAGATGACATAGACCTCGACCATTATGAGATAAGGCAGGGCGGGACTGACTGGGACAGCGCCACCGTCATCATCGAGCACGCAATAGGCACTACGGCAAGCTGGTACGTTGAGGACACGACAAATGACACGATAAGATTCTGGATAAAAGCTGTTGACAAGGCTGGGGTCTATAGCGAAAACGCAGCCTACGACGACGTAGACATAGACACCTCGTCTTGCCCGCTGCAGCAACCAACAGGGCTAACCCTTAGCACATTCAGTGAAATAGCAGACGACGGCACCGACCACGTCTTCGTGCGGGCTGAGTGGAACAACAACGCAGAGAGCTCCGATGACTTCCATCACTATGATGTGCGCTTGGTGAAAGAGCCTTCTGGGTCTGGCTACACCTCCCATTACTCCACGTTTGAGACGAATTACTTGTGGGAAGTGAAGCCAAACACAGAATATGGAGCGTATGTGAGGGCAGTTGACAGGGGAGGAAACGCCACCAATTGGACGTCGATGGTTACTACAACCTCAGCCAAAGACTCAACGCCCCCAGCTACGCCTTCTTGGCAAACCACTCCCATCATTCCTGGGTTCAAGGTCATGGGCCTCCACTGGCAGGCGAATACTGAGGACGACCTCCTGGGGTACGAGATTCAGAGGTCCATGACTGGCAATTGGAGTGGGGAAGAGGAGAGCCTTGGGTACGCATACGTTAACTTCTTCACTGACTCGGGTCTAGACGTAAGCACTACCTATTACTACAGAATCAGAGCCGTGGACACTAGCGGAAACACTAGCGGATGGAGCACCACTGAGAGCGGGACGACTCTGCAAGTGGGGGCTGCGGATATAGCCTACAACACCATCACCGCCAACCATGTGGACACTTGGGACTTGACTGCGCTGACAGCGAAAGTCACAGGGACGCTTAGTGCTGGAAAGCTGGAGTCTAACAACTGGGGAACCGATGAGGGCGTTCAGATAGATCTTGACAACGAGGTAGTGAGGTTTGGAGGGTCAGACGATCCTAAGCTGAGCTGGAACGGCACTATTCTCGAAGTTGAAGGAGAGATCACAGTTACAGGTGGAAGCGGAGCCTCAAACTTCAGTGATTTCACGTTACCACTAGCTAACCTAGTGCAGAACCCAGGCTTCGAGGACAGCACTAAGCCTGATTGGTGGACTGAGAAAGGAAGCGCTGTTTCGATAGAGACTACTGGTGGTAATGACAGTAACCATTGGATGAAGGTTACGAGATCAGGAAGTG
>Ga0209834_10000148_pt1 | contig 41585 bp, 42 predicted proteins | sample Mar14236cmmetaG_FD_184134 | JGI IMG/M metagenome (GOLD analysis project Ga0209834, IMG submission 184134) | Marine hydrothermal vent microbial communities from Guaymas Basin, Gulf of California to study Microbial Dark Matter (Phase II) - Marker... ... | reverse complement strand
TCCGAATACATCTTTATCTCCTTTGTCTTTATTCCCTTGTCTAATGGCGTCTTGAGATCCCAGCGACTTACCACTCAGACCACGCAGCCTATACCCTTTGAGTGGTAGGTTAGGCGGCCTGAGGTTTGGCCTTTCCCCACAGTGGAGACATTGCTCTCAAGCGATCTACCACCGGCGGGAGTTTTTCAAGTACATAATCTATGTCTTCCTCTGTGTTGTTTATATCCAGGGTAAATACAATGGAGCCCTGGGCCAGCTCTGCAGGCACTCCGATGGCAACCAGGACCGGCGAGGTCTTGAGTGCCTTTGAAGCACACGCAGAACCAGTATTTGCGTATATACCATGGCTGCTTAGCATAAACACAAGGGCCTCTCCTTCAATTGCTTGCACACAGAAACTCGCATGACCAGACAATCGGTTTTCAGGATGGCCCGTATACTTGACGGCCTCAATCTTTTCAAGTACACCGTTGACGAGCTTATCCCTCAACGCCTTCACATGGCTCACTTTGGCAGGGATTTCCGCTTTGGCCAATTCGGCTGCCTTTCCAAGACCAACAATTCCAGGGACATTTTCGGTCCCGCCCCTTCTTCCGCTTTCCTGAATTCCGCCATGCATCAAGGGCATTAAGCGCAGGCCCTTCCTGAAGTACAGTGCACCTGTGCCCTTTGGTGCCCTCAACGGAATCCCAGAAAGACTCAAAAGATCTACACCCAGCTCTTTTACATTCACAGGGACATTTCCCACCGTAGCAACCGCATCGGTGTGAAAGAACACGTTGTTCTCCTTGCACACCTCTGCTATCTCGGCCAGTGGCTCAATAGTCCCTATTTCGTTGCTGGCATGGGTAATGGACACAAGTATGGTTTCTGGCCTGATTAGTTCCTTTAACCGATTCGGGTCCACGAGCCCATATTCATCAGCTTGTAAAAATGTGACCTCATAGTCCAGACGTTCAAAGAACCTGGCGGAATTGAGCACCGAGTGATGCTCAATGGCCGAGACAATAATATGGTTACCCTTTTTTCTATGGGCAAAGGCTATGCCTTTCACCGCGAGGTTATTTGCCTCGGTGCCTCCCGAGGTGAAGATGATCTCCTCAGGTCTTGCACCTATTAACTCGGCGACCTTGGCCCGCTGCTCGTCGATCACAGCCTTGACCCTTGACCCCAGGTCATAAACCGTAGATGGATTACCAAACTCCCTGTCAAAATAGGGCATCATTTCCTCGATGACCTCTTTCCTGACAGGCGTAGCAGCAGCGTTATCCAGATACACTTTCCTTTCCATCGCCGTTTCCTTTCTTTTTCCTTATATAGAGTTTGTAGCAGTCTTCGTCCTCTTCTATGCCGATAAATTCCTGTCCGCATTTATCACACCAGGAAGGGATGTCCTCCAGTGCCCCATCATAATCGGTAAGGATCTCGAGCACCTGGCCCTCTTTCATACATGCCAGTTTTTCTCCCGGCTCAAGGAGATGGAGAGGACACATCCTGCAGACGAGATCTAGCGTGTCGTCTGCTTTTATGTCTTTCACGAATTTCATTTTCTACCTCCTCTTCTATATGGGGCGAGCCTTTTTCCCTAGTCTTTCAGTATAGAATAACGATCCCGGCTGCCCTTGTCAATGGGCTTGCGTAATATATACAAAAAAAGTAGGGAAAGATATTTGACCTAAGTCAATTGCCACCAATTGATTTAAGGGTAATGTGAAAAAAATAATAATCCGAGGAAATGAATATGGGAGAATCAGTGAAAGTCTTTCTCTATGGCAGGTTTCCTGAAGTTTCAGGAAGGAGATCCAAAAACTACAGGCTGAACTTGGCTAACTCTGTCATGCTCAGAGAGTTTTTGAGTCGCATAGGAATCCCGCTCAGCTCTGTTCAGCTTGTGATGGTTAATCATAGAGCCGTGGGAAAGGATGCGATTATTCGTCCGGACGATCGCGTTAGTATTTTCGGGCAGGAATACCCAATATTTGCTGACTGGTTAAGCCAAAGAAGGGTGGGGCAGACGGTGCGCGATTAAATCGGCGGTGCGATTGTTACCAGAACCGTCATATCTGTCTTGGCCCGTATGCCGTGAGGCTCTGCAATATCCGAGATAAGCACATCGCCCTTCTTGGCTGGAAGTGTGGAACCCGCACCAAGGAACTCACCTTCACCCTCTAAGACTGCGATACTTACCTGTCCCTCTATATCGTGGGAATGAATGGGCAGCTCCTGGCTGGCCTTGAAGTTGAAATTTAGTATCTTAAAATAGGGTGAGTCATGGACCAAAAGGCGGCTCATGTGTAGGTCATTGAAACTATTTTCTTCATATAAATTGATTTTTTTCATGTGAGATCTCCTTTTGTTACTAAACAGGTGATTCCTCTTGGCCAAGGCTAATTAAACCTCATAGGGTTGCCTTTTTCAACACCTGTCCTCTTGTGCTTATAACAACCTGCTCCACGGGAATTTCCTTCCCCGCCATTTCCATTGCCTTTTTTACGATCATTGGAAGGCCGGAGCAGCAGGGCACCTCCATGATCAGGGCAGTGATGCTCTTGATATTAGCCGATTTGAAAATATCGGCAAACTTTTGGATATACTGGGGTATGTCATCGAATTTGGGGCACCCCACAAGCACAACTTTTCCCTTAATAAAATCCTGATGGAGGGTTGGATACGCTATGGGTACACAATCTGCTACTATTAACAGTTCTGCGTCTTTTAGAAAAGGTGCTGTTGGAGGCACCAAGTGAATCTGAACGGGCCAGTGGGATAAGGCAGATGAAGCAGATCCCTGGCTGGTGGGTATGTTTGCTTCGTCACAAGCAGAAACCGGTGCAAAGGTTTGAAGGCGTGCAGAAGGACAAGCAGGTGCCGCAAATTCCTCGGCGACCTTTTCTGCCTGTTCCTTTTCCTTTAGGTATTCTTCCACGGCCTGTTCGTCAAAATCCTCAGCCTCACGTTCAATGACCCGCAATGCACCTGTGGGGCATTCTCCGAGGCATGCTCCTAGCCCGTCGCAGTATTTTTCTGCAACTAGACGAGCCTTACCGTCTATTACCTCAATGGCACCCTCGGCACAGGCAGGTACGCACTGGCCGCAGCCGTCACACAATTCTTCATCTATTTCTATTATTTTTCTCATTACTTTCATGACTTTCTCCTTAATAAAACTTGACGAGCTAAATTCTTTCCACTTTCCGTAAGGAATGCCTTTTCTATAACCCTCTCAAGGGCTTCCGAAGGCTTTTTTTCCTCTTCTTCCTGTTTCTCTTCAAGGTTTACGAGCATATCTGCATCGTAGAGGGCCATAAAGTTCACGGTCTCCTCATCCCTGGGATGGTGGTGATGACCCACAATATCGCACACCTCATCAATCAGTTCTTCTTTGGCGCCCAACTTTGTAAGGATTTCTCTGGCAATTGGTGGGCCCTCCTCTTCCTGATATTTGGCAGCAGTGCTTTGATGTTTTCGCTCAGCTTCCTTTATCCCAATGTCATGCAGATATGCTGCTGCCAACACCACGGCCAAATTGGCCCTTTCTTCCCGGGCTATTCTTTCCGCGTACCTGGCAACCTTGGAGGCATGACCTATTCTCTTGAAATCCCTCCCAAAGTATTTCTTCATTTCAATGGCCACACGGTCTTTTAGGAGATCTTCTTTCTGGGCCAGAAGTTCTGGAGGAAGATTACCGATACATTGCTCTGCATACTGGCAGTATGAGGCACAGCCAAAATCCAGAGAAGGATTAAGGAAGCGATGGCCGCAATGGGGGCATTTTCGCGAAGGGTCGTCCTTGAAAAATTCCACCTCTTTTCCACACTTGGGACATTTCACCTCATAAATGGCTCCCGGTTTCCAATATTGAGAATCCTGACCTGGGCACTTCATGATTACATTCTCCTTATTCGATTTCGCTATGGCATTAAGTTAAGTCTAGTTTGAGACCAGGCTACAAGACTTGCCAATAAAAAACCTTGACCTAAGTCAATAGCCCTCGATTTTTCATTTTAGCAACCAGCCCCTCAATGCCCTGGCGCTCGATGGTCCCGCCAAGTCTCTCCCCAGGTTTGCAATGGCGTTTGTAAAATTCCACAACCGTGTCCACTACACGGGGGAGGGCCTCAACAGGAAATATTTCGCCCATATCCTCAGCGAGCCTAGGATGTCGGCCGAGTTTGCCCCCTACGAGTATCCTGTACCCTGACTTTTCTTCCGAAATGGTTCCAGTGGGGCACTGCCTTATGCAGGCGCCACAAAACAGGCATTTATCGAAGGAAATTGTTGGCCCTTGCTCGTCCAATTCTATTGCCGATTCCTTGCAGGCTTCTACACAACCACCACAATTACTACATTCTTCATCCGTCACCATAGGCTTAGCCGCGCCGATGAGGCCGAGGTCCACGATTTGAGGTCTGGAACAGGCATTGGGACAGTCAGACACAGACAGCCTGAATTCATGGTGCATCTTCAAATGGCCTTTAACCATGCCCCTGAGAAAGGTTTTCAGGTCATGTTTGGCGAGAATCCTTTCCAACTCCACGGCCAGGGCCTCCGTTTGAATGGCCCTATTGGGACAACCTGTGGGGCCGAAGCAGGTTTCCACCTCATAGCCCTTCACTTCCTCCTCCATCTTGTGGAGGAATCTTTGCTGACAGGTTCTTACGTGCTCTAGGGTAACCATGTTACTGCCTGAGCGCTGGGCCTCTTCTTCCACTCGGGCCTTTACCCTTTTGCGCACAAAGAAAGGAACCTTCTTAATTGCTTCTGCGGCTTCTTTATTCCATTCCATTGATCCTTTCTCCCCCAAGGAAGTTGACTTGAAGAATATCACAGTGTGGTGCTAAGTACATTGACTTATGTCAAGGAAAGGAAAAAAGATTGCTCAGTGCCTTGATGGAGCAGGGTACCGGCCATACCACACAACGCTTCGGTAGGTGTCAGGAGAGGTGTCTCCCTCGGTGCTAATTAAGACCACGACGGAATCGCGGTTCAAGGCCAAGGATTCGCGCAGGTCCCCTGCTTGGTCGCTTTTCATAATGTATTCAAGGATGCCGGCGGTGACAGCGCCTGATTCCCCGGAAGTGATCTGGGGATCCCCTTTGAGTGGGGCGCCAAGGATGCGCATACCATTTGCGGCTATCCAGTCAGGACAGCAGATATAGGTCATTGCGTAATCCCTTAAAATTTCCCAACCAATGCTATTTGGTTCACCACAGGCAAGGCCGGCCATTATGGTGTTGAGATCTCCTTTGACGGCATGTGGCCGCCCATCGCCCGCTATGGCCGATTGGTATATGCAGGCCGCAGTCTCCGGTTCCACTGTGACGGTCACGGGTAAGTCATCTCCCAGGTAGGATGCCAGAAATCCCAGTACTGCCGCTGCAAATGAGCCTACTCCAGCCTGGAGAAAGACATGGGTGGGACGGTATATCCCACACTCCTGCAACTGCTCCATAAACTCCAGGGCGAGTGCGGTATAGCCCTGCATTATCCACCGGGGGATGTCCTCGTATCCGGGCCAGGCAGTGTCCTGGATAATGACCCAACCGTTTTTCTGGGCAAGCTCAAAAGTCATGCGTACCGTATCGTCATAATTGAACTCTGTTATAGATGCCTCAGCACCATGGCTCCTTATGTTGGCCAGGCGCACTGGGTCCGAACCCTTGGGCATATATACCACCGATTTTTGACCAAGTTGTTGGGCTGTCCATGCCACGGCGCGTCCATGGTTGCCGTCAGTAGCCGTGGCAAAGGTGATGTCACCAAGCTGTCTGCGCACATCTGGGGAGCATAACTCACTTACGCTGACCTCTTCCACATCACGACCCAGTCTCTTAGCCAGATATCTGGCAATGCCGTAAGATGCCCCCAGGACCTTGAAGGCATTGAGCCCGAACCTGTGCGATTCATCTTTGACGAAAAGGTGACTGATTCCTAGGTGTTGAGCCAGATTGGGCAAGCTCAAAAACGGCGTGGTTTTGTATTGTGGAAATCCACTGTGGAATTTGCGTGCTTTTTCGGCTTCGCTCAAAGAAAGGAAGCTCACATCGACCCCCCCTTTAGTAGGAGGGATAAAATTTGTATTCAGATGAAACCTCATTTTATTCATTGCCTTATTGCGACACTATGAGGACGCGCACGGGAGACCTTCTGAGCACCCTGTGGGAGGTGCTTCCTAGTAAGGTCTCTTTTAGTATGCCGTGACCACGCGAGCCCATGACCACCATGTCCGCGTCTCCCTGCTCTATATGATGAAGGATCCGCTCAACAGGGCGCCCCATTTCTTTTGATATTTCTTTTTGGTCAATATTCTCTATTGAGTTCTAAAAAATCAAGGAATGTTTGTAATAGCTCAATAAATAGGGGCAAGAGGTTTCTTGACGCGACTGTCGGGAGGGCGCCGTCAGGCAGTCAGTTTTTGGGATGCGAGCCGATTGCTTAAAACCTGTCTGAGTGCCTGACCAGCCCGGGAGGCCCGGAGCGGAAGAAAAATCCTCTTGCCCCCGATACTACATTCGCTGCTACCCCTTACTATTGGGCTGATAAGAATGTTTTTTGTTGACGACTCTAGGAAGGTTAAACGGAGGCAGATGGCTAAACCCCATGATGCTGAAAAATGTTGACTTTTTTGCAGTTCAATTGCAAAATATCCGCATGTGGATAGCCAGAAAGTATGAATCCACCCTTTTATCTCTGTTTGAGCAATTTCCGGCGGTGGTAGTTACAGGTCCGAGGCAGGTCGGAAAGACCTCGCTAATGCGAAAGGTGTTCCCCCATCTGGACTATGTCTCCCTGGACCTTCCTGCCTTGGCTGAGCAAGCTGAAAAAAGCCCTGAATTGTTTTTTGCAGATCGAAGCTCACCGCTGATTATCGATGAAGTTCAATATGCCCCATCACTTCCAAGATTTCTTAAGATAAAGATCGACGAGCACAAAAAGCCCAGCCAGTTTATCCTGACAGGGTCCCAGAACTTTCTCTTAATGCAGGGAGTATCGGAAAGCCTTGCTGGGCGATGCGCGGTTTTGAACATGCTCAATCTTTCTGCAGCAGAGCTGAGGGAGGCCTTGGGGTCTTTTGACGAGGATACTTACATCCCAAAAGGAGGCTTCCCAGAGCTATATGCGAGGCCTGATTTAGATCATTTGTTTTGGTATACCTCATATCTTGCAACTTATCTGGAAAGAGATGTACGGAATATTTTAAACGTAGGGAGCCTTCGGGATTTTGATCGATTCCTGCGGGCAGTTGCGATTAGGACCGGGCAAATCCTTTCTTACTCGGAATTAGCGAGAGACGTAGGCATTTCCCCAAATACTGCCAGACAATGGATCTCGGTTTTGCAGACCTCGGGGCAAATCTTTCTTCTTGAACCCTACCACCGTAACTTAGGCAAGCGTTTGATCAAATCACCCAAGATTTACATGTGTGACACTGGACTTGCCCTTTTCCTAATGGGTTTTGAAAGCTGGGAGGCCGTATGCAGGCATCCAATTTCAGGGGCAATATGGGAGACCCACGTGGTGATGCAGGTGGTGAGGCACTATTTCTCTCGAGGAAAAATGGTCCCCCTGTGGTTTTGGCGCACCGTCCAAGGTGCGGAGGTAGATTTGCTAGTGGAGCGTGGGGGCAGGCTTATTGCCATTGAAACTAAGTTTTCAGAAAGCCCCGACCATTCAGCCCTTAAAGGCATCAGGGCCCTGAAGAGATTTTACGGTGAATCGCTATTTGAAAAAGGGTATGTTGCGTGCAGAACCCGGTTACCTTTTCCGTTGGACGAGGACGTTGAGGCAGTGCCAGGAAGCCATATTGATCAATACCTGGAATAAACAACCTCCATCTTACGGAATTTATGCCCCATATGAATAGGTATATCTTAGGAATCCAGCTTGAACTGTGACAAATATTCAATCAAGTTGGCATGGCGTTGTTCATCCAATGCAGGGCAGTCCTCCGGCCCTTTGGCTCCCTCGGCCACGTTGGCTGCAAAGACGGTGCAAGTTGGGTAGCCACATTCCCTGCAATTGGTTTTGGGAAGCAGCTTAAGTATCTCAAAGACCTTTGGCTTTGGTGCCCCTTCATAGCTGGGGGTGATGTGGTCCCTTTTTTCCCACGCCTCGTTTATCTCGCGTTTTAGCCACTCCAGGATCTTGTCTGCCTCTGCCTCATCTTTTAGGGCATTAATGGCGATCTTGTCAGGATGAACTGTTATAAGTTTTCCGTGGATCCTGAAGGTTACAGCCGGTGGATCCTTTAGATATTCAAATCCTCCTAGCACTGCATTAAGATATGGAAGTACCTTTCCAATATCTTGGTCCAAATATGCGATACAGTGTAAGGACTGAAAGCTAGGATTGCACTCCGGTCTGAATATCTCCTTTTTGTAGCTTTTAAGAAGCATAGTAACTCGCCTCCTAGCTCGCAAAAGGGTTAATTATAAAATAGATGCCGAGGAGGCCAATGAAGGCGCCAGAGCCCTTGCGAAACCAAGCCCCAGCACCTTGCCATGCCCTGTTCTCCAAAACCCTGCATGCTTAAATAGGGAGATGGAGCCATGCGAAGACTCCTATCATTTTAAGGCCCATATAAAACATAACTGCAATAAAAATATACTTGAGTTGTTTCGCGGGCAGTCTGTGGGCTGCTCTAGCCCCTACCATTGCCATCGGGATGCTGCAACCAGCCAGTAAGATCCACTGAAGCCAGTTCAGATAGCCGGTAGAATAAGGTGGTAGCCCCTGCACCCCAAGCCCATTAACCAGATAAGAAAAGGCACCGCCTACGGCCGTAAAGATCATCAATGCTGTAGATGTTCCGACAGCTCTGTGCATATCGAACTTCAAGAAGAACACCATAATCGGAACCATTAAGACTCCGCCGCCTATTCCGATGATGCCCGAAACAATACCCAATGGAATGCCCCATAGAATATATGGAGTGAGGCTATCGGGAGGTTGCTCAGTGATTTTGGGTGGCTTGGCGGTTAACATTCTTATGGCACCCACAATAACTGCGATCCCAAATGCCTTAGTGAGTACTGAAGCAGGAAGATGGGCCGCAAGAAAAGCTCCGAAAAATGCACCAATTGCACCTGTAATGCCTAACGTAACACCTGCCTTCCATAATACAGCCCCTTTTCTGTGATGAGTCATAGAGCCACTGAATGCTGTTGGAAGGACAACCAGAAGATTTGTTCCAAAGGCGATACGAATGGCAATTGTTGGGTCAACTCCTATGGAAGTAAGGCACCAATATTGAACAGGCACCATTATGAAACATCCACCAACGCCCAGAAGGCCTGACGCAAAACCAACCCCAATACCAGTAAACAACAAAGCTATTATTTGACTGGATCCTATTTCCATGGTCTAACCTCCTTATTGCTTTTATTTCTTGCCTCTTAAATGTCTTCTATCCAGGCCTTGACTTCCTCGACAGACGGCAGCTTTCCCACGCACTTCACATCCCCGTCAATAACCACGGCCGGGGTGGCAAAGACACCGAATTTGGCTATTTTCATCACATCTCCTATCTTTTCTATATCTGCCTCGACCCCCAATTCCTTGACCGCCTCTCTTACATTTTTCTCTGCCATTTCACACTTGGGGCAGCCAGGGCCCAAGACCTTTATTTCCATCCTGCATCACCTCCTATAGATATAGTTTGAAAGGTAGCTTTACAGCCACTCCAAGTACCACAACATCAAACATCTGCTTGATCGAGCGTGCCTTCATCTTTTTTTCATCACCTTTGCCCCGATCTGCGATTTGGCCTCTTCAAGCCACTTCAGTAGTTTTGCCTTCGGTGGAACGGCTCCAACACACTTTACCTGCCCGTTTATCAATAAGGCAGGGGATCCCATTACACCGTACTTACCTATTTCCTTTATGTCCTTTATATGATCAACATTACCCATGATTCCCATCTCAGCCATTGCCTCCATGACTTGGGCAGTAAGTCGGTCACACTGGGTGCAGCCTGGTCCCAATATCTTCACGTCCAAGGCTGAGGCCTTGTCCTCCTCATAGGGAAGCCCTAAGAATTTTTTGAACTCTCTCAGGAACGCCTTGGCGTAACTGTCCTGGACCTTAGCAGGGATGTAGTTTTTTCGGCCGAGCCTTTTTAAAAGCTCCTCTTGGATTTTACGATCGTGGGCTTGGGGGTACTCCTTTGCTACCTGTTCCAACACTTCCTGGAGCCCAATGATTCCGACCTGATATCCATCTACTGTGATCTGCTTTATGTCTTGTGATGGCATGGTCAGCACCTGTTAGTTATTGATCGGCTACTGTTTTCTGTTGCTACGGTTATCAGTCAACCTGCCCGCGCTGCACTTCAGCAGTGGGCAGTCAACGGTAAAGCTCGTTTCATGCCACCATCCACCCATAGAGCATTCCGGCAATGGTGGACAGCACCACTATAATTGCACAAAAGGTGGCCGTCTTCCTGACCCCCATCACGCCCCCGATCACCAGCATATTGGGCAGGGAAAGGGCCGGGCCTGCAAGGAGCAAGGAAAGCGCGGGGCCCTGGCCCATACCTGCACCAAGGAGGCCCTGGAGGATGGGCACTTCAGTGAGGGTTGCAAAATACATCAATGCGCCTGATACAGAAGCAAACAAGTTGGCCCAGACAGAATTACCTCCCACCAGTGTCTGGATATAGTGTTCTGGTATCAAGGCAGAGTGACCCGGGCGCCCCAGCATGAAGCCGGCTACCAGCACACCAGCTCCCAGCAAGGGAAAGATTTGTTTCATGAATCCCCAGGTAGATTGTACCCATGCTACCCTCTCGTCTTTGACGAACCATGCCTTGAGCATGAAAATCAGAATGATTATTAGTCCAGTGGTGACATACCATTTTATAGAATAAATGGTGAGCCACAGACCCCTCGAACCTTGAGCCGGATGAGCAAAGGCCGCGAAGATGAGGATAAGGACCATTGTCAGCATGAAAAGGGAGTCCTGCACCAAGGTTCGTCCTTTTTCACCTTCATCAGGCAGGTAGATTTGTCCGGCGGTCCTTTCGGCATCCTCTTTTCTGAAGATGAAGGCCATTAGAAGGCCGGTAATCACTGCAAAGAGAATGGCTCCAATGGCTCGGGCCAACCCCAGTTGCCAACCCAGTACCCTGGCCGTGAGCACGATTGCAAGCACATTAATAGCAGGGCCGGAGTAAAGAAAGGCCGTGGCAGGACCGATACCAGCCCCCCTGGTGTAGATGCCGGCAAAAAGCGGCAAGACTGTGCACGAGCAAACGGCTAGAATTGTACCGGAAACAGATGCCACGGAGTAAGATAAGATCTTCCTTGCCGTGGCACCGAAGTATTTGAGTACCGAGGCCTGAGAGATAAACACCGAAATTGCACCAGCTATAAAAAAGGCCGGAATCAGGCATGTCAAGACATGCTGTCGGGCGTATTCTTGAAGCATCATGAATGCCTCAAGCCCTGATTTCCTGACTACTGGGCTGTCCCACGGGATATAATAGCAGGCCAAAAAAACCAAAACGATCAGGATCAGCTTAGTCTGTTCTTTCATAGTCAGCCCACCTTCAGTTTAAAATTTCTTAGTGAAACTCATAATCTGTTAACCATGTTATGCACTTACCGCTTCCGCATGAAATAAATTCTTCCTGACTTGTTTTCATAGATTTTTCCTTCTATCAATGTTCGGCAATCTTTTAACAAGCTCTTTTACTTCCGGGTCGTCCTCAAGCCAATGCTTGAGCTGACCGAGCGCGGAGGAAGCATAAGGGCTTTGGGCCCCGTCCGCTAGACGGTAATCGACCCACAAGCCATCTTTGGCATACTCAACAAGGCCTGCCTCCTCCAGGATCCTTAGATGTCTTGAGACAGTAGGCTGTGATATACCCAATGCCATCTGTAGCTCGCATACGCACATTGAGCGACGCTGCAGGATTTTCAAAATCTTGACCCTGTTGGGGTCTGACAGGGCCTTCATTACTTTTAAGAATTTTTTCATAACGTCCTCTAGATAGCTAAATGGCAATATAGCCATGTAAAAGTGGGCTGTCAAGGACTTTTTTCAAATTTTTTCGTCCCTCGGAAAGAATAAGGCTGGTGCAATTACGCGGGAAATTGATGAGGGAGCGACTTGGGGCCATAACTGGCCTCAAAGACGGGAACTCACCGATCCTTTAAGGCCTCTTTTATCCGTTTAGAAAGCCTCTCGTTCAGGAATTTCAGTGCCTCACCTTGGTCTTGATCCAGGCAAATTCTGAGGACCTGGATCGGTTCTTCAGGTTTCAGAGTAAGTACTACCTCCTTGAGCCTCATGGTAAGCAAACTCCCAAATTCCAAAACTCTGTTCCCTCATCCTTCGGTCTTCAGCCTTCAGCCTTTAGCCTAGGACTGACATATCATCCACCACCACTACCTCTATCCTTAACCCATTTGCCCATTTTTCGATGAGCCAGGCGTTTTCTCTGGCTCTTTCAATCCGATACTGTCTCGTCCTGGCATGTGATTGTCTGTCATTGCGATGGGTTAGACAGCAGAAATAGTGCCAACCCTTGTATCCCCCAAATGGTGTCCCATCCGAAGGCGGACCCACAGGGCTTAAGCCTCTGGCCAACTGCCGATCTACTGGCACGACGACATGGTAGGACGAACCATCAGGGGTAATACCTATATAACCTTCGTTTCCACAGTCCTCAGCCAGTGTCGCGCGATATATCTCTAATAGCAAAATGCTTAGTTTCAAATCTACTCTTCCCTCTTTTTAACCCTGCTCGAGGTCTCTTTACAACATGCGTGCTTTTATTATATTGACAATAAGTGATATATCTGTCAAAGGCAAATATTTAATTGGCGTCATCTCTGTCCTTAAACATGCATTTGTCCTTTGATTGACAGGTGTTCGATTGGTCAAAAAGGGGGATGTGAAAATTGTTTCACGACTTTCTGTGCCTATTATTGGGGGCAGTGATATTAGCTGGCATAGTGGGCCTGTGGTTTATCGTCTATTACCTTCTTAACCCGAATATAAAGGACCCTGATGGCCATGCCAAAATTACCGGCAAGTGCGGCGATACTATGGAAATCTCATTAAAATTCGAAGATGCAAAGGTTGTTGAGAGCTCGTGTTGGACGGACGGATGTGCCCACAGCTACAATTCAGTCTGTGCTGCGGCAGATCTGGCCAAAGGTAAGACCCCAGACGAAATCCTGGAAATAGATGCCACCTGTATCAGTGAATATGTTGGCGGCCTGCCCTCTGACCATCTTCACTGTGCCCAGTTGGCAGAGGAAACGCTCCAGGCTGCACTCCATGATTACATGATAAAAGTGGCTGCGCGCGAGAGATCTGGAAAGGCAGAGAAGGGAAAATATTGCGTTGACACTCAGAGCGCGAGGGAAGTATAATTCACCCAAATGTTCGTTGAATAGCCCCAAAAGTCATTCCTTTAACCTAGCGAGGGGTAAATGAGATAGAAGTCCAAAGGTCTTGCGTCTTTACAAGAGAGCAGGGCCTTTTTTGGTCAATGGGGGCTAGCATGAGACATGTCATAATCGGCAATGGAATAGCCGGCATCACGGCTTCTGAAACGATCCGCCGGTTTGATGCTGCCTCTTTCACCCTAGTTGCCCTTGAGACATTTCCTCCATACTCCCGTCCGATGATCAGCATGTTGGTGGAAGGTTCCACAGAGGCAGCTGATATGGTCTTGAAAGAGGAGCACTTCTATGAGCGGTTCCATATAGATGCAAGGATAGGCCATAGGGCAGAGGAAGGTATTATTGATCAAGGGCTTGCTTGACGGCTCTCCAATATGGCGCGTTTTAGAAACCTTTTGGTACACCGTTATTGGGAAATAGATTACTCGAAGCTATACCAGATAATTACGGGCCCTGACTTAGATGATCTCGAATATTTTGTCCGCTGTGTCACCAACTTGACGGACAACAAAGGCGATTGGGAAAGTTTGAGATAGATTGGGGGCATGGTTCATATTAGTAAACTATGAGTAGCTATGGTGAGGCGGCAAAAGAAATCGCAACAACACCGAAGCCTGAACTGCATGTTCACCTTGAAGGGAGTATTTCCGTTGAGACCCTTAACCGGCTTGCCCTAAAGAAAGGTCTGCCTGCCTTTGAGTCCAGCCCATACAGATTTTCCAATTTCAAAGAATTCGATGCCATATTCCCAAGACTAGGACCGTATTTTGATACGCCAGAGGATTTTTACGAGATCGCACTTGCCTTTGGCCGCCGTCTTGTTGATGAAGGTATCACTTATTGTGAGGTACTGGTGATGCCCTTTGTGCATGTGCGCAGAGGCGTCCCGTTTGAGGGCCTCATGGAAGCATTGGACTCGGCATTTAGCGAGCTGGCAAAGGGGCAGGGCATTGAGGTAAAGATCATATGCGCAATACCACGGACTCTGGGGGCTGATGCAGGGCAGAAGACCCTCGATTGGATTGAATCGAGGCCCTTGGACAGGATAGTGGGCATTGATCTCGCCGGGGAAGAGCGTGCAGGCACCATAAAGCCCTTTGCCCCTGTTTTTGAACGTGCCAGGTCCATTGGTCTAGGAACCGTGGCCCACGCAGGAGAGTTCCTGGGGCCTGAGGCCATATGGGAGACCATAGAAAGGTTAAAACCTGATCGAATAGGCCACGGGATATCGGCTGCCAAGGACAATAAACTAATGGACTTCCTCGCCCAGAAAAATATCCCACTGGACATTTCACTCACCAGCAACGTGATGCTTGGTGCCGTCCCGGAGCTAGCCTTTCATCCTGTGAGGCTTTTTTATGAGGAGGGGGTTGCCTTTACCATGAATACCGATGATCCCGCATTCTTGCACACCACCTTGATCGACGAATACGGTATCCTCGCCGAGCAATTTAATTTCAAAGGAGACGAGATAAGGCAGATCCTGAAGAGGGGATTTGAATTTAGGCTGGGGTGAGGGGTTATCGGCTTTACCGAAAATGGGTAAAAATTACGCCAACGCGCTGAAAAGTGAGTTATATCAAGTTAACCATTGCATGTGATATCAATACGTAAAGCAGCCTATTACCCAAAATTGGTAAAACCACTTTTGGGTAATAGTGAAAACTATACTCCGGTGCCTCCTCTTATAGTCAAATGTCACAACAAAGGCAGCAAGGTCTCCACAGATCAGGCGCGCATCCAGCGTGTACCGGACTTTTGTATAAAAATTTTGCCAGGCTGGTAAAGAATTTCTGACAAGGAATGAAGGTGTCGGTTTTGTTGACGGGCTGAGAATGTTATTGTCACAAATGAAATCACGCATGACTCAGATGGGTGAAAGCGCACATGCAGTGTGCGGATGGTGCACCGCTATTGAGAAATAGATTACACGAAACTATACCAAGTAATCGCTGGGCCAGACCTTAGAGACCTCGAAGAGTTTGTCCGCTCGGTTAGGAAACTGATGGAGCAGAAAACCTAAACGCTTCTTCCTTTCTCTTCAAAATGGGGCATGAGAAGCTCCGCAAGTGGAAAAAGCGCAACAGGCATTTTTCAGGGGAGCAGGTAGTAAAGTAAGGATGCTATAAGATTTTTGAGGAATCAAAAGTTGATAAGGTTATCCTAGAGCAGTTCAGGATTTGTCGGATTTTTTCTCTGCATCTGTTTTGATCTGGCACATGCGCTTTTGTATTTCCTGCTCAAAGCCACGCTCTGTGGGGTAATAGAACGTTTTCCGTTTGAGGCCATCTGGCAGATATTGCTGATGCACCCTTGCGCCGGGGTAGTTATGGGGATAGAGGTACCCCTTCCCATACCCTAGTTTTTTCATCAATCCTGTTGGCGCATTGCGGATATGCATCGGGACGGGCAGTGCCCCTGACTTACGGATCTCTTCTTTAACAGCCTTTTCCGCAACATACAAGGCATTGCTCTTGGGCGCCGTTGCCAAATAGGCGGCAGCCTCTGCCAGCGCTAGCTCTGCCTCTGGCGGGCCTACTTTTTCCCATGCATCGAAGGCTGCCAAGGCCACCTGGAGGGCCTGAGGGTCAGCCAGCCCAATGTCTTCGGAGGCAAAGCGAATCATACGCCTGCAAATGAACAGAGGGTCTTCGCCGGCTTCTAGCATGCGATAGAGCCAGTACAAAGAGGCGTGGGGGTCGCTGCCACGCATGCTCTTGTGAAAGGCGGATATCAAGTTGTAGTGTTCTTCCCCTGCCTTATCGTAGGTGAGGGCCTTTCGTTGTAACACCTGTTCCACGTCACGGGGGGAGATGGTGACAGTCTTACCTTCGTCTAATGAGTCTTTATAATGGTACACAAGTGCCTCAAGGTTGTTGAGGGCAACGCGCGCGTCCCCTTCAGAAAACTGGACAACGACCTGAAGCGCATCTTTTTCCATATTGATAGGATACCTTCCGAGGCCTCTTTCTTCGTCAGAGAGGGCCCGCTCAAGGATTTGTCGGATGGCCTTCTCACTTAAAGGTTTCAGGACGAGCACCCGTGCCCTGGAAAGCAATGGGGGTATAACCTCAAAAGACGGGTTCTGGGTTGTTGCCCCTATCAAGATGATCAAACCACTTTCTACATGGGGAAGGAAGGCGTCCTGTTGGGCCTTATTGAACCTGTGGATTTCATCCACAAATAGAAGCGTGGGATTACCTGTTAGATCCCGCATCTTCTCTGCCTGTTCAATAATCTGCCTCAGCTCCTTAAGCCCAGATGTCACTGCTGAGAATGACTTGAAGGGATAACCTGTATACTCCCCCATAAGCCGGGCCAAGGTGGTTTTGCCTGAGCCAGGAGGTCCCCAGAAAATCACTGAAAAAAGCTTGCCTGTTTCTATGGCCCTGCGTAGTAATGTGTCAGGACCAACCAAATGGTCCTGCCCCACAATTTGGTCCAAAGAGCGGGGGCGCATTCTCTCGGGCAGGGGGAGGCGCATATTGGCGAGGCTTTTGGTAATAGTCATTTATTCCCTATCTGTTGAATATCATTGTGACTAGCGCTTATTGGGTTTCAAGATCCTCAAATTCAGGTTAAGGGAAATCGCAAGTGGAGTCAATGCAGGATCGTTAATTAGTATCCATCCATAAATTCCCTCTCCCTTGAGGCCTGCTTGCCGACAGGCAGGGAGAGGGATAGGGTGAGGGTGTAAGCTCTTGATATCACACCCCCTCACCCAGCCTCTCCCCCTCAAGGGGGAGAGGTGTACAGACTTTATGGATGGGCACTAATTAAAGTTGACAGGATAAGGGCTCGATATTATTCTGCTAAACTGAAAATCCATCTCATACTGACGCTTAAATGAAAAGGCATATCAATAGTCTTGAGTATAACCCATTAAATTTCAGGAGGATTTGTTATGGCGGTTAAGAGATTGCAGAATTACATTAACGGGGAATGGGTGGACGCACAGACCGATGAGTACGTGGAGATTATCAATCCTGCGCGAATGGAGCTATTGTGTGAGTGTCCCATGTCGACGAAGGCTGACCTTGATGCTGCGGTGGAGGGAGCGGTTGAGGCGTATTCGGACTGGAGGAACACGCCACCTGTGGCTCGGGCCAGATACCTACACAGGCTGATTGAACTAATGGAAGACAAGTTCAATGAGCTTAGCGTTGTACAGACCCGCGAGCATGGAAAGACTATAGATGAATCCCGAGGGGAGACTAGACGCGGGATAGAGATGGTGGAGGTGGCCTCAGGGATACCCACTACAATGCAGGGATTCAACCTGGAAGACATTGCCCATGGTATTGATGAGTATGCGATATACCAGCCGTTGGGGGTATTTTGCTGCATAGCGCCGTTTAATTTTCCGTTTATGGTGCCGTTGTGGTTTTTACCCTTTGCCATAGCCACGGGCAACACGTTTATAGTGAAGCCATCACCCCGGACACCCATGAGCCAGTGTGAGCTGTTTGATATGTTAGATGAGATTGGGCTTCCCCCTGGTGTGGTGAACATGGTCCATGGTGGGGCGGAGATTGCCAATGGACTGATGGAGCACCCTGACATTAAGGGAGTGACGTTTGTGGGGTCCACACCTGTGGGGCGGCACGTGTACAAGAAGTGTGGAGAGACGGGCAAGAGGGTGATAGCGCAGGCGGGTGCGAAGAATTTTATAGTGATCATGCCTGATGCTGAAATAGACAAGGCGATGGTGAGTTTGATGTCGTCGTTTTTTGGCAACACTGGTCAGAGGTGTTTGTCTGGGGCGAACTTGCTGGTAGTGGGAGATGATAAGAGGTACAGGGAGGTTGTGGACAAGTTTGTAAGTGCGGCCAAGGCGATCCGGGTCGGTGACGGGCTGGATGAGTCGGTGCAGATGGGCCCTGTGCAGAACGTGGAATCAAAACAGAGAATCATTGGTATGATCGAGAAGGGTATCGAGGAAGGGGCGAAACTGACCCTTGATGGGAGGAAGCTGAATCTGGTGGGTGACGTGCCGGAAGACTGCTTCCTGAATCCTTCTGTGTTTGAGAATGTGACCCTTGATATGACGATAGCCAGGGAAGAGATATTTGGTCCTGTTGCCAGCATCCTGAGGGCAGGGGATCTGGATGAGGCCATAGACATGATTCACCAGATACCCTATGGTAACTCGGCGGCTATATTTACCAACAATGGTAAGTGGGCTAGGCAGTTCCAACATGATGTAGTAGCGGGTAATGTAGGGATCAATGTTGGGATAGTGGCGCCCATGGCATTTTTCCCATTTGGTGGTATGAAGGACTCGTTTTTTGGGGTATTACATGGGCAGGGTCGAGATGTGGTGAGGTTTTTTACTGAAAGCAAGATAGTGATACAAAGGTGGTTCTGATGAAGCTAAATACGATGGCGGCAGTAATGACGTTTATTAGCAAGGTGGAGGAGGACTCCGCGGGGTTTTATGAGAGGTGTGCGGAGAGATTTCCTGAGCTTCGGGAGGAGTTTTTGTCATGGAGCAAGGAGAACCGTAAGTTCGAGAAAAACATAAAGAGGACCTATTACGGCGTTATAACAGATACGATAGAGTCCAATTTTTCCTTTGAGGGTTTGGACACGCAAGACTATGAATTTGACACGGAGCTGCCCCAAGACGCGGACAGCTCCGTTGTAAAGAAGAAGACAGAAGAGATAGAGAGAAAGATCAAGGAGTTTTACCTTAAGGCGGCAGAGCTCTCAGAGGGGTTATTGGCGGATATCCCCAGAGTGTTAAGGAAAATAGCCAAGAAAAGAGAAGGGCGAAACCTTTTGGCGTAATATTGTTTCACATATCCGCACATATGAAAGGCTACCTTGCATTGGCTGACATGACATCTTTCAGTCGTTGAGGGAGTTTTTTATTCCTTGTATCTGCAAGAATTTGGTTTTTGGACAAGCATGATCTATTATCTTGAAAAATCCGAACTCATGGATGCCGGCAAATTGGTTCGGATGGCCTCCCTGTCGGCAATCTCTAGGGCCTTGTCCAGGATGTCCATGGCCTGGTCAACTTCTTCCTCCTTGATTATGAGGGGTGGTGCTATCACCAAGTTGTCATACCAGGCCGCCATGTAGAGCCCGTTTTTCATCGCCGCAGAGGCAACCCGGACGGTCATCAAAGGACCCGAGCCAAATTTGTCTTCCTTGACATTAAAGGGCTCCTTTGTCTCCCGGTTCTTTACAAGCTCCAGTGCCCAAAAATGCCCAATGCCCCGAACATCACCTATGGAGATGTGCCGCTCTGCAAGGTCGTGTAGCTTGGCTTTGATATGGGCACTCACCTTCTGGGGGAGACCCGATGCCATTAGCTTCTTGTATTCTTCCACTGCCGCGGGGATGGTGCACAGGGCCATGGCATGGTAGGCGTATGTGTGGCCATGGCAAAAAACCTCTTCATCGAAGAAGCTTGCCACCTTCTCCGTTGCAGCCGTTATACCCGCTGGTGTGTATGCGCCAGTGGCCCCCTTGGCCGTGGTGAGCAAATCAGGGACCACTCCCCAGTGTTCCATGGCAAAGGCCTTGCCAGTTCTGAACCAACCGGTCATCACTTCGTCTGCGATTAGAAGCACATCATTTTCATCGCATATTTTTCTTACCAAGGGAAAGTATTCGGGGGGAGGGACGATTCTTCCGTTGGTCCCCACCACCGGTTCCACGATAATAGCTGCCACGTTACCCTCTTCCTTGATCATGTATTCCAGGTATCGGGCACACTGGATATTGCATTCCCCATAGCTCAGTCCAAATGGGCAACGGTAACAATAGCAATCCGGTGCAAAGCGGACTCCCTGTACAGTGCAACGGGCCTGCTCGGCATACCAGCGTCTTGGGTCACCCGTAAAGGTGATACCAGCTATGGTGGCACCATGATAAGAGTGATAACGTGAGATGATCTTATAGGCAGGGAACTTGGATTGCCTGGCGATCTTGAGCGCGGCTTCATTGGCCTCAGTACCGCTGGTAGAGAAAAAGAATTTGGTTAGGTGCTCAGGCATTACGGATTTGAGCGCCTCCACTGCTGCCATGGCCGCCTCAGTAACAAAACCCGGGGCCACATAAGGAAGCTTTTCTATCTGCTTCACTACCGCTTCAATTATGGCCTTATTCTTGTGACCTAGATTAGAACACATTAGCTGGGAGGAAAAATCAATATATGGTTTGCCTTTGTCATCATAAAAGAAGACACCTTCGGCATCCTTCACTACCATGGGCGTGTGCCATGCCTTCTGTCTGTTCCATGTACCAAATGTATGCTGAGTAAACTCAATAACCTTTTTTTCTAAATCGCTCATGGGATTCTCCTTTTGAAATCAGGACCATTTTTCTGGAAGCAACAGCCAGGATATCATCAACATTGAAAGGCCTCCTCATGATCGTCATATTTTCAATATTTCCTGTCGAGGAAGAGAGCCCAGCAGCGCTTTCATCGTCAGGAGCTAGGCAGATAAAGGGTAGCGCAGGGGAGACAGTAGCAACTTTTTGGAGAAGAACAGTAAAGTCTGGCGCTGAATTTTCCAAATCCATAATAACCATATCCACTTTCCCCTTGCTAATAAGCCTTAGTGCATGCTTCAGGTTAGAAGGTATAGCAACCTCTGCTCCTTTTGCCTTTAGCACCTCGGTCAATAGGCCTATTATGGCATCACTTTCTCCCATTAGCATTAACCGGCGATTTTTCAATACCTTTCCTGGTGGGGGAATCTTTATTGTTGGAGGCCTCTTGGAGACAGGCAAGATGAGCGTAAAAGACGTACCGCGACCAGGGCGGCTGATTACTTCAATGTCTCCCCCGTACTTGTGCAGGGCAGCGGCGGCAAGCGTAAGGCCTAACCCTAGATGACCGGGCTTGGAGGTGTAAAAAGGGTCAAAGATCTTTTCTTGTTCCTCGGTGGCAATGCCATTGCCGTTGTCCTGGATATAAACATATGCTGATTCAGATGTTTCTTCTAAGGAAATGAGAACCTTCCCTCCGGGATACGAGGCTTCCATGCCGTTAGCAATGATGTGGGCAATAGCCTCCCTGATATGCAGTGGGTCACCTTTAACTACCGGCGTTGCCCTAATGAAACACTCAACAGTTACTGAACTGTTTGGCTTCCCTCTTGATGCAACAAGTCTTGTGGCAATACTCCGGGCTTCTTCAATGAGATTTGCCAGGTTAGCTGTTCCACATTCCTGAGCCTTTTCATGCTGTAAAATCGTAAGGATATCTATGAGTCTTTTCTGAGCCTCTTGTACCTGTAACAATGCCTGAATGGAATTTCCAAGATACGATTTTTCGGCTTTTACTTGTTCTGCACAGTGTTCTAAAAGGCTGGTGCAAAGTTGTAATTGTTGGGCTATCCCCTGGGAGAAGCGGGAGATGAGTTGCTGTTTTTGCTCCCTCAAGCGCTTGGCTTCAGAAGCCTTACGGTTTCTCAATGGGGTGAGGCTAACGAGAAATGCCCTTCGTCCATTGTATCTTATTTTTACAATCCTCGCCTCGCACGGGACCGCTTGGCCCCAATTATCCACCAAATTGAGATCGTAGGTATAAGGGGCAGTTTCACCCCGGAGTCTTTTTCTGTATATCTTTGTGACAAATTCCAGGGAATCCTGGTGGATGAACTCATCAAAAGGCTTCCCTCGTACTGAACCTCGTTCATAGCCTAGCTCAGACAGAATCCTATTATTTGTCAAGAGTATCTTTCCGTCTTGTAGTAATACCAAATACCCCGGAAATTCATTAAGCAATATTTCAAGCTGCCTCGTTTTTTTTGCTAGAAGGCGAGCCTGTTCCCTGGTCTCCCCCAATTTTTCTCTGTACGATGCGACTTGCTTTTGAAGACGCGAGATTCTTGTTAGCAGCTTTTCCTGGTCAAATTTTTTCATTGCTGGGTAATTCGAAGGAATCAGTGAGTAATGACGGCAATCAGGCAAAGATTGGCCTTGAAGCCCTTTTCTATATACCGTATCATACCTTAACTTTGGATAACAATAAAGAACTCCATCCTGGTTGCCTTGATTATGGATTCAAACAAAGCTTTTGTTCATCTGCATGTTCACACCGAGTATAGCCTTCTTGACGGGGCCATACGTATCCCAAAGATGCTGGAAAAGGCATGGTCTCTTGGGATGGACTCTGTGGCCATCACGGATCATGGCAACATGTTTGGAGCAGTTCAATTTTTCGATCAGGCCCGCAAGAGCGGCATAAAGCCCATACTAGGTTGTGAGGTTTATTTGGCACCGGGTGATAGGCGAGATCGATCTACCGCGTCAAACGGCGGGCCTAGCTCATATCATTTGATACTCCTTGTAATGGATGATACGGGTTACAAGAATCTGTCCAGGTTAGTGACCCTTGGGCACCTTGAGGGTTTCTATTACCATCCCAGGATAGACATGGAGCTATTGAGAGAGCTCAACTCGGGGCTCATCGCACTGTCTGCGTGCCTTAAAGGTCCGGTGGCATTTCCCATCAGAGAAGGAAAAATGGATGTGGCTCGTGCCAGAGCTATAGAGCTTGCTTCTATTTTTGATAAGGACAGGTTTTTTGTTGAGGTCCAGGCAAATGGGATGCGAGACCAGGAAAAGGTAAATGAGGCGCTCAAGGAATTGGCGCAAGAACTCTCCCTCCCGATGGTGGCTACAAATGATTGCCATTACCTGGAAAGAAAGGACTCAGAGGCGCATGACGCCCTGCTTTGCATTCAGACTGGCAAGACAGTTGATGATGCCAACAGGCTGAGGTTTCCCACTGACGAATTTTACTTCAAGTCCCGCGAGGAGATGGAGAAGGGGCTTCCTGGATTTGAAGAGGCGCTCGATAATACCCAGCTTGTTGCAAACCGGTGCAACTTTGACATGGAATTCGGCAATTACAAGTATCCTGTTTTTGATGTGCCGGGAGGTAAAAGCCTGGATGAAATGCTGAGAGAGCAGGCTGAAAAAGGTTTGCTAGCCAGGCTCAAGGAAAGGGAGGAGTTGGAAGGTCCCACTCCGGAAGACATAAGCCAGCAATACAGGGAGAGATTGGAATATGAGCTAGGAATCATCTGTAAGATGGGATTTTCCGGCTACTTCCTGATCGTCTCTGACTTTATCGAATATGCCCGACGTTCCAATATACCCGTGGGCCCTGGGAGGGGGTCAGCGGCGGGATCTCTTGTGGCCTACTGTCTGCGGATAACGAATATTGATCCCATTAAATATGGTCTGCTGTTTGAGCGCTTCCTAAACCCGCAGCGAATAAGCATGCCGGATATTGACATCGATTTCTGCATGAATGGCCGTGATGATGTTATACGGTATGTAGCAGAAAAGTATGGCAAGGAAAATGTCTCTCAGATAATCACATTCGGGACCATGAAGGCAAGGGCAGTAATAAGGGACGTAGGCCGTACCCTAAATATTCCCCTGGCCGAGGTGGATAGAATAGCGAAGATGGTCCCTGAAGGTCCTAAGGTAAGCCTGGAAAAGGCCATAGCTTCAGAACCTGATCTTCAGGCACTGGAAAAGGAAAAACCCTATGTGGCAAAGCTTTTGAGTATTTCAAAGGCCCTGGAGGGCCTCGCCAGGCACGCCTCTACCCATGCCTCGGGGGTGGTGATCTCGGACAGACCCTTGGTGGAATATCTTCCCCTATACAAAGGGCCTCGCAATGAAATTATGACCCAGTTCACGATGGACCGAATCGAACAGCTCGGTCTAATAAAGTTTGATTTTTTGGGCCTTCGAACCCTTACGGTGATCAAACATACCATTGACCTTATAGAGAGGACACTCGGACACAAGCTGGATATAGAAAGAATACCCCTTACCGATGAAGCCACCTATCAACTATGCTGCGAAGGTAAAACAACAGGGGTATTCCAGCTAGAAAGCGATGGTATGAAGGATTTGATGAGGCGGTTGAAACCAGGAGTCTTCGAGGACATGGTGGCACTTGTTGCCCTTTACAGACCAGGGCCTTTGGGCAGCAATATGATTGATGAGTTTATCCAGGGGAAACACGGAAAAGTTAAGATAAATTTTACTCTGCCTCAGCTTGAGCCAATCCTTAAAGAAACCTATGGGGTGATTCTGTATCAGGAACAAGTGATGAGGATCGCGCAGGTTTTGGCTAATTATTCTCTGGCTGAGGCTGATGAGCTCCGTAAGGCTATTGGTAAGAAAAAGCCCGAGGTCATGGCTAAACATAGGGAGCGTTTCATAGAAGGCTCTGTGAACAACGGGGTGAGCAGGGAGACGGCGGAGAGGCTTTTTGAATTGATTGAGAAGTTTGGTGGTTACGGGTTCAACAAGTCGCATTCTGTGGCTTATGCCATGATTGCCTACCAAACCGCATATCTCAAGGCCCACTATCCAGTCCAATTTATGACAGCCCTGCTTACCCAAGATATGGGAAATCAGGACAAAACCATCAAGAACATTGCGGAGTGCAGGGAGATGGGCATAGAAATTCTCCCTCCTGATATAAACGAAAGTGAGGCGGATTTCTCTGTGGTTGAAGGGAAAATCAGGTTCGGTCTGGGCGCAATAAAAAACGTGGGGCTAAAGGCGGTAGAATCCATTATCGAGCAGCGAAAGGCCAACGGACCTTTCAGGTCCATTCATGATTTTTGCAGGCGTGTGGAAGGGGCAAAGGTCAATAAGAGAGTTTTAGAAGGCCTTATACAGTGTGGGGCATTTGATTTTACCGGCATACCCAGGGCACGGCTCTTAGCAGGTATTGATGATATATCCAGATTTTGTGGCACATCCCATGATCCAAATCAATTGAGTATGTTTGGGTTTACGGCTGGGGAATCGGAGGGGGCCATCCCCCTGTTTGAGTTGCCAGATGTGGAAGAATGGGGGTTCAAAGAAAAGCTGCGGAGAGAAAAGGAGTCGCTTGGGTTTTATATTACTGGCCATCCTTTGGATAGATTTAGGGATGACTTGGCTCGCCTTGTTACCTGCAGTATTCAAGATTTGTCCCACCAACAGGACCGATCCACAGTGCAAGTTGTAGGGGTTGTGGAAAGCATGAAGGTTAAGAGGACAAAAAAGGGCGACAAGATGGCTGTTATCAGCCTGGAGGATCTGAGCGGCTCCATAGAAGTTATCATATTTCCTGATCTTTTCTCTTCCACCTCATCCTTACTTAAGAGCGACGACCCACTGTTGGTAACAGGTGGCCTGGAGAAGACAGAGACTTCAATGAAAATAATTGCAAAGGAGTTGACCACGCTAGATGCAGCAAGGGAAAAATTTCTCCGGGCATTGGAGCTGCCTTTGGGTGAAGAAGCGATTAATGATGAACTACTGGATGACATAAAGGCCTTGGCCTTTACTTATCCCGGAGAGTGCCAACTCCGATTTCGGGTCTGCAGTAGCAACGGGCAGAGTTATCTGATTGCTGCCCACAATCGCTACAGAGTTATACCCGCTCCAGAACTGATATCTAAACTCGAAAGCCTGATTGGAACTTCGGTGAGAAAGCTGACAAGCTGATTCTGTGCCACTGTGGGAACTGGCCTAGTTTTGCCCCATTAGAAAAGGCCCGTGCGGAAGCACGGGGTTTAATGCACTGTGTGAAATGCTAACGGGGTTTACTAGGGTCTATTTTTCCTAAATTCCTCATAGTCTTCGGGGGTATCAAGGTCTATTTCCCGGTAGGCAGCTCCGGCATCCACCATGAGTGCGGATTGTTCGTGGGCCGCAAATATTTGCCTTCCCCCCTTATCAGAGTCAAGGCCGAGTAGCTCTTGAAAATACCTTTTACTAAACACCACTGGATGAGATCTGCGGCCCTGGATTTTTACTGCCCCAAGATCTTTGCCCGAATCCAAATAGTTAGTCAAAAGTATATTTATGAGATTTGAGTCAATGTGTGCCATGTCTGCGAGGATGATCATTACATGATCAATTGTGTCCTTAACTGCTGTGAGCCCTGCCCTTATGGAGGTCCCCATGCCGCGTTTGTAATGCTCATTTTCCACAATTATAACCTTGCTCGTAAGCCCATGGCCTTCAAGGGCCTCTTTGACCCTTTGCGCCTGGTGGCCAAGCACCACCACAGTCTTGTCCAGCAGGGAAGCTAGGGACATTTCAACAACACGGCAGATTAAGGGCCTGCCCTTAATGGCCAACAATTGCTTGGGCCTACCCATCCGAGTGCTTTCGCCTGCGGCGAGGATGAGACCAGCTACCTTTGGGCCTTGGCTATTGCCTGTGGACATTTTCTAATGGGCCTTCACCTGGGAAAGGAAAGACTACATCCTGTTTGTTACATGGATTGCCATGCTCTTGCCTTGAAAGAAGGCCTTTGTGAATTCTGCCACCTGTTCAGGGTCATAAAGCTTGCAACTAAAAATATCTATATAGGCCGCATTGGTGAGGTTGGCAAAATGACCGCTAATAAGAGAAGTCTCAATCAGTTGTATCATGGAATAGCCGGCTACTCTTTCGTCTTCGCCAAAGTGAACCACTTGGCACGGTCCGAAACGCCTCATTCCAATGAGTTCGCAAAGCTCTACAACGTATCTTCGAATTTCATCAGCATCCCTAATAACTTGAGGGTTGCAATCGTATATATCCAAACTCGTCAAAAGGCCCCATGGGGCTGTCTCTGCTTTGGGTGCCACTTGTCTGTTCATGGTACCCTCCCTGAATTTAGTTGGCCCTTTATGGGCACGCCTCAGTCTTTGAATAGAAAAAGGACATCAGAGATTCGTTCTTTGCTTGAGAATTTACCCAAAGTGTTTAATTTTAGCTATATGTTCGCTCAGTGTCAATCACGAAAACATTTCTATTGCATCAAATTACCTAGCATGGAGCAGTGAGGCAGTGTTGAGACAGCCAAATTGGCAATTACTCGAAAATTGCAGGCTTTGCCCTAGATCGTGTGGCATTAATCGTGCCGGCCAATCTGGCCAGAAGGCCACAAGGGGATACTGTCGCCAGGGCTCCACAATGAAGGTGGCGTATGTGGGGCCTCATATGGGGGAGGAGCCCCCTATTACTGGGAGAAGGGGGGCGGGCACGGTATTTCTCACGGGGTGCACGCTTCGATGTTCTTATTGCCAGAACTACCAGATCTCCCACCAAGGCTTGGGACAGCAGTTCACACCTGATAGGCTTATTGTCAAAATTGCTGCCATGATAGATAGTTACGGGGTTCACAACGTCAGCTTCGTAACACCAGATCATTTCTTTCCCCATGTTTTTGAAACAGTTGAGGGGTTGCGGGCACGGGGCTATGGGCTACCGGTTGTAATGAACGTATCTGGTTACCAATCAGTAGAAATGCTTAAAAGGGCGGAAAATTATACCGACATATACCTCCCCGATTTCAAGTATGCAGATTCAGGGCTTGCCAATAGGCTTTCTTCTTGCCCTGATTATCCTGAAGTTGCACTATCGGCGTTAGATGAGATGCTCAAGCAAAAGGGATTTCTGAAAACCACGAACGCCAACCCAGGGGTTGCAACAAAGGGGGTACTGGTTCGTCACCTAATTCTACCAGGGCATGTAAAGAATTCTTGTGATGCCCTTACCATGCTCTTTGTAGAATTTGGGCCCAAGCTACCCCTGAGCTTGATGAGCCAATACTATCCAGTGAGGCCCCAAAAGTTTCCAGAGCTTAACCGAACCATTAAGAAAGAAGAATTTGAAATGGTTTTAAGCCATGCAAAGGACCTGGGTTTTCACACGCTTTTTGTCCAGTACTTAAGTAATAATATCACCGTCACCAATGAAAAGCCATCGTTTGTGCCTGATTTTTCCTCACCAAGGCCATTTGGTTAAAAACAGCCACTGGCCTCCACATTTCTCATCAATTTGGTCAGTGAAAAAGCAAGCTCTCCTGGTCAGGCACCCTATTTTAGCATGCTGGAAGGCAGGAACGTGGGAGTGAAAGGGGCAATATATTGGGCGGATAATAGCTTCTTAGTTGACATAAGCAGAATAACTTTGTTACAAAAATCACATTTTTTACAGCCAGTTCCAAAAAATATGGTCGATACCTGAATATGTTTGCGAAAGGAGAAAAAAGATCATGGAAGCACTTACCCCTTTCTACGAAGTGAACGAGGCCCTGGTGGCCATGGGAGCTGAGAAGCTCAACCTCTGCATGCAATGTGGAATGTGTGCTGGTTCTTGTCCCTGGCGCATTGTGGATGGTCCCTTTAACATCAGGCGCCTGATCCGTATGGCCCAGCTTGGTGTGGAAGGTTACGAATCAGACGATATCCTTTACGGCTGCACAACATGCAACAAGTGCGTGCTAAAGTGCCCCAGAGGAGTGACCATAATTGATGTGGTGAGATCCATGCGGTCCATGATAGCCGAGACAGGGGCAATCCCGGGAGTGCTCAGGACCGTTACTGGGAGTGTGCATAGCCAGGGGAATCCTTGGTCAGAGCCAAGAGAAAAGCGCACGGAATGGATGGATGGCCAGGATGTGCCCAAGTTTGAAGAAGGTACCGAGTATTTCTTGTTCGTGTGCTGTACTTCTGCCTATGATCAGAGAAGCCGTAACATAGCACGGTCCATGGTCAAGGTATTGAAGGCTGCAGGAGTAAGCTTCGGTGTCATTGGTGAAGAGGAGAACTGCTGCGCTGAATCCACCCGCAAGATAGGGGATGAAGAACTTTTTATGAATACTGCGCAAAAGAATATTCAACTTTACAAGGACAAGGGGGTCAAAAAGATTATTACCACGTCACCCCACTGTCTTTATACCTTTACACAGGAATACCCTGAGTTGGGGGGGGAATTTGAAGTGGTTCATTATACTAAACTTCTTGCTGATCTCCTCAAGGAGGGAAAACTTAAACTGAGCAAGACCTTGGATGTCAAGGTCACATACCATGACCCATGTTATCTGGGTAGGCACAGTGAGATTTATGATGAACCAAGGGAATTGCTTTCGGCTGTAACAGGGGGAAATCTGGTGGAGATGGAGCGTATCCGCAAAGAGAGCCTTTGCTGCGGTGGTGGTGGAGCAAGAATCTGGATGGAGACCAAGCCGGAGTGGAGATTCTCTGATTTGAGGATTCACGAGGCCTGCGATACGGGAGCCCAGATTCTGGCCACTGCTTGCCCATATTGTATCTCTATGCTGGAAGACAGCCGTAAGACCACCAACAAGGAAGACGCAATTGAGGTGAAAGATATTTCTGAGCTCATTGCAGAGGCCCTGTAGGCCTAATCCCCGCCGTTTTTAGCCATTACCAAAGCAGCCTTGCCTCAGGCGGGCTGCTTTGCCGTTTTTTGACTAGGAGACACAGATGAGAACCGCATATTTTGACTGCATTTCCGGATTAAGTGGGGACATGCTATTGGGAGCCCTTGTTGATGTTGGGTTGGACACCAAGGTCCTGCGCGAGATGATTTCCTCACTTGGCCTGGAAAAGGTTTGCAATATTGAGGCGACCAGGGTCCTCAAAAATGGCATATCCGCAACACAGGTAATTGTTGAGTTACTCGAAAAGAAACAGACCCCTAGACGCCTGTCCGATGTCAAGAAGATCATCCGAGATTCAAACCTCTCGAACAGTATAAGGGCTCGGTCCATCAGAGTTTTTGAAAGGCTTGCCAAAGTGGAGGCCAGAATACATGGTCGCTCTGTAGAGCAAGTCCACTTTCATGAGGTAGGAGCTGTTGATTCGATAGTTGACATAGTGGGGGTGGTGACAGGGCTAGAGGTGCTAGGAATCACAAATGCCTTCTCTTCTCCCTTGCCACTTGGCTCGGGATTTATTCAAACCGAGCATGGCAACATACCTCTACCCTCACCTGCCACTGTTGAACTCTTGCAAGGTGTGCCGGTTTATGATTCCGGTGTTAAGGGAGAGATGGTTACCCCTACAGGGGCCGCTCTTCTCACGGAATTTGTAACTGAGTTCGGGCGTCTTCCATCAATGAAGATCTTAGCTAGTGGTTTTGGGGCGGGAACTCGAGATATTCCGGACAGACCTAATGTATTACGTGTGATAATTGGCGAGCCTGCATTCCGGGATGCAGAGGAAACACAGACCGTCGCGGTGCTTGAAACGAATATTGATGACAGCAGCCCTGAATTTCTGGCTTATCTCATGGAACGGCTTTTGGAAAAAGGGGCACTTGATGTGGCCTTTTTTCCGGCTCAGATGAAAAAGAATCGCCCGGGCGTTCAAGTGCAGGTCATAGCCCAACCCAATAGGACCGAGGAACTCTCGCAAATCATTTTTGAAGAGACAACGACCCTGGGGATACGTTTTAGATTTGATCAACGAAAGGTTTTGGCTAGAACTGAAAAGATGGTTGAGAGCCCCTGGGGAAAGATAAGGGCGAAAGTGGTCGAAAGAAAAGGCAAATTCCTTCTGGTTCCCGAATATGAAGAGTGCAGAATGGTAGCAAAGAGGCACAATATTCCCTTGAGGAAGGTGTATACCTGGATTCAGAGCAGGGATGAGAACATGAGTGATTCAAAGTGATGGAAGGCTCCCAGGAAAATCGCAATTTTTGGCGCATACTTGCCAATGCTGGGCCAGGTGAAAGGTTCTCTCTCATCGTGTCCTCATGGTTTTTGTGCGGGCTTCTGCCCGGGGCTCCCGGGACATTCGGCACGGCGGCAGCCGTGATAGTGGCGTTTCTTACGGGCACACTTCCAATGGCTTACAGGGCCTTGATTCTTGTTGGTATAATAGTACTAGCCATGCTTACTTCTTCTGTTTCCGCCTCTGCACTTGGTAAAGAAGACCCTTCAGAGGTGGTCATTGATGAGGTGGCCGGATATCTTGTTGCAGTATTCGCACTGCCTGTATCCCTTGTAAACTTTGTGCTGGCATTCATTTTCTTTAGAGCTTTTGATATATTAAAGCCGTTTCCCATTGCGCAAGTGGAAAAAAAAGTGCGTGGGGGGATAGGAATTGTCTTGGATGACCTGCTCGCTGGCCTCTTTACCTTTGCTGTTGTTAAGTTAATTCTGATTTCCATAGGAGGCAGTCTCAAATAAATCAAAGGGCACAGGGAAGTTGGACTTTGGGGTAACCATGTATGGCGAGATTATAACCATAGGTGACGAACTTACTTCCGGTCGCACGCTGAATCTTAATGCGAGATATGCTGCCGGCAGGCTTACGGCTTCAGGGCTGAAGGTAAATAGGATCACCTCTGTGGGAGACAATTACCCGATGGTGGCTGAGGCGTTGAGGAGGGCCATAGAAAATTCTCGCTTTGTGATTGTAACAGGAGGACTTGGCTCGACCGAGGACGACAGGACGAGTGAAATCGTTGCCAAAGCTCTCAATCGTCCGTTGTCCCTTGACGAGAAGATGTTTCGCCTCATAGAGAAACATGTAAAGGCAATGGGTATTACTCTAACCCCTTCCCTTGAGAAGATGGCCTGGATGCCTGATGGATCTCGCCTGCTGAGCCCAGAGGGACGGGCATGCGGATTTTGCCTGGTGGAGAAAGGCGTGAGGTTCTACTTCCTACCAGGTGTTCCAGAACAAATGAGGTACCTACTTGACAAAGTGGTCATCCCTGAACTCCTGAGTTTCTGGCAAACTCAAGCGGTTCATTGGCGGATTTTGAAGGTTTACGGGCTAAGTGAGCCGGATTTAGCCGAAATATTCAGGGACATTGAAAGTAAAAGCGGGGAGGTGGTCTTGGGTTTTTATCCTCATTTCCCCGAAATTCATATAACCCTCAGCATGAGAGGAGAGGATGAGTCTACCGTATCAAAAGAACTGGACAGGTTTGAATCGGAAGTAATTAATCTGATAGGCCCATACGTTTTTGCTAGGGGCGAGCAAACCCTGGAAGAGGTGGTAGGTGAGCTACTACGTTCCCATGGTTTGACCCTCTCACTGGCGGAATCCTGCACTGGAGGGCTTATAGGGCACAGGATAACAAACGTCAGTGGTAGCAGTGATTATTTTCAGGGCGGCATCATATGTTATAGCAATGCTGCTAAGGTGAATTTGCTGGGGGTAAGTTCAGAAATGCTGCAAGAACACGGGGCGGTGAGTGATCCCACTGCCAGGCAGATGGCCGAGGGTGTGAGAAAGGCGCTAAAATCTGATCTAGGGGTGTCCGTCACAGGAATTGCCGGGCCTACGGGTGGCTCGAAGGTTAAGCCGGTAGGTACGGTTTTCATAGGCCTTGCCAATGCTAATGAGATTTTGGCCCGCAAGTATCGCTTTTGGGGAGACAGAGAGCAGGTAAAATTACAAAGTGCCACCATGGCGCTTGATTGGGTCAGAAGATATGTCACCAACACTCCGCTGCTTCCTGGCCTTTGATCTGCCTGAGGAGATAAGGGCGGTTGTAAAGAGGGTCCATGGAGACCTTAACAAGAGCCCATTGGATGTCAGGTGGGTTAGGCCCGGAAATGTCCATCTTACGGTGGTATTTCTGGGAAACGTAGCAGTAGATGATTTGCAGCCCCTGGGTGAACAGGTGAAGGCGGTATGCACCAAGTATGGACCCTTTGAAATAGGTCTCAACGGGGTTGGTGTGTTTGGCGGAATGAAAAGCCCTAGGGTCCTATGGCTTGGGGTAGAAGGTGATGTAGAAAGAATGGGTTTTTTCCAGAAAGCCATTTCAAAGCGCATTAGGCCATTTGGCATCAAGGAGGAAAAACGTGCCTTTCATCCCCATCTGACACTGGGGAGGTTCAGAAGGGGCGCACACGGGGGCCAAGTGCTGCGGGGGTTGCTGGAGAGGTATTCGGGGTTAAGCAGTCCCGTGTGTACCCTCGAAGAACTGACACTTTTCAGAAGTGATTTGCGGTCTGATGGAGCAAAGTATACGAAGATTCAATCCTGGCCCCTGGAGGGCAAGAAATAAAGGGCTAAATGGGTCTTGGCTTTACAAAATAATTGAGTTCTTGTAGCCTGTAAGGTGAGATCTTCGACCCACTATGAAAACTCTTGAGCAGTATACAACTTTTCCAGGAGCGACATCTCTGGTGAGATAATTGTGGTGTGTGGTCTTTTTGCCCAGGATGAGAAGGATAGGACCAAAGGACCAAATAGACTAAATAGACTAGAGAAACCAGACAAACCAAATGGACCAGACAGACTAACGGAGGGGGTAGCCCATGGATAAAGAAAAGGCTGTGCAGCATGCCATCTCTCAAATAGAAAGGCAGTTTGGAAGGGGCTCCATAATGAAAATGGGGGATAAGGCGGTTATGGATGTGCCGGCCATATCCACCGGGTCTCTTTCCCTTGATCTGGCCCTTGGCATAGGAGGTGTGCCTAGGGGGCGGGTTGTGGAAATTTTCGGCCCTGAATCATCGGGCAAGACGACCCTTGCACTCCATATAACTGCTGAGGCCCAGAAGCAAGGAGGCATGGTAGCCTTTATAGATGCTGAACATGCCCTCGATGTTTCCTATGCGAGAAATCTCGGTGTGGATGTGGACAGCCTACTTGTCTCGCAACCCGATACCGGTGAGCAGGCACTAGATATAGCCGAGATATTGGTACGTAGTGGAGCAATAGATGCCCTTGTGATAGACTCGGTGGCAGCGCTTGTGCCCAGAGCGGAGATCGAAGGAGAAATGGGAGATCAACACGTGGGGTTGCAGGCAAGGCTTATGAGCCAGGCCTTGCGGAAGCTAACGGGTACCATAAGTAAGTCACACACATGTGTTATATTCATCAACCAGATTAGGATGAAGATTGGAGTGATGTTTGGCAACCCCGAGACTACCACAGGAGGCAATGCCTTGAAGTTCTATGCCACGCAGCGCCTTGATATCAGGCGCATAGGCGCCATAAAAGAGGGCGACCAGGTGGTAGGAAACAGAACTCGAGTCAAGGTGGTGAAAAACAAGATAGCACCACCTTTTAAAGAGGCAGAGTTTGATGTCATATATGGGAAAGGCATTTCCAAGGAAGGTGACATACTGGACCTCGGGGTGGCAATGGGTATTATTGAAAAGAGCGGTTCCTGGTATTCCTTTGGAGATGAGCGTATTGGTCAAGGCCGGGAGAACGTAAAGCGTTTCCTTGCTGAACATTCAGATATAAGGGACAAGATTGCAGACTTGATCCTCGAGAAAAGCGGACTGAAATCATTGAGGCAGAAAAAAGGAGCTGAAGAGTCTGAGAGATGAACTTTAGAGAGATAAGGAAGGCATTTATTGATTATTTCAAGGAGAGGGGACATGAAGTGGTTCCCAGTTCTTCCCTGATTCCTCACGAAGACCCTAGCCTGTTGTTCACCAATGCGGGTATGGTGCAGTTTAAAAGGTTATATCTTGGGGAAGAAAAGAGACCATACACCAGGGCGGTTACTTCACAGAAGTGCATGAGGGCTGGAGGAAAACATAATGACCTTGAAAATGTAGGGTATACCGCGCGACATCACACCTTTTTCGAGATGCTGGGGAATTTCTCATTCGGAGATTATTTCAAGAGGGAGACCATCGCATGGGCATGGGATCTCCTAACAAATGGTTTCGGACTGCCCAAGGATAAGCTCTATGTGTCAGTTTACAAAGATGATGATGAGGCCTATGACATATGGCACAACGAGATAGGGATTCCAGTTGAGCGAATCGTAAGGCTTGGTGAGAAGGACAACTTTTGGGCTATGGGGGATACTGGCCCCTGTGGCCCCTGCTCAGAGATACTTATTGACCAGGGAGAAGAATTGAGTTGTGGAAGGCCTGATTGTGCGCCTGGGTGCGACTGTGACAGGTACCTTGAGATATGGAACCTCGTATTTACGCAGTTTGACCGGCAACCTGATGGTAGCCTTGTGCCACTTCCAAGCCCCAATATTGATACGGGGATGGGGCTGGAGCGTATTGCGGCCGTAATCCAGGGGGTCAAGTCCAATTATGAAACAGATCTGTTCAGAGATATTATTGGCGAAGTTGAGAGGTTGTCAGGAAAGACTTACGGAATCGAGGCCCGCCAAGATGTATCCTTCAGGGTAATAGCTGACCATTCAAGGGCGGCGGCCTTCTTAATTGGCGATGGGGTTATGCCTTCCAATGAAGGAAGGGGTTATGTGCTAAGACGTATTATCAGGCGTGCTGTCAGGTATGGGCAAAATCTGGGCCTGGAACCTCCTTTTTTGCACCGCATATGCACCAAGGTTATCGAGGTGATGGGTGAAGATTACAATGATCTCATTATCTCAAGACGATTTATTGAGGGAGTGGTTCGCAATGAGGAGGCCCGGTTTGCTGATACACTGCGTTACGGGATAAGAGTTCTTGATGAAGAGATTGAGAAACTAAAAAAACAAAGGGCTAAACAGATACCCGGGGAACTGGCATTCAAGCTTTATGATACCTATGGCCTTTCAATAGATATTGTTCAGGATGTTGCCCGGGAAGAGGGCCTTACCGTTGATCTCAAAGGGTACGATGAGGCTATGGAACAAAGACGCAGGCTTTCCCAGGCTTCATGGAAGGGAAGCGGTGAGGAGGATATCCCCGAGTCCTACAAGAAGCTTTTTAGTGAGGGGTTTGCCACCAGTTTTATGGGATATGATACCTTGAAATGCGAGGCGAAGATAGTCGCAATAGTGTCTAAAGGCAAAGGAACCGAAGTGGCAAAGGTCGGAGACAATGTAGAGATTGTTCTGGATCAGACCCCATTTTATGGTGAGTCAGGGGGCCAGGTTGGCGATCAAGGAGTCATTAGATCTGACCAAGGTCTCGTTCAGGTCAAAGATACCCAGAAATTTGCCCAGAGGATATTTGTTCACAAGGGCATAGTGGAAAAGGGTGAATTTAGAGTAGGGCAGAAAGTAACAGCAGAGGTTGACGAACAGGGGCGTAGAGCTACTGCATTGAATCACTCTGCCACCCATCTTTTGCACGCTGCGCTGCGCGAAATTTTGGGCGAACATGTCAAGCAGGCCGGAAGCCTTGTGGCGCCTGATAGATTGCGTTTTGATTTCAGTCACTTTGCCCAGATACCTTTGGAGACGTTGCAGGAGGTGGAGCGCTTGGTAAATCGCCGGATTCGAGAAAATCTTCCAGTAACCATTACTGAAATGGACCGGGATGAGGCCATGAAAACGGGTGCCATAGCCATATTTGAGGAGCGTTATGGTGAGCGTGTCAGACTCGTTTGTATGGGGGAAGACGTGAGCAAGGAGTTGTGCGGGGGCACGCATACCTCTAGGACCGGCGACATAGGCCTTTTTAGGGTAGTGGGTGAAGGCTCTGTTGGGGCGAATTTGCGCCGTATCGAGGCCCTTACAGGGGAGGCTGCCCTTAGGCACGATCAAGCTCAGGACAAACAACTGAGAGAAATGGGCGCAATGCTGAAAACCGCTCCAGATCATGTACTTGATAGGGTACAGAATCTGGTTCAAGAGTTGAGGAAGAGAGACAAGGAAATAGAATCGCTAAAAGCCAGGCTTCTCACAAAGAAGTCCGAAGATATCATGTCCGAGGTAAAAGAGATTAGCGGGGTCAAGGTCTTGGCCAAAGAAATTGATGCGGATTCTCCAAAGGAGCTTCGCGAGTCTGCAGACAGACTCAAAGATAAGATTCGCTCAGGAGTCATAGTGCTTGGAGCCAAAAAGGATGGCAAGGCCATGCTTACATGTGTGGTGACCAAGGACTTGCTCGGTAAGTTTAAGGCTGGAGATATTATACGGACCCTTTCAGAGGTGGTGGGAGGAAAAGGAGGGGGTAGGCCCGATATGGCACAAGGTGGAGGGCCTAAGCCAGAGAAGTTGACTGATGCCCTTCAGCAGGTGTTTAGGTTAGTCGAGGCGCAAAAGAGCTAGTTCTTTGCTGCTTTTAACTGTTTTTCAGCGAGTTTTTCTTCGCACAGACCAAGGTACTTAAGGGCCTCATGATATTGGCCTAAATCTGGATAGTTGTGCAGGATATATAAAAACCTTCCCTTTGCTGCCTTGTACCTCTTGATCTTATAGTAGAACTTTCCTACATAGAGCTCGTGCTTGGCTAAGTTGATGAAACATTCTCTGAGCCGCTTTTGTGCGAGCCTGGCATAGACACTATCTGGAAATCTCTTGATTAGCCTTTGGAATTCTTCCTTTGCCTTGATGGTGTGAGACTGATCCCTGTCAATAGTGCCAATCTGTTTGAAATGACACATTCCTTTGCGGTAAATTACATAGGGGATCTGAGGATTTTTAGGATGGAGTCTTTCGAATTCATCATATGCGTCATAGGCCTCATCATATGAGCCCTTTCCAAACAGAGCGTCTGCCAACTTGAGTTCAGCAAGCAGGGCAAATTTGCTATAGGGATATCTATCCTTTATTTTCTCAAAGGCATCTATTGCACTCTTGTAATGCCCTGCGGCCATACTTTCCATCCCCCTTTCCATAAGGGCGCCCGGTGCTTCTGGCTCTGGCTCGCCAAAAAGATGGTTGTAGAAACTGCAGCCACTGAGCCCTATGGCCAAAAGCAACAGTGTTATGAAGATGGCTTTCAGGCGGAGGGGTCCACTCATACTTCCCTTAGCCCCTTAGAGTGTCCAGGTATCTTTCGGCAGAAAACGCAGCCACAGCTCCTTCGCCCACTGCTGTGGAGATCTGCCTTAGATTCTTCGACCGGATGTCCCCTGCGGCAAAGACGCCCGGCACGGATGTTTCCATGGTGTCATTAGTTCTTACGAATCCCAATTCATCCAGGTCCACCAGGCCCTTGAGCAGTTGAGTATTGGGTTCGAACCCAACAAAAATGAACACCCCCTGTACTTTCAGACTCAACACCTCAGAACTCTTTACGTTTTTTAGCTCAATAGCTTCTACCGCTTGGTCTCCAAGTATTTTCAGAGGAATAGTATCCCAAATAATCTGGACTTTTTCATTGGCCATAACCCTTTCCTGGAGGATTTTTGTGGCCCTGAGCTGATCGCGCCTGTGGACTAAATAAACGCGGGTGGCGAACTTGGTGAGAAATAAGGCCTCCTCCACAGCCGTGTCTCCCCCTCCTATAACAGCCACTTCAAGGTCCCTGTAAAAAGGCCCGTCGCAAGTGGCACAGTAAGAGACCCCTTTTCCAATAAGTAGCTCTTCACCAGGGATTCCCAACTTTCTCGGGTTAGCCCCACAGGCTAGGATAATCGATCGGGCCTGCTCGTGTCCTTTGTCGGTGATCGCAGTCTTGGAATCAGGATCAAACCTGAATGACAAGGCTTCCCTGCTTTCGATGGGAAGCCCGAGATTTTCAGCCTGCTTTTTCATTCTATCCATAAGTTCAAAACCAGAAATACCGTCTGGAAACCCCGGGTAGTTTTCCACAATGTCAGTAAGTAATACCTGCCCGCCCGGCGCCATTTTCTCAAGAAGTACCACATCAAGTCTTGCTCTCGCCGCATATATTCCCGCCGTGAGACCTGCTGGGCCTGCACCTACAATAATCAGATCCCTCATAGGCACATCTCTCCTTCAAAAATAAAATCCCCGTCTTGCCTTAGGCCAAGCCGGGGCTGACATGGTTTGTTTGGATTAACGTGAATGCTACTGTCCGCAATAATCACAGAAGCTTCTTTAGTTCTTCTTCGATTGCGCTCTTTGGCTGAGCTCCCACTATGGTTTGAGCCACATTACCGTTCTTAAACAGGATCAGTGTGGGAATTGCCCTGATGCCGTACTTGACAGGTGTTTGGCGATTCTCATCAACATTCATCTCTCCAACTTTGACCTTCCCGTCATATTCTTTGGCCAGCTCTTCTACGATTGGGCTTACCATTTTACAAGGCCCGCACCATTCGGCCCAGAAGTCGACCAATGCCGGTATATCTGAATTAATAATTTCTTGCTCAAAATTGTCGTCTGTTACCTTAAGTAAATCACCCATGGCAAAACTCCTTTCCTGGTCACTGGAGGATTTTAGACTACAAGTTAATAGCTATCGGGCCCCTTGTCAATAACCCGGATTTCTAAGGGTGGAGACCAGGTCTTGAACGTCCTAATTTTCCTCAATAAATTTCTTCAAGTTATTGATAATCCGTGGAGGCACTGGACCTGATTTGGAATAAAGATTCAATAATTCACGAGATATGTTGAGTTGTTCTTCCAGCTTATCCCATTCTATTCCTTTCTGCTCAACTTGGTTAAGAAGCTCTGCCAATTCTTGGCTGTCCATGATTGAAAACCTCCTCATTTTTTTTTGGGCTTAGGGGTTAGGTCTGGGGGGTAAAGGTATTTGGGATCAAGGTCATATGTCCAAGGTAGGCCCCACCACTGCCACCCGTAATGCCTTCTGTGATTGTAGCCGAAGATTTTGTTTCTCTTGGCCAATTGACGATAAAATTTATTTTTGTTTTGATCTTTGAAGGAAGGAAACGGTGGACCTTCAAAGCCATCCTCAACATCGAACACGTGTTTGAACCCGGCATCCAATAGTTCTTTTGCGGCCAATACGCTTCTCGTGCCGTCCCGCCCTAAGATTAGCAAGTTGTCGGTTTTCTTGAAGACCTTGCTAATTTCCTTAACAAAATCCTTGTTCTTTACATTGGCTAGGTAACGGAGGTATTCCCCTTCTCTGCCCAGGGTGTTGGTATAGAACATATAGGGGAAAAGGTATGCGCCAACAGGATGACCCACCAATTGGTACTCGGGCCTAGTTCTGATATCTATAAGGTATGTGTCAGGCACCGTGTTGAGCATGTCGTAGGCCTCTATGCTCAGGATCTTCTTGGGTTCTTTTGCCCAGGAATTACCGGGAATGGAAAGGACAAGGTGTACAGATCCCAGAGCAATCAATAGAAGGATTAACCTACATACGATAGGCAAAAAACTGCGAATATGTTTTTTTAAGTATAATGACAGATGTGATACCATTTTGTTTGTTCCTCACCAAAAAGAAGCTGCTATAAATTACCGCTTTTTATTTTTTACGGGTAGTGCGGGTTACCGACTGAAATACAAATCTTATTAATGCAAGCCCCTTTTTATTGTCAATGGAAAAATGGGAGCCCTTACCAATACCCGTTGACACCTTAGAAAATGATCTTTAATCTCTTTAGCTACTTGGAGCACACATACAGACTAACCCTAAAGCAGGAGGAGGCAATGGCTGCAAGCCAGGTATACTTCAGTGACATGAGAACAACGGTAAAGGAAAACCTCTTAGCCAAGCTCACGCGATTGCTTGACAATGCTGGAATGGAAGGGCTTGTTCCGAAACGGGGATTGGTCGCCATAAAGCTCCATTTCGGGGAAAAGGGCAACACTGCTTACATCCGTCCCATCTTTCTCAGGCAAGTAGTAGAAAGAGTTAAGGGACTGGGGGCCAAGCCTTTTTTAACTGATAGTAACACACTCTATGCGGGTACGAGGGGAGACAGCGTCTCTCACATCATTACGGCAATAGAAAACGGCTTTGCGTATTCCGTTGTCAAGGCGCCGGTTATTATTGCAGATGGCCTCAGAGGAGCGTCTTACGGCGAGGTAGAAATTGATGGACAATATATCAAGAGGGCATACATAGGCAAAGATATTGTCGAAGCAGATGCCCTCATAAGTGTTGCGCATTTTAAAGGGCACGAACTGGCAGGTTTTGGAGGAACAATTAAGAACGTCGGAATGGGCTGTGCTGCAAGACGGGGGAAACTTGACCAGCACTCTGATATGTCCCCTAAAGTGAAGAGAAAAAAGTGTGTTGGCTGTGGGGAATGTATGGCCCACTGCTCCCAAGGAGCTATTTCCCTTGTTGATAAAAAGGCCAGGATAAATGAGGAGCTTTGCATAGGGTGCGGTGAGTGTATACTGGTGTGCCCCAACAGTGCCATCGACGTACGATGGAGCCAGGATGTCGAAGTCTTCCAGAAAAAGATGGTTGAGTACACCATGGCAGTCTTGAAAGGCAAAGAGACGAAATCCCTCTTTATTAATTTCCTTACTGCCATTTCCCCTGCCTGTGATTGTTATGGACACAGTGATGCCCCAATAGTTCATGACATTGGCATACTGGCCTCCATTGATCCTGTGGCCATCGACCAGGCCTCGGTGGATCTAGTAAATAGCCACCCCACCGCGGAAGGCTCATGCTTGGCCAAGGCACGGGCGCCGGTAGAGGACAAATTTAAAGCCCTTTATCCCAAGATCGATTGGTCCATCCAGCTTGAATATGCAGAGCAACTTGGATTGGGATCAAGGGAATATGAATTGATTGGAATCTAAGGACTCGAAGCTAGTAGCCAAAAGTCAGAAAAGAGAGCCCGTAACTTTAGCTCACTCATAACT
>Ga0209834_10000147_pt1 | contig 41688 bp, 42 predicted proteins | sample Mar14236cmmetaG_FD_184134 | JGI IMG/M metagenome (GOLD analysis project Ga0209834, IMG submission 184134) | Marine hydrothermal vent microbial communities from Guaymas Basin, Gulf of California to study Microbial Dark Matter (Phase II) - Marker... ... | reverse complement strand
TTCGAAATCACAATTTCCGCCCTCAGGCCAGCCACTCCAGAAGAGCTGGATCACGGGCACGCGCATTAGAGATGAATTTCTTGTAAAATATAAGTGTTTACCACTGCTGCATGGATTTACGGTGGTACAACGGAAGATATCTTTGTATGGGAGGTTGGGATTACTATTTTTTAGCAATGCCTCGTGGTTGTGAATACTGGGATTACCTTCCATAATAGACTCGCCTTGATACTTCTCCATCCACTCTGAAAAACTTTAGAGACCACAATGTACATGCATGAAAGCAACAAGAACGTCTCTATAGTTTTAAATATTGGAGGGAAATTGAGAACTAGGACAATATACACAAGCACATTTATCGCTGGACTATTACTGCTCACATCCTGTATTCAATCAGCCAATCTGGGGTCTACCAGCACGCCAGATCCCGGGTTGATGGACGTTATTGAAAGGACGATTTGGGACTTCGAAATTTTTAGAGATGAGGTGAACGACCTGGCGGCAGAAGCGGCAAACACGCCCGTAGAAGACTTGGAACCGATTTGCCTTCAGATGGTGGCGTTGACAGAAGAAATAGAGGGATATGAATATCCTCTCTTTGCTGCAAGTGCCCAATCAGCTTTATATAATTTCTCCTATTCTACAAACCAATGTTGTGGTGTCAAATTTGGGGAGTATCTGAATAAGGGACCACTCCCAGAACACACTGCTTATCATTGTGATAATGCACAGGTATACAAGGAGAGTTTTGATACATATCTTCAAGAATTGAAAGAGATGTATGCTGAAAAATAACCTGCAGAAGGGTGACAAGCCAACAACGGATATGGGCAAAGAAGATTTTTGTTAACGCAGCAGGAGAAATCATCGATCAAGGATTGATTTCTCTATTCGTATACTTGTTGGGCATCCTGGACAACTACTCAAAACGGTTCGATTCGAGTCCACTACCGCCCATCTCATTGGACTCGAACCACAGGCATGATCCTTGCTATCCCCAGGAAATAGAAGAGACCCGGCGCTGAAGAGCGCCGGGTCTCTTGGTGTCCCGGTCACAAAGTCACAAGCTCTATTTCTTCGTAAACACCAGCCGATCCTCACCTTCCGGGTCAAGGTCAACCTTGACCACGTCCCCGGCCTGGAATTCTCCTTCCAGCAGCTTCTTGGAAAGCGGGCTTTCGATGAATTTCTGCAAGGCGCGGGTCAGCGGCCGGGCACCGAAATCCTCCGAATAGCCGGTCTGGGCCAACCAGACCCGGGCAGCCTTGGTGAGCGTCGCCTTGAGGCCGTTCTCTACTAACCGCTGCTCAACATCCTTGAGCTGGAGGTCAACGATCTTGATCATGTCCTTTTCGCTCAGGGGCGAGAAGGTGATGATATCATCAATGCGGTTCAGGAATTCGGGCCGGAAGGCATCCTTGAGAGCCTTATCGATCTTCTCCTTGGCCTCTCGGTCCTTGGCACTGGCCTGTCTGTCCAAGAAGCCCAGGCTACCGGAGCGGCTGACATATTCCGTGCCCAGGTTGCTGGTCATGATCAAGACGCTGTTGCGGAAATCCACCTGGCGCCCCTGTCCATCTGTCAGGCGGCCGTTGTCCAGGATCTGCAGCAGGGCATTCCAGACCTCAGGATGGGCTTTTTCTATCTCATCAAAGAGGATCACCCGATAGGGGCGGCGTCTAACCGCCTCGGTCAGCTGGCCGCCTTCCTCATACCCAACATATCCGGGAGGCGCGCCGTAAAGGCGCGAAGCGGTATGCTGCTCGCGGTATTCACTCATGTCCAAGCGCAAAAGGGCATCCTCGTCGTCAAACAGGAACTCAGCCAGGGCTTTGGCTAATTCCGTCTTCCCCACACCGGAGGGTCCGATAAACATAAAGGAGCCGATGGGCTTGGTGGGATCCTTCAACCCCGAGCGGGAACGGCGAATGGCATCCGAAATGACCGCAATGGCCTCATCCTGGCCAATGATGCGTTCGTGCAGGCGTTCTTCCATTTTCAGGAGCTTCTCGGCTTCTTCCTCCAGCATCTGGGTCATGGGGATGCCGGTCCACTGGGAGACCACTTCGGCGACGTCATTTGCATCCACCACCTCATCCAGCTCATGTTCGGATTCCCAGGCATCTCGGGCCTGACTGAATTCTTCTTCCAGGCGGAGCCGCTGGGTCTGCATGGTGGCCGCTCGCTCATAATCGCGCTCCTGACCGGCGACTTCCTCTTCGTTCTTGAGGTGTTCGATCTCTGCCTGTTTGTCTTTCAATTCCTGCGGCAGGGAGTAGAGGGCTACCCGAAGTTTGGCGGCCGCCTCATCCATCAGATCGATGGCCTTGTCTGGCAGGTGGCGGTCGGTCACGTAGCGGTCCGCCAGCATGGCAGCTGTCCGCAGAGCATCATCTGAGAAGCGGACCTTGTGGTGGGCTTCATAGCGGTCTCGCAGGCCTTCCAGCATCTGGATGGTCTCCTCAACCGAGGGCTCTTCGATATAAACCGTGGCGAAACGGCGCTCCAGGGCGCTGTCCTTTTCGATATATTTGTGATATTCGTCCAGTGTCGTAGCTCCTACGCACTGGAGTTCTCCCCGGGCCAAGGCTGGTTTCAGCATATTAGAGGCATCCATAGCCCCCTGGGCGGCGCCAGCACCAACCACAGTGTGCAGCTCATCAATAAAGAGGATCACTTCTCCCTCAGCCTGCTTGACATCGTCAATGGCTGCTTTGAGGCGCTCCTCAAACTCTCCCCTGAAGCGGGAGCCAGCGATCATTGCCCCCATATCCAGGGCTACCACCCGCTTCCCGGAAAGGATCTCCGGCACATCGTTGGTAGCAATTTTCTGGGCCAGCCCCTCCACGATAGCCGTTTTCCCCACACCAGCCTCACCGATCATCACCGGGTTATTTTTGGTCCTGCGGGAAAGGATCTGGATCACCCGCAAAATCTCCGAATCCCTACCAATGACCGGATCCAGCTTGCCTTCCCGGGCAAGTTTTGTCATATCCCGGGAAAATTTTTCCAGGGCTTTGTAGCGGCTCTCAGCCTTGACGTCTGTCACACGCTGGCCTCCGCGGATCTGATCAATGGCTCTGTATACGCGGTCCTTGGTCAGCCCCTTGGTCTCCAGCAACCTGGCCGCCGGGGTATTCTTTTCATCCAGAATAGCCAGGAAAAGGTGCTCCGTAGAAATGAACTCGTCTTTTAAGCGGTTGGCTTCCTGATTGGCCACGTCTACGATCCGCTTCACACGGGGAGTGATAAAGACCTGCCCGGCGCCACGGCTGCCAAATATGCTCGCCTTTTGGGTATTTTTAAGGATGTAGTCCAACCGGTCACTCAAATCGAAACCCTGGATGTTGAGGGCTTCCAAGATTTGAGAGATCGCACCTTCTGGCTGCTCGATCAGCGCCAGGAGGATATGTTCGGTATCGATCTGGTTGTGCCCGTAGCGCTGGATTATTTCCGCTGCGCGCTGGGCTGCTTCCTGGGCCCGTTCTGTAAAACGGTCAAATCGCATCATTACTCCACCATCCTTGATACAACGGAGAATCTGATCAATATATCAAAAACATTCATCCATAGACTAAAAATATTATAACAAGACCACTGTTAACTAAACATATGAATCAGGGGCATCTTATCCCGGTCTCATCCCGGGAGATCCTGTTTCTTTGTGCAATATTCAGACCGAATTATAAATTGTTTCGTTCCCCTTCACTTCCTTCAAAGTCAGGATGACACTTAAGGGAATGATCCGCAGGCTATTAAGATCAAACCTCCCCGGGGGGAGGTTTCTGCTTACTGGCTCCTGGATACTGAAATTACCCACGCTGCTCCTCTTTATCCAGGTACTCCTGGCAGGATTTCCAACCCGGGCGCCAGGTGATATGCCAGCACCAGAAGCGAGCCAAGAGGGATTTCGGTTTCTCTTCCGCCTTAAGGCGCAGAGGGCAGGCAGCGCACCGGGGTTCTTCGATCATCTCCACCATTTGCTCTTCTCATGCTCTAAAAGGGGGTACCGGGGGCAAAGCCAAGCCCATCATCCTCCCTCTCCCAGACCAGATCCCGGGATTTGAGAGGATCTATTTGGATTCTCAGGATAGGCTTTCAATCAAGCCCGGCCGCCATTATATTGGTCTCCACCCCCTGGATTCTTGAAGAAATTCCCGATGACGAAGACCAGGAAGCTAATCCCGTAGATCAGAGATCTCAAAAGGGAGGAAAAATCAATCAGGGGGGTGGGTCCGGTTTCACTCCCCTTCTGGATCGGGATCCCCCGGGAATGCTTCCGGCTTCTTCCTCGCCTGGGTCCAGAAAGCTGGACCAAGGGAGAAAAGAGCCTGTACTTCTTCTCAGCGCTGTCAGCAATTGAAGCGGGCCTATCCTTGATGCTGATATATCGACCTTTTCTAGACCACATTTTCCCCTTCCTGCTCACCGAGCTGTTCCTACACCTTTTATTATACAATTAAAGGATCTCTATAGAAGCCATCCCGGTCTCAATACGGATATCAATCTTATTGTCGGCACTCTCAAAATCAACTGACTGGTAGATCCCGTTCTGTTTCGGAAAGCGTTTCTGATCCACAGAGACTGAGGCCAGACCGGCATCAGCGTCCACGCGGGCAGCCACGCCGTCCGGGATATAGATCACCAGAGATGCCGCTCCGGCTTCCACTTTGAAGGTGGTGTTCCCTGCCGCAGCTGGCATTCTTACCTCGGTCGAGCTGGCGCCGGTTTTCAGGACTAAATCCTTGACCTGCAGTTCAGTGAGATCCAGATGGGCGTCAGCCGCTCCGGTCTCAAAGACCAGGCTCAGGGGAATGTCCTTAGAGAGGCCGATATCCCAGCTTAATCCTTTGCCCGTAATCCAGTTCCCCGGAAAAAACACCTCCGGAATAGCCCGCTTGTGGGGCTGAAGCGCCACATTCAGGCCTGAACCCACCTTTTTTACACGGGCATCCAGGCCGTTGGCAAAGGTGCCAGAGACCAGTTTGCCCTCATCTGCGCTGGCGTCCAGTTCCATTCTTCCCGCGCCATACTTGACCTCGATGGAAGCGTTTTCCGCATCCCCCAGATCTACCGAAGCCTCCTCCATAACAAATTCGCCTTTCCCTGAGGCTGTGCCAACCAGGAACCAGATCCCCAGGACCACCAGCATCGTGGGCCAGAAAAAATTCCAAACATTGATGGTTAACAATCCCAGATTATTCAACAACAACAGAAAACCTGCACTGACCAGGACCACTGCCCAGAAAATTCGATTTGTCCGCATGAAACGCTCTCCCGCCTGACTTATATTTGTCAGGAGTTAATTTTTATCAAAGAAAGACCGGCCTAAAAGGATCACACCCAGCAGGATCAACAACACCGGCCAGTACTGTCCAGCCATCCCCAGGGCGCCAAAGAACGATCCAAATACCGCCAGCAAGATGAAGCTGATCAGCAGTAAATTGGCTCCGTCCTTTATCGAAGCATCCCCGCCCAGCAAGCTCATCAGGATGATTCCCAGGCCAACAAAACCAGGAATCATAGTCCAGATATAAGACCAGCTGGTCCAATCATTGCTGTAGAACTGGTAAGCCAGGATGCCGCCGATGCCGCCAACAATGGTGGCCGGTACAGCCAATCCGGGTTCACCCAGGGCTGCCCCCAGAGCCAAGAGGAATAACCCCACGCCAACAATGATCCAGGGCCACGAAAACACCCGCCAGAAATCAGGGATCAGATCGGGCATGATCTGGGCCACAAATAGCAACGCGCCTATCAAAATCAGGATCACTCCCCCAAAAATGCTGGTCCGCTTTCTTTTATCCATCTTATCTCTCCTTGTGATGACAATCAATTATTATTACGATTATTGTTATCGTAACACGAATACACCCTTCCCAAAACACCCGGAAAAATAATCCGGTTATGATTGCCTTATCATCCGTTAACAGTACTGAAAGTCTGCTTTCCTTGGTAGAATACTAGCAGTTGTAACAATCCCTACAGTGTATACGTTTAATTGTTAATAAAGTTTCTCAGGATCCAATTGCTTGATCTTGTTGTCTGTCCTTACACACAAAAGGAGATGCAATGATGAAATCCCACTTAAAACTAGGCCTGCTTTTTACAGCAGCCTGTCTGGTGCTGATTGTTTCTGCCTGCGATCCAATTCCCAATTGTGGCGATCCCTACACAGTCACCAAGACAGATGACACTAACGATGGTGTCTGCAGCGCCGGAGACTGTTCTCTCCGCGAGGCAGTCCTCAACGCCAACGCCTGTCCAGGCACCCAAATCATCAACCTGCCAGCTGGCAGTTATCCCCTGACCATTGATGGAGACGATGAGGATCTGGGGGAGACCGGCGACCTGGACGTCACTGACGACCTGATTATCAACGGCAGCGGCGCTCCCTCGATCCATGGTGGAATCGAACGTGCCTTCCACATTCACAACGGGGTAACCGCTGAATTCAATGCCATCTGGGTGACAGGCGGGGATACCATCCTGGGCGGCGGCCTGATCAACGAGGGAGACCTCACGCTGAATGCGTTTACCTGCAACTACAATACGGTCTCCATACCTCCGGGAGGTATGGGCGACGCCATGGGAGGCTGCATATTCAACACCTCCAGCCTTAACTTGGATGGCGGTCAATTCCTGAACAATTCCGCTGGATACGGGGGCGCGATCTATAACCTCAATAACGCAACAGCTACGATTGAAAACATCAACTTTTACTACAATGAGGCTGAATTCAATGGCGGGGCGATCTGGATCGACGCGGATGCTGATGTAAACATAGCCTGGAGCACTTTCGATGGCAATCTGGCGGGTTTGAATGGCGGCGCTGTCTGGAATCACGGGAATTTCATCGGAGAGAACCTGGCATTTTTTAGTAATGAGTCCGCTGACAGCGGCGGTGCTGTTTACAGCTGGACAGATACCTACACCCAATTCACCAACACCAGAATATCAGGAAACATCGCAAACGCCGGCGGGGGAATCTATAACAACAACGGCATGATGCATCTATATGAAAGCGGATTATCGGACAACACTGCTACCGGACCTGTCGGAGGGGGAATTTATAATAATGGTCCCATTCCTACTGGCGGGTTGCTGCTCAAGAACGTAACGGTCAGCAATAACACTGCCCTGGGGGGAGTGGGCGGGGCCGGGATCTACAACACTGGCAATTTCGACTTCCGCTTCATCACCATATCTGGCAACAACCCCGAGGGCCTGCGGATTGATACCGGATCAGAAATCAAGATTCGCAGCTCGATCCTGGCTGACAACCCGGGAGGTGATTGCAGCGGTACTTTCCCGGACTCTCTGGACTACAACATCGACAGCGACGGCAGCTGCGGCTTGTCGGGTCCCCATGACCTATCTGCCACCGATCCGCTGCTGGAGCCCCTGGGCCCTTACGGCAGTATGGCACTCAGCCACCCCCTGGGACCTGGAAGCCCGGCCATTGACAGCGGCACTCCTGATCTTTGCATCGCCAATGACCAAAATGGCGTTACCAGACCGCAGGGAGCAAGGTGCGACCGGGGCGCTTTTGAGAATCCCGTGACAGGAGGATCGGTCAGCGGGCTGGTCTGGCATGACCTCTGCGCGGTGCCCTACGCCACTCCCCCCTCACCACCTCCTGGCTGCATCGACCTGCCTGGCGGGGGTCTGGGTGCGGACGGCATCTATGATCCCGGGGAACCCGGCATTGAAGGGGTCAGGGTCCACCTCTTCACGGGAGGCTGCCCGTTTGACCCTGTTGCGAGTTCTATCCCGGCCCTGACAGATAGCAACGGCCAGTACACCATATCGGGCGTGGCACCAGGGACCTACTGCACTGTGATTTATACCGGGGAAATCCCCAATGACACCATCCTCATCCCTGGCAGTTGGACCTATCCGCCCGGAGGATCTGATCATATCGAGTATGAAGTCACCCTGGGAAGCGGCGAGAACGTAACTGAGATCAACTTCGGCTGGGATTACCAGTTCCTACCTGAACCTGAAGCTGAGCCCACATCGGAACCTTCCCATAAGGGTAAATTGAACAAGAACGCCTTCTGCAGGTTGGGGCCAGGGACAGTGTATGATACCGCTACCGCGTTCGAAACCGGCAGGGAGTTTGAGATCCTGGGCCGCTCAGAAACCCATCTTCCTCTCTGGCTGTACATCGAGGAGTTGATCCTGAAAATGCGCTGCTGGATCTTTAGCGAAACTGCAGAGTTTGAATGGAATCCCGAGTACATTCCAACAGTTATCGCTGACCCCACCCCGACGCCGATCGTCTGCACTTCCACTTTGAATAAGGAATCCTGCGAAAAAGCTGGTGGTGATTGGTTCGATGGAGGTGCTACTGCCGGCAGCTACTGTATCTGTCCTAAATAACAATTCCACTTAATCGAAAAGAGCAGCCCTGAGGCTGCTCTTTTTTCATCATTTAACAGGATATCACTCTTCTTTGCTGGCCTGAGCTTTCGACGAAAGCTGGTAGGCCGCTGGTCCAGGTTTCAGGAAAGGCAGCTTGATGATCTCATACTTGACCAGCAGCCAGATGATCCCTGCCAGGATCATCACGCCGGCGACAATCCGGGAATAGCTGATATCGGTACTCCCCAGGCGGGGCTGATCCGGTCGGAAAAATTCAATGATCTCCCGGCCAAAACCTTCCAGGACCAACCAGCCGGCAAAAATGGAAGCTGGTTTGATCCGCTTCTTAAATTCCAGGGCGATCCAGAGCAGGATCCCGGCCGCCAGGAAGTTCCACAGCATCTCATAGGCAAAGGTGGGGTGGAAGAATGTGGTCTCGTAAGGATACTGGAACATGTTCGTCCAGGGTCCTATGCGGTGGACGGCATCAATGCGTATTCCCCAGGGAAGGTCAGTCGGCTGACCATAAAGCTCTTGGTTGATAAAATTTGCCGGGCGCACCAGAGCCTGGCCGATCAGCAAGGCCGGCGCCGCAGCATCCAGAAAGATCCGGAAATCCAGTTGGTTGCGTTTGACAAATATCAGAGCCCCCAGGGCGCCAAACAGCACTGCTCCATAAAAGTGCAGCCCACCTTGAGGTAGATTAAGGATCTGGAGGGGATTGTCAATATAGTACTTTCCCCCGCCCAGCATATCGTTTACGACATACCACAAGCGGGCGCCGATAATGCCAAATGGCACCGCCCAGATCAGCAACTCCCAGATATGTTCTCCATCCTCTCCTCGCTGCCGGACACCCCATTCAGCAACCAGGCCGGCAAGGATAATACCTACCGCCATGATCACGCCATACCAGTGCAGCGAAAAGTTCGTTCCTGGAATTGTAAAGATGATCGGATCCATAAGTTCCTCCGTAATTATCAGGCAGGGATATCCCCGTGAATGAAAATCAGCCGCGTTTATCTTACCATACCAAGATAGCGCGGTTGATTAATTCTTAGATTTGTCGGTTGATTTCAGTCCTCACCTGTCATCCAACGCGGCTTCTGGCCGTCTTTCTCGGGGAAACGTGACAGGACTGTCACTTCCACCGGCAAGGCTACTTTATTCCTGGTCAACAAGCCTTCTTCCAGGGTTTTCCCTTGAAGCGGGAAGATTCGCAGGGAATAGCCTTCCTGGCAGCAGCGCTTGTTCACCAGCGCAAGGCCTACCAGGTACCCACTGACGTCTACAGAACAACTGGTGACCTGCCCTACTACCACCCCATGATCATCCACCACAGGGTCGAGGGTATTCGGCCGGCGTGTGCGTTTGAGATTGCAGCGGAAGCGGACCAGTTCCCGGACCCTGTCCTTTTCCCTTGCCAGCAGGGCATCCCGCCCCACAAAGAAAGGTTTGTGGTATTTGACATACCCGGGAAATCCTGCCTCAATCGGCGTTACGGAGAGCGGTCCTTCCAGTTCATGACCATAGAGCGGGAGACCAGCCTCGATGCGGGTCGAATCCCGGCAGGCCAGGCCGGCGGGTTTGACACCCAGGGGACCGCCCACCTCCAGGATGGTATTCCAGAGCTTCACCATCTGATCAGGGTGGACTAAAATCTCAAATCCCCAATTTTCCCCTGTATACCCTGTCCGGGCGATTGCCAGCGGGATGCCGCTCAACTCACAGGACATCAAAGCTGTGCGGCGCAGTCGGGCCAGCTTCTTCTTGATCACAGGATCATCCGTCATCGCCTGGAGCGTCAGCAAGGAGGCTGGTCCCTGAAGGGCAATGTCGCGCTTCTGGTCCTTGCCAGACTTTGGATCCTTGAGATTGCGCAGCACAGCAGGAGCTTCTACTTTGATCCAGGGTCGATCCAGGTCAAGGATCACATCGCCAGCGTTAACTGCGTTAAGCCAGTTCCAGTCCTTGTCCTCATTGGAGGCATTGATGATCAAATAATAATAATCCGCCCTGACCCGGTAGACGATACCATCATCGATCACGCTGCCGTCCGGCGCCAGGAAATACCCGTAGAGGGATTCACCGTCATTCAGCCAGGCCGCGTAGTTTGAAAACACGGTATCCAGGAATATCGTGGCATTAGGTCCGGAGATCTCGAACACACCCATATGGGCCACATCAAACAATCCCGCTCCGGTACGGACAGCCAGATGCTCTTCCATCACTGAGGTATAGCGCACAGGCATTTCCCAACCAGCGAAGGGAACCAGCTTGGCTCCCATTTCCGCATGAACGGCATGCAGCTCGGTTTTCTTCAATTTGGATTCCGGTTCCGTCCAGGACCATTCTTGGGCCGTGCCCTGTGGAGCGGAGCCTGCCAGGATCTGCTCCCCGACAAAATAGGGTTTGGTAAGATCGAATCGCTCCGGCTTGGCTTTGAACAGCTCAACAGCTGGGGTCCCGGGAGTGTATTCGGGAGTGTAGTCAGCTTTTTCGGCCTCTTCCAATTCAACGACCACCGGACCTTCCACCTTCCGGTAGATATCCTCACCGTCAAAAAAGGTATACCCATCGCTAATCCCCCGCAGCCAGGAAAGTACGCTGAGGGTATCTTCCGGACTGCAGTTTACCAGGAAAACATCCCTGCCATCTTCCGCAGGCTGACAGCGCCGGATTACTACCTCAGCTATCAGGGATCCTTCATCATCCAGTAAATAGCTGTTGGCTTTGTGATCCAGATCGAGGGTAAGTATATTGGTTGGCACAAGCTGGTTCAAGAACTGCCGGGCCCGGAATCCGGTCACTTTAATGCGGGAATTTTCAGGATTGGATCCTTTCCCATCCTGAAAATGAGGATAGCCGATCCCTTCCACCTCAAAATCAATGCCCGCGCGGGCAGCGATCTCCGCCACGCCAGCTCGAACTTCCTCCAGCACATCCAACTCAACTTTGGCGCGGGGCAGTACACCCACCAGCCCATTGTAGGCGAATGGCTTGAGATTAGACAATAGATGGGTGATCAAACCGGCAATCTCATCCATGTCCTTTTCGACCAATCCTCGCTGGGTGAGCCAGGGCGTTCCCAGACGGATGCCGGTCGCCAGGGAAGTTTCCAGGTCACCGGGGATGGTGTTCTTATTGGTGACCATACCAGCCAGATCCAGGATCCTGACAGCAGGCTCTCCCCAGATGGGATACTCCTGTCCAGTAGGCAGCGCGGCCGGGGCAGGGATCGATTTCAGGTCAAGAAGCAGCAGGTGGGTATCGGTGCCGCCGTACGCAAGCCTTAAACCTCTAGTTTGCAATCCATCCGCCAGCGCCCGGGCATTCTTGACGATCTGGGCCTGCAAATCTTTAAACTTCTTCGTGCGGCCAATTTGGAAGGCAACAGCCATGGCCGCGAACTTGTTGACGTGGGGACCGCCCTGCTCCCCGGGGAAGACTGCCAGATCGATTGCCCCTGCCAGTTCCTCGTCAGTAGTCATCACCACAGCGCCGCGAGGGCCCATCAGGGTTTTGTGAGTCGTAAAGGTCACCACATCGGCAATCCCAATAGGATTAGGGTAGATGCCGGAAGCAGCCAACCCGGCCACATGGGAAATATCCGCCATCAGGTATGCCCCACAGGCGTCAGCAATTTCCCGGAAGGCGCTCCAATCTGGGGCCCAGGGATAGGAAGTGTAGCCAGCAACAATGATCCTGGGCTTGTGCTCCAGAGCCAGATCGCTAATGACATCATAATCCAGGCGCTCAGTTTCGGGATCGACCCCGTAGGATACGACCCGGTAGCGCTGTCCAGAGATGTTGAATTCCGAGCCATGGGAGAGATGCCCTCCTTGATAAAGATCCAATCCCATGAAGGTATCTCCCGGCTCCATCAAGGACCAGTAGACGCCCAGGTTGGCCGGTGTGCCGGACAGCGCCTGGACGTTCGCGTAAATGTCCTCTGCCGGCGTGTCAGGCGTGGCGAAGAGCTCGGCTGCCTTGCGCTGTGCCAGGCACTCCACCAGGTTGGCGTATTCTTTGCCTTTGTAGAAGCGCCGGTCAGCGTATCGCCGGTAGTTGGCCAGGTGCCAGGCAACATCCTCTAATTCCTTTTCATCCGCTTTGACCAGCTGGGAAGGAGGATATCCTTCAGCATAGAGGTTCTGAAAGCGAGTCCCAAGGGCACTGCGGACTGATTCTGGCACGTAGGACTGAGAAGGGATAAAGATCAGCTTTCTGGCCTGACGCTCATCCTCCCAGGCGATCAAATCTGAAACAAAGGGGGCAAGTTCCTCAATTCCCTCTCGGAACAGAAAATCCTCATTAACATTTTTTGCCATGCTTGCCATCTCCTCCCAATATGATTGATTCCCTACTCAATCTGATATATGCAAATAATATCAGGTTAAATGCATAAAAAAATTTAACCATAGACATCATCCACTTACATGTGACAAAAAACATGACCTTAAAGAGCAATCCAGGTCAGTAACTCAAGGGGACAGGTCAGGAAGGGGATCTGAGAGACTTTTTGGAAGGAATAATTCATAAAACCACCGGATAGCAAAAGATTACCATCCGGTGAATTCCATCGAAAAAGGATATTTCCCCAAGCCGCACTTGCTTTGCGGGAATACTGGGTGTAAACTTCTGATATCCTCCGTTGGGGGAACTTCCTGACATTTGGTTTGACTGAAACATGGGCCTCAGAAGGAATCCTTCCAGGCCTGACAAAGATGGGGCATTACAACCCAAAGGCACGGTAATATGCGGAGAATAAATACTACCTACCTGTCTCGAGATGAATGCTGGGGCATCCAGATCAACGGCCTGCAGCACTGCCAACAGAACTGCAAGTGGGTGGGAATCAGCACTTGCGAGGGACAGAACATCCGCCTGACAGGCTACAATTCCAGGGGATTCAGGATTGGGGAAACGGGAGTGATCCCCGAGGATTACAATCCTGACTACGATAAATTATCAACTCCAGGTTAATCCAACGAGATCTTTATTCCCCTGTCTGTGTCTTCTTGAGATATTGGACACGGGCAAACGCAGGCATATTTTCCTTCACCCGGCCCAGCTTCCCCCGAAACTGACCAAGAGAGGCATAATTATGTGCCTTGGCCCAGTTTTCTAGGTCAGACAGCAGAACTTCCAGATAGTCAATCCCATTTCTATAGAGAGTTGTGCAAATCTGGGGGGCCACCGCCCCGCCAGCAGCTGTTTGATGATCCCTTCAGCTATGTGGACGCCAGTATTGGCAGCCAGGTCGCATGGGACATGAAGATAGGATTCTTGAGCTGCAGACCCAAATTGGTGGTAGAGAGGGCCAGAGGTCATTTTCCTTTAACAAAGTTTCAATTTATCCAGGGAGGTTAGGGCTGTTTCCGGCTGTTCTAGAATAGCTGTCATGTACTTGAAGGCAGCCTTGAGATTACCCGCAGCCTGGGTGGATATTCCTTCCCGGAAATCCCATTCATAGCCTTTGATATGCAGCAGCAGCACGAGGGGGTCTTTCTGGAAAAGTTCCTGGCAGAGTTTAACAACGTACGCGGGTGAGGCCGAGTGGGTCGTGAAAGCAAGCTTCCCGCTTCCCTTCACCACACTCAGGCAAAAATCATCAATATCCTCTTCTGAGGCGTCAGCGAAGATCACCAAATCTTGATTGGAAATCAACTCCGCATCTTCGATATTCAGCTGGTAGTTATTGTCAAACGTTATGCCTGATAGTCGCTTCTCCGTGACCCATTCTTCCAACTGATTGACAAGCTCTACGCCCAGTCCGTCATCCTGTCTACCGGGATTCCCATAACCGTAGACCAAGATCCGCATCGAATTGATCAGGTCCTCTTCCTGTCAATCAACTGGTTCTCAGCGTCATACAAAGAAACCTCCAACGGCATCTGGCCCAGTGCGTGAGTGGCGCAGCTCAAGCAGGGATCATAGGCCCGGATGGCGACTTCCACCGCGTTCATCATTGGTTCTGTGATTTCAGTTTTCCCATCCATCCAGGAATGGGCCACGCTGTTGACAGACTGATTCATGGGCTCATTGTTGTTTGTCGTTGAGACGATCAAATTCGCCCTGGTGATCTGGTCATCTTCGTTAATCTCATAATGATGGAACAAGGTGCCCCGGGGGGCTTCCAGCAAACCAACACCCCTGCTTCCCTTGGTTCCCTTGGTAACCAACTCTCCTTCCATCAAATCCGGGTCATTCAGCAGTTCTTTCATCATCTCGGCCGAATGGAGGAGTTCGATCAACCTCGCATAGTGATAATGCAAACAGGTATTGTTAGGCTTTCCGTTGGTAAGGGCTTTGTACTGCTCAAATTCCGCCTGTGCCAGGGGGGATGGGATGAAATCGCAGGTGTTCAGCCTTGCCAGCGGACCCACCCGGTACCAGCCTTTTTCAGGACCAAGCGATTTGATATAGGGGAACTTCATGTAACTCCAGGAGCGGACTTCTTCTTCAATATAGTTGTCGTATTCCTGGTAATCCACATCATCAAGGATCTTGTTGCCCTCTGAATCCACCGCCCGCAATACACCATGGTAGAGATCCATTGCACCGTCTTTCCTGACCAGACTGAGATGATTGGAGGGGAAGGAAACGAAATCATCAATAAAGCTCTGGTTTTCCTTGTAGTAGTCCTTGAAGAACTCCAGCACGCTTACTGACCACTCGAGCATCTTGTCTATATTCATGGGATCGGGTCCATGCAGGAAAGCTTCTTTGTCCTCTGGAGAAAGATGTTTGTTAATACCCCCGGGAATGGCTCCTGTGCCGTGGATCTTCTTGCCGGCGGTAGCGCGGATGATCTCCTGTCCATATTTGCGCATCATCACACCCTGGACTGCCAGGTCCTTATGCTCCAGGGCTACACCGATCACGTTCCGGATGGCCGGGTCCGCATCGATCCCAAATAACAGATCCGGGGAAACCAGGTGGAAGAAATGCAGGGCATGGGATTGAAACATCTGCCCGTAATGCATCAGCCTTCTCATCTTCTCCCCGGTAGGAGTCAAGCCATCTCCCGTGCCGGCACCGACCAGCACATCCAAAGCCTTGGCCGCAGCCAGATGGTGGCTGACCGGGCAGATCCCGCACAACCGCTGCACCAGCACTGGTGCTTCCCAGTAAGGCCGTCCCTGCACAAAACGCTCGAAACCCCGGAACTCAACAACATGCAGCCTGGATTGAGCTACTTGATTTTGATCATCCAGGTGAATAGTGACCTTTCCGTGCCCTTCAACCCTGGTTACAGGTTCAATGGTGATTTTCTGTGACATAGCTGTATCCTTTTATTAGTCAAATTTCACAACTTCATAAGGCAATTTCATTTCGTCACCTGTGACCAGGGCCACCAGGGCATTCCAGATCAGGTCAGCCGTTGGCGGACAACCCGGCAGGTAATAATCTATTCTGACAATCTCATGGCAGGGATAAACCCTGTCCAGGATCATCGGCAGCTCGTCGTCGTTGGGCAGGATATTTTCAGTATTCAGACCCACCGTGGGGCCGTTCAGATAAGCTTCCTCAAGGCATTCCTTGACCGGGATGCCGTTCCTGAGAGCGGGCAGTCCCCCCATAATAGCGCATTCACCCACAGAAACAAGGATCTTGCAGTGTTTCCTGAACTCTTTGAGGACTTCCACATTTTCGCTGTTGCAGCATCCGCCTTCAATCAGGCCGATATCACACTCTTTGGTGAAAGTCTTGATATCAACCACCGGAGACTTGTTGAATTCAACCAGCTCGATCAGCTTAAGTATCCTCTCGTCAATGTCCAGGAAAGACATGTGGCAGCCAAAACATCCTGCAAGTGAAGTTGTTGCTAAGACTGGTTTACTCATAGTATTTTGTCCTATCGTAAGTTATTGTTTTTCAATATCGCTGCCAATGGGGACTTTATCAAATTTGCGTTCTCCGATCGGCACAATAAACCCCTGTTCCTTTTTCAAGATCGCGCCAACAGGGCAGATCTCCATCGCCTCCTGGGCTTCTTGCTCAGTCAGCAGGGAAGCAAGCTCCTTATCCATCACAATCTGGAGGTGCTCTCCTCCCCTTCCCTGGTAAGCAAAGACATGCTTCCCTTCTTTCATGATCGTCCTGATACAGCGTTTACACAGGATACAGCGGTTGGCGTCATGAAAAATATGCTCAGCGCTGGCATCCACGTCCTTGAGTGGGAATTCATAGGGGAATCTTGGCACCATTATCTGATAGCGGTAAGCCAGGGCTTGCAGTTCACAATTTCCGCTTTTCTCGCAGGAGGGACAAAAATGATTACCAGAGACGAAAAGGACATCAATGATAGCCTTGCGAAGCTCGATAAGTTCTGGAATATCATTATCAACCACCATGCCATCCTCAACCGGTGTTGTGCAGGCTGTCATGACGCGGCCATTCACCTTAACATTACAGATCCGGCAGGACCCTGCCGGTTTTACTCCCTCGACATGACATAAGGATGGGATGAAAACGCCGTTGGCTTTGGCTGCATCAATGATTGACTGCCCTTCATCCGCATAACAGGGTTTCCCATCAATTTCGAAGTATAGTTTTCCATTTTTGTTCATAGCATCTCTACTTTTTAGTTCTGATAGGATTAATGGGATTCTATATTGGGTACTCTACCGACCACTTCACAGCTTGCAGCAACTGCCTTCTCCAGATCAAAAGCTGACAGATAATCCTGATCGGTTTTGATCAGATCGTCATAGAGATTCCTGAAATTGTCCAGGGAAGTAATGATCGGGTTGGCAGATGTTTGTCCAAGCCCACATCGGTTGGCAGTCGTTCCCATCTGAGCCCAGGTGTAGAGTTCATCAATATCTTTTTTCGTGCCATTCCCATTGAGGATCTTGAGCAATTTGTTGCGCAGGATCACGGTCAAGGACCGGCAGGGGGCGCAGGACCCGCAGGATTCCTCAATAAAGAAATTCGTAAAGGGCAGGATGAAATCCCTGAGAAGATCTCGCTGTTCACCAATGATGATCATCGAACCACCGGTGGCAAGGTCTTCAAAGGCGATACTGCGGCCGAAGTGAGTGGAATCAATGCAGTTGCCGGATGGTCCACCAACCTTGACCCCCTGGACGGAGGTTGCCCCAACCATCTCCAGCATCTCATTGATCGTCATCCCCCATTCCATTTCATATACTCCAGGATTCTTGCAGTCTCCGGAAATGCTCAGCAGCTTCGTACCAGTGGATTCCTTGGTGCCCACGGATTTGAACCAATCCGCCCCATTCGCCAGAATGGGTACAACTTTGCAGAGGGTCTCAACGTTATTCACCACAGAAGGTTTATCCAGGTAGCCGCTTTGGACCGGGAATGGAGGGCGGTTCCTGGGCTCACCGCGTTTGCCTTCCATGGATTCGATCAATCCGGATTCCTCTCCGCAAACATAGGATCCCGCACCCAGCTGGATGCGGATATCAAAATCGAATCCGGATTTGCCAGCAATATCCTTGCCCAGCAAATTCATTTCCCTCATGCCCTGCAGGATGCTCTCCAGGTGCTCTTTCAGATAGCGGTACTCATAACGCAGATAGAGAATACCCTGCTTGGCACGGATGGCATATCCGGCAATCACCATTCCTTCAAAAAGCATCCTGGGAAGTTCTGTCAGGATTACCCTTTCTTTGAATGTGCCTGGCTCTCCTTCATCAGCATTACAGATCAGGAAAACCTCGTCCCCGCCCGATGCCCGGCAATATTCCCATTTTAGTCCTGTTGGGAATCCGGCGCCGCCGCGACCTCTCAGATTAGAAGCCTTCACTTCCTCAACAACCTCTTCAGGTGTCTTATCCAGCGCCTTTCTCAGAGCGTTCTCCAGTTCAAAATCACCGAATAATACAGACCCTTTGGCGTGGATATTGTTCTTGACCATCGTTCGCAGCAGGCCTTTGCTGTAAATTTTATCTGCGATTTCCTCGGCTATATCAGCTACCTTCTTGCCTTCCTTGATACCCTGAATGATCTTCCGGGCCTTGGCGGGATCAAGCTCGGTGAATACAGTGCCGTTAATGATGGCCGCTGGTTCCTGATCACTCATTCCAATATCAGCGGTATCCCAGAGACCGATCAAACCGTCAACGGTGGCGCTATTGAAGGATATGCCAACCTCTTCTTCAAAAGCCCTGGCAACTTCAGTCCGGCCGTACATGTGAGCCACTGGGCTGTTATTAAGGTAAATGGCATATTTCCCTACCGGTTCCAGGGAGAAGAAGTGATAGAAGCTGATAGTTTGCTCGACATCCACTCTGGATAAATCCAGTTGATCAGCCAATATCTCTACTGCCTGTTCAGGAATATGGTGGTACAGTTCTTGAATTTCCAGCAGGATATCCATCATCCTGTATTTGTCGCTGCTATATTTTCTGATTATGCTTTGGATTTTTTCTGTCATAGGTTGGCACCTTTCCAGGATATTGCCCTTTATTTATTGGACAGTACTAAGATGAAAACAAGAGCTTTATAATTTCAGCCAGGAATCCGAAAAAAAGATTGGGAAATTATTCACATATATTATACACAACATGTTAGTTTCTGGCATATTACATTCGGCCAAAACCCGTACCATCTGGGTGACATAGTGACTTGTCACCACAAGTTTAGTTTACGTATGTCCCGCAGGGAGATATGGAGAAGAGATCTGGCTTCTATCCAGCACACAGCCCCAGGACAAACCATCACGAAATGGGACTGGAAGCCAATTCACGAGATCATTTCCCGGGTAATTTTCCCCCGGGAAGAAATATCACCCGTCTGGAAGTTGTTCTGTGATTGAGGGTTGAATCAATGCAGATGATCAGTATAGAAAAGAGGGTTCAGAGAACTTTTCTCATGGGATGAATGGGGAGCCTGTGTCTCTGGAAGTTCCAGCCATTGCGGATCCCAGTTGATCTTTATAACCCGTTTTCAATTAGAAAGGGACTGCATAGAGTGAGTATGCCACACAGATCACAATCCCTTGATTACGGCACACTTCCTTCTCAAAATGCTCCACCAGAGAACGACCAATTCCCAGGCGGTGGTACTCCCTATCAACGAATAGCGAACCCAAGTGGTCCATTCTCCCCTGCAATACGCCAGCGATGATCCTGCCCACCTCTGGCAGGTAGACAAATTCTGATTGGATCATCTCTCGGATCGCTTGCTGATGGGGAGGGACCCCATCTCAGGCAAAGGCAAACGGGGCCAAATAGGCCGCTATTTTACCGGGTTTCAGGAAATCGAGATTAGATTCACTGTACGTGTTTTTAATCAGCAGCCCAACATCCCCCGCATCATTTTTTTTGTAATCGCGGACGATCACTACAGCTTCCTTGAGATAATTTGAGAAAATCCTTGACCACAAATCCCTGATGTTCAGTCAATCGCTTTCTTTGAATATCCCGCGAATAGAAACAAGAGACCCGGAAGGGCAATCAGGGCGAAAAAAGGCCCGCGCGGGAAAGTGCCAGAAAAGGCAAAATCCAGAAGGTAAAAAAGGGCCATGCCGCCTACCACCAGCCAACCTCCCAGCTTTTCCCATTTCCAACCCAGGATCAAGCCCAGGAAAACAACCACAAAAACAGCCATCATCAAGGATTCCCTCAGAGTGAGTTCAAATAGCGGGCCAATCCCATCGCTCACGGTGTTGCCTACCAACATAAAAGCGATGAAAGCGGCCATGATGGTCGCCAGGATCCGGGCGACAAGGCGGATAATCCTGACAGTTTTCTGGTTCATGATCTCTCCTTTTGAGCCTAATTATAAATCAACTATCAACTCGTCGATTGCTCTCCGGATTCTCCCTCTCAGTCTCAGTTTGTCCTGAGTGATGACGGAGTCAGAGCCTATGGGCGCAGAGCCGGAATGACATAAGGGAGGATATCTCCTCGCGTTATGAATTGAAAATGATGAATTAATTCTAATTTTCAATATTCAATTTGATCTACCTTCGTGTCATCTTCCAGCGGGATGTACTTCTCCCCTCGCTCCTGGAGCCAGATCGCGCAGGACCGCCAGGCGATGCCGCCCGGGCAGGTCTCCTTATAGCTGCATTTCTCACACTGGGTGGGCATAAACAACACCAGGTGGGCTGCGATCAGCAGGGTGTAAACTGGCAGCAGCCACCAGGAGGTTTTGACCACCCAGTAGACGGGGAAAAACACGATCACCAGCACCATGATCTCCCCCGCGGCGGCGTTCTTATCAAAAAAATTCTGATCGAATTCCCTGTTAGGATAGAGTATTCCAGACAGGAAGTTGCCTAGATAAACTCCGAATAATGCCGGACAGTATTTTCCCCGGTAAGGGCAGCCAATACAGCAGCCAGCCTGGAAAACGTTGGTCAATAGATAAAAGAAAACCAGCAAGATAGAAAGCCAGGGAGAATATCTGCCCAGCAGGATGATCGCGCCTACAAATACAACCAGGAAAGGCACCATTGAAAGCGTGTACAGCCATTTGTCCCTGGGTGTCCATTGGTAATCCCTGGATTCCATAGTCATTTTTCCTCCTCAGTGAGCGGGATTTATTTTCCCTGCCTGTGCAGTTTAGGCAGCAGCCCGCCGGTGCGCGCCTCCAGATCGAGATAGTCCTGGCCAAATTCCTTGCGCATCACCCCTTCTTCCCGGGGAATCCTGTTGATGATCATCAAACCGAAAAAGAGCACCGGGATAAAAGTCAGCACAAGATTGGACGCCAGCAGCCCGCCGGCCAGATAATTTATCAAGTAGGCTGTATAAATGGGGTGGCGTATCCACCGGTAAGGCCCACTGGTCACCAGCTGGTGTTCCTCCTTGGAAACCACAAAGGAAGAAAAGCTCTTATCGAGTTGATAGTGAGCCATTCCCAACAGGGTGATCCCGCCTGCCAGGGCGAGGACGCCGAGCCAACGCAGCCAGTCCGGGTAATCAAGGATGTACGTGAATGAAAACATTCCCGGGAAAAAGATATACTCCGCCCCAAAAATCAGGGTGACAAGGGCAGCAATGCTCCCGGCAGCCAGGCTGAGTTTGTTCTCCTGGATATTGATTTCCCTGTCCTCATGTAATACTCGGGATTGAAAATAAATCCGGATCCCAAACATGGCAATAAATGACACGATCATGAGGATTCGAAATACGATTTCCGGTGTCATCGCTCCACTCCATTTCTGGGATATTTGAAAGTCCTTACCAGCGATAGTCACCCTCCGCTGGTTTTAATCATTGTAGACCCTTCTGGTTAAGAATGCCAGAAGGGTCTCAATTAAAATACAATGGGAGGCTACAGCGATAAACCAAAACTATCCCATTAGCCCGGCCAACCGATCACTAACCCAACCGCCAGCAGGATTGGCGTCACGATGTTCACCAGCACATTCTGGCCCAACACCGGGATCAGCTCTTCTGTATTTTCGACCTGGGTTAAAACACCCCGAAATATGGGCACAACCAGGATCAATCCCAGCATGCCCAACAACCCGGAGAGGGGAAGAGAATCAAACACCACGCCCAGGCCAATCACCACAAAAGGAAGGATCAAGAAAGCCAGATAAATGCGGGAACTGCGGGTTTTCCCAATTTGGATCGGATAATGCTTCCTGCCAACTCTCTTGTCTACCTCCGCGTCTGGGAACTGATTCAGTAAAAGCAGATTACTGACCAGGAAAAAGGGGATCAGTGAAGCCACAAAGGCAGGCCAGCTGTAAGATCCAGTCAAGACATAATCCGTTCCCATCACCATCAAAGTCCCAAAACCCAATCCAGGGGCGATCAGACATAGGAGGGGATATCGGGTGATCCATCCTGTATAGAAATAGATCAGGGACAATCCCAGCAGCCCCAGGGGAATCAACGCCGGGCCAACCTTCATAGAAAAGTGGATTCCGATCAGCCCTACCAGGGCGAGAAAACCCCAGGACATGATATAAGCAGGTTTCTCGAGTTCAGGGTTCTTTTGAAGGCGACCGCTTCCCCCACTGAAGGGAGTGCGGCGGGTCTTGGCATCCAAGCCGCTCTTAAAATCGAAATATTCGTTAAAGGAATTCACGCTGATATGAGCCGCCAGGGCACCTATCAAAACCAGGGCAAAATCAAACCAGTTTATCTCCCCCTGGGTCCAGATAGCAGTGCCCAATCCTAAGACCACGCAGGCAGGCGTCAGCACCAAAAATGGCAGACGCATGGGGTCAAGCAAGAATTTAATTTCCTTCATATTCGATCCTTTCCTCTGATGTTAAACTGAAAAACAAATTCAAATCGGTAATAGTATACCTCCGGGTTTTTAATAAGGAAGGGGTGCCAGGCCCAGGAGGATGAACTGGGGGCCAGCAAGGTGATTTAAGAAGCCTGCCGGGGCTTTCCAACCATCACCAGATCCCGGGCACAAGGCGGTATTTTGTCTGCTGCGCATATTCTTCATACCCGGGTAGTTCTTCCCGTAGAGTGCGGTCTTCCAGCCCTGTCCGGATAATCGAAGCAATCATCACCAGAATTGTTGGCAGGACAACCCACAGGGAACTAAAGAAAACCGGCCCGACCAGCCAGGACAGCAGTCCCCCAGCATATCCAGGATGGCGTACAAATCGATAGGGCCCATCCTGGACTACGGTCTGACCGCGGTCAGCCTGGATCCTTACCTGGGAGGAAAAATAGCGGTTAACCGCCATAGCCCAGCTGCCCAGCAAGCTGCCCAGCTGGATCAAGGTCAAAGCAGCGATCTGGATCCAGTCCGGAAGATCGGGTGACCAGCCAAAACGCTGGTCCAAACCCGCGACAATCCAGGAAATAAAGGGGCCAATCAAGGCTGTGAAAGGCATCAGGAATCTGTCCCACCCTTTCACGTTCTCCATCTCATGGGCCCGGGCGCGTTCCAGGGCCAGGTCCGGGGCCCTCAGGATCAGAAAAGCCCGGCTGCCGAACAACACCGCTAAACCCGTTATTGAATAAGCCCAGGCCTCCCACCAATCCCAGCTGCCGGCAGATAGCAGCAGGGTCCCAAGCATGATCGGTATTATCAAGGCCAAACGGATAAGGCCACTCCAGAGTTTCTTCAGTTCTGATTTTTCCAGGTTGTCCCTTTCCATACTCACCACGCTCCAGGCAGCCATTTGTGCTCCACCCGAGTGGCATACTCCTCATATCCCGCCAGCTCATTAACTAGGATTGGATCTTCCGGGCTGATTAGAAAACGGGACAGGTCCAGCCAGGTATCAGCACCCGCCACTCCCCTGATTAGCCCCTGATCCATTCATATTTCAGCTGGTCACCTTGAGGATGTTTTCCATGTGTTCACTTTCGTGTTCCGCGAGGATCTCGATCAATTCGGCCAGCGTCCTTTCTGAACCCCAGGGAAGGACCAGCTCTTCTCCCAATAGATCGGGGTTCAGAGCCTTGATAGTTTTCCGCAAGTCAGACCGGATATCCTTCCATTCCTGGAGGACTTCTTCCAGACTCCAGCTCCTCCGGGCTCTGATAGACTCAGCGTTGAAGCGGTCAAAATCCTGCTCGTGGAGAAAGTGAGGTGGATCCCCGGCAGTAAAGGCCCGGATGGCCTTGTGAATGACGATCTCCCAGGCAGTTATGTGACCGATGGCTTCCTTGATCGTCCATCCCGGACAGAGCTCCCGGACAGGATCCGTTTCCGCCACGACCTCCTCCATCTTCTGGCGCACACCGTCAATATAGGCCATCAAATCATTCAGTTGAGAAGTGTTATTTTCCATAGTCCTTCCTTTGAATGTGTGTTGTCACAGTGGTTCCTGCGCAGGATATCTATCCTTCCACTGATGTGTTTGTGAGCTGTCTCTGTATGATCGCTACTTCTCTTATTGATCTTGAGGTAGGTATGGCTATATTAATTCTAACCTTGAAATTCAAAGAGTCCATACTTACTTGGAAAACCAGCTTGATCCCATCCCCTTGTTCCCAAAATATCACTCAAAGGTGGACCCCATTTGCTGCTTCTACATCACATAGACTAACCTTCTCACAGCAAGTCACCTCTCCGGGGACGGGAAAGACAAGTAAAATTAAGCCCATGAAGATCATGCTGGTAGGTCTTGGTCAGGAAATGCACGGGGACGACGAGGTCGGACTGGAGGTTGTCCACCGCTGGATCGAGGAGCATCCCGGGGGTTTCTCAGAGGCGGAAGTTCAAACCCGGATCCTGGACAGTCCAGGAATCAACTTGCTGGGGACCATCGCCGGGCTGGACGCGGCCATCTTGGTGGCCGCGATCCGGAGCGGCGCCCCGCAGGGAACCATCCTGGTCCTGAAAGATGAGAAGCTGGCAGCCTTCGTGGAAAGCAATCGGAAGGAGGGCGGCTGGGGCGCCGCTGAGACCCTCTCCCTGGGGCGCCAGCTGATCCCGGAAGAGCTGCCGGAGAAGCTGGTTCTGATAGGGATCGAGGGCAGCGCCTTTGGGCTGGGAGAGGGTCTCAGCCCGGCGGTGCGGGCTGCAATCCCACAAGCGCTGACAGTTCTGAATCGCGCCCTGGCAGAAATCCAGGGGAAAGACAAACCTCTCAGACAAATAGTCACCCGGATGATGGATAGCCTGCGAAAGGCCCTCGCCAAACGCTGAAGCCAGCCAGGGAAAAAACAGGAAAGTTGTCTCCCCCTGCCGGGGAGGGCAAATCAATTCTGAATGCCTGGCAAGACAAGGGGCTGACTCTCCAGTCAGCCCCTTGTTCATCGTCCTTCAGGGTCCGATCACTTACGGACAGCGGCAGATTTTTAATTTCTCATCATAGTGGCCATCTGCTTCTACACATTCTTGAAAGGTCAGGTTTTCATGGCAGGCTGGGGGCTCCGGCGGATCCTCTACTGGCAGGTCCCTAAAGGAGAAAGTCATCCCGGCAATGATTTCAGGCCAGCCGGGTTCGAAATTGTCGACGTAGGACCAGCACTGGATCTCCTGCTCGAACGGTTCCAGCGACTCCTGGTTCAATATATTCAATTTCAGATAGGTAGTCTGGAAGTTGCGGGCAATCGCCAGGACTCTGTCACCTTTCTCGATGGTCCATAAAGCGGGGAAAAAATCCGGATAGGTGCCCTCCCTGCAGTAATGGTTTGTTTTGGCCACGCCGGGCACACCGGGCGGCAGGCATACGCCCGTTTCATTGACGAAGAAGGATCGGACAGGGGACTCTGGACCGCTCCCACCTGATTGCGTAGCGCTTACTTTCCAATAGTACGTCGTGCAGTCTTCCAGAGGCTCTGTGATCACAGCTGTCGAGGGCTGGGGATATGCGCCCAGGAGGCTTATCCCACTGAAGGTGGGATCGTCTTGCAGGTTGATAAAATACCCGTCCGGAATGCAGGCTGGTTCTCCCGGGTGATATCGCAGAAGCGGGGTTAACGTGTCAACCACCACCTCATCTTCAGGCAGATCCTGCACGGGCGCCATGGCCTCAGCCAGAGACGTACATTCAGGGCCGGTAAGGAACGCGCGGGTTGAACTATAATCACCGATATATGGATCTCCGCCATCCTCAACAGCAAAGGCGACCTTGGTCCAGTACTGAGTTGCTGGTTCCAGGGAGGGAGGATTATATCCGGTGATGAACCCCCCAGAGAAGTACTGATCCAGGCTGGAGTCCTCATAGAAAGGATCAGCCGCGAGTTTCACCGAAGAGCCATCCTCAAAACATCCTCCTGGATTTTCCCATTGGATCATGACATTGGTATCTGGAAAGACCTCAAAATAAGGTGGACTGACCATATCCGGAATGGGCAACGATGTTTCTGTGCAGCTACACAGGCCACCCCTGTCAATGACGAAACGTCGGATCGGCGATGGGGGACCCTCCAGGCCTTCCGAGATCATCGCCATCTGCCAGTAATATTCCTTGCAGTCATCCAAATCGGGTTGAACGATCATCGCCACGGAGGCTATGTTTGGAACATTAGAATCAAAAACGATCGAGCTCATATCCGCCTTATCCGAGATCCAGTGATGCGCTCCTTCAGGCACACAGCTGGGATCGGGATAAGACCAAGTCAGGATCAGATGAGGAAGTGTGTCAATTTCATCTTCCAGCGGGGTTTCCTGAATGGGCTGGATTAGGGATGCCGCAGTGCAGGCCGGTGCTGTCCAGAACATCTTATGATTAGGGGTAGGTCCCCACGTACCATCCGCATAGGCTGAAACTCGCCACCAGAATTGGGTCGCTGGCGGCGGCGTACTGCCAAATCCCCAGCGAGTGCCTGGAGAACCTGTAGCCCCATTGTAAGTAGTATCTGTAAAGGCGGGCGTGTCAGGGGAGACCTCCACCCGATAGCTTTCCGGAATGCAGGTTCCATACAACGGCCAGCCCCATTCCAGGGAGTCATAATCGTTGTCATAGATCGCTCCGAAATCAGGAGAGACCAGGCTGGGCGCGACCAGTTGACTGGAATTGCAATAAGGCAAGGTGAAGAAACTGCGCCGTTCACCAGAATAACCACCGTAGCTGGACCCAACCTTGGCCCTCACTCGCCACCAGTACTGATCGGCGATGTCTAGAGTCGGCGCTGTCCAGGTTGTGGAATTGCCCGGTACCAGCACCGTGAATTCAATTACTGAATAATCCCTGTCTTTGGAAAGGATGATCTCAAAATTTTCAGGATTGCAGGTATCAGGGTAGGACCATTCCAGGACCGCGTTAGTCCCATCCACCACCTCGCGCCAATTGGGTGAAACCAGGTCCGGCTGAGCCAGCGAACCCGGATCGCAGGTCAGGGTGCAAGCAGTTAGGAATAACGCTGTTAATAAAGGGAAGAATATTGTCCTTTTTGACATGCCATCCTCCTGGACTGGGTTATTTTAGCTAAACGAAGAGAAAACAGAAATAGTCACACGGAAAAAACCAACTGATTTCAATCATACATCAATTGACCTCAATCTGCAATAAAAAAGCCAGTCCTTGCGGGTTGGCTTTTTTAAGATTAAACTAGATTTACTAGAGATGTTCGCCTAAATGACCCTCAAATCCTTTCCAACGTCTTTAAAGATACCCAGGGCTTGATCGAGATCATCGTTGCTGTGGGCGGCGGAGATCATCACCCGGATTCTGGCCAATCCTCGCGGCACTGTCGGGAACCCAATCGACATCGCGAACACTCCCGCTTCAAACAGCTTCCTGCTGAATTCCTGTGCCAGGGGCGCTTCGCCCAGCATGACCGGGGTGATTGGGGTAGTGCTCACGCCGGTATCAAACCCCAGGGTTTTCATCTCGGATTTAAAATACTTGGCGTTTGCCCATAAGCGGTCTACCAGTTCTGTGGATTCTTCCAGGATATTAACGGATTCGATGCAGGCAGCCACATCGGGCAGGGTCATGGCTGAAGAGAACAAGAAGGGCCTGCCCCGCTGGTAAAGCCACTCTACAACCAGAGGGTTGCCAGCAACCACGCCGCCAACCACCCCAAAAGCCTTCGAGAGCGTGCCTACTTCCACATCCACTTTGCCGTGAAGGTTAAAATGATCCACAATTCCCCTTCCCCCTTCTCCCAGAACACCTTCGCCGTGCGCGTCATCGACCATCAAGATCACATCGTAATCTCGGGTCACCTGATAGATCTCATCCAGGGGAGCCACATCGCCATCCATACTGAACACGCCATCAGTCACCACCAGGGCTCGGCGGTATTCTCCCCGATGTTCATCCAGAACTTCTTTAAGTGAGTCCGGTGAGCAATGCTCGTAGGGGATGATCTTGGACTTGGCCAACCTGCAGCCGTCGATAATGGAAGCATGGTTTAGGCGGTCAGAAAAAATTACGTCCTCTTTGCCGACCAGGGCGGGAATTGTGGCCAGGTTGGCCGAAAATCCAGACTGGAAGGTGATGGCTGTTTCTACCTTCTTAAACGCGGCCAGGCGTTTCTCCAGCTCCAGGTGCAGGCCAAGCGTGCCGGCTATGGTACGCACTGCGCCAGGCCCCACGCCGTATTTATCAGCTGCGTCCTTGGCCGCCTGGACCACTCTGGGGTGATTGGCCAGTCCCAGGTAATTGTTGGAACAGAAATTGAGGGTTCTTTTACCGTCCACAACCAGCCAAGCTCCCTGAGGGGATTCCAGGGTGCGGATCTGATTGTACAAACCCGCTTCCTTGAGGTTATTCAGTTCTGTTGTGATCCAATCCAGTGGTGTAGGCATAGGTCTTCCTTTTCATCTAAAATTGATTCCTTCATGCGCTTTGATATTTTTCCACCAGCAACAGCTTCTTTTGCCGGGGCAATTTTTTGATGGCGATCTCCCGTCGCTGAGCAGCCGAGCGGTCGGGAGCCTCCTCCAGATATCTCAATTTGACCGGCCCGCGCCAGCGCGTATAAAGAGCGCCCTTGCCAGCGTTATGTTCTTTGACACGCCTTTCCGGATCCGTTGTCCATCCGGTGTACAAGGACCCGTCCGTACATTCCACCATGTAAATATAATAACCCTCTCCGCCCTGACTCACTTGTCCTCACGACCGGGTTTATGGCTTCGGAAGCCTAAAAATCGGGACACAAAACTCTCCCGGGGAGGGATTTTTGTTTTTGGGGCTTCAACCCAGGGGCTGTTCCGGCGCTCATCCAGCCAGAGATCCCTATCTTGCTGCAATTTCTGGAAGTTATCTGCCAGCTGATCCTGTCCGGGTGTGATTTCCAAATCTCGCAGTTCAACCAAACTGCGAATTATGTCATTGATCAGGCGGGTGGAATTTTCCCGGTTGAAGGCTATCGCGGCAGCCAAAGCCCCCGTGATCTCATCCTTCCCGAAGGAATTGGTCATCTGAGAATATGCCTTTCCGGCAAATTTCCGACCTTCCCGCCAACCTGGCGCGTTCTGGCTGATATCCAGCATCACAGCCGCCAGAAGCTGGGGCATGAGATGCGTCATAGACATGACCCCATCAATCTCCATGGGGTCCGCATAATATGGAGTGGCTCCCAGAAGCTGGACAAAATCGGCAGCCAATTTGATGGCTTTTTCATTGGCAGTATGACCGGTGACCACAGCCATAAGATTCCCCTCAAATAGATCTTCATGAGCTGTTTCCGGTCCGTGCCCAAACTCTTCAAAGTAATCAGCTTTGATCACCGGCAGCAGACCAATGTAGTGTGTTCCTTCAGGCAGGAGTTCTTTCACCCAGCCGATAACAGGATTCTTTATGGGAGCTGTGTCCATCACTACGACATCTTCTTTCAAATCCTCGGCAATAAATTCCAGAACAGGATAGATCTCTTGAAATGGCAGAGCCAACAGGACAATATCCGCATCTTTCACCGCCCCAGAAAGAGTCAGGGCTGTTCTATCCACGGCATCATTTTCCTTGGCAAAACTAACAGCCTTGCGAGATTTATCGTGGCCCACCCGGAGAATAGCATCCTTGTGCTCACTCAAGGCCATACCAACTGAAGTTCCGACCTGTCCCAATCCCAGAATTGTCAACTGAACAGTCATAACACGCTTCCTAGTTTAAATTATCTGCTTTTTGAAGTTTCTGCAATAATTCTACGCCCCCTTGGTCCAATAATCCAGTCAAATCCTCTTCTTCGTGGTGGCGGATCAACCAGATGACTCCCCGGCTGCTGCCAGCCTTTTCTGCCAGATCGGCTCCCCAGGCCGGATGCTGGTGATTGACAACCAGCGGCCGGTAGATTCCCCTGGGATCCTTTTCGCCCCAATCCGCAGCAATGGTGGAGAAGGCGCCCTCCAGCAACACAGCGAAGATGCGTTCCCAGCGGTGAAAAGGATAGCGGGTTTTCCCGATATCATGCAGCAGGGCAGCCTGCAGCAGATCCAGATCCGTTTCCCCGCCAACTTCCAGGGCCTTCAGCACGCGCAGGGAATGATTTTGATCCGGGGCGGGAAGCTGCTTAAACAACGCCAACTCGGAAGGAGTGAGAATAGCTTCGACTTTTTCCCATTCTTCCAACCCAGGAGATTTTTTAAAGGACTGCCAGAACTGCCAGACCCGGTAGCCAATTTTGGATTTCATTACCCGATTAATAAATTGATTAGGAATCCCAACGGTTTACGGATTATCCAGCCCAGAAAATCCAGCCCCAGATAGGGACCGACCATGAACAGGGCCACCAGGATCACCGAGCCATAGGGGCGAATTCTATCCAGGGACCTATTCCATTTCTCCGGCATAATAAACTCGGCGATCTTATCCCCATCCAGCGGCGGCAGGGGTATCAGATTGAACAATCCCAATACCAGGTTGATGGTGATGAAATCAAATAAAAAACCCGCTGGTGTGGGCAGGATGGCAGATCCTGGAGCCGCAAATGAGGCATAGAGATCATTCAAGGTAAGCCAGTTCATCTGGAATGGGAAGGCAGCAAGGACAGCCAATAAAAAATTGGAAAGTGGTCCCGCCAGGGCAACCCACATCATCGCCGATGGCGAACGTTGGCGCAGGGTATGGGGATTGACCGGGACAGGCTTTGCCCACCCAAAACCCACAAACAGCAGCATGATGGAGCCAAGAGGGTCCAGATGCGCCAGGGGATTCAGTGTCAGCCTTCCGTTGATGCGGGGAGTGCTGTCGCCAAATGAGTTCGCAGTCCAGGCATGAGCAAACTCATGGATGGTAAAAGCGATGACCAGGATTATGATTCGCGAGATAATCGTCGCGAGGTTGATGTTAAACATAGATTTTCTCCTGGGGGGATTATACCATTCAGGTTTTTAAGCCAAATACGCCAGCCACTTGACTTGTCCGGGTTGCTCGAGGAAGAGTCGGTAGAGAAACCCGTCCTGGTTATTGTTCCCCTTCAGACCATAAACTGGCCGGAATCGTAAAACAACTCCCCATCTACAAGGATCTGCCCACCCTCTCGCATATCACAGATCATATCCCAGTGGATGGCGCTTTGATTCTGGCTGCCAGTGATGGGATACCCTTTTCCCAGCGCCATATGAATTGTGCCGCCAATCTTCTCATCAAAGAGGATCTTCTTGATGAAGCGGTTAATCTTCTTGTTTGTTCCTATGGCAAATTCACCCAGGTAGCGGGATCCCTCATCCAGGTCCAGCATAGTGAACAGGTATTCCTCATTTTTCTTTGCTGAGGCTTTCGTAACCCGGCCGTTTTCAAAATGGAGCTCAACCCCCTCAACCTCCCGCCCGGAGAGGATTGCCGGGTGAGTGAACCGGACCCAACCCTGAGCGGAATCTTCCACCGGGCCGGTAAAGATTTCCCCGCTGGGCATATTCTGTTTCCCATCAGAGTTAATAAATATCCTGCCGTCGATTGACAAGGTCATATCCACATTTGGACCCACAACCCGGACTTCTTTTTTCCCATTCAGCCAATCCACCAGGGACTGCTGCTCATCCCTGATCCGGTTCCACTCACTAACCGGGTCATCACAATCACTGAAAGTCGTGCTGTAGACATAATCCTCAAATTCAGTCAAGGTCATTCCGGCATCATCTGCGTAAGCCTGGGTGGGAAAAAGGGTACTGACCCTGCGCAAGTCACCGGTGGACATGCGCTTAAAATAAGTATCATTAATATTCTTGTAGGCCTGGCGGCGGATTTTCAGCTTTTCCGGGGGAATGTCGCTGAGACTTTGTGTATTATATTCACTCTGAATAAAGATCCTCACCTCAAAATCCTCATTGAGCGTCTTCCAGAAGACATCCTCATGCATCAGCTGGTCAGGATTGGCTTCCTCGTGGAATATCTGGGCCAATCCTTCATAAGCCGGGGTTGGCAGGGGCACAGAATAGGGAAGCAAATAGGGGTAGCCTCCACTGCGGAGCACTTCGCGGAGCACTTCCTGGAGCAGTGGCGTCGCGGGGGGCTGGGCTATGATCCCTACCCGATCTTTTTCTCTAACACTGACACAATAATTCACCAGGGTCTTGGCCAGATTAGCTATCCGTTTATCAGTCATCATTTCTCCTCGTTTTTTAGCTGGTAAGTCCTGAGATCTTTTACCTGCCAATTGATCCAACATATTTAGTATAAATCAGTTTTCATTTTTGGCAGGCGCCCAGGTCACCTTCCAGAAATGATATAATGCCCCCATGCTGCCAGATTTACAACTGGATGATATTCTCAAACTGCGCAAGATTCACCCCTGCGGTGAGGACCGCTGGAAGGTGATCCGGCTGGGTGCGGACATTAAAATTGAATGTCTGGGATGCGGCCGCCAGATCATGCTGCCCCGCCGGAAATTGGCCCACAATATAAAGACCAATCTCTCCCAGCAGGAGCGGGACAATGGGTAAACTTTTCCTCGTTGCTACCCCAATCGGGAATTTGGAGGATCTTTCTTTCCGTGCAGTCCGAATTTTAAAAGAGGTGCCGTTAATCGCCGCGGAGGACACCCGCACCTCCGGGGTACTTCTGAAACATTACGATATCGAAACCCCGCTAACCCCCTACCACGACCACAATAAAAAGAACAAGACCAGCACTTTGGTGGATCATCTGAACAGGAATGACCTGGCATTGATATCCGATGCTGGCACACCCGCTGTTAACGATCCGGGCTTCGTGCTGGTCCAGGCAGCCCTGCGCGCAGGCCATCAGGTAATACCGATTCCTGGCCCCAGCGCTCCTGTAGCAGCCCTGTCTGCATCAGGCCTCCCTACCGACAGATTTATCTACCTGGGGTACCTGCCCCGGAAATCTGCCGCCCGTTTGGAGCTGCTTGAGCAGATCAAGGACCTTCCCTGGACATTGGTCTGCCTGGAAACGCCGCACAGGCTTGTGGATTCCCTGGAAGATTGTGAAGCTGTGCTCGGGAACCGGGAGATCACTGTGGCCCGGGAACTGACAAAACTTCACGAGGAATTCATCCGGGGGTCAATCTCTCGCGCCAGGGAGCATTTTCAGGCAAACGCCCCCAGAGGGGAAATCACCCTGGTAATCTCCGGGAAAGACCCTGATGAAATCTGGCCAGAAACCCGGCTGGTGGAAGAACTCAAGAGAGAGCTGCTGAATGAGAAGCTCAGTCCCAGCCAGCTGGCAAAAAGTCTATCAGTCCGTTCAGGCTGGCCTCGCAGCAGGATTTATGATTTAATGCAGGAATTATAAAACATCCAGGCAGTTATTATCATTCCTGGTCAAGCCGCTTCGGGACAGGAATCCACAACTTTCAAGGCAGGAAAATCCCATGAACCTCAATGACCATCAAGATTTCTCAAAATTAGATACTCAAAATATGCTGGGGGAGATGAATGGGCTTCCAGAGCAGCTGGAAGCTGCCTGGCAGGAGGCTGAAGCCCTGCCCCTGGATGACTATCGTGGCGTCAATCAGGTCATTGTCGCCGGAATGGGCGGCTCTGCCATTGGGGCAGATCTGGTCAAGGCTTATACTGCACCGCTGTCATCTGTTTCCCTGGAAGTGCACCGGGATTACGGTCTTCCAGCCTGGGCAGACGGGCCAGAAATCCTGGTGATCGTCTCTTCCCACTCCGGCAACACAGAAGAAACCCTATCTGCCCTGGAAGCTGCCCTCGAGCGCGGCTGCAGCATCCTGGCAATTTCGACCGGAGGGAAAATCGCCGATCGTGCCCGTAAAACCGGCCTAGGGCTGTGGATATTTCAGCATCAAGGACAGCCCCGGGCAGCCGTGGGATATTCATTTGCCCTCCTGCTGAACGTTTTTACCCGGTTAGGCTTCATCCCAGATCCGCTGCCAGAGATCCAGGACGCTGTCCAAGCCATGAAAGAACAGCGGGAACTGCTCGCTCCTGAACTTCCGGATCACCACAACCCGGCCAAACGCCTGGCAGGCCAACTGATCGACCGCTGGGTGAGTGTTTTTGGCGCTGACCTTCTTGCGCCGGTTGCCAGGCGCTGGAAAGGCCAGATCAGCGAGATTGCCAAGGCCTGGGGACAGTATGAAGATCTGCCGGAAGCAAATCACAATACCTTGGCTGGTGTGGTCAATCCCGAAGCTGTGCTGCTGAAAACCATGGCCCTGTTTTTAGAGGCGGGCCACAACCATCCCCGCAATAGGCGCCGGATCGAGCTCACCAAAAAGAATTTCATGCTGGAAGGTATCAGCACGGACTTGATCCAAGCCCGGGGAGAAAGCCGCCTGGCTCAAATGTGGACCCTGATCCAATTCGGGGATTACACGGCCTATTATTTGGCAATGACTTACGACATGGATCCAACTCCCGTGGCCTCGATAGAGAATTTGAAACGTGAGCTCTAACCCTCCAAGATCGGCTTCCGGCAGGGAAGGAACCCGACCTAAAAGGAGTCCACTATGAAAATCAAGCCTGCCCGGTTTCTCCCGATCTTCTTGGCCTGCCTTTTCACGTTGGGTGGGGTGAATTCCATCCCCGCGCAGGGTGACAGGTCGATCGCGATAATCAAATCGATTGACCAGCTCCCGGGGCAGCGCGGTTTGGTTGTCCAGGCATCCAATACACCTGATTCTTCCCCAGAACCAACAGCTGCACCGGTGATAGTCTCCACCCCCCATTCTGACGGGACAGTAATCCATATCGTCGCTGGAGGGCAATCACTATGGGCTATTTGCGAGGGTTACAATATTCCGCTGGAAACCCTGCTCGAGCTCAACGATCTGGAACCAGACGCTGTGATTATTCCGGGCGATGAGCTGATCATTTCCCCCGCCTTCACACCCACCAGCACTCCCATCGGCAAACCCAGCTCCACACCCCCACCCAGATATTCTCACACGCCATCTTTAGGCACTCCCCAGGGCACAAGCCTGTCTTTTTCTCCTGCAACCCCGCAGCCCACGGAGACCCTCAAAGTGGAACCGCGTTTTCGCACCAGCGCAAAAAAACCCCTGGTCGTGATCGCCGCAGTTGTTGTATCTGGTGGTTCGCTGGCGGCAGCCCTGTATTTTAGTTTGAGAGGACAGGAATAAGGTCAATCCCGGGTTATCTCTCCCGTAAGTTTTCCCCAACCCAGTTTAAACCCATGGATTTGGATTCCCTGCCCAGCAGGGTTTGCAAGAGGTTATCCAGGCGCTCGGTTTTCCCCGTGGTGTAGAAAGACACTTCTGCCTTTTCCTGTTTCCCCTTCCTCAGGTCATATTCATTTAACAACCTTTCAACCTGGCGGGCAACGGCAGGCGCGGGGTCAATCACCTCGACTCCTTCCCCAACGATCTCTTTGATGAGGGGAATCACAAAGGGATAATGGCTACAGCCCATGACGATTTCATCCACGCCCTCCTCAAGCATGGGGGTCAGCGCCCGCTGGAGGATTTCCCGGGTTTCCTGTGAGGAAATCTGCCCGGCCTCTATTTGCTTCACCAGACCGGGGCAGGTATCCTGGAGTATTTTCACTCCCTTGGCAAATCGCTCTACAGTAGACGCATACAGATCCCCCTGAAATGTGGCAGGGGTTGCCAGCACGCCCACCACGCCCGTACTGGTTTCTTCCGCCGCCGGCTTAACCGCAGGTTCCATCCCCACAAACAGCAGGGAAGGGTATTTCGCTCTCAGGTCGGTCAGTGCGACTGCGGAAGCTGTGTTGCAGGCGATGGTCACCAGCTTGACCTGCATTTTAAGCAGGTAGCGGACAATGCCAGCCGAAAACCCAAACACCTCCTCCCGGGACCGATTCCCGTAGGGCACATGAGCCTGGTCGGCAATGTATACCAGATCCTCAGCGGGGAGCTGGCGGTGGACTTCTCGCAAGACAGATAATCCCCCCACGCCAGAGTCGAATATCCCTATCGGTCCGTGATGTTTGCTGTGCCTAGTCATCATGCTTGCTCCTGGAACTCTTCCAGATTTTTTTTAGACTCTTCCTGGAAAGCGAGCCAACTCAGTTCTGGTCTTCCTCCATTTTCGCATAAACCCGGACAGGTTTAGAAATTTCATCATAGCTTCCCTGGTCCTTCTCGCTTCCGGCCGTATTCCAGCCAATGCCGCCGGTGTGTCTCCAGCCCGGGCAAGGGTCCGGCCCAGATAACCTTCTGGTTCAACTGGATCCCGGCCAAAGTTAAAAATACAAGCCGGGCAGGAGAGGATTCCTGTACCTCATGGCCTTCATTATACTCAGGTTTTCCAGGGGTTTTTCCAGCTTAAAATCAAAAAGGGCATCGAGGAGATCTCTATGCCCTTGGATGTTCCAGGGTGTTTTCGCTCAGGATGTGAACTTCTGGCGAAGTTTAGCCCGCTTGCCGCTGCGTTCGCGGAGGAAATACAGGCGGGAGCGGCGGGTATGCCCATGGCTCTGAACGGTGACTTTTTCAACAATCGGGGAGCGGGTCAGGAAAGTGCGCTCTACGCCGATGCTGTTGCTGGCTATCCGGCGGACAGTAAAACTTTCACTGTTGCCAGATCCATGAACACGAATCACGGTCCCTTTGAACTGCTGAACGCGTTCGTTGTCGCCTTCTTTAATGCGAACGAAAACAGTGACAGTATCCCCGGTTCGCAGCTCGGGGACGTTGGGGTTCTTGGGCGTCTCTAACGCCTTGATCAGCTCATCCATACGAATATTCCTTCCTGGATCCAGCCTACAATCCAGTACTACAGCTTTCGTTTTCAAACACGGCTGGTGATTATATCATGCAGGAAATGATTTGGGAAGGAAGTTACAGGAAGTTACTGGAGATCAAACCACATTACAGGCTTTGGTGTGAATTCCACTCAACTTCTTCCCGGAGATGGTGTTATCTACTCCAGCACCTTCCCCAGCAAGTCCTCCAGCGCTTCCTCCGGGTCAACCTGGTCTTTCAGCACAGCAATAACAGCATCCCGGACTGCTGGCCCAAGATTAGCCGCCAGATCCCCATCCGGCACCAAAACGGCTGCGGGGAGCAGTTTTTCCAGGGTGGGGTAATACGGTGTCTCAGACCAGCTTTCCAGGCTGGATGGCCGAACTGGCGTATATCCTCCCTCAAGCGTCCAGATGCTTAGAAAACCACTCTCGGTTAGGAACTCCGCCAATTCAAAGGCGAATTGTTCTGTTTCTGAATCCGAGGGCACGACACACCAGACCCATCCGTCCGCATAGGTGAAAGCCCTGGCGTCTTTCGTTGGCATGGCTGCTAGGATCGTGTTAGGTGAATCCGACCCCAATAAGTAAGATGTCCAGGTTATTGCCAGCGTTGACTGGCGTTCCAGATAGGATGCCCAGGCTTGTTCATCTGTCTCAAATTGGGTCAGCCAATAGGGCATGACTGCGGCATTCTGGGCTTGCGAGTAAAAGTTTAATACCTCAAACATCAGGTTCCCGTTCAGGACGGGTTGGCCTTCCTCTCCACTCAACTCTCCCCCCAAGCTCTCATACCAGGCTAATGTGACCAGCCCTCGGGGATCAGAGGCTGGGAAAGCCAGTGACCGTTGGACACCCAGGGTCGAGGCCCAATCGCTGGGAGGCGGATTGCCTGCATTCTCTTTATAAGCAAGCACCAATAAATCACCCGCAAAGGGGATTCCAGCAGTTTGGCCATCTACCAGGGCCAGGTCGAGGGCATAGTCGTACCAATCTTTCTCAGCAGCAATATCAGTATATTCATCCAGGGGAACTACCAGTCCTTTCCGGAAAGCTTCTTCCATCAGTGCGCGGGGCAAAGCCACCAGATCCGGCATAAGCAGCGGAGCTGCCGCCGCCGTCATCTGCAGGGACTCAAGCAGGCCGAACTCTCCTGAGAGAGATTTGACCCGAAGGTCGAGTTTTATTTCCGGCTGCCGGGCTGCAAATTCATCCAGCCTGGATAACAGCAGGTTAGCTGCAGTGGTATCACCTTCGGGGTTAAAATGCGGAGGCAGCCAGAGAGTCAGATGGCGCGGTTCAACCACAGGGATCTCTGGAGTCGCTTTGGGCTGGTTGGTAGGCGTGGGATGATCATCAATTGCGATCCCTGTCGGTTCACTACCAGGAAAGAAGTTCCCGATCTGAGGGAAATTACAGGAGCTGATCCCAATCACCAGCAATCCCAGGATACCCAGAATGATGAGGGCCCTCAGATAGACCCTTCTCCGGCCATAGTTTTCAATTTTCTTCATAAATCAACCTTCTCTTCTCAAAGAGCTGACATTAAACCACAATTTTGCAGGGGGAAAAATAGCATTTATGGGAAATTAACACTCCGTGAAGGGTTTTCAAGAAAAATGGCCCCTTTCCTGATTAGCAGGCTTCAATTACTCAGGATCTGGGGTTGTGGGCACAGGAGATTCAGTGGGCGCGGTCGTGGAGCTTGGTGTAGCGGTTATTGTTGGGGAAACACTGGGGGTAAATGTCTCTGTTGGTTCGGGAGTAAGTGTGGGGGTTAGTGTTTTGGTTCTCGTGGGTGTTGCGGTTCCTGTCAGGGTAGGCGTGAAAGTGGGAAACCGGGTTGGAATCATGGGTTTAGGTGTGTCACTGCGCCGGGGGGACCAGGATTGGACAGCCGTATGCGCCGGGAGCGGCGCCACCGTAGGAGTAATCCGGCGCTTGACAGAAACAAAGAAAAATCCCAGGCCGTAACAGGGAATTGTCATCCCGATGATGATCGCTAAGGCAATTTGAAGGCGTTTTTGTTTCTGAAGGGGAGAACTCATAACCGATTCAATACTCTCTCTGGGATGACAATTTTGTTAGCTGCCAGCCGATGATGGTTTCGCCGTCCATGACTATTGTATAATCCTTATAATTATAAAGGAATTCTTTAATTAGGCGAAAACTGCTTCCAGGGAAAATCACTGGGACCTGTGAGCCGTTTGGCAGCGCCTGCACATTGACCACCAGCCAGGGATTTCACAATGACAATACCATTACAGATTAACACCCTGCTTTTCGATCTGGACGGGACCTTGATCCACCACCATCCCTCCTCCCTGGACGTGCTTTTTTCCATTCTGGACAAGCACCAGATTCCCCTGATGCAATCCGCTTACCGGGAAGCCCTGCATTTCATTTTTCAATATTGGGCCAATTCGGAAGAATTGGAGCAGGACCTCGATATGTACGGGCAGTTCAGCGAGGAATTCTGGCTGCATTACCTGAAACGCAAGATGTGGTCAGTAGGCTTGTCGGAAAAGCAATCGACCGAACTCGCCGAGCAAGTGCAGGTAGAATTTAATGAGCTCTACCAGCCAGAAACATTGGTTGGGAAGGATGTCAAGCCCACGCTGAAAGCCCTGCGCAGTAAGGGCTACAAAATGGGCGTGATCAGCAATCGATCCAATCCCATTGACGATGAAATCCGTGAACTGGGATTCGACAGCTATCTTGATTTTTATTTCACGTCAGGCGATATCCAGATCTGGAAACCTGACCCGGGGGTCTTTGAGCATGCCCTCTTCCTGGCTGAGAGCACGCCTGAAACCACGGCCTATATCGGAGATAATTATTACACCGATATCATCGGAGCCAAGAACGCCAGCATCTACCCCATCTTATATGATCCCCGCAACATCTTCCCGGACGCTGACTGCCAGGTGATCACCGACATCAGCGACCTGGTCCCCCAGATCGTGTAGGATTTAGGAATAGATACCAGGTCTTCTAAAAAGACCTGGTATCTTAATCACTCAGACTCCACCAGCACCGTCTGGGTCGGGTAAGCAAATTCAATTCCCTCTTTCTCAAAACGCTGATAAAGCGCCAGGTTGATCTGCTGCTGGATATCCAGATACAGGGCATAATCCGGGACCAATACATAATAGACGACTGCAAAGTCAAGAGAATACTCGCCCAGATTCTTGAAATGAGCTCGCTCGAATCTGACGTTCGGAAGGGGTTTGATGATCTCCTCGACCATACCCGGGATCTTCTCCAGCTTCTCCGCTGCTGTGCCGTAAACCACCCCGACAGAGAATGAGATCCGGCGCTTTTCCAGTCTTTTATAGTTGCGGATGCGGCTGTTCAGCAAGTCCGTGTTGGAGAAAACCAGCTCTTCCCCGGATAAGCTTCTGACCCGGGTGCTTTTCAAGCCGATATCCTCCACATTGCCCTCAAAATCATCCACAACGATAAAATCCCCGATCGAAAAAGGCTTGTCCAGGGCGATGGACAGGGAAGCAAATAAATCACCCAGAATATTCTGCACAGCCAGGGCTACGGCGATGCCACCGATCCCCAGGCTGGTCACCAGGCTGCTGATCTCCACATCAAGATTGTCGAGGGCGATCAAGGCCAGGATCACCCACATGGCAATTTTCCCGATCAGCCCCATGGCATCTAGGGTTGTCGCGTCTTCTCCGCGATCCTTTTCGATTTTCAAGGCAACAGTCCGGGAAATATAATCTGAGATCAATCCAGTTCCCCAAAAACCCAGCTGCAGGATCAATAGTATCTGGAGGACCCGGGAAAACCACAGCTGGGTCTCTCCTGGCAGTTGAAGAAACTGGGATCCCAGCCACAAACCCAGTGCCAGTATACTGAACCAGTGCGTCCCCTCTAGCAGTGGGACCAGATAATCATCCAGGCGAGTAGTGGATTTTTCCGCCAGCCTCTTCAGGCGTCCTTTCACTAACTTCCTGGCCAGAAGGAGCAGGAGAAACACCCCGATAGCTGTCCCGGCTCCTATCAGCCATAATCTCAGAGAATTTTCCAGGAACATTTTGTCTAGGATATCCATAGGTACCTACCTCAAAGTAAATTCTTACCTCGTAGCTGGAGACTGAACCTTACTCAAAAGATCGGTTCTCTTCCATCCAGTTTACCGCAAAATCAACCAGTTCCACCTGGGGAATTAATGCGCTCTCCGCCTGGCCTACCTTCCCGTTTCGGACGGTTCCCCCGGATGCCAGGTATGCGCCGCCAATTTCAGCGAAATCATCTTCGCTGTGCTCCTCGAAATCCTTCAGCTCGACCCAGCGCCGCTCTCCTTCGACCTGGAGAGGAGCTCCTTCCTTCACCACTTTCTTTCCGGGATAGGCCGCCCTGAATTCAGCCAAATGCAGGCTGGTGTTATTCTCATGTCCCACGCCAATTAGCAGAATCCAGCCTTCCCTTTGATAAACCTTCGCCAGCGGCGAGTCGTCTCCCAGCCCAAAATCCAGCGGGTGATCCCGGGTGATTTCAGACGCCATTTTTCCCCAAGCGGCAAATGACACCTGCGGGTGGTTGCTGCGGATGGTGCCTGCCTGGTTCCGGAAGGTTTCTGGTATCTTCCCCACTCCCCGGGTCGGAGTCATCTCAGGATCAAAGACCGGCATGGTCTGTCGAATGGTTTCTTTCCAATCCTCCGGCACTGGCGGGTTGGACCACCCGGCAGGATCTGACAGATCTCCGCTGTGGGTAGGCATTACCAGGGTGCCATCAGGTCCGAGGATTTCTTCGAGTGCCTGTATCACGGTCCCCGCGCCCCCGCTGACCCAACCGATCGCGCTCAACGAGGAATGGACCACGAGAACCATACCTGGCTTGACACCCAGCTCCGCTAAATCCTGTTTGAGACCCTCCAGGGTGACGGGGCCATTGAGAGT
>Ga0209834_10000145_pt1 | contig 42207 bp, 36 predicted proteins | sample Mar14236cmmetaG_FD_184134 | JGI IMG/M metagenome (GOLD analysis project Ga0209834, IMG submission 184134) | Marine hydrothermal vent microbial communities from Guaymas Basin, Gulf of California to study Microbial Dark Matter (Phase II) - Marker... ... | reverse complement strand
ATCCTGCTCAGATTCAGATTCTTCGGTTGTTACTATCTCTTCTTCGATTTCTTTTTCCTTCTCTTCATCCTGAGATTCTGGAGATTGTTCAGAAGCATCATCCACTATTTCTTCTTCTGTTGATTCAGGGGATTCCTCTTTAGGTTCATCTTTATTTTCAGAGGTTACTTCTTCCTCACCTTCTTGGGTTTTATCCTGAACTTCATCAATTACTTCCTCTTCTTTTTTTTCTTCTTTTTCGATAACTTCTTCGGTTATCTGTTCTTTGTTTTCTTTTTCCTTTACCTGAGAAATTTCATTTTTTTCTTCGGTTTTAGCCTGTACGTTATCAGCCATTGTTCCTCCACTTGAGGAAGCCTAATTTGTAAGTTTACTTCAACAAATAGACCCTCTAATTTCATGTTCTTATTTTTTCTATTGCATTATTCACACTATTAATTATCCATTTTGGAGTCGATGCTCCAGCAGTAATACCAACATACTCAACCCCATCAAACCAATCCCCATCAAGCTCCTTCTCTGTCTCGATATGATATGTCCTACAACCCTCACCTCGAGCGATCTCTGCAAGACGAGTAGTATTTGCGCTATTTTTTCCACCTATGACGATCATGATGTCAACTTTTTGTGCTAAATTTCTTGTTGCTTCCTGTCTGAGAATTGTTGCATTGCAAATTGTTTTTACAATATGAAGCTCTTCAGAGTATCTCATAAGCACCGAGCAGAGTTTTTCAAATTTCTCCTCACTTTGTGTAGTTTGAGCTATTACAGCTACCTTTCCCTTTATGGGTTTTACAAAATCCAATTCAGGATTTGCAACCACCACAGCAGAATCTTCAATATAACTGAGTAATGCTTCGACCTCAGGATGGTTCTTTTCTCCGAGGATATAAAGTTGATATCCTTCTTCGGTTAATTTTTGAGCATATTCTTGAGCTTTTTTTACAAAGGGGCACGTAGCATCAACAATATTCAGATTCCGCTCTTTGAGTTTTTTATAGTTATCAGCAGTAATACCATGCGAACGAATGATGATAGTTTGATCTGATATATCATCAATTTTATCAATTGCTTTAATACCTTTCTCTTCAAGATAGGCAACCATTTGTGGATTATGGATTATCGGTCCCAGCGTTGCTGCTTTTTTGTTGTTTTCGGCAGTTTCAGTAGCAATTTGGATAGCTCTTTTGACACCGAAACAAAATCCTGAATACTCAGCTGTGATTATTTTCATTTTCTTAACTTTTAATTCTATCTAAAATAATAGTAGCCAATTGCTTATAATCATCTTTTTTAACTAGTTTTTTATATTCTCTGGCAAACATCGGTTCTTTAAATATGAAGGTAAGTTGTTTTCTTCTTGTAAAGCAAGCCTTGAAATTCTTCACATTCCTTATCTGAACGGGATAGATTGTAGCACCAGTATCCCAGGCAATTTTTGCTATTCCAGGCTTTGCTGTAAATGATTTCCTGCTACCTTCTGGAAAAATTATCACATTCTTCTTTTCTTTTAATAACTCAATGAACTTCTCGATCGTACCTCTTGAAAATCCAAATCTTCGAACAGGAATTGAGTTAAAGTGTCCAATAATTGCACCAAAAAGCTTATTTTTGAAAAGTTCTGCTTTTGCCATATAGTAGGATTCAAAAGGTAGGACAGAACCAAGAAATGGAGGATCAAGTGCACTTTGATGATTTGCACATACAATACATCCATCTCGAAAAGTAATTCTTTTGCGTCCAATTATCTTATAATTCCAGAAAATGAACATATAAATCTTAATGAGTGCAACGCTTAATCTATATTCTAATCTCATATTCTTTCCCGAATTATTGAATAAATTTTCTCTACTTGTTGAGGGATACTTAGATTTGTTGTATCTATTTCTATTGCATCATTAGCTTTTTTAAGGGGGGCTATTGCTCTGGTACTATCGTTCTTATCACGTAACGCAAGCTCTTGTTTTATTTCATCATACGATTTATCACCAAGCCCTTTTTGCTCATTTTCAAGCCACCGTCTTTTTGCTCTTTCTTCCAGAGTTGCAACGAGAAATATCTTAAAATCTGCTTCAGGGAAAACAACAGTTCCAATATCTCTCCCATCCATTACTAACGATTGCTTCTGAGCCATAGCGCGTTGTAGTTCAACCATTCTCTTTCGAATCAAGCCATCAGTAGCGATAGTTGAAGAATGATTAGTAATCTGGGGTTCACGAATTTTTTTTGATACATCTTTTCCGTTCAGGATAATCGTATTCTCACTATTTGTTACAGAAGGAATTATTTGTATATCAATAGTTGGCAAAATTTTTTTTAAAAGAGATTTATTCTCAAAATCAATATTATTTTCAAGCAGATACAACGCTACTGCTCTGTACATTGCACCTGAGTCTACATAGATACATCCGAGTCGTTTTGCAAGCATTTTGGCAGTCGTACTCTTCCCAGAGCTTGCAGGACCATCAATTGCAACAATAATTTTCTTCTTTATCATATGAATTTTGCAATAAATTAAATATTCTGCTTTTACGTCAATTTTTTAATCAGTGTAGAAAAGCTAAAATTATTGACATAAAATCTGGGAGCTTGAGTAAATCAAATCATTAATTTTGAAAAACTTACAATGTATCATTTTATTATATTTGCAGTATCTTTTGTATTTGTATTTTTATTAACTTTTCTTATAAGGAAGGTTGCGGTGGAATTGAATTTCATCGATAAACCCGAGGAAAGAAAGTTCCACAAGACTCCCACTGCGCTTATGGGAGGACTCTCAATTTTCATTGGATTTATATTTGTATTCTTCCTGACCTTTTTCATCTGCAGCAATTTGATTCCCCCGCTTAAGCAAAGTCTTTATTTCTTTATAGGATTATTCCTTGTTGTCGTGTTAGGTTTATGGGATGATAAGAATGGAATGACTCCTCATTATAAATTCAGCATTCAATTTATTGTTACATTGATATTTATTATTGGTTCTGGATATACAAAATTGATCGGTCCATGGTTCATAACAGTTCCCATTCTAATCCTATGGATGGTTGGATTAATGAATGCACTGAATTTTCTTGATAATATGGATGGAATCACCGCAGGTCTTGCAACTATCCTTGGTCTTGGTTACTTCGCTTTGGGCATCGTAACGAGAAACCATTTTATTTCACTCATGTCGGCAATCTTCATGGGAAGCACTTTTGGATTTCTTCTTCATAATTTCCATCCTGCAAAGATATTTCTTGGCGATGCGGGAAGTATGCTTATTGGCTATATGCTTTCTGTTCTGGGTATTGTATTGCTCACTGAGCTTCCCAAAGACTTCTCCATGTTCCTTCCTGTACTTTTGCTTTCCTATGCGATATTTGATATATCCTTAGTTAGTTTTACAAGGAAAAGAGATGGCAGGCGTGTTCTGCAAGGTGGAAAGGATCATTCTACTCATAGGATAGGTACTGCAACCGGTTCAGTAAGGGTAACTGCTATTATGGTTTATTTGATCAATATCGTAATGGTTCTGATTACCTTTATAGTGTTCAAGACTTCAAACCAATGGGTGATACTTATTACAACTATTTTATTTGCACTTGTGTTTGTTTTTTTTGGTGGTCAATTGGATCGAATTCCCATTTTAATTTCTCAAAATCAACTTAAGAGTAAAAAATGAAAATAGGATTGAGTTCATTTTCCTCACTTTTGGCTATGTTTCTGCTTTTTGCCTGTACTAATGTACCATACAAAAATGCAGTTAAAACTCTCAAAGAAGGGCAGTATAAAGAGGCAATTACTCAATTTGATAATTATGTACAAACAACAAAGCATCCAGCTTTTAGAGAAAAAGCAAAAGATGACCGTTCCGAAGCTTATTATCAGTTAGGTTTTCAAGAGTATCAACTAAATAACTTCAAGAGCGCTGCTGAGTATTTGTTTCTTTCTAACTCAGACAAGGCTGATTCTTTGTTGGATAATTGCTATTATCAACTTGCTAGTGAAGCACTGGATAATGATCAATATGTCACCGCATATGAATATCTCTCATTTATAATGTATCATCTCCAAAATTCGAATCTTATGCCAGACGTATTGTATAATAAACTTATAGTTGAATATGAATATGCAGAAGATATAGACCTTGCTTATGCAACCTATCAGACTATTCAGGATGATTATCCTAACTCAAAAGCATTTGATCAGGCAACTCTTATCGTGAATGAGTTTCTTCCACAGTTTATAACAAGAGCAAAACAGATCTGGCAAAAGAAAAACTATAGTAACGCATTGTCAGCATTATTTCTCCTCCATAAGTATCCTGCAACTTATAAAGAAACAATAGAATCACTCATTGGGGATATTTATTATTCTTGGGCAGTTTCATTACTTGATGAAAGAGATCTCGAAAATGTACAGGACTATCTTCTAAAGGCAGTTACTTACAATCAAGATCTTTCCAGCCAGGTGGATACAAAATTAACCGAACTTGCAATTGTATATATCGATCAGGGAGATAAACTTGTAAATGAACGGAATATTAATGAAGGTATTACTTTGTATGAAAAATCTTTAGCTATCAAACCAAATTATCAGGTCGCTTTGAACCGCATTAGTAGAGCCAGGGAGATTGCACAACGAATCGAACAAGCAAGGCAGCTTGTAGTCAAGGGTGATGCGCAATTCGACAACGAAGAGTATGTCTCTGCATATGATTCATACTCAGAAGCTTATAAACTTGATAGTATTCCTGAAATTTTAAAAAAAATAAACCTCGCATATATATGGACAAGAATAACAAACGATCCAGAGCAATATGCGATTGAACTTGTGAAAAACTATAATGACAATGAGATAATTAGTAAGATTAACGAACTCGAAATCCTCGCTCAAAAGAATTTTTCTCGTCAGGATATTCGAATTACCCCTTGGCAAGTTTTCAGAAGTGTTACTAAAAATAGCTATGAGGTGAGATATACTATCATAACCCCGGAAACTAATTACTTTTTCCGATGGCTCATTCGTCTCGAAACTGGAGATGTCATACCTCTTAATGATATCACTGAAGAAATTTTTTCATCATGAACAAAGTAATCTTAATAATTTTAATTCTGCTATTTTCTATCGCAATGCTTATGGGAAATACTTCACTTGAAGTTGATAAAGAATCAATTCTTCAACAGAACATGAAATACAGCTGGGATTCTGCCTCTGCCTGGAAGAGTGCTCGTGCTGATCTTCAAGAAAATATGTTAGTATATCAGGAATGGAACCAGAAGAAGCAATCCCACCTCACAAACTGCCTGAAATCTATGATTGCTCCTGGCTGGGGACACTTCTCAGCAAGGCAATATCTGAAAGGTGAGATCCTGCTGGGTATACAAATCGTGCTTGCTGGCAGTGCGTATTATTTTTATGATCAATCAGATGATTTTTATGAGAAATATCAAAATGCAACACAGATTGATGAGATAAATCAATATTATATAGATGCGAATTCATTATATAGAACATCCGGCATATTCCTTGGATTGTGGATAATTGTATGGGGATACACCGTCTTTGACACAATACAGGCAACAGAAGATTACAACCGAGATCTTTGGTATATCCTGTATGATGAATATCAACAAAAGAAAATATCTTTAACTCCAACGGGTATAGAAATTAAATTTTAATATGAAACAACATAGCATTTTTATTATTATCATAATTCTTATTGCAGTGTGCATTATTTCTTGTTCTCTCAGCAGGAACAATCCCCTGGATCCACTCGGAAATCCCGATGTATTTACTCCCCCCACCGTTCAGATTGATACAATAAATACTAATCCAAATATCATAAAATGGTTTATCGGCAAAACTAAGGAAGACAGTCTTGCAGATGGCTATTATATCTATGGTGCATTTCAGCAAAATTACTTCGGAACTTTTGACAGAATTGATAGAAATCCCAGTCCTGAAGATACGATATTCTACAAAAATGAAGTGAGTACAGATTATGTGTGGTTCAAAATTACTTCATACAATGTATTCAATGGAGATACTTTAGAAGGAAAATTTTCTGCGATCACACAATAATATGTCTTCACCTATTCTCGATCCTTTGAACGACAAACAGCGTGAAGCTGTATGTGCAATTAAAGGTCCAGTGCTAATTCTGGCCGGCGCCGGAAGTGGCAAGACACGATGCATCGTTCATCGTATTGCTTACCTAATCAAAGAAAAGAAGGTTGACCCTCATAATATTTTAGCAGTAACTTTTACTAACAAGGCTGCGAACGAGATGAAAGAGCGTCTTCAGGTTCAATTTAACATCAATACCCGCTTCCTCTGGGTAGGTACATTCCATTCTATGTGTGCACGGATCTTGAGAAATGAAGCACAATATCTTCCTATCACCCAAAATTATACAATTTATGATGACGTTGATCAACAGCGAATCATGAAAAATATCTTAAAAGAGATAAACCTGGCTGAAACAAATTTTCCGGTTAAAAAGATTCTGAATATTATTTCACACCAGAAAAATAATCTTATCGAATATCAGGATTTTACAAGTGAAGATTCATATTATGGAAAATATCTAAGAGATATCTACGGAGCATACCAGAAGTATCTTATCAAAAATAATGGAATAGATTTTGATGATATGCTTCTCTATGCAGTAAAATTATTTCAAGAACATCCTGAGGTGCTGGAGCAATATCAAAACCGTTTTCAGTATATAATGATCGATGAGTATCAGGATACAAACTATGCGCAATACAGGTTTGCGTATCTCCTTGCAAAAAAACACAAAAACATCTGCGTGGTTGGCGATGATGATCAATCAATCTACAGCTGGCGTGGTGCTGATATCGGAAATATTCTCTCCTTTGAAGATGACTATGAAAAACCTGAGATACTGCACCTAATCCAGAATTATCGTTCTCCCAAACTTGTACTTTCAGCTGCAAATGATTTGATTTCTCATAATCAATCCCGGCACAAAAAAGAACTTTGGACTGAAAATGATAAGGGTAAAGAAATTTTTTTATACAATACTCAAAATGAGCGGCATGAGGCAATGGTGCTTTCACAGAAAATCAATGAGCTGAAGAATAAACATAATGTTTCTTACAAAGATATTGCTGTATTTTATAGAACCAATGCTCAGTCCCGTGTGCTCGAAACACAATTCATAAAGGACAAGATCGACTATAGGATTGTTGGAGGAATAAATTTCTTTCAGAGAAAAGAGATTAAAGATATCATTGCGTACTTGAGACTTGTTTCCAATCCCAGAGATAATGAAAGTTTTCTGCGTATTGTTAATTTTCCCAAGCGTGGTATTGGTAAGATAACTGTTAGTCATCTCCTTGATTTTGCGATTGATAAAAACATATCACTTTTTGAATCTATAGAAAAAATCGACGAATGCTCACATTTAACTCCATCTGCCAGAAACAACCTCACCTTGTTCAGAAAGATGTTAGATAGTTTTATTGAGATCGCTAAGAATAGTCCCATTAACGAAGTGGTCAAAAAAGTAATTGATGCTACAGAAATTCTTGATTATTATCGGTTTGAAGACTCTATCGAAGGCGAGAGTAAAGCAGATAACATTAGAGAATTCGTAGCTTCAACTGACGAATTCGCCGAGAATTTTATCACTATTCATGATAAAGAACCCACATTGAATGAGTATATGCAAAATCTTTCATTGGTAGCAGATATTGATATGACTGAAGAGGATAGAGACGTTGTTTCTCTCATGACCATGCATAATGCTAAGGGTCTTGAATTTCCTTATGTTTTTATAGTTGGAGTCGAGGATGGTTTGATACCTCATAGAAATTCGATGGATACACCTGGAGATATAGAAGAGGAAAGAAGATTATTCTATGTTGCAATGACCAGAACAATGAAAGAACTCTCTATATCATATGCTCAATCAAGAAGATATTATGATTCTGTAATGTCATCATTCCCATCTCGGTTTCTTAATGATATTAATAAGAAATATGTTGAAATAGTTGATATGACAAACCTTCATCAGCAATATGAAAAAAACATGTCCTCCCAAAAATCCAAAAAGACTTTTGATCTTGGTACAAATCATAACACATTCCGAGTTGGGCAGCGAATCGAACATATGAGTTTTGGAAAAGGAAGGATATTATCAATCCGTAAAGATGGTGACATAATTAAGTTGACAATTTCTTTCGATTCTGGTGAATTAAAAAAAATAATATCGGATTATGTAAAATTATTATGAAAAAAATAATTATTCTACTGATAGTTTTTACTGTAATAGGATTACCTCTGCATGCAGATAAATATGCTGGTGAATTTCTGAACATTGGAGTTGGGGTAAAAGCTCGGGCTTTAGGAAATGCCTTTACAGCTATTGCAGATGATCCTACAGCAACCTACTGGAATCCTGCAGGAATTTTCTGGCAGAATAACCTTTCTTTTAATTTGATGCACTCAGAAGAATTCTCAGGAAATTTGAAATATGATGCGCTCAGTGGTGTTTACCCTCTTGATGAGAATAAGAAATTTGGATTTCTCATCACGAGAATCGGGATTTCCGGTATTCCACTTACAGAACTGGCAGATCCTGATGATTCTTTATCTGTTCATAATCCACCACATGTGTATAAATATGTAAACGATGCTGATTATGTTATATATCTTTCTTTTAGTTCATTAGCATATACGAAACTTTCCTTTGGTGTTACATCAAAATTGATTTATCGATCCATTGGAGATATTAAAGCATCTGGTATTGGAATTGATGGAGGCTTGCTCTATAAACCAGTTGAGAATATCAATGTTGGACTTACACTTAGGGATATTATTGGCACAACAATCTGGTGGAAAGATGGACAAACTGAAGTGATATCTCCAAATATGCTTGTAGGTTTTGCATGGAGATTTACATTTCCTATTATTAATGTACGTTCGACACTTTCCCTTCAATCTGATATTAAATTCGAGAATAGAAAAGAATCAGCTCAGTTTAATTTTGGCAGTACAAGTTTAGATTTTCATGCTGGATTATTATTTAAGATTGCCCCGTTTTTATCAGTGGCAGGAGGTATGAACCAGGAAAACTTCACTGCAGGATTACTTATCTCCTATAGGAATTATTCTCTTCAATATGCCTTTGAAAATAATCCTGATTTGGATTTGGATAATATTCACAGATTATCTGTTGACTATTTTTTACCTTGAATAAAAAAAAATTGACAAATTTTTTAAAAATCTATAATAAATACAAAATCATCATTTCATTGAACGTTATAGAAATATGTATGAATATGGAGTTATGATGTATTCAATCATTCTCTAGTACAAAAATGAAAGGAGAAATGAATGAAAAAGATTGTATTGTTTGTTATTTTAATGTGTGTAATTACTTCCTTCACCATTGCAAGTGAGATAAGTTTCTATTACACAAGTCAAGCTCATCAGTGCTACTGGCATTATACGGACAATGGCATTCGTTTTGATTGGTATAAGGGTAATTACGGCATTGATCTGAATGTAACTCCCCTTCTTAGACAGAATGCCTTAGTTGTAAATGAAGCCTGGATAAAATTTGGAGGTGATTCTTTTGGAGTTAAAGCAGGAATGATCTGGTACCCCTTTGTCAACATTGAGAATCTTCCCTCTAAAAATATCAGCATCTTTACACCAACTGCGCTTGGTTTATCAGAATCAGCTGTCATGTTAGATTTCTGTGGAAAATTTGGAGATTTTGGCTGGCAGGCATATTGGGCTGATGCAGGTCATGTTGTTTGGAATCAACCTTGGGACAAACCATCGTTCATCGGTGTTCGTCTTGATTATGCGATGAAAGGATTAATGATTGGTGGTTCTGTTCGTGGTAAAAACCTTATTTCAAATGATAAGGATTATCCTGATGTTGGTGAAATAATCGAATTCGGTGTCGATGTGAATTATCTTATTGCAGAGATGCTAAAAATTAATGTGCAAGGTTATAAAGTGCAAAAAGCAACCGAAACAGATGATACCCAGATGGATGGTTTTGCTCTCGTCTCTTATGAAAAAGGTTTTAACCTTCCAATCATGCATCTCACTAAACCCTATGCTGGTTACTTCTCAAAGAATGGTATGGATGACTATAACATTATAGTCGGATTAAATATGAAACCTATGGATAATGTATTCATAAAGTTAGAATACAACCGTGATTCTTCAGGTGATGGAAGTAATACATTTACTCTCCAATCAGGTTATGTATTTTAATTATGAATAATGATAATCCAATCTTCATCTTAATGAAAGATAAGGAGATATTTATGAAAAAATTTATTGTGATACTTATCACTCTCCTTGTAGTAGGTTCATATTTGATGGCTCATGAAGTGAGTTTTTACTATACTACTCAAGACCACCAGCAATACTGGCACCTTAATGATATGAGACTTTGCTGGAAAGGTGACAATTATGTTGCTTCCTTTAATATTGAGGGCCTGACAGAGACACCTCCCGAATTATCTATCAATCAAGCATGGGCATCAATAAACTTATTCGAAACATATTATTCTTACTTTAAGAAATACCCATGGATTATTGGTAAAGTTTCTTTTGGTAAGATGTACTATGATTTTGGTGCTTACCCGAAGACTCCATCCAAACAAATCGGCATCCATGTTCCCTATAATCATTTCCAGGGAACCTTTGCCAGTGATTTGATGGTAAAACTTTCTGTAGATTGGTGTTCTGCCCACTACTTTAGTTTATACTGGGCTGATATGGGTACGGATGGTCAAATGCCAGACCTGCCCTCCACACTTGGATTCAGAGCTCAAACAAACTATGTAGAAAACATGAGACTTGGAGCATCAGTTCGTGTTCGTGAAGCTTTTGATGGTGATAACCATAAGTTTGATTATGCTATTGATTTATGTTACAAGCTTGATGATATGTTTAAGTTTGATCTGCAGGGCTATAACCTTGACGATAATAACAAGAACACTGATGACATCTATCTCTGGGGAACAGTAACCTACGAAAAAGGTTTTATGCTTCCATACCTGAAACATACACGTCCTTATGTTGGTTACTTCTCCAAGAATGAAATGAAAGACTTCAATGTCATAGCTGGTCTCAATATGAAACCTATGGAGAATGCATATATGAAATTGGAATATAATTATGATTCCCTTGAAAAAAATGAAGGTGGGTTTGTATTTCCTTTTGGTGATGCAATTACCTTCGAATTCGGATTCATATTTTAATTCCAACCATCATACAAAATTTACCCCGCCTTTGAGCGGGGTTTTTTATTGACCTCTTCTCAAACAAGTTCAGATTTTGGAAAAAATTATGAGAGGAACAAATGCAAAAATATAGAGTATTAGTCATCAATCCTGGTTCTACATCAACAAAAATCGCTGTATTTGATAATGAAAAAGAAGTTTTTAAAGAAACACTAAAGCATGAAGCAACTGAACTCGAAAAATTTGATGAATTAATAGACCAATTTGAATTTCGTAAGAATCTAGTTGAAAAAGCACTTCAAGATAATGATATTTCGCTTGAAACCCTTGATGCTGTTGTGGGGCGAGGAGGACTTGTACGTCCAGTTCCAAGCGGTGTGTTTACCATTAATGAAAAAATGCTCAAAGATCTAAAAGATCCTACTATCTGGGGCAGAGTACATGCATCAAATCTCGGAGCTTTTATTGCTAAATCAATTGCAGAGGAATTTCATATTCCCTCTTTTATTGCTGATCCAGTTACTGTTGATGAAATGGAAGATATTGCACGAATATCAGGAGTGCCCGAGATAGAAAGACAAAGTCTATTTCACGCCTTAAACATTAGATCCATAGCAAGAAAAACAGCAAAGAAATTACACAAATCTATAGAAGAATGTAATTTGGTCGCAGTTCACTTAGGAGGTGGTGTAAGTATTGCTGCAATTAAAAAGGGCAAAGTTATCGACGTCAATAACGCACTTTTGGGAATGGGACCTTTTTCTCCTCAACGAGCTGGCGCACTCCCACTAAGTGGTGTCATCGATCTTTGCTTCTCGGATAAGTTTACAAAAGAAGATATTGAAAAAAAGTTCACCAAAACAAGTGGTTTCATCGGATATTTGGGAACCGATAATGGGCTTGAGATCGAGAAACAGATCAATCGGGGAAATGAAAAGTTCAAGAAAATAGTACAAGCTATGGCGTACCAGGTTGCCAAAGAAGTTGGTGCTTATGCAACTGTACTGAAAGGTAATGTCGATGCGATTTTCATCACTGGTGGACTTGCTTATGATAAATTTCTCACAAAATGGATCAAGGAGCGGGTGTCCTTCATTGCACCTATCTATGTATTCCCTGGTGAAGGCGAGATGGAAGCGTTAGCCGAAGCAGGATTGCGAGTGCTCAGAGGTGATGAAAAACCAAAAGAATATTAAACTATGAAGATAAGCGGTTTCTCTTTTGTTAGAAATGGAATAAAGCTCTACTATCCTGTAATAGAGATGATCAAATCAATTCTACCACTGGTTGATGAATTTGTAATTGCTGTGGGTAAAGGAGATGAGGATGATACTACCAGAAAACAGATTGTTGAAATAAATTCATCCAAAATAAAAATTATTGATACCATGTGGGATTTGGAAATGTTTCCTCGCGGTATGGAGCATGCACATCAAACTGATATTGCAAAGAATGAATGCATTGGAGATTGGCTTTTCTATCTACAGGGAGACGAGGTAGTTCACGAAAAAGACCTTGGAATAATTCATAAAAGATGCGAAGAATTAATAAATAATCCAGAAGTGGAGGGCTTACTTTTCAAATATTATCATTTCTGGGGTGACTATGATCACTATCATAAATCCCATGGCTGGTATCCTCATGAAATTCGTATCATAAGAAACGATCCGGATATTCATTCATGGGAATCAGCACAATCATTTAGAAGGATCCCTCATTTTGATGGCATCAATTATAGGCAACAGGATGGTACCTATAAACTTCATGTAGCAACTGTCAATGCTCATATCTACCATTACGGTTGGGTGCGTCCTCCTCATCTTATGCAAAATAAAAGACGATCCTTCCACACTAATCACTGGGGGTACAAAAAAGCAAAAGAGCATTATGATAAATTAGACGACTACTTCGATTATGGTCCCCTTAATAAGATAGCCACCTTCGGGGGAACACATCCTATAGTTATGCGAAATAAAATAGATGAATTTGATTGGAAAAATAAACTACAATATACAGGTAATCCAAATCCATATAGAGAAAAATATAAGCACGAAAGATTTAAAAATAAAGTTTTAACCTGGATTGAAAACAAATTTAATAATGACAATCAAATTGCGACCTTCAAGAACTATATTTTAGTTGATATTTAGAAATACATTATTTTACTAATGAGTAAGAAATCTGAGTCAATCCTTGTGTTTCTTGAGAACAAGCCTTTCCTCGGAAGACAGATTACTCAGATTCCATTCTTCAATGAGTTAAAGCTTATTCATCCCGGGAAAGAAATTATTTGTATCGCACCTGATGATCATTCTGCATATTATCTAAAAGAATTGGGATATATAGATCATCTTATTTCATACAATTCCTTTAAGAAGAATCCTCTACGGCTTTATAAACTCGTTAAAAAATTAAGGAACATATCTCCAGCTCATATTTTCCAGTTACGAAAAGAGTCTCTACGATGCAATATTCTTGCTTGGATGATTGGTAAAAGTAGAAGAGGATTTGAATCAAAAGTTAGTTTTCTTTTACACAACAAATATAGCTTCAATACTTCTGAGTATATCTCTTTCAATTATCTAAAATTGCTTAATAAAAAAGAAATAAATCTTATAAATGAATCACAAAAAAAAGAGTACTGTTTAATCATTCCTGTGGCTGGAAGATTTGAGAAAATCTATCACATCCAAAAATATCTCAAGATTGCAGATATAATGAGCAGATCTTGTCCTGTTTCTTTTATTATCCAATCTCAATTTCAGGATATAAAGAGAGCACTTGCATCTTATTCAGATCAATATACAATCTTCTGCGATCTGGATATTCAAGCGTTACAATCTGCTATTCTCAAAGCTAAATGTGTCATCTCAAATGATTGTGGACCAGTTCATTTTGCTCATATTTATGATATCCCAAGAATTGTACTATTTAAAGATAATGGTAATAACATTGGTGGTCCCGTTGACCTCTGGTTTCATCAGACAAAATCTTCTAGAAAAATTGTTTCCAAAACAGGGAATATTGATGATATTACTCCTGATGAAATCCTACAAAAGTATAATGAGCTGGAATTGGTGATATGACAAATCCAAAAATTATGCATATTGATACCACAAAGACATGGAGGGGGGGACAGCGTCAGGTTGCACATCTCATGAGAGAAATGAAAAAAAACGATCTGTGGAGTCACCTTATTTGCCAACCAAAATCAAAACTCGCAGAATTTTGCGATAAAGAACAACTTTCATTTTCTGAAATTCCCTTACGTGGAGAGCTAGATCTGTTTGCAGCATATAAAATTTCGATATTATTAAGATATTATAAAGTTCATATTCTTCATACTCATTCTGCACATGCTCTTTCAATCGGGCTTTTTACAAAATTATTCTATCCCAAAATCCAGCTTTTATACACAAAACGAGTCGCTTTTCAGATGAAAAAAAATCTTTTAAGCAGATTAAAATACCGAAATACATATTTGAATAAAATTATTTGTATATCTGAGCACATTCGAAATTCAATGATCTCACAGGGAATTAATCCAGGAAAACTATTAGTAATTCCAAGCGGTATTGTACTACCAGAAATCAAACCTATAAATGCTACTTTATTTAAAAGTAAATATTCAATTCCATTACACGGCTTTATTGTTACGACAATTGCATCGATAGAAAAAAATAAAGGATATGACAATCTAATAACTGCAGCACTCTATGTAATACGTCATGATAGAGACATTCATTTCCTCACGTTGGGAAAAGGCAAGCACGAAGCTGAATTCAGAGAAAAAGTTAATAATTTAGGATTATCAAATCATTTTCATTTTCTTGGATTTCAGGAGGATACTCTTCCTTTTTTACAAATCTCTGACCTTTTTGTACTTCCCTCTCGAGAAGAAGGTCTTGGCTCATCTATCCTTGATGCACAAGCTGTCGGAGTTCCAGTTATTGCTTCAAAAACTGGTGGAATTCCTGAATTGATAAAAAACGGAGTGAATGGAATACTCGTTACTGTTGATGATTCACAACAACTGGCTGATAGAATTCTTGAACTAAAGCTCAATCCGAAATTACGACAAAAACTTTCCAAAGAAGCACAAACATCAGTTCAATACTATTCCATTCATACTACAACCAAATCATATGTTGATTTGTACCATTCTCTTATGGAAAAAAATTCTTTCTACTCATGAAAAAAATAAAAATTTTGCAGGTCGGACCCGGAAATAAAGAATTCAGAACAGAATTCTATATCAAAAAAGAGTTGGAACAACTCGGTCATTCTGTGCTGACTTTTAACGATGTTAAGATCTATAATCTCTTGTTTTTTCTTTCTCGAATATTTTTTCGATTTATAGCTCGCATTTACAATCCAGACTTAATTCTATATTCTAAAGCAAACAAAATATCCATCAGCAATTTTCAATGGACGAACAAAAAATTTTTAACAGTTATGTGGTACTTTGACATAAGAGTACCCTTCGAAGATTCAGTTTTGGAAAGAGCAAAACGAGTGGATATTTTCTTCATAACTAATTTGGGACAAATCCCATTTCTTACTCAGAATGGTGTGAATGCTCAGTATCTTCCTCAAGCATGTTTAACTAATCATTCTTCAGAAAATAAAATGGAATATCTGTATGAAGTTAGCTTCATTGGCAACAACAATAAACATATGGGGATGAGAGAAAAACTACTTAAAGAAGTTTCAGAACATTATAATCTCCATTTATGGGGAAAACGCTGGGAAAAAGACACCAATTTTAATCCTCATCAAAGAATTTTTGGGGAAGAATTAGCAAATGTATGTAAACAATCGAAAATAATCCTCGATATAAAATCTTATGAATTTTGTTTGAATGTCGAAGGAAATTTTTCGGATAGAGTGTTTATAACCCTTGGATTCGGTGGATTTTTGATCTCCCAAAAAGTGCCGGGTATGGAGATAATATTTGAAGACAGGAAACATCTCGTGTATTTTAACACTAAAGAAGAATTATTTGAATTAATTGAGTACTATCTTACTCATGAAGAAGAACGTCAGTTGATTGCATATCAGGGTAAGAAATATGTACAACAAAATCACACATACAGAATTAGAATGCAGCAAATCCTTGATGAGGTGAATTATCTAATAGACCAGGGATCAAGATGAAAATTTTAATCATTCAGACTGCTTTTGTGGGAGACGTCATTCTTATTACACCTTTGATAAGGGCAATCAAACAATTATTTCCTGAGAGTCTCGTTGATGTTCTGGTCATCCCGCAAACGGTTGAAATACTTCAAAATAACCCTTACTTAAAAGACATTATACTTTTCGATAAAAGAAGAAATAAGCTTCCAAATTTTGTTAAAACAGCAAAAAAATTAAAAAAGAATAAGTATGATATAGCGTTTCTACCACATAGTTCTTTCACTACCGGTTTGCTTACTTATGTTGCAGGAATTAAAAAGCGGATTGGATTTGATCGATGGTTATCATCTCTCCTACTTACTGAAAAAATTCCTTTTGTTCATGGTAAACACCGTATAAAAAAGAATCTTGATTTACTTAGTATCTATTCAGATCGTAGATTTTCAAATGAAACTGAACTATTTCCACAAGAGGGTGATTATGAAAAAGCTAAAGAATTGCTTTCAACTCTAAATAATAAAAGAAAGATGATTGCTATTGCTCCGGGTTCTATCTGGTTCACTAAACGCTGGCCAGAGCAATATTATAAAGCCCTTGCACAACAGCTTGTCGATGCCGGCTTTTCAGTTGTTATGATAGGAAGCGCTGATGAAAAAGAACTTTGCGAGAACATATTAACTTCGTTACATGCGATTAATTTAGCAGGTAAAACAAATATCCTGGAATCAGCAGCAGTAATCAAGCATTGTGAACTCATGATCTGTAATGATAGCGGTGCAATGCACATTGCAAATGCTGTTGGAACCGACGTTTTTGCTTTTTTCGGTCCAACCGTTGAATCAATTGGTTATTTTCCTACCAGAGAACAAGATCATGTATTCCAAATTGATATTTCCTGTCGCCCCTGCGGCAGTCATGGTGGTCAGCGTTGTCCAAAAGGACATCATAAATGTATGGAAGATATCAAACCAGAATTCGTGTACCAAAAAGTCATATCTCATTTGAAAGAAGAATAATATGAAGGATGAAATAAAATTACTCTTCAGAATAGGTTATGCATATCACAAAGCAGCTTTTGATCCTGTAATTGAATATCTTTTAAAAGATCCAAAGTATGATGTTTGGTTCTCATTGGACATGGAGAAGAAGCGTTATCTCTTTTTTGATCTCCCTTATCGAAACAAGATAATCGATGATTGGAAAAAGCTGGGTTATAGATTTACTAATGAAACTAAAGGTTTTGATATTGTTATCTCTGGTGATACACTCAGAAATTCCCAGGATTATGGAAAAACGATGCTCATTTTCCTGAACCATGGAACAGGTATAAAGAATATTCTTTATCGAAATCTTGCCAGAGTACCGAATGATAAATATTTGATTTTTGTTGAAGGACAACATCGAGTAGATTCCCTTATGAACTCTCCTTCTTTAGGAAAAAATGAAGTGTATCTCATAGGACTTCCAAAATTGGATTTCTATTTTCAGGGAAGATATAAAAACACAAAAGCGCTATTACTAAGATGGGGATTAGATCCAAATAAAAAGACCGTACTTTTCGCCCCGACCTACAAACCGACCTGTTTATATGAAATTAAGGATGATATATTCGAGCAAACGAAAGAATATAATCTCATTATTAAACTACATCCCTACAGCTGGATGGGTAAATATGCACCACACAAGCAACACAGGATCTATGAGAAACGTGTAAAAAAGTATCTTCATGCTGTTTTACTACCTTTTAGTGAATATAATATTGTGCCCTACTATGCAGCAGCTGATACCGTGTTAAGCGAAGCGTCCAGCACAGTTTTTGATTTTCTTGCCTTCAATAAATTCGGTATTATTTACGATCTTCCATGCGATAAACTAAGTCACTCCGATGGAGAAGCTCTATTAGAAATCGATAACCGAGAATTTTTGAAAGGAGCTTTTCCACATATTGATTCAGGTACTCAAATAAGAGATGCTATAGAAAGAAGTATCAATCCTACAGAAGATATGATCTTAGCTGCAGATTCTTATAGAGCGCAATATTTTTATAAACTTGATGGTAAAGCAACTGAGCGTTTTGTGAAAAAAATGGAAGACCTCTTTCAAGAAGGGGGACACGAAAATATTCCCGTATCCTAAAATTTCATCCTGTAATATTTGACTTAGAATACGCTCGTTACAAATATTAAATGTTTAATTTTATTTTAGGAGTACTATAATGAATATTGAAGAAAAATCATCTAACCTGGGTGTTTTGATACCAGGTCTTGGAGCCATTGGCACGACTTTTATTGCAGGTCTTGAACTTATTAAAAAAGGGTATTCAAAACCGATCGGTAGTTTGACTCAGATGGGTACTATTCGACTTGGGAAAAGAACTGAGAAAAGATCACCTCTTATAAAAAATTTTGTTCCACTTGCAGATATTAATGACTTGATCGTTGGTGGTTGGGATATATTTGAAGATTCTGCATATGATGCTGCAAAAAATGCACAAGTTCTAAGCAACGAACATATCGAGCTTGTAAAAGACAAGCTTAAAGCAGTGAAACCCATGAAAGCTGTCTTTGATAAAAAATACGTGAAAAAGCTTGATGGAAATCATATAAAGCATGCAAATACAAAATTTGAACTTGCTCAAATGCTCATGGATGACATCGAGAGTTTCAAAAAAGCACATAATCTGACAGATGTTGTAATGGTTTGGTGCGCATCGACTGAGATATATATCGAGCAGCAGGAAGTTCATGAAACACTAGAAAACTTTGAGAAAGGTCTGAAAGAAAACAACGATGCGATATCACCAAGCATGATCTATGCGTATGCAGCTTTGAAATCAGGGATTCCTTTTGCAAATGGCGCACCTAATCTAACTGTTGATATTCCTGCAATCTGGGAACTTGCAAAAAAACAGAACTTACCAATTGCTGGTAAGGATTTCAAGACCGGACAGACTTTGATGAAAACAATTATTGCTCCCGGTCTTAGAGCCCGTGTTCTTGGTATTAATGGATGGTTCTCTACAAACATACTTGGAAACAGAGATGGAGAAGTGCTCGATGATCCTGAATCGTTCAAAACAAAGGAAGTAAGCAAACTTGGCGTGCTGGACTCAATCCTCCAACCAGAAATGAATCCAGAACTCTATCGTAATCTTTATCATAAAGTAAAAATCAATTATTATCCACCGAGAGGTGATAACAAGGAAGGATGGGATAACATAGATATTTTTGGATGGCTTGGATACCCCATGCAGATTAAAATTGATTTCCTCTGTAAAGACAGCATTCTTGCAGCACCTATTGTGCTTGATCTGATCCTATTCCTTGATCTCGCAAAACGTGTAGGTTTCAGCGGTATTCAAGAGTGGTTGTCTTTCTACTTCAAGAGCCCCATGCATCTTCCAGAACTCTATCCAGAGCATGATCTCTTTGTCCAGCTTGCAAAACTAAAGAATACACTCCGCTACATCATGGGTGAAGAAATGATCACTCATCTCGGACTGGATTATTACTACGATAACGCTCCAGAAGCAAAGTAAAAATGAAAGCAATCATAATCGCTGCTGGAAGTGGCAGCAGATTAAAGGAGTATCATCAGGGTATTCCAAAATCTCTACTTGAGGTCAGAAGTAAGAGAATAATCGATGACATTTTAACAAAGATACTTAAAACAGGCATCTCGAAGATTGTTGTCATTACCGGCTATAAACGACATTTACTTCAGGATTATCTTGAAGTGTATAAAACAGCAAAAATTTCAATCGACTTTGTATATAATCCTCGCTGGCGCGAAGCAAATGGAATCTCAGTACTTTGTGCAAAGAAGAAAGTAAAATCTGATGAACAATTTCTGCTTCTCATGAGTGACCATGTTTTTCAGCAAGGGATTCTTAAAGACATTATTTCCGTAAAACTACTTTCTGACCAGGCATTGCTTGCTGTTGATAGGAAAATTGAAGCTATTCCCGATCTTGATGATGGAATGAAACTACAATGTGATATATTCAAAAATAATCTATGTAACATTAGAAAATTTGGAAAAAAACTTACAGAGTATAATGCCATCGATACCGGTATTTTTCGATTGAACTACTCATTCTTTCAATATCTTGAACAATCTATTTCAGAAGGCAAAGATTCCTTGTCCGATGCATGCAATCTTATGTGTAAATCAGGCAAAATGTTAGGGATGGATATCAAGGAGAAACTCTGGCTTGACATTGACACCCCTGAGATGCTTAAGCAAAGAACATTACTACAACAAATTCTCTCCAGTTAACCGATCACATATGAAAAAATTATTTCTAATTTCTATTACGATCTTTGTATTTACCACTCTGCAAGCTGAATCAGAATGGACAGTACTTGTGTATATGGCTGCAGATAATAATTTAAGTCAACAATCATTTATTGACATTAATGAGATGGAAATGGTTACTGAAAGTCCTGAAATCACAACACTTATTCAGATTGATCCGTATCAAAACACATATTATCCGCCGTACTTTACTACCTCAAGAAGATATTTGATCAGACAAGATGATAATCCTGATTCCATCGGTTCTGAACTCATTGCAGATCTTGGAGAGATAAATTCTGCCGATCCAGTTACGCTTTCTGATTTTGCTAATTGGGGATTCAGTTTTGCACCATCAGAAAAACGAATGCTAATAATCTGGGATCACGGCAATGGTTGGACAAAAGAGGAGTTGGTCAAGTCAGTCTGCTATGATGATTATTATGATGACAGGATGAGTGTCGCAGATGGTGAGTTGCGACAAGCTATTGAGGATATTGATTTCGACATAGATATTATTGTCTTCGATGCATGTCTTATGCAAATGGTTGAGGTCATAACGGAAATATATGAATTCTGTGATATTATAGTAGGTTCTGTTTTCTCTATACCAGCTGACGGAATTCTTTATGGCGCTTATTCAGGAACTGCTTGTGCACAATATGGGCTTCTAAACTTTTTGCATGAAAATAGTACTTGCAGTCCGGAAACGCTTGCAGATGAAATGGTGTACCGATATATTAATTCTTATACAACTCAGTGTCAATACGGCTCTACTATTTCTTTTTCAGCAATTCGCACAGAAAATTTTTCGGATCTACTGAATCGAATGCATGATTTTACCTTTGCTTATTCAGACTCCCTTTACAGACAATTATACCATACCTGCCGATCAGAATGTCTAAACTTTACTTATGATTATATTGATCTACACCAGTTTTTTTATAAGGTTTATACTTCAAAATCATTACAAACTGATGCAATGAGTATTGCCTCGCTCATTGATTCCATAACGATATCATATTCAGCTGTGTACCAAAATGTACTGTATCCTGAAGTTGGGAGAATGAGCATTAACTTTCCACCGGAACTCGATGCTTTCTCATGGATTAAATACTCTGATCTTCTATTCAGAAATGCAACTCAATGGGATCGCTTTTTAAGCTATTATATGAATATATATAACGAAACACCCTGTCTTATTGATTTCTCAGTTTCATCGGTAAGTGAGTTAGTCAAGTTCTCTTGGGAGGTTATTGCGACAACAGAACTTACCTATAAATTATTTTATAAATTTATCGATGATCCTGATTATCAGGAGATCGTTGATTCTTCAATAGTGCACAGTTCAGTTTATACGACAAATTTTCCAGATGGCGACTATTCATTCAAACTTGAAGCAACTGATGAGTTTGGAAATAGTATTTCTACAATTCGAGAAAAACATGTAGAAAGAAAAAATCTCTTCCAGTTTTATCCAAATCCTTTGGTCGTTAATGATCAACCTTTTGGATTCTTCGTTATCTCAACACTTTGTGAAGAACCTTCAGAAATAAGTGTGTATAATCTGAATGGTGATCTTATTAAAAGAATACTTATCGAACCAATAATCAAAGGCACAACTGAAATACTTTTTGATCCGAAAAACGTCTCTTCCGGAATATACTTTTGTCTACTACGTTCAGGAAGTGAAATATCGACAACTAAAATAGCTATTGTGCGATAAACTTCTATGTGCACAAATTGTGGATAAGTGGAGCTGATTCAAATCACTCGCGGCTATCTTGCTTTATAGAAGCCGTTTATGAATTTATGTTATTTTTGCTGGAGGTGAATAAACAAATTTATTTTTCCAAATTAGAACTTCTTTAATAGCAGCAAGTTAGAGAAAAAACTCTCATTTGCGGGCAGTTTTTAGGCACGGTTTTTGCAGAATATTTTTTGCTATTTGAATTGCTCCTCAGCACCAAAATCTCGATATAAACTCAGAGAATTCAGATTATCTATATCGTCCCAAGAAAGTGTATTTGTAAAAAGTCTTGCAAAGAGTTTTCCGATACCTGGTCCAAGCATAAATCCTTGCCCGCACATCCCAACTGCAAGATAAAATCCCTCTAATTCACTCTCTCCAATAATCGGAAATCCATCGGGAGTAGCAGGATATTGTCCTCTCCAGGTTCTCCGAACCTTCAAGTTCTTCAAACGGGGAAATAAATCGAGCATTCTTTTTGTCACCTGTGGAAGAAAAACAGATGTCGCTCTGCTATCTGTACCTACTATTGGAGGTTCTGGAGTGATACAAAATATCACTTGCCCTTCTGGTCTTTGATAGAAATAATAATTTTTTGATGCTTCGGCTGGTCTCAAATCAACGATCATCGGATTAAAGAAATGTTGTACTGCATCTGTAATGCCCCCCTCATGACTATCAGGAATCACGGGGATCTCAAGTCCAACCATTTCCCCTATCTTACGAGCTTCATTTCCTGCAGTGTTAATGCAATATTTTGCCGAGAATCTACTTCCCTTATTTGTCTCGATGTTGTATGTATTCTTAAGTACTTTGATATCTGTTACTTCTTCATGAAAAAGATATTCTGCACCCCATTCAACGCTTTTGAAATAAAAATAATTGATCGCCAAATAGGGTGAAGCGCTTCCATCTTCTGGAGAGTATGTAGAACCCCTCAAACCATCCATTGAAATTCCAGGTGCCAACTCCAGATATTCCTCAGGTGAGATCCAATCAATATTCAAGCCATAGCTTTTTTGCACTTTGAGTAAATCTTTCAACATACTCTCATGTTCTCCTGTATATGCCGGAAAAGAATAACCATTAGAACGCCATTCAATATCATCTCCATACATATCCTGCCAAGTAGAGAATATCTCAATTGATTCTTGCGAAATGTGAATTTTTGCTTTATCAGAATGTGTTGCTCGAATCCCACCGATCGCTTTCTTGTTTTGCCCCTGTCCCGGTGAAGGGAGACTATCAATTACGAGAACAGAGAATTTCTTTTCAGTAAGGAATAAAGCTATAGGGATTCCCACTGAACCAGCACCAATAATGACCACATCGTAATTTTTTCTCATGAGTATTCTACCCTTTCTCTATGCTTGAAAGAATTTCCATTGGGACTTCAATATATAAAGGACGACGTGTAGTAAGTGTTATATCATCAAGTTCGTAACCTTCTTCTCTGTACATCCGTAAAATGAGTGATTCGCAAGTTTTCCCACCGCATGCTCCCATACCTGCTCGTGTAAGTTGCTTGAGCTGATTCATATCAGTAACACCTTTTCTGATCCATTTTCTTATTTCACCCGCAGTTACTCTCTCACATCTACAAACAATCACTTTATCATCCAGCATATCTGTGAGTGGACTTTCCCATGTTTGTGATACTGATAAATTCTGGATCTGAATTCCCGCAATGAGTTTGGCTATCTTTGCTGGTGCTTTTACCTGAATTATTTCAGTTTTATTCAAAGCTTTTCTAACCTTTATCACTTCGAGTGTATCTAAAAGTTCACCCTCATAATTTACTACATTTATTATGTCACCTTCACTTATCTTCATATTCTTCACTTCATAAGGAATTGATACGGTCGGTTTTTTACTATCCATTCTGTAGTCAACAAGAGTGATCGCAAGTGCTGGACAGACAGTCAGACATTTCATGCAACCTGTACATTTTTCTCCCTTGAATTTAGGAAGACCAAGCAAGCTATCGTCAGGAATATTTATTTGATCTAATGGACATACTGAGGTACATGGATTGCAGGGAATCTCCTGTACGCAATGAAAAACAGGAAATACACCTTCCTCTCTTTCTGGAACCTTATATTGCAATGTTCTCTGAGGAGGGCTTTTCAGCACTTCTGCTTTTTCAATCCATTCTGCTGGTATTTTTTGGTTAGTTTTTCCAAGAGCTTTTGCTACTTTGATGCCAGCTATTTTTCCATTAAACATCGCAGATGATGCTTCAGCAATTTCTGCAGCATCTCCGGTTGAAAAAGTCATCATCCCCGCTTCTTCCGCCTCTTTATGAAATTCATTGATTGGATTCAAACCTACCGCTATCAAAATCGTGTCACAAGAGATAGTTTTCTCGGTATTTACAATTGGATTGAACTGTTCATCAACCTGTGCAATTGTAACAGATTCTACGTCATCGTTTCCGTTCGCAGACATAATTGTATGTGAAGTATATATCGGCACACCAAGCCGATGTAGTTTATCTTTATGCACTTTATACCCACCGCATTCCGGAAGAGCTTCTGCAAGCCCAACGACCTGAATGCCTGCTTGGAGCGCATGATATCCCGCGATAAGTCCAACATTTCCCCCACCGATGATGAAAATCCTCTTTGAAGGAAGTACTAGGTCACGATTGACAAGGGTTTGAAATGCTCCAGCCCCGTAAACTCCTGGTAGGGTATTGCCGGGAAAAGCCAACATCTTTTCTCTTGCACCTGCGGCATTAAGAACAATTTTTGGGGTAACTAAGATGTACTCATTATCTTTTAATATACCGACCTTCTTGTCACTAAACACAAAGAGAACAGTGCTATTCAACCATACTTGAGCACTTTTATGTGTCCGCAATTCCTCAGAAAGCAACTTTGCTATGTCTATACCACGCGTACCTGCATAGCAATCTTTAATTGAACCAAAAAATTTGTGAGTCTGCAGTACAAGTTTGCCGCCAAGTTCTGATTTGTCATCAACCAGTAGTAAAGGCACTTGATGTTTTGATAATTCAATTGCTGCAGAAAGTCCTGCAGGTCCCCCACCAATTATCAGAACATCTGTTTCGACCTCTTTTATTGTAGAGAATTCTGGTTTATCATTCACTTCCGGCAGTTCCGGTAGCCCATCACAACTGGTAACAATCATATTCTCTTGTACTGGGGTCATACAGGATTTGACAGGTATTCCATTTGCGATCACCGTACATTGGGCACATTGTCCATTTGCACAAAAAATTCCCTGAGGACTGCCATCTTTTGGATGGTGCCCGAAAATATGTACTCCATTCGCAAATAACGCAGATGATAACATTTCTCCCACATGAGCCAACATCTTCTTTCCATTCCAATAAAATGGAATGTCCCTATGCTCCTTAATCTTGAGGATTGGATGTTGTAAGATTCGATTGGATATCATAAATTTCACTATCTATTGTTCTCTAATTTGTTCTTTTAAATGTTTAATATGTCCCTTGCCTACACCTACGACATTACAACCAAGCTCAAGATAACGCACAATCTTTTCGTCAGTTAAGAAATTTGAACAGTCAACGATCAAAGGTTTGCGAGTACTCATTTTTACTACTTCATCAGGTTCAAGTTCAAGATAAGATTTATGTCCTACTGCGAAAACTATGATCTCGGAATCAAATAGGATATTTTTGAGATCTTTCTCAATTCGCATATCTCCCAGCTCAGGCCAGACCTTAACAAGTGGATCGTGCACAGAGATGATCGCATCCTTTTCCATGAGATGCTCCCACAGAAGTTTTGTGGGTGAATGTCGAGTATCTGCAACATTCTGAAGATATGAAACGCCAAGTATAGCTACTCGTTTATCCATAAGTGAAGGTACTGCTTTCTCGATGAGTTCAAGGGTATGTAATGGCATTAGATCATTTACATCTACTGCATGTACAGCCATAGAGAGTTTTTCTTCAAGCCCAAAAAGAGCATTTGCAGACCAGTTTGCCAGAACGGGATCTTTTGTCAGACAATAACCACCTACACCAAGGCTCGGTCTGAGCATATTGTCATGAGTTCCCTTACGAACACGAATTGAATAGATAACATCAAACAGATTCACACCGATTTTTTCAGCAAATCGAGCCCATTCATACATAAGCGCAATATTAGTTGCTCGATAAGAATTTTCAAGGACTTTTGCCATTTCGGAAGCATTGGTATGTCCTAATCGCCACAGAGGAAAATCCTTGGTATCTAATACATTGGTCAAAAACTCCTCAGCTAAATCAGCAGCTTTTTTATTGATACCTGAAAAGGTTCTCCAATAATTACGGATAGAACTCACATATTTTGAACCAGGCATAACGCGTTCGTAGGAATGAGCTATAAGTACGGGATTTTTCTCTGTGTCAATTCCACGCTTTGTGAATTCTTCTTCAATCACAGGTTTCACGATCTTCTCAGATGTTCCGGGGGGAACTGTTGTCTCGATAAGTACAAGACAGTTCGGTTTAATATTTCTTCCAATTGTTCGGATGCCATCCTTGAAAGCTTTGAGATCGCAATATCCCTTTTCTGCATGTCCCAATTCGGGTTTCTGAGCATCAAGTTGAATATCAACAACAACAATATCAGCCATCTTGAATACTTCGGGATGCCATGTTGCCCTGAGGGTTTTTTTCTCTTTCACACAACGTGGAAAAATCTTCGGTATTTCAGGATCGCTCGCACTTACTGGTGGAGTGCCACTATTGATAACTGGAATTTTCCAGAATGACCGTCTGGAGACCAGGTCATTTCCATGAACAAAATAAAGGGATTCACCTTTTTCATCTTCTGCATCTGCTACAACCGCAGCCATGACAGAGCCCACAAAACCCATACCCTGAACAACCACGATCTTACGACCTTTTTTTCTCTCTTCTTCAGAGATTGAAACAATTTTTAACAGCTCCAGCTTGTCTTCCTCAGGAGTAGGAAATTTGTATTCAGTTCCATCAGGAGCAACAGATATTGACATGTATCCTCCTAAAAAATCATCCTGACTATTCAAGATGTATCTCTCTTTTTTTTTAGCTATGTGTAGTGTCAAGAATTTCACCTAAAAGCATGCATATCCCCAGAATTTTTAGGGAGCATGGCACTTTTTCATTATTACACAATAACCTAATAATAACAAAAGATAAGGGATGGTGCATATCGTCGCAAAGTACTAACATAACAATGATTCACGAAGTATGGGAGATCCTTCTCCTCCAGCCTGCGGATCAGGGTGGCAAATGCATATTATGAAAATTATCACTCTAATCGAAAAGTAATTATATAGTACAAAAAACCAGCAAACCCTTTATTCAAAGTGATTCACAGAAATCAACCTACAATTTTTTGGTAGTATGCCTGTTTCACCTAAAAGTGGACGTAACTTTTCCTTTGACAAAAGTAATATTATATCAGAACTGTATTCCCCACAAGCTGTTAAATATGACTTCACCAATTTACCAATTCCTAAATTGGTAAATCCATAACTCAAGAAGCCCAACTTCTAACTGGTTTTACCAAACAAGCCTCCATTACATTTCGTCTTAATAAACAAGGCTTGGTAAAGAGGTAAAAATATAAATTCCTCCAGGCTTCGATATGCCCAGACATGGCGAACAGAATAGTCTAAAAGACTTTAATCTTTCAGCGAGGAGTTTTTACTCATCGCTAAGGATCAAATCATAAGCTATAAAATTTGACATTGCCAGACCATGCTGAGGAATGTGATTAAGGTTTTACTCTATGGAAATAAAGATTATCAAAAATGGTTCGGTTCAGAAAACATGCTCTTTCGATAAAGAGATAACCCCTCTCTTGCTTATGAAAAGTGAAGGGCTTACGTTCAATTGTTGTGTAGTTGCAGCAAAAATAAACAAGAAACTCTATCCCCTTGATTATACTATCAAAACAGATTGTGAAATAGAATTTCTTCATGTAGGTACACGGGAGGGGATGCGCATCTATCAGAACTCGCTGATCTTCGTCTTCGTTCGAACTGTCGATGAGCTGTTTGAAAATCCCAAAATTGAAGTGAAGCACTCCCTTGGTGATGGTTGCTATATCGAAACATATTCAAGATTTCTTCTTACAGCGGGAGATGTTGAAAAAATAAAAAAAAGAATGAATCTTCACATCTCCAATGATGAACCTTTTGAACCACATTTTATTTCAACTCATCGTGCAATAAGTTATTTTGAGGGCAATATAGACAAGCAACAGCTTTTGAAATATTATCCCAATAAAAATATACTTATTTATAAATTTGGGGAACTTTATGACTTTTATAATGGTCCTTTGGTTCCATCCTCTGGATACCTTAAATTGTTCGATCTAAAATATCTTCCCCCAGGGTTGATCCTGCGGTTTCCTTCAGTTGATCATCCACATAAAATTGGCACATTTCATCCCCTACCAAACCTCTTGAATATCTTTACTGAATACGAACGCTGGGGCAATATTCTTGGGCTTTCAAACGTAGCTTCTTTAAATAAAAAGATTGAGAATTTTGAGATCAACGAAATTATTCAGGTATCTGAAGCACTTCATGAGAAAAAGATTGCGGAAATTGCTGAAGATATTTATCAGAAAAGGAATTCAGGCATTATCGTGCTTATTGCAGGTCCTTCAGCTTCTGGCAAAACAACCTTCATGAAACGTCTGGCAATTCAGTTAAAAGTAAATGGACTCAGATCGTTCTTCATCTCACTCGACAATTATTTTCTTGATCGGGAAAAAACACCGCTAGATGATTATGGTGAATTCGATTTCGAATCAATCCACGCCCTCGATAAGGAACTAATCAATGATCATATCAAAAAACTTATGGCAGGTGAAGAAGTCGAAATCCCAAAATACAACTTTATTGCTGGCAAAAGAGAACATCACGGCACAAAATTCCGATTGCATGAAGACCAGGTTATACTCATCGAAGGTATACACGGTCTTAACAACATACTCACTCAATCTATTCAAGAACAAAATAAATACAAAATATATGTAAGTGCGCTTACACAGATAAATCTTGATAATCATAACCGTATCTCAACCTCGGATACAAGAATAATCAGAAGAATTGTTCGTGATACATTCTTCAGAGGCTATAATGCTGAACAGACAATAAAACGCTGGGATTCCATTCGTGCTGGAGAGAGGAAATTTGTATTTACTTTTCAGGAAGAAGCAGATGCTATGTTCAACTCAGCTCTAGTATATGAACTGGGAGTTCTGCGTAGACTTGCCCTTCCTGAACTAAAAAAGATCCCATCTACCAGCGATCAGTATTCAGAAGCTCAGAGACTGATAACCCTTTTATCCTTTTTTGAACCTATTCCCGAAAACTCGATTCCGCGTAATTCAATCCTCAGGGAGTTCATTAAGGGTAGTGATTTTGAATACTAGAACAATGAAAGAAAAAATTAGCTTTAAAAGCCTTACTTTTGATGATGTTTTACTCATTCCAGGTAAGTCAAAAGTACTTCCAAGGGATGTTAACATCCAGACAAAATTAACTCGCAATCTTTCGTTAAATATACCAATCCTGAGTGCTGCGATGGATACGGTAACAGAATCCAAAATGGCTATAGCTATCGCACGTCAGGGTGGTATCGGTATCATCCATAAAAATCTCACTATTGAGCAGCAAGCCGCCTATGTACAGAAAGTAAAACGCTCAGAAAGTGTGATCATCAATAATCCCATAACTCTTCCTCCGAATGCCCGTTTACAGGATGCCTATGATGTGATGCAGGAGCATAATATTTCTGGAATTCCAATCACAAAAGGAAACAAACTTATCGGCATCATAACTGGCAGAGATATGATGTTTGAAGAAGATCTCATGAAAAAGGTTTCCCAACTCATGACCTCGAAGAATCTTGTAACTGCTAAAGAAGGTATTTCTTTGAAAGATGCCACCAAACTTCTTCACAAACACAGAATTGAAAAATTACTTCTCGTGGATGATAATTTCACCCTCAAAGGTCTTATAACGGTGAAGGATATCATGAAGAGTATTAAGTTCCCTCATGCTGCAAAAGATAGAGATGGTAGATTACTCGCTGGAGCAGCAGTGGGAGTTACAGGAGATTATTTAGAACGAGCAGATGAACTTATCAACGCTGGAGTTGATGTATTGGTCATTGATACCGCACATGGACACAGTATTAAAGCGTTAAATGCAATGAAAAAGTTAAAAAACAAATTTCCCGAACAAGAAATCATTGCCGGCAATGTCGCAACTGCTGAAGCTACGAGAGATATTATCAAAACAGATATAGATGCAGTAAAAGTAGGTATTGGTCCAGGCTCTATATGTACAACGCGGGTAATAGCAGGAGTAGGTGTACCACAACTTACTGCAATTATGGAGTGTTCAAAAGCAGCTCAGAATGAGGTGCCTATAATTGCTGATGGTGGGATCAAATATTCAGGAGATATTGCAAAAGCAATTGCAGCAGGAGCTCACACCGTTATGATAGGATCTCTGTTTGCTGGTACTGACGAAAGTCCAGGTGAAGATGTTATATACGAGGGAAGACGTTACAAAACCTATCGCGGAATGGGTTCCATAGGAGCAATGAAATCCGGAAGTAAAGATAGATATTTTCAGGAAGAAATCAGGACAGATACACCTACAGAGAGTATCAAACTTGTTGCTGAAGGTATAGAAGGAAGAGTAGAATATAAAGGTCCTTTATCAGATTATATATTTCAATTACTTGGAGGCCTAAAAGCCGGAATGGGTTACTGCGGAGCAGCAACAATCGAGGAAATGAGAAGCAAAACTCATTTTACAACCATCACTGCTGCCTCTCTTCGAGAAAGCCATCCCCATGATGTCTCGATCACAAAGGAAGCACCGAATTACCAGAGATAAATGATGTGGGGAAGTAAGATGTAGGGTGTTGGGTTAAAATATGACTAAAGAGGAAAAATGGTTAAAGAGAAGAGCTCAAATTTAACAGTTGCATATACTGTTTGGAAGTCTATAAAATTGCCTTTGAAAATGCGATGATCATTTACTCAATTTCAAAAGAATGGCTTATCGAAGAAAGATATTCTCTTACTGATTAAATAAGAAGATCTTATAGATCGATTTGTGGAAATATAGCTGAAGCATGGAGAAAAAGAAGATATGAAGCACACTTTGTAAGTAAACTTAGTGATTCTGGTGCAGAAGCCGCTGAAACCCTAGCATAGTTGCAATTTGCTTATAGGTGTGGATATATAACCAATGAAAGATATGCAAATCTATCGAATAGGTATAACCATATATGCAGTATCTTATACAAAATGATGAGAAATTCGAATAAATAGTGTAAACACTTCTGGAAATTTTTAATACAGAAAGTTTTTTATTATGAGATTTATTGTAAAATACTATCTACTCTCAATGTTTCCCCTACTTCCTACTTCCTACTTTCCCCTCTTATTCCCCCACAATACTTTATGCAATTGCACATTCATCCTAATTGGTAGCCTTGTTTCAAGAATCCATTCGGCAAGCTTGGCACTCTCGAGTTTTTCAAAAACGGGAGAAAACAATAGTTGAAATCTTTTTAAATCATATTTCTTGATAATGCCAAGTGCCCAATCAAAATCTATTCTGTCACCAATTACAAACTTTATTTCATCATGATTATTTAAAATTTTGAAATTATCCCATAACATTTTATCGCTCATATCGCTGGATGGTGTTTTGATATCCACGATCTTTATCACTTCCATAGGAACTTCTGCCAGCGAGATCGAGTTGTTTGTTTCGAGTAATACTTTATAATTCTTCTCAAGCAGTAATGTAAGTAACCTTATTGTGTCTTTTTGTAAAAGTGGCTCTCCACCTGTAATTTCAATAAGTTTTACGGATTGAAACTTCTTCACTTCATCAATTATTTCTTCAATTGATAAGGTGAATTGTGTATTATATGCATAAGTCGTATCACAATAGCTACAGCGCAAATTACATCCTGCGAGCCGTATAAAAATACAAGGAAGTCCAGCGTATGAGGACTCCCCTTGCAAACTATAAAAAATTTCTGACAGTTCCATCAGAAGGGTAGGTAATCGAAATGCTTTTTATATCCTAATTTTTTCTCTATTTTCTTTAAAATATCCTCGGGATGACCAATCACAAACATCTTGTTCTCGTCACATTCAAAGAGATAATAATCCTTTGCATCCCATGAGAAGTATTTGAGATATTCGACTTTACCAAAAACCGGTTTGCCAGCATAAAGAAGGAGTTCAATATCGCATGTATTGAGGGTCACAAAATTCTCGTAAGGATCTTTCTTGTTCATTCTGGTTATCAGCAGATTTGCTTCAGCATCCGTTTCTATCATTCCATGATAAGTGTCCAATTTGAGGGCTTTTGCAGGATTCTCAGTAACCATTTTAAAAAGTGTTGTATATTCAAGTTCGGGAAATGTTTGCTTTGTATAAATGAGTTCCTTCAAAAGATTAGTACTTCCAGAAAGCGTTGAATCCGTTCCAAGACAAACATTAACGCCCAATCGTAACACGAGATCGATATCCAGCGTGGTTCCGAGAAGATAGATGTTTGAGTTCGGGCACCATGCGATACTTGCTCCGGCAGACTTGACTTGTTTAAACTGCTCCTCTGTCAAGGCAGTACAATGTACAAGAATCGAATTATTTTTTAAAAGACCCAGTTTTACTAATTCATCGAATTCACTTCGCGCCAGCTCATCGCTTCCCTCTGCCAGATGAATGATGAAGGGAATTTTGCCTGCCGTTTTTTTCATCTCTTCCGCAAGTTCATCCCCCCCCCACCAATTTTGCTTTGTAATCGAATGCCCTTGCTGATAATCTGGGATAACTTTGATCGGAAATGCTTGATAATAATCCTCTTTCTGGCGTGGCACATGATCCTGTACAACTGTTACACCCGAAAAAATATTTTTGTACGCACCAAGAAGCGCCAGATCCAATCCATTGTCATTAAGAAGATCATGAAGGTTTGATTTCCAGAATTTATCCCGTTCTTTTACTGATTCGGATTCGTTAAGCTCATCAACCCAGATGCTAGTGTTTGCATAAGGACGACTCGGAGCTCCTTTTGGAACCCAATTTCCCACGAGATGATCATGAATATTTATCAATGAAGGATAAGCGATCAATCCTGTACATTCTGCCTGGATCTTATCATAAGATTTATCCGAAAACTTCCCATTGGTAATAGAAAGATTTCCGATTGTATGCTCTTTGGCATCTTTAACAATTAAAACATTTGCAAATTCCATATTCACCAACTTATGTTCATAATAATTATTTAGACAATTCTTTTATTAACTGCGGAATCACTTCAAACAGGTCTCCAACGATACCCACATCAGCAGCTTTGAAAATTGGTGCATCCTTATCTTTATTGATCGCTACAATAATATCAGAGGATTGCATACCAACAAGATGCTGAACTGCTCCAGATACCCCACAGGCGATATACACCTTCGGTTTGACAGTCTTTCCAGTCTGACCAACCTGATGTGAATATTCGATCCAGCCAGCATCAACTGCAGCCCTAGAAGCACCGACAGCAGCATTAAGAGTAGATGCAAGCTCTCGTAATAATGAGAAATTCTCTGCACATTTTAGTCCTCGTCCACCAGTTACAATAATATCAGCTTCAGTAAGTTTGACTTGCTGGGTCTCATCTTTAATTGATTGTAAAAATTTCGAAACAATCTTTGTTGTATTGAGCGTTACCTTTTCATTAATAATCTCACCTGTTCTATTTGTGTCTTCAGGTAATGGGTCAAAAACTTTGTGACGTACAGTAGCCATTTGCGGACGATAATTTTCCGAACGGATCTGTGCCATGATATTACCGCCAAAGGCAGGTCTCGTCTGAACAAGATCATGGGTTTCTGGGCAAATGTGTAGGTCTGTACAATCTGCTGTCAGTCCTGTGTGAAGAGCAACTGCGAGTCTTGGAAGGAACGATCTCCCAATTGCTGTTGCTCCGCTTATCAAAATTTCTGGTTTATATTTATTCACTATTTGATACAGTGCTTGTGTGTAAGGTTCGTCGAGGAATTTTTCCAGAAGTGGATCTTCTACGATAATGACTTTGTCAGCGCCATGATGTATAAGTTTCTCGGGCTTATCTTTAAAATTAAATCCAAATAATACTGCAATAACCTCTTTTTTCAGATCATCAGCGAGGTCCCGTGCTTTACCTAATATCTCGAAGGAGATTGGCATGATATCTCCGTTCTTTTGCTCGGTAAAGACCATGACTCCTGAATAATCCGCAAGATTTTTAGCAGTATCCTGCTCCTTAGAAATATTGATTGCATCTACAGGGCATTCCGGTACACAAGCTCCGCAAAGAGTACACCCGTTCAAGTCAATTATTGCCTTCTTATCTTCAAGTATAATGGCATGATATGGGCAAACTGGAACGCATTTACCACATCCGATACATTTATCAAATATTATTTTAATCAAGATACCTCCACTCTGAAAAAAAGAAACGATTTATTTTTCGTCAAGTTACTCAGATAATTCGGATTATTCATTATTTATAAAGTAAATAAATATAAACTACATAAATAGCGATCAGAAATATCCCTTGCAATCTGCCAATGTTTCTTAGAACGCGTGAAAAAATAAAGAAAAGTACTGCTATTGCCAGACAGAAAACAACATCGATTATCACTTCAGTTCCAAGCTTAATCGGTTTGATAGTTGAAGCGATGCCGAGTACAAAAAGTATATTGAATATATTACTCCCTACAATATTTCCCACTGCTATTGATACTTTCCCTTTTATCACTGCAACAATCGAGGTTACGATCTCAGGGATCGAAGTGCCAAGCGCAACCACACTCATTCCGATCACTTTATCACTGACTCCCCACATCGAAGCGATTTGTGATGCATTTTGAACGGCAAGATGTCCACCGTATGCTATACCTGCACCTCCCAATATCGTTAAAAGGATATTTTTTAATAATGAAGACTTCGGCTCTTCTGGTTGCTGGGTGCATCTGTCACGTTTTGCCATCTGGTAGAGATAAAGCACGAAACACATAAAGAGTATCAGCATAAGAATTCCCTCAAAACGTGAAACATATATCACTGTTACAGCTTTTCTTGAAAAATTAAGTACAAAAAGCAGCACTAAAGTAGTGATGAATATCATAAAGGGATTTTCAATTTTTTTCGTACTGCCTTCAAAATGAATTGGTTTGATCAATGCAGCAATGCCGATTGCAAGACAAATGTTAGCAATATTACTTCCAATAACGTTGCCAAAAGCAATACCATTTACCCCTGTCAACGAAGCACTGATACTCACTGCAGCTTCCGGTGCACTTGTGCCGATCGCAGCGATGGTCAAGCCGATGAAAAGTGGTGATACCCTCAAAAATTGAGCGATGTTCGAAGTGCCTTCGATAAAGAAATCAGCACCTTTTGCAAGGAGTACAAATGATACAACTAATAATATATAAGGTATCATTTATACTTCAATCCACTCAGTGGGTTTATATTGTTCTGCTATAAATAAATTACACATTGCCTGCCGTTCTTTCAGAAATCTTTGCATTGAGTTGAACGCAAGATCGGGCTTATTATTGACCTCACTCAGATGAGCGAGCACGATATTTTTCAATCCATCATGAAGTACTTCCTCGAGTAACTCGATCGCCTGTATATTAGAAAGATGCCCATTTTTTCCCTTCACACGCTGCTTCAGCCACCATTGATACGGTCCATTAATAAGCATGTCAATATCATGGTTACTTTCTAGAATAACGGTACTCGGTTTTTTCATCATCTCTTTTACCAGCATAGTCGGATAGCCAAGATCTGTGATGACACCCAATTTATGTGGATATCCTCTTTCTGAGATAAGAAAGCATGAACTATCTACACTGTCATGAGGTACCGAAAAGGGATCTATAAGAAGGTCATTGAATGTAAATTTTTGACCATTCTCAAAGTGAATTAATTCTGGAATCCTACCAAATCTTCTTAGCCCCACTCTATAGGTAGCTTCGTTAACTAATAATGGAATTCTAAAATTTCGCGCAATCGCACCAGCTCCTTTGATATGGTCGGAATGCTCGTGTGAGATGAGGATTGCTTTGATTTTCTCGACTGGAAAATCGATCTCGAAAAGGATCTCTTTTATCTTCCTCATGCTCAGCCCTGCATCAATCAGGATCGATGTCTGCTCACCTGAGACAAGGATACAATTGCCTTTACTTCCGCTTGCTAAAACTCGAACTTTCATAATAATTGGAGATGAATTCCAATATAGTGGATGTGTTGTCAATAAAAAAGCTTAACACTTCACAGTTTACTACATCTTCTCCTATTAGTACTCTTTTTCTAGTGATTTAAAATCTTTAGACTCATTGCTTCCACCGATAACCACTCAAAGATCCTAATAAACCAAACACTATGAAATAAGGAGCATAAAGGACCTCTACAAAGGGAAAGAGCAGGAGGATGAGAAACTCTTTGAAAAGCACTGCTCCACGTAACAGTAAAAGAAGATCTGCACAGCTTTTGATCAGGAAGGGTACCAAAAAATATTTCCAGGGAACAAGACCGATAAGGCATAGGACGAAGGCAAAGACAAGAAACACAAGAAATATGAATGTCATAAATGAAATCAGTTTAATAGATAGTGGATAAAATCTAAATTTTGATCCACGCCTTTTCTCCTGGTGAAAGCATTCAGAAGAAGTTTTATCTTCGATAGATGGTACAATACTTTCTTTTGAACTGATGAATCCCAACCTATATTTCTTTGTCCTGCTGATCTTCTGCAAAAAGAGATCATCATCCCCCGATGGAATAAATCCTATGCCTTCAAAACCCTCCATATCTTTGAATACCGATTTTCTATAAGCAAAATTCCTGCCCGTTGCAGTGATTCCCCAGTTCCATCCGATACTTCCTGCTGAAAAAGTGAACATCGCAAGCCGCTCGAGCTTTTTAAGTAAATGAACGATCTTTTTTCCGAAACTGGTTTTAGTAGTCAGGAGAGGAGAATATCCAACAATGACATCATATCTGTACCAAAAAGCATCATTCATAGCGCGCATCCAACCGGGACGAGGTCTACAGTCAGCATCAGTGAAGAGAAGCACATCCCCCTTTGCAACTCTGATACCCTCAGTTAACGCTCTTTTTTTACCTACAAATTCAGGAATAACATCCTCAATTTTATAATATTTTATTTGTGAATATTTTGACGAGTAGTTGTTCAGAATATTATCCGTCTGGTCTTCTGAACGGTCGTTGATTACTATTATTTCATATAAGTCTTTTGGATAATCCTGTTGTATGAGTGCATCAAGTAAACCTACAAGATGCTTTTCCTCGTTTCGTGCTGCGATGATTACAGAAATGAAATACTTTTTTTTTACAGGTATGTTTTTACTTATCGTGTAGAAAGTACCAGCAAGAATAAAAAGCAGAAATGCTACATAAACACTGCATAGCACAAAGAGGATATAAAAGATGATCATAGCATTTTGAGCCCTTTTATTGGTGAAGCATTAAGATCCAGTGAAGCAAATTTTCTCAGCTTGTATTTAAACTGTGCTGCAGCTCCGATCATTGCAGCATTATCAGTACAATATTCAAGTGAAGGATACAAAAGTTTAATATTGTTCTTCGAGCCATAGTCTTTGAAAATCTTCCTTAATGCAGAATTTGCCGCCACACCACCAGATAATAAAAGTGTTGTCAGCTTAAATTGCTCAATAGCTTTGGTTGTTTTTATGAACAATGACATCACTATTGCCCGTTGATAACTTGCGGCGAAATCATGGAGTTCCTGTTCGGTCATACTGTTGTGCTCTTTCAGATATAGCATAGCAGCAGTTTTCAATCCACTGAAACTGAAATCATAGTTATCATGTTTGATCATTGGAAGTGGAAATTCTATTGTTTCTGGATTCCCTTTCTTTGCCATCTTATCGATATGAGGTCCTCCTGGATAAGGTGTTCCAAGAAGTTTCCCAATTTTATCAAATGCTTCTCCTGCCGCATCGTCAACAGTTTTACCAAGTATCGTAAAATCATCAAAAGATCGAAAATGAACAAGCCCCGTATGACCACCGGAAACAACGAGTGAAAGGAATGGGAACATGATATCTTTATTTTCAATAAAGTTAGCAAACACATGTCCGAGTATATGGTTCACAGCGATAAGAGGAATTTTCAGACTGTATGCAAGCCCTTTTGCAAAGGAAACACCTACAAGTAATGATCCGATCAAGCCAGGATTTGCTGAAACTGCAAGTGCATCGAGATCATTCTTTTTTACTCCTGCTTTTTCAAGAGCAAGTTCAACAACCGGCACAATTGTTTTGATATGTTCTCTGGAGGCAAGTTCGGGAACAATGCCTCCATATCTTTCATGTACTTCTTCTTGTGATGAGATCACGTTTGACAGGACATCAAAATTAACATCAACAAGTGCTGCTGCAGTGTCGTCGCAGGATGTTTCTATCGCAAGAATAAGTGGTTTCTGCATACAGAAATTACTGAGAAATGCTCTTGATTCTCACAACTTCGGGAGTCTGTCCAAGCAACTCTACACCTTCAGGAACTTCGATTTCGACCGGCACTTCATCATCTACTTTAACAGAATCTGGCACTATTGCAGTAGCATAAATATCCTTCTCTTCAAGAATCGTAATCAATTCCTCTTCAGCTAAAATCTTGATACTGACCGAAGGTGGGAAAATAGAAATCCCTTCAGGGGTTGCGATTGGTATCAACGACATGGTTTTCTGAAGGAATGCAGGTTCTTTTTTTGTAATGTCAATAGTATATACATCATACTCAACCATCGCTTCCTTGGGCTGAATGAGACTGAGGTGCGGATCTTGTACATGAATTTCTTTATCAAATGGAACTGAGGGAACTTCCTCAATTCTTGATAGATAGGATTGTGGTCCAGTCAGCACAATTTCTTTTGGTGATATGTCAAGTTCATTTTCTATGAAATATACTTTACTCGAATCATCTGCAAATTCCAGCCTAATCGGAACGGTCTGAGTGCTCATATTATCCATTACCACAAGAATATCATCAATTGCAGGATGTTGTATGATATTGAGATCGTGTTCTTTAAAGCCGTTTATTTCATCCCAGTTTATTGGTAAATAGTTCTTACCATAATGTACATCCTTCAGGTCTATATGGTAGGCATACTTCTTAGTAGTAAATGCAAGTATATCCTGTCCCTTGCCCTCAACGGTCATAGTTATTGTTTCTGGCTCCATCTTGATGAGCACAAGGGCACTGGGAGCATTGGAAATAGTGATGGGAAATTCGACATTCACTTTTTGGGTTTTCGTCATATTTATTTCGAACCAGATGAAAGCTGCAAGTATAAATGCAAGTAGAAAAATCCAGATTCGTTTATTCATAATTTATCCTCATCTTGGTTAAAAATCCTTCGCAGACGTTCCGAAGCCAGTGTGATGTAAATATTGAGAGGATCGATCTTATGGGCGATCTTAAGATATTTCTTTGCATTCGTGAAATCTCGCTCTGCAATGTAGATTTTGCTAAGATCTATGTATGATTTTATATAAAAAATATTTTTCGAAATACTGTCTTTAAAATGCGCTACTGCCTTTTCAAATTCCCCAATATTATAACAGCAATGAGCGAAGTTGTTGAAGAACTCAGCGCTGTCCTGACCGAGATTAGCTGCTTTATCATAATATAAATAAGCTTGTATCCAATTTTTCTTTTTATCATAGCACTTTGCGACCATAAGGATCACATCTTTATTGATTGGGAATTTCTTTTCTGCGCTTTTCAGAACTGATAAAGCATTATCATATTCCTTTAGTGCGATGTATTGTTCAGCAAGAAATGTGTAGGATGAAGGGAGATTATTAAAATACGGTAGAGCTTCTTTGAAGCATGCGATCCCCTCTTTTCTATGACCCAGATAAACTAAAGCAACTGATTTATTAAAGAGCATCTCCGGGGTTTGAATGGTAATCTTTTTATACCAATCAAGTGCTTTCTGAGCTTTGCCCTGTTGTGAAAGAAATATATTTCCCATAAGAAAATATAACTGAGAGTTCTCAGGTAGTTCAATGAGCCCCTTCTCAATAATGTGTTCAGCTTTTCGAAACAGTTTATGCTTCATGTAAATGAAATAGAGCATTTCATATGCTTTGAGTAATTTCGGATAGTCTTCCAGTAGCTCGAGCAGTATGTCTTCAGCAAGAAGCCAGTTCTTCTCGATATGTTTTTCTGCTCGAATCAACTTTGCTTTGGCTTTATTATCCATTAACTACACTCTGTTCAAATTCTTCAATCACGTCAATAATCTCGTATTTAGAAGTCAAATGATTTATCGCTTCTCTGAGATGCGTAGCCCCAAACAGCCCCTTAGTATAGTAAGGAACAAATTTCCTGAATAGCTTGATACCATTTGATTCTCCATGAAATTCAACTAAGTCTTTGAAATGACCTTTCATGATTGAAATCGGATGCAGAAAGGAATTCACGTTTTGTGTAGGTTGCGCAAGTCGTTGTTTGATCTGACCGAAGATCAGCGGATTCCCGATAGCTCCTCTTCCAATCATGATGGAATCACATCCCGTTTCAGAATACATTCTAATGCCATCTTCAGGAGTGAGAATATCTCCATTGCCCACCACAGGGATCTTCACAAGTTCCTTGGCTCGTGCAATGTAATTCCAGTCACTTTTGCCAGAAAAAAGCTGACTTCTTGTGCGCGGATGTAGTATCAAGCCAGAAGCACCCTCCTGTTCAATGAGAGTAACAATATCATCAAAGTGCTTATCTGAGTTCCATCCGGTTCGGATTTTTACTGTGAAAACAATCTCAGGATGTGTTTTTCGAACCTTTCGCACAATAGCTGCGACTTTTTTTGGTTCCTTTAACAATGCAGAACCCGAACCATTTTTCACAACTTTTTTTATGGGGCATCCCATATTGATATCAAAAAAGTCTGGCTTGTATTGTTTAAGGAGCTCGATCCCCTTTGCAATCTTCTCGGCAGAATTCCCAAATACCTGTAATCCTATCGGTCGCTCGTCTGCATAAAATTCTGCGAGAATAGCTGTTTTCTTATTTCTATGGATCAAGGCATCAGCACTGATCATCTCGCTTACCAGCACATCTGCACCATAACGCTTACATATTATACGATATACATGATCCGTATATCCTGCAAGCGGCGCAAGCCAGAGTTTTTTGTTAAAAAGTTCTTGTGATTTCATGATATAACAATAAGGTAATACTTGGAATTGCAGTGACAACTATTTTAGTATCTCTTTTCTATAACGAATTGCTTCAAGTGCTTTTCCAGGTTGAAGCATTTTTGATGCTCCATCCAGCTGATAACCCATTGCTTCATAAAACCTTCGTGCTTGAAAATTTTTTGCAAAAACCCAGAGTACCATTGTTTTGTACATGTAACTCTTTAAAATTCCTTCTGCATAAAAACACAATTTTGAACCAATTCCCTTTCTCCAGCATTCTGGAGAGAGATAAATACCCCATATCTCACCTGTGGTCTTTTTATCTACATCTTCGTCGCGACACGCTCCGAGTATAACAAAGCCCAGTATATTTTCCGCATTTTCAGCAACATAAGTTTCCAACTGTTCTTTTTCCAGTGAATCCCTGAAACGTTGTGCTCTTTTTTCATAATCAAGTGCGTTTAGATAAGATTGTGGTACAAGTCCCTTATATGCTGCCTTCCACGAATCAATATGCAGTTTTGCGAGAGCATCTGCATCTTCCGGTT
>Ga0209834_10000144_pt1 | contig 42458 bp, 38 predicted proteins | sample Mar14236cmmetaG_FD_184134 | JGI IMG/M metagenome (GOLD analysis project Ga0209834, IMG submission 184134) | Marine hydrothermal vent microbial communities from Guaymas Basin, Gulf of California to study Microbial Dark Matter (Phase II) - Marker... ... | reverse complement strand
ATGAAAAGATTCATGGCTGTTGTTTCTTACGACGGATCGGACTTCTACGGTTATCAGATTCAAAAGGACTTGAGAACAGTACAGGGAACTTTGGAGAATGCACTCAAGCAAATCTTCAAGCAAGAAACCACTGTAGTGGCTGCGGGACGAACTGACACAGGAGTCCACGCCTATGGGCAGGTCATCGCCTTCAATTGCCCAATTGATATTGACAGTGAATCGATGAAAAACGCTCTCAATGCCAATTTACCAAGCGATGTTTACGTGAGAAAAGTTTTGCCCGTTGCAAGCAATTTTCATCCTCGATTTCAAGCAAAGAGACGCATATATCATTACTATATTCACAACAGCCCTCAAACAAATATCTTTATCAGAAAATACGCTTGGTGGTTTCCATACGAAATTGACATTTCAAGAATGCGGCAGGCCGCTCTTTTTCTTGAAGGAGAACATGATTTCACATCGTTCAAAAAGCGAGAAGCACAGGATAATAGAAGCAATGTGAGAACAATATATCGCATCAGAATCATTCGATTGAGGAGCAGTATCATTTTAACGAGAATCGAGGGCATCTCGTTTCTTAGAAGAATGGTTAGAAATATCGTTGGAACCTTGATCAAGGTGGGAGTGGGTGAATGGGAGCCGAAAAGAGTAAAGGAAATACTTCTGAAGAAAGACAGATCCGAAGCCGCTGCTACAGCACCGCCACATGGGTTGTACTTGTATTCTGTGGAATTTTGATCGGCTTCGCAGATGAGCGGGTGATAAACTTTTTAAACAATGAAGTTCTGATATACGAAGACAAAGGGGTTATCTACTACCTGGGAACTGAGGATCCGGAAAATTATACAAATATAATCAACGAGTGGCTTCAGCTTCCCGTGGTTACCCTCATATACAACGGCCCTGAGGAATACAGAACTGACGTGGATCAGGCATTGGCTCACAGCGGGGTAATTCAGGGTATTGGTGATATCATAATGCTCGTGAAATTGAGAGTCAGTGGAGATCTTACGTATATTTCCATATCCTGCAACGGTGAAACTTACGAGAACAGTGAATCTCTTTGCACGACTGATCAGATAACTCGTGAAATTCAAACGTTTCTCGAACGCGTTTTCGGTGAAATTGAAAAACCGAACTTTGGCTTTCTGGTTCATATCGGCGAGAGTATAAAGACGGAAGTTATCGAGAAACCCAACAAGCCAGTCACCTTCGAGTTTGAACAGAAATATTTTACCGTGAAAATAGGGGACTCTGTAAGGTATCTTCCAGAAGGTTTCTACACTTTTACAGGCAACACAATCTATGTTTCAAAAAACATGAATGTGGAACTAACACCTTTTTATTTTGACAATGCCGACATGGTGTACTGTTATGACGATCAGTTTGTTGTTTATAAACAGGGGGCATTGAGATATCCCGATGGAAAAATATCGTGCATTTCGCAGGAGCCATACGATCTTGTGCAAGAAGAAGCTGTACCATACACCGTATCGGTTTCCGATGGCAGATTAGATCGAAAAGCTAGTGTTTGTGGAATATATGACGGCTACATGATTTTCTCCAATGGAATGATATCACCATTCAGTTTCGCCTGGCAGATGAAAGTTTCAGGTCCCATCCTCGAATGGTGTGCACAGAATGATTACCTTTTTATTTTGGACCTTTCAAGTTACGTCAGACTCATTGATCTGAAAAACCGAAAATTACTGTGGAAAAAGTTCATTCCAAGAGCGTGGGGAATAGGCGTTTTTGAGGATAAAGTGTATGTTGGAACTGATAATGGCCTTGTGATGATCAACTTTGAAGGAGAAACCATTGGTGAGCGCGAATGCCGGGATTTTGGAGTTACGCCTAATGGAGTTATTTATCTGACCGACGATGAGGAAGGGCACTTCATAAGATACAATGATGTTTGTGTCTTGATTCGAAGTGATGAAGTTACTGTCTACACAGATCAGGTGCACGTATTCCACAACGTTCAAAAGGTGAGAAATCTCAGCAGGTGTGTTGTGGTTAAAACAGATAAGGGATGCTGGGTGATTCCAAAATGAAAAGTCGCCTGGATAAACTTCTCGTCGAAAAGGGTTTTTGCAGGACTCGTTCCCAAGCTCGTGATATCATTAAGCTTGGGCGAGTCAAAATAAACGGAAAAGTTCACGTTAAGCCCGGTACTTTGATAAATCGCAATTGCGATATAAGTGTAGAGAGAAGAAAATATGTGAACAGGGCGGCTGAGAAGTTGGAGCATGCTTTGAAAAAACTATCCATCGTCTTTGAGTCAAGAACGGTTTGTGATATTGGGGCTTCAACAGGTGGATTTACCCAGGTTGCACTAATGCACGGCGCAAGAAAGATTTATGCCGTGGATGTGGGAAAGGGTCAGTTAGCAGATGAGATCCGAAAAGACAAAAGAGTGGTAGTTTTGGAAAGGGTTAATGCTCGTTATCTGTCAAGGAATCTTCTTGGTGAGAGGGTTGATATTGTTCTGTGCGATGTTTCTTTCATATCGGTTGTTAAAGTTTTACCCGCAATTCGCTCGATCTTGAAAAGCGATGGTAATGCACTTGTACTCGTTAAACCACAATTCGAAGTTGGGCCAGAATATTTGCATCATGGATTGGTACAAGACTTTTCCAAACATAGAGAAGCTATAATGTCAGTTGTCTTTGAAGCTTTGCAAAACGGTTTGAACGCTTGCAACATTGTTACATCTGATCTACCTGGAGCCAATGGAAATTTTGAATATTTCCTTCATCTTTCTTCATCTCATGAATTGAACATCATCACTGAGGAAAAAGTCATAGAAGTGATTAATGCCGCCAGAAAGATGCACAGAGGTGAGCTTTTGTGAGAAAAGTGACTTTAGCTTGCATAATAGCTTTGGCAAGCCTTACGCTTTTTGCCAGCGAAGTGGATTTTGTACCAAAAGACTATGATTTCTTTGTTTTCTTCAAGGGAAACGGTCTCTTCTATCCGCAGTTGCTTGAGGTTCCACTTTTCAGTTTTCTTCTTAGTGACAACGGAATGGGACTCGAATCAGTCTTTAAGTCTTACATAGAGAATGTATCTTATACTTCTGGTGTGGACTCAAGAGTCTTCTTGGACGCCCTTTCACAAGATATACTCTTCGCCGCAAAGGGTTTGACATTTGTGCCTGACCAGCTTTTTTCTCTGGATATGAACTACTATATAGAACTTCTTAGAAATCTTGGTCTCAACTCCCTGCTTGTTCTAAAAACTGATGAGCCTGAAGCACTTGTACATTTTCTCGCTGGTATAACAAATTTGAAACTTGTGAAAAACGGCGAGATTTGGGTGCTACAGGATACAGATGTCGCCATCTTTGCCATGCCCTATGAGAATTTTCTGCTGTTGAGCGGGAGCAAAAATGGGATCAACATCGCGATCAGCAGCTATGAAAATCCAGAAGAACGCCTGAGTTCTGAATACCCTGTTGTGGCAAATGCAGAAGCCAATGCAAGTTGGATCAGTGCTTTTTTTAAAGGAGATTCTTTTGGGGCAGAACTGAATATCAATTTCAACACAGCAAACATCAGAACTCGTTATGTTGAAATCACAGGAACATTGAATGGTGAAACCCTTCAATTCGAGATAGAGCAGGTGTTGGAAAACAGTGGTGAAACAGAAAAATACGTTTCTTCGGTAAGAACAATGCTCTCAAAGCCCTTTATCGGTAGCTTTGTGTTTTCAGCTACCGCTTCAGGGCCCTCGGATCTTGCTCAGGAAATAGCCTCATGGTTTCGTGGAGCGAGCGAAGAAATTAAAAAGATCTACGAAATCGTGTCTGCTATTTTGCAACAAAGTGAGGGGAGAGTTCACCTCACAGGAGATGTAGGGGCTGCTTCTGAGATAAGGTTTGCAGCTATATTCAAATTGAAGAAGGGAGCAGATCCTATCGCTCTCATCAGAAAATACGGCGCGCGTGACTTTGGCGACGGAGAATGGCGCATGCCGACAAATTCCGACCAGATCAGCTTTTTCAGAAACGGGGAAGATTTTGTAATGACAAATCTATCAAGAGCCGATTACCTCAGGCTTTCCGAAAAAAGGAAGCTTAAAGACGATACAGCTTATGTGTACATTTCTCGCAATGCCCCTGAGCATGATGTCATGAGAACATACGTTGACCTGGGTACTGTCATCGAAAGAATGCTTGGCATCAAGGCAAACAGTAGACTTCTTCTAATACAAACTGCGAGTGATAGCGGCTTTGTGTATTACCTGGAGGTAATGTGATGAAATTTAAGCTTTTTGACAGAAACAAAGCGCTTCTGAAGAAATACAATAAAGTTCTGGCAAAGATAAAGGAAAAGGAAAAAGAGCTTCGCACTATGCCAAACAATCAGCTTAGGCTCATGTCTAACAAACTGAAAGAGCAAGAGCCGTCGCTTGCAGAATCTTTTGCACTTGTAAGAGAAGTTTCTCGCCGAGTGTTGGGAATGTACCCGTTTGATGTTCAAGTGATTGGGGGGCTCGCCCTCGATGACGGCAAAGTAGCAGAAATGAAAACTGGAGAAGGGAAAACTCTTGCCGCAACCATGCCACTCTTTTTCAATGCATTGAGAGGTAAAGGTGCCCATTTGGTAACAGTTAATGATTATTTGGCACGCAGAGATGCTTTGTGGATGGGGCCTATTTACCTGTTTTTAGGACTCAGAGTTGGCGTGATAAACCCCTTGGGAAAATCCTATGAAGTAGTGTTCAAAGACGAAACCGCAGCCCTTGACGCCATTGAAAAAAATCTGTGCGTGTGGCCACAGGATTTCTTTGATGAGATTCTGCCAGATGATGCCAGAAATCAAGAAGCTGTGAAAGCTTACAGTGTCGAATTAACTGAAATCACCAGAAGAGAAGCTTACGCGTGCGATATTACTTATGGAACGAACAATGAGTTCGGTTTTGATTACTTGAGAGACAATCTTGTTTTAGATCTGAAGGAAAAGGTACAACGGGGCCATTTCTATGCCATAATAGACGAAGTAGACAGCATTCTCATTGATGAAGCTCGCACGCCGTTGATAATATCAGGACCTTCCCGAGAAAGCGCCTCGTTATACAGAAAATTTGCTTCAATAGCAAAAAGACTCTCAAAGGAAGTCGATTTCACGATAGACGAGAAATCCCGCACCGTTATCCTGACAGAGGAAGGATCCAAAAAGCTTGAAAAAATCATAGGAGTTGAAAATCTATATGATCCCGGAAGTGTGAACAACGTCTTCCACATCTTGAACGCCTTGAAAGCGCTGCACCTTTACAAAAAAGATGTTGACTACGTTGTTATGAATGGCGAGATCATAATAGTTGACGAGTTCACTGGTAGACTTCTTCCCGGAAGAAGATACAGCGGAGGCCTTCACCAGGCAATTGAAGCAAAAGAAGGAGTCAGGATCCGGGAGGAATCGCTGACCTATGCGACAATCACTTTTCAAAACTTTTTTCGAATGTATGAAAAACTTGCCGGGATGACTGGAACTGCAAAAACTGAAGAAGAAGAGTTTAGACAGCTTTATGACATGGAAGTTGTTGTAATTCCAACCAACAAACCAATGATACGAAAAGATCACGATGATCTTATATACAGAACTCGGCAGGAGAAATACGAAGCGGTTGTTGCCGACGTTAAGAAAAGATTTGCCAAAGGTCAACCTGTTCTTATAGGTACAACTTCGATTGAGAAAAGCGAACATTTGAGCACTCTTCTTAGAAAAGCACAGATCCCTCATCAAGTTTTAAATGCGAAGTACCATGAAAAAGAAGCAGAAATAGTCGCTCAAGCGGGGCAAAAGGGAGCCGTCACCATTGCTACAAACATGGCAGGTAGAGGCACTGACATCAAGCTTGGACCAGGCGTAGCCGAACTTGGAGGCTTGTGCATCATTGGAACTGAACGCCATGAGAGCAGACGCATAGACAATCAGCTAAGAGGAAGGTCTGGAAGGCAGGGCGACCCTGGCGAGTCAAGATTTTACCTTTCTCTCGAAGACGATCTGCTGAGAATTTTCGGAGGAGAGCAATTGAAGAAGGTTATGAACATTTTAAAAATAGAGCGCGGCGAACCAATAGAACACCCCCTTTTGACAAGGTTGGTAGAAACTGTTCAAAAGAAAGTCGAAGGGATAAATTTCGCGATAAGAAAACATCTCATGGAAATGGACACTGTGTTAGACAAGCAGCGAAATTCTATTTATTCACTCCGAGACTGGATCCTATCGCACGAAGATTTAGACGAATATCTTGAAGAAATCATAGACGATGTAGCCTCAAGACGCGTAGAAGAGTTTTGTTCCAATCATGACTGGAACATTGATGGTTTAAAAGGTTCTCTATCGGTTTTCCCTAAGGAGATCTCAGATTTCGATGGTAAGACTTTCGACGATGCAGAAAGTATAAAATCCCACATCAAGAACAAGTTGTGGGAAGGTTATCGGCAGAAACAGAAGGAGATAGGTGAAGAATACAATAGATTCGTGCGTTTTGTATCTCTAAGAGCCATAGATGAAAACTGGAGACAGTATCTTGAAGAGGTGGAACACGTTAAGGAAGCCGTCAATCTCCGAGCCTATGGGCAGAAAGATCCAATATTGGAATTCAAACGTGAAACCTACGCGATGTTCGATGAAATGATGCGCAAAATAAACGAGACAATTGCAATATGGATGTTGAGAATAGTGCGAATAGACAGAGAAAAAGTTGAAAAGGAAGCCAAGAGAGAAATTGAAAACGCAAAGAGTATCCATGAGGAATTCGATATAGTGAACAGATCTCAAAGAAGAAAAACGGAGAAAAGAGAAAAAGCAAAGAAGAGATTCAAGATCAAGAGATGAATGGAGGTATGATAAGTGTTAGCATACGAAACGCGTGTTAAGATCGACGATCTCAGAAAAAAATTTGAAAATATGAAGCAACTCTTTAACGCTGAAGAGCAACAAGAAAAACTGGCAGCGTATGAGAAGATTATGTCCGATCCCAACACATGGAGTGATCAGAAAAAGGCCAGTGAAATTTCCAGAAAGGTTCAGAGAATAAAAAAGATCAGCGGTGAAATTAAGGAAATAGAAAGCAAATTTGAAGACATAGAAATTGGACTTGAGCTTTCCGAGAATGATCCGGAAATGGTGGAAAGCGTGGAGCAACTTGTTTCAGAAATAGAGAAGAAGTTGAAAACATTTCAGCTCGACATGATTTTGAACGACCCACTAGACTCCAACAACGCATATCTATCCATACATCCAGGTGCCGGGGGGACCGAATCCCACGATTGGGCACAAATGTTGCTCAGAATGTACCTCCGCTGGGCTGAAAAAAATGGTTACCAAACGGAAATAATAGAATATCAACCGGGTGAGGAAGCCGGAGTAAAAAGTGTGACGGTGCTTGTCAAGGGTGAATACGCTTATGGAAATCTGAAACACGAGCGCGGTGTGCACCGGCTTGTAAGAATATCGCCCTTTGACGCTTCAAGACGCAGGCACACCTCTTTTGCTTCTGTCAACGTTATTCCAGAGATAAGCGATGATGTGAGCGTTGATATTCGACCCGAAGATTTGAGAATAGATACCTTTAGAGCCTCAGGACACGGAGGTCAATATGTGAACAGAACTGATTCCGCCGTAAGAATAACTCACCTCCCAACCGGGATCGTCGTCTCATGTCAGAGTGAACGATCACAGCATCAAAACAAGGCCCGGGCTATGAGTGTGTTGAGAGCCAGACTTTATCAGCTTGAGCTTCAGAAAAGAAGGGAAAAACTTGACGAAATACAGGGAGAGCTCAAAGATATATCATGGGGTAATCAAATAAGATCATATGTACTCCATCCGTACACAATGGTGAAAGATCACAGAACAAACGTTGAAACCGGTAATTTTCAAGCCGTTTTAGACGGAGAAATAGACAACTTCATCGAAAGCGAGCTGTTGCACTTCGCAAACATGCATCTCTAACGTCTCTTTATGCCGTGTTTTTTGATTTTATAGCAAAACGTTTTGTAGTTTATGCCGAGCATCGCGGATGCCTTTTTTCTATTCCAATCAGAGGCCCGCAAGGCTTTTGTGATGAGTTCTTTCTCTATTCTGCACACTGTGCTGTTAACATACTCTCTCATGTTGGAAATGGCGGCGTTCTCGCTACCTATTTCCACGTCCATCAAAATGTTCAGTAAATTCTCCCCAGATGCATATTTGTATACCGCTTGAGCGAGTTCCTGAGTGTTACCCGGCCATGAATAATTCATAAAAGCGCTGAGATCCTGATCATCAGGAAAGCGCATCTTCAACCCTTTGTATTTTTGATGAATTGAAGAAAGCAGCCAATCAATTATGTAAGGAATATCACTTCTTCTCTCTCTCAGGGGAGGTATATTGAGAAAAGGAACTAAATCTACCTTTTCCAACGCAACATAAACCGTCAGAACGTGATCCCCCACAAAGGCTTTAAAAGCTTTGCAGTTTGATTTGTTCGACTTAATCCTTTTGTACCTTGCACCAGAGATATAAGCGATATAAGCCTCAACTTCAATGCCTCTCTCAGCGACAAGACAGAAGCAATCTTTCTGGTCATAGGCAAAATCTTTCAGCCGCTTCAAGAACTTCAGAACACACGCTCCTTGCAATTCTGCGGTATCAATCACCGCAAGCTGCTTGTGAATTTCTTCGTACCGTCGTGTAGTATCAACCAATTTAATTGCCATAGAAAGAGCTTCGGGAGATGTCACAAAAAGCGTGTAAGGGCAATCACTTTGACTTTCCCCGAAAACAACATCCCATATCTCTGAAATCAATTTCTCTTCGTAATCCTCAGGTGTTTCGTACGTTTCCACAAAGAGCCTTTCAAGTGTCTCAGGCATCCTTTCTGTCTGTGACAGAGAGGATGGAATGAGGATTCTTATCATTATGCCCCATCTTCCTTGAAAGTACTTACTTCATACCCTTTATAGAATAACCTATATACAGAGCAGCAAGAAGTGCGTTGAAAACAACCTCGTAGTCATCACTTTCGAAAACTATCGTTCTTCCATCTAACCTCTTTACACCGGGCATTAAAGACATGCCGTCCGCAAAGGAGGTGTCTTTCAGCTCCATTTTAAGCTGAACTGGCGTCTCGTACTTCACAACCGGCAGTTCGGATCGAGAGCGTTTCATAGACAAAGCTGTTTCTGTCCTTATTTCCTCAAGAACCACCTTCAACGGTTTCATCACCGCAGCATACCGACTTAAACCTTCCTTGGTGACGACGTAGTGAAGGGAATTTAACCCGGCATCTTCCAGTTCTCGCTTCAAAGACGAATCTCCCACAACGAGAGCCAAAGGCACATCAAAGTGTCCTGCAAATCCCGCATTTATGAGCGCTTCGTTCATTTTCATGTTGTTTATCCAAATATTTTGGACGATTGAACCTGAATACGTGTGATCCATAACTGCATTCAATGTTCCAACACCAGCATGATATCCAAGGAAAATCACACGATCAAATGAACCGTCAAGCCCAGACATCATGTAATTTCTACGCAACGCCCCGCGAACGACACTAACATTCGTACAATCTCTTGTAATTGCATACGGTATGTTATCACCTGCAGCATGTGAATCGGCTATTAGCACCTGGTCCACAGACACGCCTGATTCTTCTATACCACGAAGTACAGCTTTCACATGCTCTTCCACTAACTCTGCCACTTCCTTGGATATTTTCGGCGCTACCTCTGACCAGCTTGCAATTCCTGCAAGTCCCTCAAGGTCCATTGAAACAAATACCTTCATTTCTGCGACCTCCCTTTTCTGTACATGTCTTTCATCCTGTACATCGCCTTGTCAGCTTTGTCTATGACGGCTTCAATGTTTTCTTTTCCATCAAAAACGGATATACCCCATGAAACGCTCAAAGGTTCATCCAGCACTTCTACCTTACTCTGTGCTAAATTTTTCTCAAAGCGTTTTGCAACCTGTCTGGCTTCCTTAGCTCCCGCTTTTGGAAGTACAACGATAAACTCGTCTCCTCCAAATCTAACCACAATATCCATTTTTCTAACACTCTTCATGAGTACATCTGCAACTTTCTGAAGCACAATATCTCCCACTCTGTGGCCATAACGATCGTTTATCGCTTTGAAATCATTGACATCTACCATCAGGAATGCGATCTTTCCCTTTTGTCTTTCCAGCAAACTGGCCATTTTTTCAAGAAATTCGTGGAGATACCTTCTACTGTAGCAATGAGTGAGAAAATCTTTTACAGCAAGTTCGCGGAAGCGATTTCGTTCAGCACTGAGTTCTTCAAGAATATGCTTGACAAAAAACCCCACTTCTACTTCCCTTGCCAGAATTTCAAAAAGGGATATGTGCAAGGGCGAAAAGGCATGGGGCTTCTTCTTCTGAAAAGACAATACTCCCACAAAATTTCCTTCAACCTTCAGAGGAATTCCCAGATAACTCCAAGAGGTATTCTCCTCTCCGGGAAAGATTGATATGGCCTTGTAAGGTGGCGCACTAAAATTCTTGGTGTCACCTATATATATCGTCTTACCCATATCCAAAACGTAGTTAGAAAAACCTCTAAATCCTCTTGGAAAAGAGTATCCAGTAATCGTCTGTCCCTCGGCATATCCGAATCTGATCACGAGCTCTTCTCCATTCAGCATCACAAGATAGAAGGCATCTACTGGTGTTATCCGCGTTGTAGCCTCGAAGATGCTTTGTCCGAGCTTTTCTACTTCCCAACTTCCCTCTTTAACCTGATTCATTGTGAGCTCAATAAGAGACAGGCTGGTGGCTATCTTTCGATAATCATCAAGCATCTTTTGAAATTTTTTCTCTTCGGTAATGTCTTCAAAAAACAGCAGAGCGTTCCCATCTGAAGGCGTGGAAACAATTCTAAAACTGCGCCCTTTTATTTTCACATTTTTAATGTTCACAGATCCGGTGTCGATGGTTTGCAATGCAACTTTCACTATGTCCTTCCAGAGTTGCGGATCACTCGACTGAAGGTCCAAAATATTACTTTTGCTGCAGAACAGAATCTCAGCTTCTTTTGAAAACACCATCACAAAAGATGTGCTCACACCTTTCAACAGAGTAGAAGCATTCCTGACCAAACCTTTGTTGGGAATAAGTACAACGAGCAAGAAGACACTGTCATTCTTCATGGAAAAACAAGCTATCTCTTCATATACATCACATTTTGAAAGTTTTGCGGTGTAAGATTTTCCCAATTGCCGAGATGCCCTTTTTACAACTTCACCAACGAGTTTCAGAAAAGGCCGCCCTCTTGCTGAAATCTCAGCGGAGAAAAGATCGTTATGAAAAATCTCCACTTGATCTTTATACAGAGCCATTGGTAAAAAGTCTTTGCTACAAATGCTTAAAAAAGGATTGTCCATCAGGTTCTCTCCTTGCAGAATGTACCTATGAAATGATACCATAGAAAGGCAAAGTACACACAATGGAGTGAAATAGTGATAAGATTCCCTTGGTGATGTTTTTGAAATTTGTCGATCCCATTGCAACCATTCCCGTATCTGTAACCGGATCAATTTGTTCTCTTAAGTGCAAGCACTGTGATGCTCACTATTTGTCACACATGAAAAGCATTGAAGACATGAAAGTTCTTGCTTCAAAAGGGGCAACGTCTTTCCTGATAAGTGGAGGAGTCTTGAAAAATGGAGAGATTCCCTTTTCACCCCATATGGATCTGTTTGACGAACTGAAAAGAAAATATCAGCTCAAGTACAACTTTCACATAGGATTTCCTCAAAGACCTGTTCAAGAGATAGAAAAAGTGGCCGATGTCATTTCTTTTGACTTTTTTGGTAACAGCCAGATTCTTGAACAGGTGTATTCGCTTAGGAGAGACCCCACCATGCAAATATCGATGATCAAGAGTCTCAGTGTTCCGGCTGTACCTCACATAACAGTAGGCATTCTATGTGGAAAGATCACCCACGAATTTCAATCACTCAAGATGCTGAGCAACTACTTTGATCGTGTTGTACTCAATGTTTTCATACCTACCCAGGGGACGGCTTTTGAAAACTGTCCTCCTCCTGAGCTGGAAGAAGTAAAAATGATCTTCAAATACGCCTCAAATAGATTTTCAAAAGTGGCTTTAGGTTGTATGCAGCCTAAGGGCTCTTATAGGAAGAAGTTGCAGGATATGGTCAGTCAGTATGCAGATATAATAGTTAAGCCTGTCGAAAAAACTCAGCCAGATTTTCTCGGTTGCTGCTCTTTTTTGCTGGCTGATGTATGGAGGTGAAGCTGTGTTTGATCAACAAGAACTTGGAAGAATATCGAGCGAGTTGAAAAGATGGACCGAAGAAGTGGATAAGCAAATCTCAAGATACCCTGAGCGTAAAGCCCATTTCAAAACAGCCTCTGGAACAGAACAGAAGCGTCTCTATACCCCACTCGATATACAGCAAACAAATTACCTGGAAGATATCGGATTTCCGGGAATGTTTCCCTATACAAGGGGAGTTCGTCACACAATGTACAGAGGCAGGCTTTGGACAATGCGCCAGTACGCCGGTTTCGGGTCTGCCAAAGAATCAAACCAGCGATACAAGTATCTCCTGGCACAAGGTCAAACAGGACTGTCCGTGGCGTTCGATCTTCCAACACAGATGGGCTATGATTCAGATCATCCACTCGCTGAGGGAGAAGTGGGACGTGTTGGTGTAGCCGTTGATTCTTTGAAAGATATGGAAACGCTCTTTGACGGAATTCCTCTTGATAAGGTAAGCACATCAATGACTATCAATTCGACTGCGGTGATACTCATCTCGATGTACGTAACACTCGCAGAACGGTTAGGAATACCCAGTGAACAGTTGCGTGGGACCATTCAGAACGATGTTCTCAAAGAATACATAGCTCGTGGGACGTACATATTCCCACCAAAACCTTCCATGAAGATAATCACTGACATTTTCGAATACTGCTCGAAGAAACTACCCAAGTGGAACACGATTAGTATCAGCGGTTATCACATAAGAGAAGCTGGTTCCACAGCAGTTCAAGAAGTGGCTTTCACTCTTGCAGATGGAATTGCTTATGTGGAAGCTGCTACCAGTGCAGGTTTGGATCCGAATAAGTTTGGAAGGCAACTGTCTTTCTTCTTTGCGGCGCACAGTGATTTTCTCGAGGAAATAGCGAAATTCCGCGCAGCGCGCCGCATGTGGGCAAGGATTATGAAGGAAAGATTCAAAGTGACAGACCCCAAGGCGATGATGTTGAGATTTCACACTCAAACGGGAGGTTGCACATTAACGGCACAGCAGCCACTCAACAATGTAGTGCGAGTGGCTCTTCAAGCGTTATCGGCTGTTCTTGGTGGAACGCAATCTCTTCATACCAACTCCTACGATGAGGCACTTGGGTTACCAACTGAGGAATCTGTGAGAATAGCCCTCAGGACCCAGCAGATAATTGCCTATGAAACGAAAGTCGCCGACACGATAGATCCACTGGCTGGTTCCTTCACAATTGAGCGTATGACAAATGATATCGAAGAGCAGGCGAACGAGTACCTAAAAAAAATAGATTCCATGGGTGGAATGATCAAAGCCATTGAACTCGGCTACGTTCAAAAAGAAATCCACAAGAGCGCATACGAAAAACAGTTGGCGGTCGAGAACAAAGAGGATATCATCGTGGGCGTGAATGAATTTCAGATTCAGGAGGCAGAAGAACACAAGCAGGTACTCAAGATAGATCCAGAAATAGAGCAAAGACAGATTAACACCTTGAGAGAGTTGAAAAGCTCAAGAGACAACAATGCAGTTCGGAGTTCACTTAGAGATCTGAAGCAAGCTGCGAAGGAAAACCGAAACATCGTACCTTTTGTAATAGATGCGGTGAAGTCCTATGCAACGCTGGGGGAAATCTCGGATACCCTTCGAGAAGTCTTTGGAGAGTACACAGATACACATGGATTCTAATGTCTTGGAGGTGATTATTATATGAAAAAGCACAGGATTCTCATAGCCAAACCGGGTCTCGACGGTCACGACCGTGGAGCAAAAGTCGTGGCCCATGCGCTCAGAGATTCCGGCTTTGAAGTTATATACACTGGCCTAAGACAGACTCCGGAACAAATAGTGAAGACAGCACTACAAGAGGATGTCGACTTGATTGGATTGTCTATCCTTTCAGGTGCCCATTTAAAACTCTGTGACAGGATTCTTCAACTGGCTAAGGAAGAAAGAATTGACCATATTCCCATCTTTGTGGGAGGAATAATACCAAGCGATGATGCCAAGGTTTTGAAGCAGATGGGTATAAAGATGGTTTTTGGTCCGGGAACCCCGCTTTCAACAATAATTGAAAAGGTAAAGGAGACGTTACATTGCACGGAACAAGGAGTGTTGAACAGTAGTGAATCATAAAGAGCTCGCAAAACTCATAACATTGTTAGAAAACAATCCCGATGAGGGTAGAAAAGTGCTGAAGCGGCTACCAAAGGGCAGGGCAAAGGTAATAGGATTTACGGGTAGTCCCGGAGTGGGTAAAAGCTGCGCTGTAGATCAGTTGACCAGAGTAGCTCGCGAAAGAAATAAAAAGGTGGCAATAATAGCTGTAGATCCATCAAGCCCCTTTTCTAATGGTGCTTTTTTAGGCGACAGAATTCGAATGCGTAGACATTTTCTGGATAACTCAGTTTTTATACGAAGCATGGCTACTCGAGGAGCTCTTGGTGGACTCAACAAGGCGGTGTTTGACACAGTCGAGGCTTTTGAAGCTTACGGTTTTGACTACGTCTTTATCGAAACAGTTGGGACAGGACAATCAGAAACTGACATTCTTTATGTCGCAGATGTTGTTGTCTTGGTGTTGGCTCCGGGTTTTGGTGACGAGATTCAAATGTTCAAAGCAGGTATCATGGAGATAGCAGATTTGTATGTCATAAACAAGTCAGATCTTGCAGAAAGTGATCTCCTCTATGGAAAACTCCAAGCCTTTTTGTCCAGTGTGGAAAACAAACAGAAGATCGTCAAGATCAGCGCACTTAACGGATTTAACATTGAGAGTCTTTTCAGTGAAATTGAAGACACGTGGAACACTCTGGAACACAATGGAAAGCTCGTACAAAAGAGAAAGATACGCGCGCAGAAGCATGCCAGTCAAATCATTGGAGAGCTTGTCGAAAAAACACTTCCACACATCGAAGGAAATTCCGCAGAAGAAATCGCTATGAAACTGCTTGAAAGGATATGCTCTAAAAAGATCACCTAAGGTGAAGTGGTCAGGGGGGAGGGATTTGAACCCTCGGCCTCCGGACCCCGATTCCGGCGTTCTTCCTTCTGAACTACCCCCTGCAGTCTGAATTATACACCGAAAGGTAGGCCCCTGTGAAGGGGCCATCGCTTTCCTTAGAGCGAATCTTGTAGATCTCTATGTTGTAGTATAATGTTTCTTATCACTTTTCATGGAGGTTATCATGAACCTTTTGTATATTTTACCTGCTATTTTTCTGGGATGGGTTTTAGGGGCAAATGACAGTGTCAGCGTTTTTGGGCCACTTGTTGCAACCGGCGTGGTTAGGTACAGAATCGCCACACTGGTGAGTAGCCTTTTTGTCGTTTTAGGAGCAACAGTTGGGGGAGGTCCTGGAATAACCACTCTCAGCAAACTCACGTCTCTAAATCTTGAACAAACAGCAATTGCAATTCTTGCAGCGGCTGTGAGTGTGCTGATAATGATACTGTTGCGTGCTCCCTCTTCGATTTCTCAATCAATCGTTGGGAGCCTGATAGGTTTGAGTGTGGCCACGGGTTATGGTAATGTTAACTGGGGCTCATTAGGCGAGATAGTCACGTTGTGGATTGCAACACCGCTGACTTCCGGGATATGTGCATTCCTTCTTTACAAGTTGATCTCGCACTACTTCAGAAAGATCAAAAGTGTTCAGGCTCAAGATGCTGTCATCAAGGCTGCAAGCATCCTTGGAATATGTTATGGATCATTTTCTCTGGGAGCAAACAACGTTGCGAACGTTACTGGCCCACTCACAGGCAGACTGATGAGTGTGGATACTGCGCTTCTCGTCGGAGGAATATCAATAGCCTTCGGAATTCTTACTTTCAGCAGAAGAGCGGTACTCACAGTTGGTAAAAGTATCGTGGCTTTGGATCATTTTTCATCTTTGATATCTGTTGTTGCCTCAGCGATAACAGTATGGGTGTATTCTATTGTTGGAGTCCCCGTGTCAGCCACACAATCTATTGTTGGAGCTGTGATCGGTGCAGGTCTTTCAAGAGGCGTAGGTTTGGCCGAAAAGAAGACACTTTTGCGAATCGTCTCGGGATGGGTTTTCACACCTGTAAGCGCGGGCATTCTTTCGGCTGTGCTTTTTTCCATCTTGAAAATCCTGAGAGGGGGATGAGATGGCCTGGATCGTGGGAAAACGAGAACAGGAGATAATTAAAGTTGTGAATGAATATTTGAAAACAGTCAGCTCTGAACTGAAAGCTGCAAAACAACTTTTGAAAGCGTATCTTTCAAAAGACACACAAGATATCGAGACTTTGACCGAAGCAGTTAGACTGCGGGAAAGCAATGCAGACAGTCTTAGACGTAAGGTAGAGAGCATGATGTACAGCGGTGCTTTTCTTCCGAATTTTCGTGGAGACCTTTTAGGAATCCTGGAATCAGCAGATAAGGTGGCAAATCGAACAGAATACTTCGCTGACATCCTTGAGCTTCAGACTCCCGAGATCCCGGATTGGCTTGAGGACATGCTTATCAGGGAACTCGATCTCTCCGTGGAATCTTATGAGCTCCTAATGAAAGCTATTAAAAACCTCTTTCGGGATTTGGAAAAGGCGGCTGAATATGTTATAGAAACCGAAAAAAAGGAACATGAAACTGATATAGTCGAAAGAGAGCTACTAAAGAAAATCTTCAGCATGAATATTCCGTTAGCACAGAAAATGGAGCTCAAAGAACTCGTTCAGACAATCGCGGATATATCCGATAGAGCCGAGGACTGTTCAGACAGAGTTGAGATTGTTCTGATGAAGAGGAGGGTCTGACTTGTCAGAGATAGGAAATGAATTCGAGCGAACGGTTGAAATAATGAGAAAGCTCAGATCTCCACAGGGATGTGAATGGGACAGACAGCAAACGCACGAATCACTCAAACCCTACATCATAGAGGAAGCTTATGAACTCGTAGAGGCAATAGATGAAAGAGATGCTGAAAAACTGAAAGAGGAACTTGGGGACGTTCTGCTTCAGGTACTCTTTCACGCTCATATATCGGCCGAAGAAAATGAATTCACCATAACAGATGTGCTGAAAACGTTATCTGATAAACTCATCAGACGTCATCCCCATGTATTCGGAAACGCGAAAGGCTATTCCTACAGACAGTGGGAAAAAATCAAGTCTGAAGAAAAAGGAAAGGATACTCACAGCGCGATAGGAGATCTCAACCCAGCATTACCGTCGTTGAGCCTTGCGAGGCGCGTACAAGAAAATGCTGCTGCTGTGGGCTTTGACTGGCCAAGTGTTTCAGGTGCTTTGGAAAAGACGAAAGAGGAAATTTCAGAACTTACGGAAGTAATGGATGTCAAAGAGTATGGGAAAATTGAAGAGGAAGTAGGTGATATACTTTTCTCGATTGTGAATGTTGCCAGATTTCTAAAAGTAGATCCAGAAATCGCACTTCGAAAGGCAACGAAAAAATTCGTCAGGCGATTTCAACAAGTTGAGAAAATTGCCTCAGAGAAAAATTTTGATTTGAGAGATCTAAGCTTAGAGGATCTCGACACACTGTGGGAAGAAGTGAAGGGAGGAGAAACAAAATGAAGAAGTGGTTAGCAGTCATTGTAATTGTGTTGATCTCGGCGATTCTGATTGGCGAGGAAGAAACTCCGCAGGCAACGGATGTTGTCGCAGTGGTGAATGGAACAGTGATAACAAGTGATCAGCTTAACAGAGAAGCGGGATTAGAAAGAATATTGGCACAGGTGAAATCTATCGATGAGAGGTTTTTTCAGACACTCACAACCACCAGTGAGGGTCTCAACGCACTGCTGCGCTATAAAAGAGAGGTCCTGAATTCGCTGATAGATCAGGTACTAATCAAGCAAATCGGTGAATCACTCGGAATAACGGTTTCTAAGGAAGAGATAGAAGAGATGGTCTCCAATGAACTGAACGCGACGCTGCAACAGTATGGAATGACAGAAAGCGATTTGGATTGGTATCTGAAGCAATCAGGCTTAGGAGATCTTGAAGGCTTTAAGGAAAGGCTCCGTTGGATTTTATCGGTTCAAAAAATTGTAACAGATATACAGGAAAGCGTCACATCTGAAGCCACTGTAACTGAACAAGATGCACAGCAGTATTATGATGACAACAAAGACGCTTTCGCTTACAAAGATTCAGTTAAACTGCTTAGAATTGTGGTTAACACTGAAGAAGACGCTAACGCAGCTCTGGAGAGAATAAGATCAGGTGAAGACTTCACAGCAGTTGCCAGCGATGTTTCCATAGATCCTCTTACGAAAGACAAAGCAGGTGACATGGGGTGGGTCGAGAAGAACACTGGCCTCATCAAAGAAGACCTCGAGGACAAAATATTCAATGCTCCAAAAGGGGCAATTCTTGGTCCTTTCCAGGTGAGTTCTGGCTGGGAAATCTATCGTGTTGTTGATAAGCAACTTGGAGGTTATCGGCCCTTTGAGGAAGTTTCCCAAAACATCGTAGACTACCTACTCCAACAGCAAAAACTACAGATGTGGCAGAATTGGCTTACACAGCAGTTCCAAAGCTTTAAAGACTCGAGTGAGATAAAAATTTATCTCATGTCATCGGAGGAATCGAATGAATGAAACTGAAAACAGTGACAATGGAATGGACAGGAAATAGCCTGAAGCTTGTAGATCAAAGAAAGCTACCCCATGCCATAGAGATAGTCGAGTGCAGTAGTTACCACCAAGTTGCCGAGGCGATACGAGAAATGATAGTCCGCGGAGCTCCAGCGATAGGCGCAGCAGCGGCGTTTGGTTATGTGCTTGGTGCTATGGAAAGCCCAGAAAACGATATATCATCAATCAAAGCGCACATGAGGAACGTGTATAAGAAACTCGCCTCAACAAGACCAACCGCGGTGAACCTTTTCTGGGCACTGAATAGAATGGAGAAAACACTCACAGAAATATCAGATCTCTCACAGATGATAGAAACTTTGGAGCAAGAGGCTTTAAGAATAGCCTATGAAGACATCGAAATCAACAAAACCATTGGCCGCTACGGTGCTTCTCTTTTGAAAGACGGATCATCAGTGCTAACACATTGCAATGCCGGAGCTCTTGCAACAGTTGACTACGGTACAGCTCTTGGAGTGATTAGAAGCGCGGTGTCTCAGGGCAAAAAGATAAAAGTGTACGTCGACGAAACGAGACCCTACCTTCAGGGAGCCCGACTGACGGCATGGGAACTGCTTCAAGAAGGTATTCCTGCCACTTTGATCACAGACAACATGGCTGGATGGGTTATAAAGCAAAAACTCGCCGATGCCGTCGTCGTCGGTGCTGACAGGATAGCCGCCAACGGTGATGTAGCGAACAAGATAGGAACTTACTCTGTTGCAGTACTGGCAAACAGAAACAAGATTCCTTTCTATGTGGCTGCTCCGGTTTCTACAATAGATCCAGAGATCAAATCCGGGAGTGAGATACCAATAGAAGAACGTTCTCACAGCGAAGTTACCCACGTGAATGGAGTGAAAATCGCCCCTGAAGGCATTGGCGTTTACAATCCCGCATTTGACGTGACAGAGCACGAGTTAATCACTGCCATAATAACAGAAAGAGGGATAATCCGTCCCCCGTATGAAGAAAACATCGCTCGCATCATTTGGGGAGGGAAATAATTGAGGATAAATCCTCTGGAAGACGGGAGCTTAAGAAGCTCGAATGTGAAGAAGAAAAAGAAATCGAAAAAATCACAAAAGATCGGATCGGGCTTTCAGGAAGGATTCATAGAAACGCTTGAAGACGTACAGATATCCGATTTAGAAAGAGCTCTACAAGCCACGATAAAAGAGGTTGTTGACTTGGGAAACAATTTGATTCGTTCTCCCACTACCCAGAACTTTCATAAGTACAGGGAAGCTGTTAAGTCATTTCTTAAACTCATCGAAAAGAGGCTTTATATAGTTGACAAAAATTTCTCACCTCAAGAAGGTCTCTATATGGTAGCAAGGGAAGTAGACGAGAATCTTCAGCAAATTGCCGAATCTCTTATTGACGTAGAGAAGAGCGCGTTGAACCTGTCTGCAAAAGTCGAGACAATATACGGTTTACTCATGGATCTGTACAGGTGACGCTATGGTCGAAAAAGCGGTGAAGTCATTTCTCAGTATCGTGGACAATTGTCAAGGAATGAGTGTTTGTGCTTGCTCTAACGATGCGCATTTTCTAAAGCACCTCTCAAAAGAGATCGAGACAAGGGCAAAATTCGACTCATTGATCTTAGAAAATGTGCGTCAGATAGGAATAGACGATGTAAGGCTCGTGGGAGAATTTCTAAGTACTCCGCCTTATGAATTTGGAATCAAAATAATTCTTATTCATGAAGCTGACAAAATGACTCAGGAGGCGGCCAATGCCTTGTTGAAAATAATAGAAGAGCCGCCTCTATACTCAACAATTGTCTTAACAACAACCAGATACTCCTCTTTGCTACCAACTATTAGAAGCAGGGTTATAAGCTTTTCTTTCAATCTTTCCAAAGAAGACTATAACGCTCTTCTCGAAAAACTCATTGGTGAAGAAGAAATGAAGCGCTTTGCTGTGAAACTCGCGCAGGATTTTGATATATTTGTGCACTTGTGGCAGAATCCTGATCTCAACTCCGTTAATTTGCCACAGGTCAACGAACTGGAAGATTTCTTCACAGATAAAGGCAGAACAGGTGAAGAGAAACTGTCGTTCTATCTCCGGCTCAAAGAGTTGTGTGAACGGTTTTGCACCTCGACAAGATCTGAATTTGTCAGTCTGTACACCACTTTAATAAACCACGCTTCTGGATCAAGTCTCTCTAAATTTATAATGGAACTCACTAAAACAGCCATGCTCTTTCTTGAGCAGAAGAAACACTTAGATCCTGATACATACATTTTCCTTGATGAAATACTACGAAGTAGATCCATGAACTTCAATAACCCGCTCACCCTGTTGAACGTTATGATCCGGGTGCGCGGAGCAGTAAGGGGTGAAGAATGTTGGAGATAACTGCTGTTACTTATGGAATAGAGCTACTCCCAAAGGGAAAGATTCATTACTACTCTGAAAATGGAGAAGAGATCTCTGTAGGGGACTTAGTACTTGTCATGACGGAGTTCGGAATAGATGTTGGCAAGGTTATGATAGGTCCAAGAGAGATGAACATAGAGCAGATAAGAGCAGAGCTGAAGCCGATTATAAGAAAGCTGACACAAGAAGACTTGAAAGAACATACGAAAAACGTTGAAGACAGTAAGAAGGCTCTCGAGCTGTGCAAGAAAAAGGTAAAGGAGCATCAGCTACCAATGACAATGCTGTATGCTCGGTACATGTTCGACAGATCCAGGCTCGTCTTTTACTTCAGTTCCGAAACGCGCGTTGACTTCAGGGAACTCGTGAAGGATCTTGCCAAAATCTTTAGAACACGTATTGAGCTCAGGCAAGTAGGAGTTAGAGATGAGCTGAAATTGATCGGTGGACTGGGCTTGTGTGGGCAGGAGACGTGTTGCAGCAGATTTCTAAGGGAATTCGGAAGTGTCACTTTAAAACACGCAAAATCTCAACAGATGATGATCAATACGGCCAAAATCTCGGGTGCGTGTCGAAGACTTCTGTGCTGTTTGATGTACGAATATGACTTTTATGTGGAAGAATTGAAGGGAATCCCAAATGAAGGGAGTGTCGTTGAGTACGAAGGAAACACCTTCAAAGTCCAGACTGTCGATGTTTTCAGAAGAACTGTTTCTCTTTTTTCCGATGAGGGTGGTTTCGTAGTTCTTCCATTTTCACATTTTAGGAAGGATGAAGATGCAGCAGATCGGTAAGCTTCTTGTTGTAGCTGGTTTAGTACTCTTAGCGATAGGATTAGTCCTGTACATCACGGGTAAGATTCCGTTCCTTGGAAAACTACCCGGCGATTTAGTTATAAAAAGAAGGAACTTCACTTTTTACTTTCCTTTGACAACTTGCCTTCTCATAAGTGGAATACTTTCTCTGATTTTTTTCATTCTCTCTAAACTGCACAAATGAAGATGCTATAATGTATGAAAAATATGAGGGAGGTTTGAAAGAGATGCAAAAAGTCCCAACAAAACAGGATATACACGAACTGAAAGAACTGGCCAGATTGTGCCGTGGGGACATTTTGAAGATGACTTATGTCGCAAATTCGGGACATCCCGGGGGATCTATGTCTTCCCTTGAAATACTCCTAAGCGTTTTCAAATTTGCAAAAGTGAGTGCCAAAAATCCATATGATCAGCTCAGAGACAGAATCGTTGTCAGCCACGGGCATATCTCACCGGGTGTTTATTCTGTTCTGGGACGTATGGGTTTTGTGGACATAAACGAAGTCATAGCAGGATTCAGACACCATGCATCGATTTTTGAGGGTCATGTGACCCGTGGTATTCCTGGAATAGAGTGGACAACTGGCAATCTCGGGCAGGGTTTGTCCGCTGGTGTTGGCTTTGCACTGGCTTCAAAGATCAAAGAACAAGGCTACAAGGTCTTTGTGATAATGAGCGATGCTGAACAAGCCAAAGGACAGGTAGCAGAAGCAAGACGTGTCGCAAGAAAATACGGGCTGAGTAATCTCACCGTCTTGATAGACTTTAACGACGCTCAAATCTCAGGCAGGGCGCGAGATATTATGCCCGTTAACATAAAGGAAAACTACGAAGCAGACGGATGGAAGGTTCTCGAAGTCGATGGCCATGATTTCGAGCAGTTGCTCGCGGCCCTCAGGGAAGCTGAGCGTGATGAAGTTAATCCCGTGGCGATAATTGCTCACACCGTTATCGGCAAGGGAATTTCATTCATGGAAAACGACGTTTCGTTTCACGGAAAGCCGCTTACAAAGGATCAGCTTGCAAAAGCTTTGAAGGAGCTCGACCTGGAAGATGACACAGAAAGATACATCCAGATGAGATCTCTGCTTCCTTTAAAAAAGCACAAGCCTCTTCACTTGGAATACGACATAAAGGTGAATATCCCACAGCCACGAACGTACACAACTAAGATAGACAACAGAAGCGCGTTTGGAAAAGCCGTAAATGATATTGTTAAGGAAAATGCAAATTCCGAGACACCAGTCGTTGTTGTTGATTGCGACCTTGCAGGGTCCGTGAAACTTCAAGAAGTTCAAATGACCACACCCGATAGATTTTTAGAGCTTGGCGTTCAGGAACACAATGCGGCTGCCGTGGCGGGTTCCATTTCAGCAGATGGAGTAATTACTTTCTTTGCAGACTTTGGGGTTTTCGGTGTTTCAGAAACGTACAATCAGCAGAGACTGAATGCGATCAATCACACGAACCTGAAGGTCATAGTTACACACTGCGGTTTAAACGTGGGAGAAGACGGAAAGACCCACCACTGCCTCGACTACATATCAGCTCCAGCAAACTGGATGGGATTTAAGGTCATAGTGCCCGCCGACCCAAACCAAACAGATAGAGCCGTGAGATATGTTGCGAAGACTTACGGCAACTTTGTCATAGCGATGGGAAGGGCTAAGATGAATCCTATCATGAATGATAAAGGAGAACCTTTCTTTGGAGATGAATACACCTTCGAATACGGTAAAATCGACGTTCTAAGAGAAGGACCAGATGCAACGATTATCGCATGCGGATCTGTTGTTGAAAACGCGGTAAAAGCCGCGGACATTGTATCAAAAAGGATAACAATTCTGAATGTTTCGTGTCCTTTGGATCTTGATGAAGACACTCTCAGACAACACTTGAGCAACAAAAATGTCATCGTAGTCGAAGACCACGTTTCCAAAATTGGCTTGGGGGCTCTCATTGCGAAATTCTGCCTTGAAAGAGGTATCCCTGTGAAACGCTTTGAAAGCTTGGGATTGAATGAGCACGCGGTCTCTGGTCCATATGCCGCTCTCTACGATATATACGGCTTGAGTGCAGAAAAAATAGCTGAGAAAATGAGGTCGATGCTCGAGTGAAGGATGTGGAACTGGACAAAATCATTGTCTTTATGGAAGAAATTGGTTATCACTTTTGCGATCCCGAACTGCTCTTTTCAGCTTTGTGTCATTCCTCATACGCTAACGAACAGCAACAACAAGGCAGAGAGAAAGTAATTTCAAACGAGAGACTCGAATTCCTCGGAGACGCGGTCATCGATCTCATTATTTCAGAACTGCTTTACACACATTATCCCGAGGCTCAAGAGGGTTTGATGGCGAGAGTAAAAGCAGCCGCTGCGAGCGAGGAAGCTCTCTCAGAAATCGCGCTTGAAATGAAGCTAAACAAATACCTTTTCTTGGGAAAAGGTGAAGAGCAAACGGGCGGTCGGCGTAGAAGCTCTATTCTTGCCGATGTGCTTGAAGCAGTTGTGGCAGCACTGTACCTTGATGGAGGCTATTCAGCGTCAAAAGAACTAATAGAGCCCTATATGCTGAATCTCATAGAAGACGTGATGAAAAAGAAACGCATCTTTGATTACAAGACCGCTCTTCAAGAGCTTACTCAAGCTCGTTTTAGAGAACTGCCACAGTACGAAGTGGTTGATATCAAAGGACTTCCCCATGCCCGGCAGTTCAAAGTTGAAGTTAAAATCAGGGGAAAAACGCTCGCTACGGGCGAAGCACCTTCAATAAGAGAAGCCGAAAAAAAGGCTGCCCAAGCAGCTTGGAATTATTTCATAGAAGAGAGTGGAAACTGAATGCCAATAATGCCAGTTTTTCTTCCTCAAGTCGGCTGCAGGCAAAGGTGCATCTTCTGCGATCAAACATCGGTCACTGGAGTTTTGAATCCACCATCAATTCAGGAGCTTGAACATAAGGCAAGACAGTACGAAGCACAAGGGCGATTCGAAATAGCTTTCTATGGGGGATCCTTTTCAGGATTGGCATACGAGCGGCAACTGACGTACCTCAAATGGGCAAAGAAGTGGTTTGATTCTGGAAAAGTCAGTTGTGTACGAATTTCTACAAGACCGGATATGATCTCTGAAAATTCAGTCCGGATCCTTCATCTTCACGGAGTAAGAATCATTGAAATCGGGGCCCAATCATTTGACGAAGAGGTTCTCAGGCTCGCCAACAGGGGACACACACCGGCTGATGTGGAGAAAGCTGTAAGAATCGCTAAGAAATTCGGCATGAAAGTCGGAATTCATCTTATGGTTGGCCTGCCTGGAGATTCACCGGACAAGGATATGTTCTCAGCTCATGAAGTTATTAGACTAAAAGCAGATCTGTGTCGAATCCATCCAACGATAATACTCAAGAATTCACCTCTTGCTGAACACTACAGAAATGGGAATTATCATCCCATCGATCTGGAAACCGCTGTGGATATAGTCTCAGAAATGTTCATAATTCTCCAATCCAAGGGAGTTTTGGTAAACCGCATGGGATTATATGTTCCACCCGATTTAACTCAAAACATCGTAGCTGGACCATACAGTCCCAGATTTGGAGAGCTTGTGAAGATCCGAGCGATGCAAAAGATTATCGATTTTCTTTCACCATCAAAGGTCATATTCACGGACAAGGAGTGGAACTGGATTCGACAACTGAACAACCGTTCAATCGCAGAGATTGAACTTCTCAAGGGTGATAACTTCAGAATCATCACCTCAAGTGCTTCCCTGACACTTGAAAAAGCCTTTTTGGAGTACGCGCTACAGGAGGTGCAATAAATGAATTTCTCTGAACTACGGGATCATGCTTTAGAAAAAATCAGATCATCTCAAAGCTTAGAAGACCTCCAGAGGGTTAAGGCGGAAATATTAGGCAAAAAGGGGCAAATAACACAACTCATGAGGTCAATTGGCAGTCTTCCAAAGGAAGAAAGACCTGAAGCTGGTAAAGTGTTGAATCAACTGAAAGCCGAACTGGAAAGCGAGATCAAGAAACAAGCAGAACTGCTGCGGCCATTACAACCTGTAGCAAAGAGTTGGATCGATGTAACCCTCCCAGGTGCAAGACGCAGGATCGGACACAGACATCCTGTTCTAAAGACCTTAGATGAGGTGGAAAACACATTCGTGTCCATGGGTTTTGAAGTTGTTGAAGGGCCAGAGATAGAAGACGCATGGCATAACTTCGACGCGTTGAACACACCGGAGTGGCACCCCGCGAGAGACGAGCATGATTCGTTTTACATAGATGGAAAAGTACTTTTAAGAACACACACCTCGCCCGTTCAAATTCGAACAATGCTCTCCAATAAACCTCCAATAGCGATCATCTCACCGGGTCGAGTTTATCGAAAAGACTATGACGCAACCCATTTGCCAATGTTTATCCAAGTCGAAGGTCTGTACGTTGATAGGAACGTTACCGTAGCACATCTCAAGTATGTGCTGGAACAATTCGTACGGGAGATCTTCGACATAGACAGGAAGATACGATTGAGACCGAGTTTTTTTCCATTCACTGAACCGAGTTTTGAAGTCGATGTCTCCTGCGGTGTTTGTAATGGAAGCGGGTGCCAGGCCTGTGCTTATACCGGCTGGCTTGAGATACTCGGCGCAGGCATGGTACATCCCAATGTTTTCAAGAATGTTGGATACGATCCGCAAAAATGGAAAGGTTTCGCCTTTGGTATGGGAATAGAAAGAGTAACAATGCTCAAATACAATATAGGAGATATCAGGGACTTCATTCGCAACGATAAGCGCTTTCTTGAGAACTTCTGACGGAGGGATATGGATGTTGGTACCAATAGAATGGCTCAGAGAATTTGTGAATCCAGATTGGTCTGATGAAGAGATAGCCGATAGGCTAACTATGGCCGGCTTAAGTGTGGAGAGTTTGAGAAAGCCATTCCCCGTTGAGGGTAAAATACTGTCGGCAAAGGTTAAAAAAGTCAGTGCCCACCCAAATTCGGAGCGATTACAGGTATGCGAGATCAACGATGGTGAAAACACTTTCACGACAGTTACTTCAGATTTAAGCATAAAAGAAGGAGCACTTGTACCTATTGCACTACCAGGTACAGTCTTGGCAACCGGCGAAACTGTCAGCCCGACTCAGATCAGGGGCGTTGTTTCAGAGATAGTAATGTGTTCCCTTCAAGAACTGGGCTTAGAAGAAAAATCCGATCATATATATCAGATAAAGGATGACTTGACACTGGGCACTGATCTCATAGAACACTGGAAACTGAATGATATGGTTCTTGACATCGAAGTGACTCCAAATAGACCAGACTGTCTTGGAATTATTGGCGTTGCAAGAGACTTATCAGCCCTGTGCAAAATACCGATTAAGAGGCCGGGAACATCCTTCAAAAGTTTTGACGGTTCTGTAAATGACTACATAGAGGTAGTTATAGAAGATAAAGACGGATGCCCAAGATACTGTGCCGTTTTTGTCAAGGATGTAAGTGTCAAACCGAGTCCAATCTGGATGCGGCGCAGGCTCTTGGCTTGTGGATTGAGGCCCATAAATTCGGTTGTTGATGCCACGAACTACGTGATGCTCGAAACAGGACACCCTGTACACGCATTCGACTATTCAAAGGTTGCCGAAGGCAGAATAGTAGTTAGAAGAGCCATGGGTGAAGAAACAGTTTCGCTACTCGATGAGAAGCAGTACGAAATGAGAGGTGGAGAAATACTCATAACTGATGCAACAAGGAACATACTCGCTGTCGGAGGTGTCATGGGAGCTTCTGACTCAGGTGTAACTGAATCCACAAAAGATCTGATATTAGAGGTAGCTTACTTCAATCCCGTTCGTATTCGCAGAACAGCCAAGATACTTGGTATCACTTCGGATTCTTCATATCGCTTTGAAAGAGGCGTCGATCCAAATGACGCTCACTACGTTATTGAGCGACTGCAAACACTAATTCAATTGGTGTCGGGTGGAGTTTCCGCTCAGGGCATCGTAGATGTTTACCCCGAAACGATTAACCCAAGACATGTGGAACTCAAAACATCTACAGTGTCGGCAACTCTTGGAATGGAGGTTCCAAAAGAAGAAATAAAACAGATACTGCTCTCTTTGGGAATGGACGTCAAAGAAAAATCCGATGGCTTCTCTGTTAACGTGCCAACTTTCAGACCCGATGTGGCAATTGAAGAAGACCTGGTGGAAGAAGTAGGGCGAATATATGGATACGAGCGTCTCAAAGCTCAGCAACCGCGAATTCCAGCCCATAGCCGAGGATGGAGCCAGATACAAGTGTTCAGAAAGAAAATTAGAAACCTTTTGATAGCGAGTGGCTTTGATGAAACTGTTAACCTGTCATTCTGCCCTTCAGCTCGTATTGCACAGTTGCTTGGAACAAGCGCGGTAAAGCTGAGTAATCCACTCAATGAGGACATGGATTGCTTGAGACCATCTTTGCTATTCGGCCTTGTCGATTCACTTGCATACAATGTCAGACGCCAGATAAGAGATGTCAAGCTCTTTGAAATTGCGAAAATTTATGAACCTCACAACGATCAAAATATCGAAAGAGAGAAAATCGGCCTTGTGAGCTGTGGTAAATTGAACGAAGATGATTACACCGATTCACGATCTATGTCTTTTCTCACCTTGAGAGGCATTTTGGATGAAATGGCCCATCACCTGAACTTTGAATTCAAATTGACTCCTGCAGAACTGACCTGGTTGACGCCCGGACACTCTGCCAAAATTTTTGTCAAAGACAAGCCTGCTGGCATAATTGGGATGCTTTCAAATAAATTCAACAAGGTCTTTGACTACAAGGCAAAAGCCTACTACATGGAACTGGATTTGCAAGTTCTATTTGAAAATCACAACGCACTCAAGCCTCTCAAAAAACTTTCCGGTCACCCTTCTGTTAGAAGAGATATTTCGTTCCTGATACCCTTTGGTAAGCACGCTGGAGAAATCGTTTCATTTTTTCTGAAATCCAGCGAGTATGTAGAAAAGGCAGGGATCAGCGATTTTTATAAGGGAAAGGACATTCCCAGTAACACGTTCAGCGTGACATTTTACGTCGTTTACAGGGCAGAGAATAGATCTCTAACAGATGACGAGGTTAACGAAATATTTGACAATACTGTTCAGCAAATCGAGCATCACTTTGGGATAAAGAGAAGGTTCCAGAAGGCGTAACTGACAATTCCCATTTTGATTAGAACAAGCGTCAGGAAATTGAAAGTGTGCTGTACATGGTATTTGAAAGGATTCCCGATCTCCTTATCCGCGTTTCACTGGCCGATATTCTGATTTCACCCACTGAGTTTAAGGCGCAAAGTGGCGAAAATCTGCGAAAGCTAATTTAAGAAGAGATTTATCGCAGAAAATGCGCTCTTATCCGCTTATTGAATGAATATATCAAAGATATGGCTGTTGACATCTCTGGTGTGATATTAGATAATAAGGTAAATTGTATTTCAACTATATTTAATTTATTCAAAAATATTGAATTCAGGTGAGATAATGAGCAGTATTAGTACGACTTTAAGGTTGCTTGAAGCTATATGTTCAGAAAAGCCGGGTGTGACAATTTCACAGCTCGCTTCTTTGACCAAGCAATCTCCCTCTAACATTTGCTACTACATGAAGATCCTGCAGCAAGAAGGCTACGTATACAAAGACGCACACTCAGGTAGATACAAAGCCTCGTACAAAATAGCAGACCTCGGCAGTAGAATTTTAGCTAACAACGAGCTCTGTGAAATCGCTTATCCAGTGCTTCTGAAACTAAGCGAGGAAGCACAGTTAACCGTTCACATGGCAATTAGAGAAGAAAACATGGGAGTTTGTATATCGAAAGTGGGCAGCAGCAAAACAATGCCGTCCATCTCAAGAATAGGAGAAATTTTTGACCTTTATCCTACAGCTCTTGGAAAGGCTATGTTAGCCTGGCTCAGTGAAGAAGAGTTAGACGAGTACTTACAGCAAACCCACTTAAAACCATATACTCCACGGACTGTTACCGATCCTGAAAAGCTTAAAGAGCAGTTAGCCAGATTTCGTATCCAAGGTTATACACTTGACGAATACGAGCACACGCTTAGGGTCCGCGGAATAGGTGTACCTGTCTTTGACTACACAGGTAAAGTGGTGGCAGCCATAAGTGCATTACTCTTGCCGTATCACACGGATGCAGACATAAAATGCATAGCTTCAAAAATGAAGACAGCAGCCAATGAAATTTCAAGAAAGCTTGGCTACAATGGTGATACTCAGGTACACATGAATTAAGAGGGGAGGGATAAGGTTGCCAACAAAAACTTTGACGACCGCCGAAAACGTTGTTGATTTTGTTCGTGGGTGTACATTTTTTGGAACAGGAGGTGGGGGGCGCCCATCAGAGGGTATCCGCTTGTTGAAGGAAGTGTTGAGCTCGAAAGGTGAGATAACCTGGATGGATGCTAACGATATCCCAGAACATGGTTACACAGTGTGTCCCTTTCTGATGGGATCCATCGCGCCGTGGACAGATGAAACTTTCAAGCAAATGAAACAACTTAATCTTGACCCAGAAAAGAGAGAGAGTGCCAATCTCCTCACCAAATCTATCGAACTACTCAGCAAATTCACAGGTACTCAACCTGAGGTCGTAGTCCCCATAGAACTTGGAGGTGCAAACACACCTGCAGCATTAACCGCTGCTTCTGAGTTAAATCTTGTTGTGGTCGATGGGGACTATACCGGACGAGCCATTCCTGAAATAATCCAAACAACACCACATCTCAACGGTAAAGAAATATGCCCGATTGCTTCATGGGACCAGTGGGGAAACGTGTGTTACATCGAAAAATCTGTAAACCCCATGATGGCCGAACGAATAGGAAAATTCCTTTCAGCGGCTGCTTTTGGTATCAGTGGTCAAGCCGGTTTCCTCATACCTGTTGGCGACATGAAAAAAATAGTGGTTCGAGGCACACTTACAGAGTGCTTGGAAGTTGGTGAACTTATCAGAGCCGAGCGAGAGCAAGGAAGAAATCCTGTACACAAGGTCGCAGAAAAGACAGGAGGTAAGGTGCTGTTCAAAGGAACGGTTGCGAAAAAGCATTGGGAAGACAGAGAAGGCTACTACTGGGGCTACCACGAAATTGCAGGCTTTGAAGAGTTTGAAGGGCACAAATTCAAGATTTGGTTCAAGAATGAAAACCACATTAGCTGGCTCGATGACACTCCATATGTCACAAGCCCTGATATGTTGATTGTGGTTCAATTTGCCGACTGCGAACCGCTTTACAACCCAGACATTCAAGAAGGAATGAAGGTAGCTGTAATTGGTATACCAGCAAGGAAAGAATTTCTTAGCAAAAATGGTTTACAGGTACTTGGCCCCAAATATTTTGGTTTTGACATCGAATACAGACCTTTTGAAGAGATCACAAAGTAGTGATGGGGTCAAAATCCAACTTTTCAAGGGGAGGGGTTCATATGAAAAGGGTATTCCTAACAGGAAAATTTCTCGCCATTGCTTTGATCATGATTGCTGTCTTTTGTTTCGGACAATCAGAAAGCATCATACGAACCACGGAAGACTGGCCAACGTACATTGACCCAGCTGTTGGTAGCGACTTTTCAGACTGTATCGCAATTGTGAATCTGTACGATAGTTTAGTGTTTCCAAACGCAGACGGTTCTGTGAGACCACATCTGGCAACCCATTGGGATGTAACTCCAGATGGTTTAACCTGGACCTTCTATTTGAGACAGGGCGTGAAATTTCACTCTGGCAATGAGCTGACCGCAGAAGATGTTGTTTTCTCGGTAAACCGTCTGTTAACAATGGGAGAAGGATTTGCCTACATGTTTGAACCATTCATCGATGAGGTAGTGGCTCTCGATCCTTACACGGTTCAGTTCAAAATGAAGAAGCCCTACGGTCCATTTTTGACCACTTTGGTGAGAATATATATTCTCGAAAAAGACTTAGTTCTTCAGCATCTTGACTCAGGCCCCTATGGAGAATTTGGTGATTACGGAAGAAAGTGGCTTCTGGAACACGATGCTGGTAGCGGCCCCTACATGGTGGAAGAAGTAAAGATGGAGGAATATGTGCTCATGAAAAAGTTCGATGACTGGTGGGGCGGATGGGAACCAAATGCTCCAGAGTACTTCAAAGAAATGGCTACGGCAGACCCGGTAACTATAAGAACTCTTGTGGCAAAGAAGGAACTGGAGATAACAGACGAAATACAACCAATGGAAAGCTACGAAGCGATGGCAAAGATGCCGGGTGTAGAAGTGGTACGCTTTGTCCCAGGAGGAATGAATTTGAACCTAATGCTTCACACGAGGAAACCGCCAACAGATGACGTCCACTTCAGAAGAGCTTTGGCGTACGCAGTAGACTACAAAACAATAGCAAATATAATATTCCCGGGATCATTAGTCGCACGAGGCCCAGTTCCACAGACTCTTCCCGGCCATGACTCATCTATACAGCCGTGGGAATTCAATCTAGACAAAGCGCGTGAAGAGTTGAAGAAATCGAAGTACTATGGGCAGTTGGATAAGTACCCTCTAACGCTCTCCTGGTGTGCAGAAGTACCTGAAGAAGAGAAGATAGCTCTAATGTTACAAGCCAACTTCGCAAAAATAGGTGTGAAGCTTGAGATCACCAAGAAACCGTTTGGTTCCATGATCGCGGACGCTCAAAACATGGAGACAACTCCTAACTGTTCCCTGATATTCGTTGCAGCGCATTACATGGAAGCAGGCGGCATGCTGACAACCCGTTACCACTCACAATCTACAGGCACATGGGAACAATGTGAATGGCTATTGAATCCAGAGATCGATCAGATGATAGAAGATGCACTGAGCACTATTGATACTGAAGAACGATTCAACAAGTATCACGCGATTCAGCAGAAACTTGTTGAACTGTGCCCAACGATCTGGTTGATGGATCGTGCCGAAACACGCGCGTACCAGGCCTCATATGTCTCTTGGTTTGTCGCAGATCTGGTACATCAAGGAAAGAAAATAGCTCTCCCGCTTGGTTATGGACTCTACGCGCATGATATGAAAGTATTCCCCGAAAAAAAGTAATGATGTAAACCTTTCTTTTGAGCCAGATGGGTTGTGTTGGCACCCATCTGGCCATCACACAAATGAGCGGTGGTGAAGATATGTCCTTAACCAAATACATAATTAAGCGTATTGTCTATTCCATAGGTGTACTCTTTGGTGTATCGATATTAATCTTCGTGATTTCCAACATCGTTCCGGGCGATCCCGCCCGTATGGCCCTGGGGCCTCGAGCACCAGAGTGGGCTGTTGAGGATTTGCGAAAGGAGATGAATCTTGACAAACCATTGGTGGAGAGATACTTCCTCTGGTTGTCTGACTTGATGCAAGGTGATCTTGGCGAGTCCTTACGCTCGCGAAGACCAATTACAAAAGACATAGCAGAATATTTACCTGCATCCATTGAGATAATTGCACTATCAGCATTCTTCATGGCTGTGATTGGTATAAACCTCGGCCGCCTTTCTGCACGCTTTTCGGGTACCTGGTTTGATGGTGTTGTTAGAATACTTTCCTATACTGGAATAGTAACTCCTGCCTTCGTGTGGGCAATACTATTCGTTCTTTTGTTCAGCTATCTGATTCCGATCTTTCCAACAACTGGAAGAATAACTCCCGGCTTAGCTGCTCCTCCAAGAATCACGGGAATGTACATAATTGACGGTTTACTAACTGGCAACTTTCGTGTAGCTCTGGACGCCTTTTGGCACATAGTGCTACCCTCTCTCGCTCTGTCAATGGGTGGGGCTGCTCAGGCAGCGAGAATGACAAGGGCAAGTATGGTCGACAATGCTGAGAAGGATTACATCCTCGCGGCCCGAGCATATGGAGTACCAAGCAAATTGATATACCGCCGTTTGCTGTTAAAACCCTCTTTGGTGGCACCAATATCCATAATGGCTCTGGATATAGCCGCGTTATTGGGAAACGCTTTCCTTGTTGAACTCGTTTTTCTTTATCCAGGAATATCTCGTTATGGTATAGAAGCTATGCTTAACAAAGATCTTTTCGCAATCATAAGTGTTGTGCTAATCATAGGGATCGGATACACAATTGCAAACGTGGTTATAGATGTGATTATCGCATACCTCGATCCCAGAGCACGGTTAGGAGGGGCAAAAAGTGCGTGATAGCACAGTAGCGATTGATATATCCGCAAGGTCCGCCTACGTTGAAAGATTTAAACGAGCGTGGTACCGTTTTTCAAGAAGCAAGTTGTCATTGTTGGGACTTTTGATGGTAGTGAGTATCATATTCATCGCTATCTTTGCTCCAGTGGTTACTCCTTATCCTGAACACGCGGGAGCATTTGTCGATTTTAGTAACACTATGCATCCTCCAAGCCTGGAACATCCTTTTGGAACTGATGCCATGGGCAGAGACATTCTTACGAGATGCTTCTTCGCATTCCGCGGGGCGTTAATTATGGGAATTGTTGTGCTCGCGATAGTTGTTCCAATTGGAACAGCAGTTGGTCTCTTCGGGGGTTACTTTGAGGGTAGATGGTTCAGTACAATTGTTATGCGAGTGACAGATGTGTTTCTTGCTGTACCCCCTTTGGTCCTTGCTTTGGCGATAGCAGCCTTGCTTAAGCCCACGCTCATGAACTCTATGATCGCAGTGTGCATTTCATGGTGGCCCTGGTATGCTCGACTGGTATACGGCATGACTGTTTCGGTTAGAAACGAACCATTTGTAAAAGCGGTGGAATTGACTGGAATGAACAGGTTTAAGATAATGTTCAGTGAAATTCTTCCAAACCATTTGGGACCAATTCTGACTAAGATGACTTTAGACATGGGATGGGTAATTTTAACAGGGGCATCACTGAGTTTTGTTGGACTTGGAGAACAACCGCCAACTCCATCGTTGGGAACCATGGTCTCTGATGGCGCAAAATACCTTCCTACTTACTGGTGGATATCTGTGTTTCCAGCTTTGATGATTGTGGTTATTATACTGTCATTTAACCTGCTTGGTGACGGTATCAGGGAAATGTTGACATCGGGGGAATAGTTATGAAGAATGAAGAAGCATTGGCAGTTCAGAATCTACGTGTTAATTACAAGGTATACAGAGGTATTCTGAAAGTTCTCGATGGAATCAATTTGACGGTAAAAAGAGGAGAAAAGATAGGGCTTGTTGGCGAAACAGGCTGCGGTAAGACAACCACACTGAAAGCGATCATGGGAATACTCGCAGGCAACGCGATTTTATCAAGTGGCAGAGTTACAGTAAATGGAAAAGTTATTTTACAAAGAAGTGCGCACCATATGGTGAGAAAATCAGCAAAACGTGTTGCGATGATTTTCCAAGATCCGACGGCATCACTCAACCCTGTTTTCACCATAGGTGAGCAAATGGAACTTGTTGTGAGATACGCGGCAAATCGCTCGTCATCAGTAAAAGAAGCGGCTATTAATGCTCTCCGCTTAGCGCGACTCCCGGACGCAGAGAGAATTCACACAAATTTTCCCTTCCAGTTAAGTGGAGGAATGAGACAAAGAGTATGTATAGCTATGGCACTTGCTGCTGAACCCAACATCATACTTGCTGACGAACCCACTACTAACCTGGACGTCACTATCCAAGATCAGGTTCTTAAACTGCTGAAGCGACTGTGTGATGAACAAGAGCTGGCACTGGTACTCGTAACTCACTCACTGGGAGTTGCCAGAGAAACATGCGACAGAATATACGTCATGTACGCGGGTACAATTGTGGAATATGCGAGCAGTCAAAACATCTTCGAAAACCCTTATCATCCATATACGCGTGGATTATTGACAGCTTTACCACGACTAACAGGTGAGGGAATCGCCGAAGGTATCGAAGGAAGAATACCGGATTATCTAAATCCACCACAAGGATGCCGATTTGCTCCAAGGTGTGAGCATGCAACAGAAAAGTGTTTTTCCACAAAACCCGGTTTTTATGAGGCTGGGGACGGACACTTCGTTTCTTGCTTCCTTTACGAAACTGAGAGGGGTGTGGCTTCTGATGTCAGTCATTCTTCGGATACGGAATCTTAAGAAGTATTTCCCCACAAGTAAAAAGGGAGTTTTTGTCAAGGCCGTTGATGGAATTGACTTTGACATTTATAAAGAAGATGTCTTCGCATTGGTTGGAGAGTCTGGATCAGGCAAGAGCACAACCGCTTACACCGTTATTGGGATGTATGAACCAACAGAAGGCAAGATTGAATACAAAGACCTTGACATAAGCCGCATTCATTGGAAACGTCCAATCCAATTGAAAAAGAATATTCAGATCGTTTTTCAAGACCCCGGTACGTCTCTCAATCCCTCAAAAACAGTTTCTCAAATCTTAGGAGCACCACTAATAATACACAAACACTTGAGGGGAGAGAAGCTTCGAGAAGCTATTATTAACGCCTTGAATATGGTTGAACTGCCATCAGAATACATTTACAAACTTCCAAGAGATATAGGAGGCGGTGAAAAACAGCTGGTGGCAATCGCACGAGCGTTGTCGGCCGGGCCGGAGTTCGTCATTCTCGATGAACCAACTTCTGCGTTGGATGTTTCTATTCAAGCTAAGATCATACGAACACTGCTAAAGCTTAAAGAAGAACTCGGATTGACTTATATGTTCATCACCCATGATCTGAGTTTAGTCAGAAATATCTCCAACAGAGTTGCAATTATGTATCTTGGTAAAATCGTGGAGCAGGGACCAACATCCCAAATTTTTGCAGAACCCAGTCATCCGTACACTCAGATGCTGTTATCATCAATTCCTGTTGTAACCAAAGCTGAAGAAGCTCTTAAACCCAAGCAAGTTCAATCTACTGGAGAGATACCAAGCCCAGTGGACGTACCACCTGGTTGCTCCTTCCACACAAGATGTCCACTCGCGTGGGACACATGTCGTAAGATAGAGCCACAACCCGTTGAACTACAACCGGGTAGGATAGTTAAATGTCATTTATACTCCAAGCATAAAGCCACCTTATCAGGGGCGAAACTGTGATGGAAGTTGGAAAAGCAATCTTTGAAAGGCGGAGTGTTCGATTCTTCAACGAACGTCAAATAGATACCTCTATTCTCCGTGAAATTCTGATTGCTGGAATTTATGCCCCGAGTGCCGGTAATCTGCAGCCCTGGGAGTTCTATTGTTACTGTCAACCGGATAGCGTTGATCGCATAAGAAGTGTTTCACCAGGAATTATGGGAAAACCAAAAGCGATTATAGTAGCATGCGTGAACGAGAAAAAAATTAAAGAGCAAAAACTGGAAAAGTGGGCTTCGAACGCCATAATTGATGTCTCTATGGCATGCCAAAACATGATGTTGAAAGCGTTTGAACTGGGAGTCGGCTCTTGTCCAGTAACATCCTTCGAAAACGACACACTTGCAAAGGCTCTCGCTCTGCCTTCTTATGTAAAACCACTAATTTTAATAGCTCTTGGGTATTACGATAAGCTACCTCAAACACCTCCACGTGACGAATCGGTTATCCACATAGAAACACGAAGTTGCGACAAACCTTCCCAAGAGCAAGCGAAGATTCCCGAAGGTGCAATAAATTTCGCAACTGAGATTCTTGGTTTCTTAGTTACATCTGCCAAAATCAACACAAGAGAACCCCCAAGCTACGCAATCATGAGACTCTTAGAAGCTGCTTCCAAGATTTGCGAATATCTTGCAAGCTCACATCCAGAAAGGCGTGACATTTCCGAGAGCATTAAAAATGAACTTGATACAGCATCTTCTTTGTACTTCATTGGTGATGACAACTACATAAGCCATTTGGAAAAAGCACTTGAACAGTATCTTCATTTGCTTTCATCCTAAAGAAATAGAGTTCAAAGAATAGGAGTTAGGGAGGGATTAAGCATGGCGGAGACGTTTGAATTTGAGGTTGCTAAAGCCGCATCCACTATTGTAAGGGATTTGTGCCGTGTCAAAGAAGGGGAATCTGTTCTGATCACGGTTGATTCAGCAATGGATTTTAAACCTGTCGAGGAAACCGCAAAAGCGGCCGAAGCCGCTGGAACAAAGGTAATGGTAGCTTGGCATTCAACCCCAAGTGGCTATGGGAAGGTAGCTGATAACCAATTACCAGAACCACTGAAGGCTGCTATCCCAGCAACTGATGTGTGGATTGAGTTCAACAATCAATGGTTACTCTATAACAGTGCTTGGACCCAAGCCATGTCTAATGGGCGTACCAGGTATTTGTTCTTGGGTGGCCTTGACCGCGAGAGAATCACCAGATGCATAGCAAGAATAAATTTAAAACTGCAAGAGGAATTTCAAAACAAAGTTGTCGAGTTAACGAAAAATGCAACTAAGATGAGAATTACCACTCCCGCTGGAACTGATGTTTCTTTCGAAAACGTGCCAACAAGGCCGGTAACAAATGAACTTCGAGCAGATGTCCCTGGACCGCATTTTCTTCTCGGACAAATTGGTTGGGCTCCACTTGAAGAGAGTATAAACGGTGTAATCGTGTTCGACGGATCTTTCTCAGGAGGTGGAGAAGCCGACCTTGGTGTTCTGTCACACCCGATTGAGCTTATCGTAAAACAGGGAAAGATCACAGAGATACGTGGCCAAGAAGAGGCGAAGAGCCTGAAAAGGTGGCTGGAAAAGCTGGATGATCCGAGAATGTACTACCTCGCCCATGTTTGCTACGGGTTCAATCCAGGTGCGAAGCTCAGTGGTCTGTGCACAGAGGACGAAAGAGTGTGGGGTTCTACAGAATGGGGTTTTGGCTATCAAGGACCCGCGTTCAAAGGAAATTTGGGCGAAGCTGTCTCCCATGCTGATGGTATCTGTCTGAATTCCACCGTCTGGCTTGATAATCAGCTAATGGTAGAGGAAGGAAAAGTTGTACACCCAGATCTTGCAGACATAGCACGAGCTATGGGCAAGTAAGAAACAGTTTGGATAGGGGGGCGTTATAAGAGAGGCAGATAAACAGCCTTCGAGTTAGGGGGTAAGTGCTGTGAGTAAACTGTTGGGAAAAGCAGATCTTGAAAATATCATAGATGGGGCAACATTTCTTGGAGCGGGAGGAGGAGGATCTGCAGAACAGGGTTATTACTTGCTTAACAAAATTGAAGAGAAGCTTGGCAAGATCGAGATAGAGTTAGCGGATCCCGAAGAAATGAATAGTCACGAACTCGCTGTGATGGTTGCATCGATCGGAGCCCCGAGAGTTATGAAACAAAAGGATTTTGGCTCAGAAGCCCTATACGGATTCGAATTCATCAGTTCGTTATGTTCATTGGGTGGAAGAAGTGTGAACTATCTAATGGCAGGCGAGCTGGGTGGCTTCAATACACTTGTTCCGATCTACGTCTCTGCTATAAATGCTGTTCCATTAGTAGACGCCGATGGAAATGGTAGAGCGGTTCCAGAATTATCCACAACCCTTTACTCCGCTTTTGACATTTCACTGAATCCTCTGGTAGTTGCAAATTCATCTGGAGACATTGCGGTTGTGTACCTCAAAGATCCACTCAACTACGAAAACGCGGAAACCACTGCGAGAAGCTTGACCGTAGCCTGGGGTACAGTAGCTTCATTTGCCACTTGGGTGGTAGACAAGCAACAAATAGTGGCAAACTTAGCCCCAGGAACGATCTCCAGGTCAGAAGAGATCGGTCGAATATTCAGGCGAAATGCTAACAAGAAGGACGTAAACAGTCTTTCTGAAGATTTGAAAGACGCTGGTGCGGTTGAACTGTTTGTTGGTAAGATAAGTTCGCTGGAAACCAAAACTAAGGAAGGTTTTGATTTCGGCACAACAGTTGTGTGCGGGGAAGGTAAGTACGATGGAGCTACGATGGCTATTGATTTCAAAAATGAGAACATAATTGCACGAGTTGATGATCGTATAGTAGCTATGGTACCTGATTTGATAAGCATTGTTGACATAGAAACCATGAAACCTATTACGAATGCTGACACAACACAAGGACAAAGAATAGCTGTTTACGGAACACCTGCTCCTGGAAACTGGATGAAAACTCCCCGTGGATTTTTGTGCTGGAAACACATCTTACACACTCTTGGATACACAGGTGAATATGTTCCACTAAGGACTAATGAAACCTGAGTCAAAAAGGGGGAAAACATCGTGAAAAAGATACTGCACAAACAGGAGATAGAGGACATAATAGTAGGGGCAACACTGCTTGGTGCAGGCGGCGGTGGTTCACCAAAGACCGGCCTACTGCTTTTGAAAGACATTTCAGAGGTCACCCTGTTTGATCTCGAGGAAATTCCCGATGATTCTCACATTGCTGTTGTTGCTGGAATGGGATCTCCAGTTGTCTTGAGTAGAATAGGTTGGAAAGGTGAAGAGATAACCGCTTTAGAGAAACTACAAGAGATAACTGGTACGAAGTTTGATTTTGTTGTTCCTGTCGAAACGGGTGGCTTCAACTCTGTAACTCCGCTTCATGCAGGTGCATTGAAAGGCCTTCCTGTTGTGGATGCAGATGGTGCAGGTCGAGCTGTTCCTGAGCTGCAGATGACAACATTCCACACCTATGGAGTTTCTGCTTCTCCCATCGTGCTTGCCGATCGCAGTGGAAACAGTGCTGTTCTTTACGCGAGCGACACCTTCAAAGGGGAAAGACTTGCCAGAGCTGTGACCGCTGAATTGGGTATGCAGGTGGGTATAGCATGTTACACAATGACAGGAAAACAGCTTAAGACGTCTGCAATACCATCTGCACTGTCAATTGCAGAGAATGTTGGTAGAACCATAAGAAAGGCGAAGGAAAATCGTGAAGACATCGCAGCTTCAGTCACAAGAGCTGTTAATGGAACATTACTCGCTATGGGTACAGTTAGTAAGAAAATTGAGGAAGTCAAAGCTGGCTTCGACTATGGAAAAGTATTCGTAGAAGATGTCGTTGTGGACTACAAGAACGAAAACATGATAGCCTGGAAAGATGGAAAGCCCATCGCTATGGTACCCGACCTTATCTGCTGGCTTCGAATAGACGGGGAGCCGTTGACAAATGTTGAGATTCAGGAAGGCATGGAAGTAGCAATCATAGGTATCAAAGCACACGAAAAATGGTACACACAGAATGGTTTCAACGTTTTCAAACATGTGTTGAAAACAATCGGTTATGAAGGTGAATACGAACCCATAGACATACATTAAGCACTCAGTTCAGCATCTGCAAGATTGGAGGGGGGATTCGAGTGCCTACGAAAATGGAAACTCCTGCAAGAATCGCTGTTGAAGACTGTTTAGGAGTGAAACCAGGCGAAAAATTTCTCGTCATAACAGATACCGAAAAAGAGGAGATAGCTAAAGCATTATTCACCGCAGGACTTCAACGGGGAGCTGAGGCAATGCTGGTGGTCATGAAACCAAGAACCAGACATGGCGAAGAGCCTCCAAAACCCATTGCAGGGATCTGGAAAGAAGCAGATGTTTTCATAGCACCGACGAAATTCAGCCTATCACATACGCAAGCGCGGAAGCAAGCTACAGAAGCCGGTGTTAGAGGGGTTACAATGCCTGGCATCACGTCCGAAATGTTTTTGGAGACCCTATCAGCAGATTACCAGAAAATAACGAGTTTCAATAGCAAACTCAAGAAGATACTTTCAAACAAGAAAACCATAAGAATAGTGACGGAAATGGGAACGGACATAACACTGAGAATTGATGGAAGAACAATAATAACAGACGATGGCATCATTCATGAAAGGGGTGCGTTCGGAAATCTGCCCGCTGGCGAAGTTTTTGTAGCTCCTCTCGAAGGAACAGCTAACGGTACTGTAATTGTAGATGGAAGCATAGCCAGTATAGGCATCTTGGAGGAACCAATTACAATTACTGTCAAAGATGGTTTTGCTGATGAAATCATTGGTGGAGCAGAAGCCAACACCTTGAGTAGAATTTTGGCTTCTGTCGGTAAAAAAGAAGCCTATAACATCGCCGAGTTGGGCATAGGTACAAACCCAATGGCGAAAATCGTTGGAAACATCTTAGAGGATGAAAAAGCTTATAAAACTGTTCATATTGCACTTGGAGATAACAGCACAATAGGTGGGAAAACGAAAGCTGGTGTACACCTGGACTGTCTGATCACACAGCCAACTGTCATTGCTGATGATACAACAGTGATGAAAAACGGAGAATGGGTTGTATGAGTTTCATTACACAATTTTGGCATATGAGCGTATGAAATTACTTTGAACATAACATAAGGGCTCCCAATAATGGGAGCCCTCTAATCTTTATAAATTCTCA
>Ga0209834_10000143_pt1 | contig 42587 bp, 37 predicted proteins | sample Mar14236cmmetaG_FD_184134 | JGI IMG/M metagenome (GOLD analysis project Ga0209834, IMG submission 184134) | Marine hydrothermal vent microbial communities from Guaymas Basin, Gulf of California to study Microbial Dark Matter (Phase II) - Marker... ... | reverse complement strand
AATAGAAGAAAAATGATATAAAATGCTCCAATAATCAAGGAAATTAAAACAGGTATAATTTTCCATTTTAGATATTCAAAAAATCTAAATTTTCTTTCTAAATTCTTTTCTAAAAAATTTACTGCAACTATATTTTGAATTGCACCAAGTGGTGTGAGATTAGTTGAAAAATTTGCACCAATTGCGAATGTCCACCAGAGTAAAGGCGAAACTCCTTTAGCAACTAGTATCTTTATTACTGGAGCTAATATTAGTGCTGTTGGTACATTATTAAGTATGGGTACTGTGAAAATCGAGATTAAATAAAAGATGAATAATATGAGAATTTGATGGCTAATGATTGGAGAGAACATAGAAGCAATTTTTTCAGTAAATCCTATTTCTTCCAGAGCATATGAAAGCATGTATAAACCAGCAAAGAAAAATAGCATATCCCAATCTATTTCTTTAGCAACATCTTCATAACCATTAGAAAATTTAAAAATTAAAAACGATCCACCCAACAAAGCAATTACAGCTAATTCAACGTTCTTTGCAAACAATATAGTATAATAAATCATGTATTATGATTATGCATTTTCCAATGTTAGTTTATCACTTAGTATTTAAAAATCAACATTGAATTTGTTAATTTGTAGATAAACTTTGTCAAATTATCATACATATAAGTATTTGGAGGGGAAATGATGGAAGAAAAGAAGTTGTCAAGTAGAGATATTTTTAAGGGTGTCTTACTTCATGTTAAAAAGGATGAAGTTCTTCTACAAAATGGAAAAGTTAGCACACGTGAATACGTTTTACATCCTGGAGCTGTAGCTGTTGTTCCAGTAACAGATGATAATAAAATTGTTTTTGTAAGACAATTTAGATATCCTTTGGGACAAGATTTACTGGAAATACCTGCTGGAAAATTTGATTCTCCAAATGAAGATCCTCTAGAATGCGCAAAAAGAGAATTAAAAGAAGAAACAGGATTTAGAGCAAATGAATTTATTTATATGGGCTATATTTTTACGACTCCCGGTTTTTCAAATGAAGTTATCCACCTTTATCTTGCAAGAGGTTTAGAAGATGGTAAAATGGAACCTGATGAAGATGAAATAATTGAACTTGAATTTAAAGATCTTAATTTAGCTTTAAAAGAGTGTATCGATGGAAAAATAACGGATGCAAAAACTATTGCGGGAGTTTTTAAAGCTTATTTTTATTTAAGGGCTATCAAGGAGGGATAATATGAAGTTGCTGTCTAATTTATTTTTTATCTCTGCTGTTGTTTCTTTGGCTGGTTCTTTAATTTTTTTTGAAATTGGGATGAGAGCAATGCGAAAAAAGTTGGAAGAAAAAGAAAAGAAAAGTACAAAGATTGCTTTAAGACTTTTAATAGTTAGTGGTATTTTATTTGGAATTTCTGGACTATTGGCTTTTTTTGTATAAAAAGTTAAAAGGAGGGTTTAAACCCTCCTTTTTTTTTAGATTAAATGTACAAGTATTCCACTTTTTAATTTTGGTTCAAACCAGGTTGATTTTGGTGGCATAATTTTCCCTTCATCAGCTACTTGAAGCAAATCCTCAATTGATGTTGGGAAAAGAGAAAAGGCGACTTTAAATTCACCACTATCAACAAGTTTTTGAAGTTCCTCCATACCTTTTATTCCACCTACAAAATCAATTCTTTTATTAGTTCTTGGGTTTTCAATACCTAAAACTGGATTTAATAAGTTTTCTTGTAATATTGCAACATCAAGAGAAGATACTACATCATTTTCATTATAAGTACCTTCTTTTGCTGTTAATTTGTACCATTTGTTGTTTAAATACATTCCAAATTCATGTTTCTTTTCTGGCTTATATGGAGATTTTGGAGCCTTCTCAACTATGAATTTTTCAGAAACTTTATTAAGAAATTCTTCTTCAGTCAACCCATTTAAATCTTTAACTACTCTATTATAATCTAAAATATTTAATTGATTATGTGGGAATAAAACGGCTAAAAAGAAGTTGTATTCTTCTTCACCTGTATGGTTAGGATTTTCTTTTGCAAATTCTTCTGCAGCTCTAGCTGCGGCAGCAGCCCTATGGTGTCCATCGGCTATATAAAATGCATTAACGGATTTAAATGCATCAACAATTTCGTTTATTTCTTTTTCATCTTTTACAACCCACAAGGTATGATGGATTCCAGTGTCATCAACATAATCATATTCAGGAGTTTTTGAAGTATGTTTAATGATAAGTTCATCAAGTTCGGGTTTTGATCTGTACATTAAAAATACAGGGCCTGTATGTGCTTTCAGTAATTTCACATGTTTTGCTCTCTCATCTTCCTTATCTTTTCTTGTAAGTTCGTGTTTCTTAATTTTACCTTCTCTGTATTCTTGTGTGGAAAATGTTGCATATATTCCAATTTGTGAAAATCCATTCCATTCTTCTTTGTAAACGTAAATTGCAGGTTTTTCTTCTAAAATCATTACGTTATCTTTTTGATATTGATCAAGTACTTCTTTCCCTTTTAATATTACTTCATCAGAATGTGTGTCTACTTTACTTTGAAAATTTATTTCAGGTCTTGTTACTTTGTAAAATGTATATGGATTTTTTTGAGCTTCTTTTCTAGCTTCTTCAGTCGTGACAACATCATATGGCTTAGCTGCAACTTTTTCAATCATATCTTTTCGAGGTCTCAAGCCTCTGAAAGGTCTAACAATCAATTTTATCCCTCCTTTTAAATAATTTCTCCAATCTCATTTTAGCATATGTAAAAATTACCAGCAATACTCTTTATATGCAAAAGAGAGGAATAGATATTTTTTATTATTTTAATTCTTTTGTATACTCACATAATTAGTTAAATTCACTTTTCGTAATCTATGTTACCGATATTTACAAGAAAATTCATTAAAATAAAAATGCAAGAAATATTCAGGAGGTGATATTATGGCTTTAAATATGTTTTGTTACCAGTGTTCTCAAACAATGAATGGAGAAGGATGTACTGTAAGTGGTGTTTGTGGGAAAAGTCCAACAGTTGCAAGACTTCAAGACAATTTAATTTATATATTGAAGGGAATTTCTGCATATTATTACCATGCTCGTGAACTTGGATATTACGATGAAGAAATAGCTGCTTATTTAGGTAAGGGCTTATATACAACGCTTACTAATGTAAATTTTGATGGTGAAAATCTTGTCAAACTTGCTCTTGAAGCTGGAATGATGAATTACAAAGTTATGCAACTTTTGAAAAAAGCACATATAGAAACTTATGGTGAACCAACTCCAACAGAAGTTGAAACAGGAACAAAAAAAGGACATGCAATAATTGTTACTGGACATAATTTGAAAGCCCTTGAAGAATTATTAAAACAAGTGGAAGGTACTGATGTATATGTTTACACACACTCTGAAATGCTTCCAGCTCACGGTTATCCAGAATTAAGAAAATACAAGAATTTAGCGGGAAATCTAGGAAAAGCTTGGTATGATCAAAGAAAACTTTTTGATGAAATTCCTGCTGCAATTCTTGGAACAAGTAATTGTGTACTTATTCCAAAAGAATCTTACAAAGACAGAATGTTTACAACATCGATAGCAAAATTACCTGGAGTAAAGCATATTGAAGGATACGATTATACAGAGGTAATTGAAAAGGCAAAGAGTTTGCCAAAATTGGAAGAAAAGCCAGGAAGCTATAAATTGGTAACCGGATACTCAACTAAAGTTATTCTTTCACTTGCTGATAAAATAAAAGAAAATGTAGAAAAAGGTAAAATTAAGCATTTCTTTGTAGTGGGTGGTTGTGATACACCGGCAAGAAAGGGCTCATATTATAGAGAGTTTGTTGAGAAACTACCAAAAGATACAATAGTTTTAACTCTTGCTTGTGGAAAATTTAGATTTAATGATCTTGATTTAGGAGATATTGATGGAATACCAAGATTAATTGATGTAGGGCAGTGTAATGATACAATTGTTGCGATTGAGGTAGCTGAAGCGCTTTCTAAATTATTTAATGTTGGAATTAATGATTTACCCCTTTCATTGGTTTTAACGTGGATGGAACAAAAGGCAGTTGCAATTTTATGGACATTACTAGCATTAGGAATAAAGGGAATTTATCTTGGGCCAGTTTTACCAGCATGGGTTAATGATGAAATTTTAAAATCTCTCCAAGATAATTTTGATTTAAAACTAATAAGTGATCCAGAAGAAGATATAAAAAATATTTTAAAAATGTAGACAAAAACCGGCAGGGAAAACCTGCCGGTTTATTTATTTTAAAAGAATTTTGCGTAATCTTCAATGTATTTTAAGTTTTTAATTTTCACAAATTTTCCTTTTAATTCAATTATCCCGTTTTTTTCTAATTCAATAAAAGTTCTGGAAAGTGCAGGCCTTGTAACGCCGAGCTCCCTCGAAAGCTCTTCCTTTGACATTTCCAGTAAAACATTTAAGGTACCCTGTTTTTCATAAAGTTCAAAGAGATAAAAACAGATTTTTTGAACAAGGTTTTTTAAAGAAATCTCATAAAATCTGTCAGTTATAAAAACAAACGCATCGGAAACAACTTGCAAATAGTTTTTTAATAATCTTTCATTTTCCATCATTTTAAGAATAAAAATCTCTTTTGAAATTTTTAAAATTTTACTTGGTCTTACTGTAACTACATCTACGGGGTATTTAGGATTTGAGGAAAAAATAACAGCTGCAGCCAATGTTTTTGGAGCAAACATGTGATCAACTTGAATGACTTTTCCTTCATCATTAACAAAGAGTCCCAATGTTTCACCCTCTATTAAAATTAAGATTTCGTCACAAGGATCATTCCTATATCTGATTGTTGTATCTTTTTCAAAAGATTCTACATGGGAATTTTTTACCATATCTAAAATGTCTTTTTCTTCGACATCCTTAAAGAGTTTACAATTTTTTAAAATAGAAATATACTTTTTCAATTGTTTAATTGTTCCTCCTTATGGATGTATTCTATAAAGTGTTCTTGGAAATGGAATAGTTTCTCTTATATGTTCCAATCCTGCTATCCATGCAATAGTTCTTTCAACTCCTAAACCAAAACCACTATGGGGTACAGAACCAAATTTTCTAAGATCAAGATACCAATCGTAAGATTCAATTGGCAAATTGAATTCTTTTAATCTTTCAACTAACAAATCATAGTCGTGAATCCTTTGTGAAGCACCGATTATTTCACCATATCCTTCTGGTGCGATTAAATCATCACAAAGGACAACTTCGGGATTTTCAGGGTCTGGTTGCATATAAAAAGCTTTTGCTTTTCTAGGATAATGAGTAATAAAAACTGGTTTTTCAAATTGCTTTGCTATTTCTGTTTCTTCATCTCCTCCAAAATCATCACCCCACTTTATGTCAAATCCTTTCTTTTGAAGAAGTTTTACTGCTTCAGTATATGTAATTCTTGGAAAAGGTGGTTCTATTTTTTCGAGTTTTGAAATATCTCTTTTTAATGCATGTAAATGTTCAGCAGCATTTTCAAGAACATATTTGACAATATAACTTACAAGATTTTCTTGAAGTTTTAAATTATCCTCATGTTCGTAAAATGCTACTTCAGCTTCGTTCATCCAAAATTCTATCAAATGTCTTCTGGTTTTAGATTTTTCAGCTCTAAACGTTGGACCCAAATTGAAAACTCTTCCAAGAGCCATACATGCAGCTTCAAGGTATAGTTGACCGGTTTGTGCAAGGTAAACTTTACCGTAATCAAAATAGTCAATTTCAAATAAATTACCAGCAGATTCACCAATTGAACCAGTAAAAATTGGTGTATCAACTTGTACAAAATTATTTTCCCAGTAAAATTTACGTATACCTTTTAAGATGGCATCTCTAATATGAAGAATATGCATTTGTCTTCTTGAACGTAGCCAAAGGTGTCTATAATTCATTAGATAATCAATACTATGATCAGGTTTATTAATTGGAAAATCTTCTTTTGGAATTTGTAGAGGAATCACTTCTTTAGCGTGAATTTCAACTCCACCAGGAGCTCTTTGTTCTTCTTTAACTGATCCTCTAACAATTAAGGAAGATTCCATTCTAAGTTTTTTGGCATTATTAAATGTTTCTTCATTGACTGAAGAGGCTTCTACAACAACTTGGACAATTCCTGTTCCATCTCTAAGATTTATAAAAGCAATTTTTCCACTACTTCTGCTTCTCCATACCCAACCTTTTAATTCCACTTCCTGGTCTATATATTTTTTTAAGTCTTTAACATAAACCCACACAAGGTCCACCTCCTATTAACTTTACAAATATTCAGGGAAATTCTCAGCTATTGCATAAAAAACACCATCTTCGTTGTTGTTTTTTGATACAAAATCTGCGACATTTTTTAATTCTTCTACGGCGTTTTCAACAGCTATTGAAAAATCAGCCATTTTAAATAAAGAAATGTCATTATGATTATCTCCAAAAGCAATTATTTTTTCTTCTTTGATATTTAAATACTCGAGTAAATTATTAAGAGCGATTGCTTTATCAATACCTTTTGGTACAATATCAAGAAAAATATTCATACTTTTAAATATTTCAGCCTTCAAGTTAAGGTTGTCAAGCTCTTCTTTTATAAAATCCAGTTTTTCTGGTTTATCAATTGCTAGAAGTTTTGTTGGTTCTTTTTGTTTTAATAGTTCAACTAAATCATTCACAATTTTATATTCGACATCTGCATGCTTAGAGTAAAATTTAATCTTGTCATTATCTTCTTCAGAAAAAAGTCTATCATTAACATACGCTTGCCTATGAATGTTTTTAATACGCAAAAATTCTATAACTTTTTTAGAGCTTTCGTAATCTAACGTTTTTTCAAAAATAATACCATTATTTGGGACAAAAACCATTGCCCCATTGTAAGCAATAATGGGAAAATCTCTAAAAAAATATTTTTGAATTATTTTTTGTATTGAAACTAACATACGTCCACTTGCAAAAACTATAGTATGATTTTGTTTTTCTAATTTATCAATTGTTTCAATTGTATATTTAGAAATTGTATAGTCGTCTTTCAAAAGTGTTCCATCTAAATCAAAGACAAAAACCACGCAATCTTACCTACCTTTCTAATTGTTTGTTAATTTCAATTACAAGTGCCTCAGCAGTTCCAATATTTGTAGCTAACGGGATATTATGAACGTCACATACTCGCATCAAAGCAGAAACATCTGGCTCGTGGGGTTGAGCTGTTAGTGGATCTCTTAGGAAAATAACGAAATCAATTTTTCCATCTGCAATTAGGGCGCCTATCTGTAAATCTCCACCATACGGTCCAGATTCTAATTTGTTTACTTTTAAGCCGATTTTTTCTTCAATTATTTTTCCTGTGGTTTTTGTTGCGTAAAGATTGCATTGTTCAAAAACATCTTTCCATTCTTTAACAAACATTGCAAGATCCAATTTTTTCTTATCATGGGCTATTAAAGCCACATTAATCAAAAAATCACCCCCAAATTTTCTTTTTTTAATTATATCATATATGATAAAATCAAAATTGTTATTTTTGAAATAAGATTGTCAAAAACGGGGGGGAGTATAGTGAAAAAACCTAAATTTAGTACTCTATTTCTTCTAGGGTTTGGTTTTTTTGGAATAAGTATTGTTTGGCCACTTTATAATGCATATGTTCCTATATTTCTTAAAGATTTTTCTTTATCCTCTACCAGTATAGGATTTATAATGACTATTGACAATATTTTTGCAATATTTATGCTTCCTTTAATTGGTGTGTTAAGTGATCAAACAAGAACACGTCTTGGAAGAAGAATGCCCTACATATTGTTTGGAGCACCTCTTGCAGGATTGTTTTTTGCTTTAATACCAATTACTAGAGAATTACATCTTCTTTGGTTTATGATGTTAAATATAATTTTTATGAACTTTTTCATGGCCCTTTTTAGATCCCCTGTCATAGCATTAATGCCAGATATAACTCCATCAAAATACAGGAGTCAAGCAAATGGAATAATAAATTTTATGGGAGGACTTGGGGCACTAATAGCATATTTTGTTGGAAAGCCTCTTTATGATAAAAATTATGCATTACCATTCTGGCTGGGTGCTCTTGTAATGGTTATAGCACTCATATTAGTGGTTTTTTTCATTAAGGAAGATGAAAAGTATAGAATTAAAAACGAAGAAAAAATTAAATTAAATAATGTTTTTAAAAAGAGCTTTAGTGAATTAATTGTTAATTTAAAAGAGGTATTTGCCTCAAAGGAAAAAAGTCTTTTAATGATGCTTTTATCAATCCTTTTTTGGTTTGTAGGGTATAACGCTCTTGAAACCTTTTTTACCAGTTATGCAAAATTCAGAGTTGGTATAAGTGAAAGTACCGGAGCTTTAATTCTCGGTTTTTTCTCTTTAACCTTCATGTTGTTTTCAATTCCTGCAGGATTTATTGGGTATAAAATTGGAAGAAAAAAGGCTATGAGCATAGGACTTTTAATAGTAGTTTCAATTACTATTTTAACTATGATCTCTGTTTGGACAATTAATGAGGTAAAATTATTGACCTATATTATGTTTATTTTATTTGCACTTGGAGGAATTGGTTGGGGAATGGTTAACGTTAATTCTCTTCCAACTGTTGTTGATATGACAGTTGAAGAAAAGGTTGGAGGATATACTGGACTTTATTATTTCTTTTCAATGAGTGCAAATATTATAGCTCCTCCACTAGCAGGATTTTTCATTGACAAAATGGGGTATGATTCTCTGATAATCTTTTCTGCGGTATTTTTCATAATAGCTACAATAACTCTTCAATATGTCAAAAAAGGCGATGTTAGGTAGAAGTATGAAAAAGGCATTTTAAAGAAAGTTCACAAAAAGAGCACAAAGGGATTTTTTTGCATTTTGATTTAGCATGTTCTACAATTAGACCATGCAGTTTTTGGTATAAATCAGTATCTCTGGGATAAGCTTCATAGAAAATTTTTTGAACTTTATCATAATTTTTTTCTTTTATGCCATACATTCTATCGATAATTCTTTTTGTATATGCGTCTACAACGAAAAAAGGTTTATTTAGTGCATATAACAAAATGGAATCGGCAGTTTCTTTGCCGATTCCTTTTATTTTTAAAAGTTCATTTCTTAGAAAGGTTTCATCCAGGTTTTTTAATTTTTCAATATTAAAATCAAAGTTGGAGAGAAAGGAAAGTAAATTCTTTAGCCTTTTTGCTTTAAGATTAAAAAATCCAGCAGGTTTAATTAATTCAGCAATTTCTTGCTGAGAAAAATTATGAAGATCTTTTAAGATATTTTTAGAATTTGTATATTTATAAATATTCTCAAGAGCTTTTTCTACATTTTTCCAATTGGTGTTTTGAGTAAGAACTGCTGATACAAAGATTTCTTCAGAGGTTCCTGGCCACCATTTTCCAACATCACCATATATTTTATAAAGATCTTTATAGAGGCTTTTGATATTTTCCAACTTTCTAAACCTCCGCTATTGCTTCAATTTCAATATCTGAATTTTTGGGTAATCCAGCAACCTGTATAACAGCCCTTGCAGGTCTGTGATCACCTAAAAATTCAGCATATATTTTGTTAAATTCATTGAACTTAGAAATGTCCATCATATAAACGTTAACTTTTATAATTTTTTCAATACTGCTTCCTGATTCTTCTAAAATATTTTTAATGTTTTTAAGGATTACTAAAGTTGCTTTTTTAATATCTCCTTTAACCATTTCACCGGTTTCTGGTATGATGGGAAGTTGACCCGAAATGAAGATAAATCCATTGCTTTTTACAGCAATGGAATACGGCCCGACTGCTTTTGGTGCATTTTTAGGTTGTAAAAATTCCATATTTTTCCCTCCTTTAAATTTATCAAAAATATTATATCAAATTTTTGGTGTTATAATTAATTTTGAAAAAAGTAGAATAGGTGATCTTAATGAATATAGAAATTTCAAATATGAGAACTATAATGAGTTGTCCAAGAAAGTTTTGGTTAGAAAGTTATGAAAAGAAGATTTACCACCAAGAGGAAATAACTAGAGAAATAATAAGATATGGTGGTTCTTTAAAACATGCTGAGTTAAGTTCGGAATTTTTAGGAATAACCTTATGGGCAACTGGTGTGGAAATAGTTGTTAATGAGGAAGAAATAACTGTTGTTTCTCAACGAAAAGGAAAAAGATTGTATAAATACCATTACTATGAAGCCGCCTTATATGGTTATGTTTTCTATAAGGAAAGTGGAAAAAAGACACGTGTAATTTTTAAAAGTAATTTTTATGAACAAGAAATACCATGGGAAAATTATGTTGAAAATGCTTTAATGATAGTTGGCAATTTATCAAATACTGACATTCCTGAACCTAGAATAAATACAGAATGTAAATTTTGTATTTATTCAAATGATTGTCTGGATTTTTTTGTTGAAAAAGGAAGTATTGAGATAATCAAAGGAATAGGGAAAGTAAATCTAGAAAAATTGAACTCAGCAGATATAAAATCACTTGATGATATTGTTAGAAATAAAGAAAAAGTTCAATTGATTTTGGGAGAGCAAAAAGGATTAAAAACTTGGGCTCAGGCAAAGGCATTTCTGGACGAGAAACCAATTTTAATTAGAAAGCCCCCAAAATTAAATGATGGTATTTTTTTTGATATAGAAAGTTACGTAGATTTCCACTATTTATTTGGCCTGCTTTATAAGGATAAGTACATACCTTTTATTGCGAGAGAAAAGGATTCTGAAAAAAATGCTTTTATAAGACTTCTTTTCTTTTTTTCAGAAAATGATTTACCTATATATCATTATCACAGTTATGAACCTAATCAATTTAGAAAATTGTTAAGAAAATATGGCCTCAATTCCAGTTTTGGAAATAGATTTTTAGATATTTATAGTATTTTTACAAATCATATTGCTGTTCCTGTTCTTTCGTATTCTTTAAAACCCTTAGCAAAGTATTTTGGATATAAATGGAGGACCAATTTAAATGGTATGAAAGCTGTGAGAAAGTTTGAAGATTTTCTTACAACTGGGGATAAAAAAATATTGGATGAGATTTTAATGTATAACGAAGATGATGTAAGAGCAACAAAACTATTATGGGATGTACTTCGAAAATATACATAACGTATTTGTAACAAAAAAGTTTATTTAAATAGTTGAGTTTTAACATATACTATGTTAATTTAAAATTGACAGCGACCCCCCATCCCCCCCTTGGAAATAGAAGTCCAAGAATAAATGCCCCGGAACTTTCCGGGGCTTTATTTTTTATGTTATAATCACTATGAAGGAGGAAAATTATGAGGACACCCCCGCATAGTATTGAGGCTGAACAAGCTATTATTGGGAGCATCTTGATAGATCCTGAAGCTATTGAAAATGTTATTTCAATTGTGCGTTCTGAAGATTTTTACGATACCAAACATGTGGAAATTTTTAGGGCTATTGAGGAATTATATGATGAGAACATTCCTATAGATGTTATTTCAATTTGCGATAGGTTAAAAACAAAAGGCAAATTAGAAATGGTCGGTGGAGAACTATATGTGGCACAACTTGCCGATGGCGTGCCAACTTCTGCACATGCTGAAACGTATGCCCAGATTGTAAGAGATAAATCTATTTTAAGATCATTGATTTCTGCTGCATCAAGAGTTGTAGAAGAAGCAATGTCGGATAACAATGTTGATGAAATACTGGACAATGCGGAAAGAGTTATTTTTGAAATCGCAGAATCTAAAACTTCTAAAACGTATCAACCAATGAACACAATACTTCATGAAGTATTTGAGAATTTGGAATTATTAAGAGATAAGATGAAAAAGGGAACAACTTCATTAATTACAGGAATACCAACAGGATATAGATTACTAGATGAACTTACTTCCGGATTTCATAAATCTGATTTAATTATTCTTGCTGCAAGGCCTAGTGTTGGAAAAACTGCCCTTGCTTTGAATATCGCAAGAAATATGGCTATTAAAGCAGATGTTCCGGTAGGAATATTTAGCCTTGAAATGAGTCGTGAACAACTAGCTCAAAGGTTATTGGGGATGGAAGCTCTTATTGAACTCCAAAAAATAAGAAGAGGGTATCTAACAGATGAAGAATGGCAAAAACTTCTTCAAGCAACCGGAAAATTATATAAAGCGAATATTATAGTCGATGATGAAGCAAATCTTGATCCTAGATCATTGCGTGCAAAAGCAAGAAGAATGAGGAAAGAATATGGAGTTGAAGCGATTTTTATAGATTATCTGCAGTTAATGAGTATAAGATCTTTCAGAGAAAACAGGCAGCAAGAAATATCTGAAATTTCAAGATCTTTGAAACTTCTTGCTAGAGAACTTGATGTATCAATTATTGCACTATCTCAGTTATCAAGGGCAGTTGAACAAAGGGAGGATAAAAGGCCGAGGTTAAGTGATTTGAGAGAATCAGGTTCTATTGAGCAAGATGCTGACATGGTTTTGTTTTTATATAGAGAAGAATACTATAAAAAAGAAAAAACAAGTGAACCTCATGAAACAGAAGTAATTATTGGGAAACAAAGAAATGGACCAATTGGCACTGTCAAGCTTCTTTTTGATCCACATTTCACTGCTTTCTTTGATATAGATGTATATCATGGAGGTGCCGATTAATGAGGGCAATTTATCCTGGCTCTTTTGATCCAATTACTCTAGGTCATTTAGATATTATTGAAAGAGCCTCTAAGATTTTTTCAGAAGTTTATGTAGTAGTAATGGAAAATAAGAGAAAAAAATATACCTTTAGTTTAAATGAAAGGATTACTATGATAAAGGAGTGTACTAATCATATTAAAAATATAAAAATAGATTCTTTCAAAGGGTTACTGATTGATTATGTAAAACATAATAATATAGATGTTATTATAAGAGGTTTGAGAGCCGTAACTGATTTTGAGTATGAACTTCAGATGGCAATGGCAAACAAAGAAATGTGTTCGAATGTCGATACAGTTTTTTTAATGACAGATAAAAAATTTTCGTTTCTATCATCTAGTCTTGTAAAAGAAGTTGCGTATTTTGGAGGAGATATTTCAAGGTGGGTTCCAAAGAATGTTGAGAAAAGATTATTAACATTATTGGAAGAAAGCAAAGGAGGGGTTGATATCTGAAAGTATTAATATTCATGTTTTTAATTGTTTTTTCTGTTATTTCATTTTCAATACCAATGTTTTTGGGACTTGAATTTTCAAATATTCCCTTTAATGCGTTTTCTTCGGATTTTATTATAGGTTTGAGTTTTAAGATTAAATTTGATTGGCTATATTTTGAGTTTCCATTGTTACAAATTAATTCCAATGGAAAATTAGAACAACTAAGTTTTGATAATAATTTCTTTTCTCAAAATCTTTTATTGGGATTAGAATATAACTACACAATTTTTAAGGATTCTGCAAATGTTATTAAGGCAAGTATTAGTGCTGATTTTCCTTTTTTGAATTTGATTTTCGAAAAAAGGATACAACCGTTGAATTTAAGATTTGGTTTAGGATTAAAAAATTATTCATATGAAATAGATTTAGGAAAAGTTGTAAGATTTGAATTTTTTAATGACGAATCAAAAAATTTGATTTATAGGGGAATTTATTATTTAACCCCAGGTTTAAACTTATAGGGAGGTGGAAGGTATGAAGAAATTATTTATTGCTTTTCTTATGTTATTTGTGATTTCTGCTTTTTCTTTTCCTTTTTTTGCAGGTTTAGAAGCTATTAACGTTCCGCCCAAAACTTTAACTGCAACTCCTTCGTTATTAACTGTCAATGCAAGATTGGATTTAGGGATGTTCTATTTTTCTCTCCCGCTTGCGGAAGTTTACGAGGATGGTAGTTCTTATTTCAACAATGATTTTGGTACAGACTTTATCCTTTCTCATTTGAATGTTGGAATTTCGTTAAAACCGAAAATACCGATGATTCCATTGTACGCTAGACTCGGAGCTGATCTTCCTTTGTTTGATTTATTGACAAATCAAACATTCAGCACTGTCGACTTAAAAGTTGGTGTTGGGTTCAAGTTTCTATTTTTGGCTTTAGAAGGAGGATTAGTAGCTAGGTTTGAAAAATTAAATGATGGAACAATGAGCATGGATTTTGGAAACCTCTTCTATTTTGCAGCAGGAGCGGCATTTTAAAAAAGAAAAAAAGAGAAGAAAAGCGGGCATACTGCCCGCTTTATTTTTAATAGCAATTTTTAAGAATTTGAGACATATCTTCATCATTTATATTTCCAGGGGTTACTGCGATAACACCTTTTAGTATTCTATATCCTGTTTTTGCAATTTCTTTGAGATCTTCTTTTCTTACTTTGAGTTCACTTAATCTTTTGTTTAAATTAAAAAGCTCTTGAAAATCTCTTAATTTTTTTATAGCAAGTTTGGCAGCTTTTTTATCGTCTGGTTCATAAACTCCAAATACTTCGCGCCCAACAATTGCAAGTCTTTCGAAAATATGATCGAATATGTATTCAAACAAATAAGGACCAGTAATACATAAACCAAGTCCATGAGGAATATCGGGATAAAAACCGCTCAAACCATGTTCCAGAGCATGGTTTGCAATCACACCCGTTAAAGTTTCAGTAATTCCCGCTTCGGTGCTTGCCCAAGAAAGATGAATTCTCGCTTCAATATCATCTCCTTTTTCGTATGCAATTGGAAGATATGATACTATACGTTTCATAGCGTCAAGAGCTAACACATCTGAATAAGGATTTGCGTTGATATTAAAAAATGCTTCTATTGAATGATAAAAAGCATCCATAGATGTATATGCTGTTTGATTTTGAGGTAAAGTTTTCATTATTTCAGGATCTACAATAGATATTTTTGGAAATGTATTATCATATCCAATACCAACTTTTTCTCTGGTTAAAGGATTTGTAATAACTGAAAATGGATCAGCTTCTGTCCCCGTCCCATGTGTTGTTGGAATTGCAATAATAGGTAAAGCTTTTTCAGGTATTTTACCTCCCCCTACTGGAACATAATCCCAGAATTTTCCTAGATTAGGGGCAGTAATTGCAATGGCTTTTGAACTATCAACAGCGCTTCCACCACCGAGTCCAATAACAAAATCAATTTTTTCTTTTCTACATATTTCAGCAGCTTCATCTACAGTTGTAGAAATTGGATTTGGTATGATTTTATCGAAAACTATATATTCGATATTTTCTTTTTCTAGTTGTTCTTGAACTTTTTGTAAAGAACCATTTTTCTTGGTACTACTTTTTCCAGTTACAATAAGTGCTTTTTTCCCCAACCCCTTAATATGTTTGTATAGTTCATTAATAGCTCCGACTTTAAAAATTATCTTTGTAGGTAAATATGAGTAAATTTTAAACATCTTTATTTCCCCCTTTGTATATGGTTATTTATATATTAATACAAATATAATTATAATATAAATTAATAGTTTTACATAATGTTAACAAAATAAAAACTTGTTAAGAAGAAAAAAATATGTTAAAATCAACTCGATGCCAAAGACGGCAGGTTCAAGAAAGGCTAAAGGCCGCCTGCCCGAGGCACAAAAGGGTAGTTAACCCCCTTTTGTTTTTGCCTCGGTATTCCGAGGTTATTTTTTTTTGGGAGGTGAAGAGATTGCTGACAAGAAAACGAAAAGAAGAACTTGTAAAAGAAATTTCTGAAAGTTTGAAGAATTCTTCTTTAATTCTTTTTTCTGATTATAAGGGTCTAAACGTCAAACAAATAACGGACCTAAGAAGAAGATTGAGAGAAAAACTTGGGAGTGGTGCTAGATACAGAGTAATCAAAAATAGTGTTGCATACTTTGCAATGAAAGAAGCAGGCTATGAAGAAGTAGATGAATTGAGTTATTTATTTGAAGGTCCTTTAGCAATATTGTATGTTGAGGAAGGAGATCCAATTGAAGCAATAAAGGTTATCTACGATTTTTCAAAGGAAACAAAAGGTATTCCATCATTTAAGGGTTTATATCTTGATGGTAAGTTCTTTGGTGCTGAAGAAGTTGAAAATCTATCCAAACTTCCATCTAAAGAGCAACTTCTTGCAATGGTTGTTAGAGGAGTACAAGGTCCTATTTCAGGCTTTGTCAATGTCCTTGCTGGTACACTTAGAAGTTTACTTTATGCCCTTAATGCAATTAAAGATAAAAAATCAGAATGATTTAGGAGGTGTATATTATGACATTAGAAGAAATCGTTAGTGCAATCGAACAGCTTACAGTAGCAGAACTTGCTGAACTCGTAAAAATGCTTGAAGAAAAATTTGGAGTTAGTGCATCTGCACCAGTAATGGCAATGCCAGTAGCAGGAGCGGGAGCAGGAGGAGCAGCAGAAGAAGAAAAGACAGAATTTGATGTTGTTCTTAAGAGCTTCGGTCAGAAGAAAATAGAAGTCATCAAGGTTGTAAGAGAAATTACAGGACTTGGACTTAAAGAAGCAAAAGATCTTGTTGAAAAAGCAGGAACTCCTGATGCAGTAATTAAAGAAGCTGCAAAGAAAGAAGAAGCAGAAGAGATCAAAAAGAAATTAGAAGAAGCTGGAGCAGAAGTAGAGCTTAAATAATAGTAACATAAGTTTCTAAAAAGAAAAGATTTTGTATCAACCCCGTACATAGTATTGTGTACGGGGTTTTTTTGTGTTTTAATATATAATTGGCATATTTTATTCCTTCCAAATTCTTCTAACTGAGGTGATAGGATGAAAGAGATTAAAAGTGGTAAAAGGACCCGTTATTCATTCGGTAGGGTCCAAGCACCTATCCCTGTCCCTAACCTCGTAGAAATTCAAACAAGGTCTTACAATGAGTTTCTCGAGAATGGGATATTGAAAGTCTTGAGAAAGTTTTCCCCGATAACATCTTCAAAATCAGATCTGAGAAAAGAAAAAGGATTTTCTCTTGAATTCTTATCCGTGAGAATAGGTGAACCCCAAAATACCGTGCAGGAATGTAAGGAAAGACTTCTTACATATACAGTTCCTGTTTATACAACTGTTAGAGTAACTGATAACAGTACTAATGAAATGATCGAAGAAGAAGCTTTTCTAGGCTATATTCCTTATATGACCCCAAGAACAACTTTTATAATCAATGGTGCTGAGCGCGTTGTTGTTAACCAGCTAGTAAGAAGTCCTGGAGTTTATTTTGTTGAAGAACCAAGAAAAAATGCATCTTCAAAACCTATTTATGTGGCACATTTCTTGCCAGTAAGAGGTGCTTGGCTTGAAATTTTATTGAATTTAAACGATGGTACATTCTATGCAAGAATCGACAGAAAGAGAAGAATTAATCTTTTCTTATTCTTAAAAGCGTTAGGATACAGTAACGATTTAGAGTTACTTTCCTTATTCCCCGATTGGGTAGATGTCGAAGATGAATATTCACTGGAACATTCTGAAGGGCTTATTGTTTTGGAAGATGTAAAAGACAGAGCCGGTGAATTAATAGCAAAACGTGGCGATGTAATTACTGAAGGTTTAATTGAAAAACTTTCAAATTCAACGATTGAGAGAATTAAAGTTTCGCATAGATATGCGATGAATACATTAGAAAAACTAAAACACGTATACGGAGATGAAGTAGACCAGAATAGAGCATATATTGAAATATTTAGAAAATTAAGACCTGGAGAACTTCCAAGAATTAATGCTGCAAAAATGTTTTTAAATAATTTATATTTTAATGAAGAAAGATTTGAATTTTCTGAAGTTGGTCGTTTTAAGATGAACAACAGACTCGAAGAAGCTTATCGAAAGTATTTGATTGAAGTAGAAGGTAAAGACCCAGAAGAGGTTGAGAATGTAAAATATAATGAACAATCAAATGTTTTAACAACCATGGATATTGTACTTGCTTCAAGAAACTTATTAGAAATCTTTAAACATCCGGGTACTATGGATACTAAAGACCACCTTGGTAACAAGAGGGTTAGAACTGTAGGTGAACTAATAAGAATAGAATTTGAAAGGGCATTTTCTAAAGCCGTTTTCATGATTCAAGAAAAACTTGCTACATACACTTCTCTTGATAAAATTTCCGTTCAGAGTCTTATAAATGTTAAAAGTATAATTGCAACAATTAATTCGTTTTTTGCAACAAATCCTCTTTCTCAGTTTATGGATCAGACAAATCCATTAGCTGAATTAACAAACAAAAGAAGATTAACTGCTGTAGGACCTGGTGGATTAAAAAGAGAAAGAGCAAGATTTGAGGTTCGTGACGTTCACCATTCTCATTATGGAAGAATGTGTCCAATTGAAACGCCAGAAGGTGCCAATATTGGTCTTATCACTTCTTTAGCTGTTTATGCAACTATAGATAAATATGGATTTTTAATTACACCTTATATAAAAGTTGTAAAAGGAAAAGTAACAAATGAGGTTGTTTATTTAACTGCTGATGAAGAAGAAAATTATAAAATAGCACCATCTACAACTCCAATTGATGAAAATGGAAGATTAATTCCAGAATATGTTGCAGTAAGATACGAAGAAAAAGTTCTGTACGTTTCAAGAGAAGAAGTACAATACTTAGATGTGGCACCAAATCAAATAGTTAGTGTTTCAACTTCATTGATTCCATTCTTAGAACATGATGATGCTAACAGGGCCTTAATGGGTTCAAATATGCAAAGGCAAGGAGTACCTCTGATTGAAACCGAAGCACCTAGAGTAGGTACTGGAATGGAATGGGAAGCAGCTAGATATGCCGGTACAATGGTTTTGGCCAAACATGATGGTATTGTAAAAAAAGTTGACGCAAGTAAAATAATAGTTCATAGATTAGATAAAGATGGAAAAGAAATGTACGATTCAATGGGAAATCCAATTCTTGATACGTATCAACTCTTAAAGTTTACTAGAACCAACCAAGATACATGTATAAATCAGAGACCTATTGTTGAAGTTGGGGAAGTAGTTAAAGAGGGAGAACCAATTGCGGATGGTCCAGCTACTGATATGGGAGAACTTGCCCTTGGAAAGAATATTTTGGTTGCATTTGTTCCATGGGAAGGGTACAATTTTGAAGATGCTATTTTGATTAGTGAAGAACTTTTAGAAAAAGAAACATATACATCAATTCATATAGAAGTATATGAAACTACGGCAAGAGATACAAGACTTGGGCCAGAAGAAATAACGCCTGATATTCCAAATGTTAGTAAAGAAAAATTGAGAAATCTTGATGAAGATGGAATAGTCAGAATAGGTGCATATGTTGAAGAAACTGATATTTTAGTTGGAAAAGTCACACCAAAAAGTGAAAGTGATACAACACCAGAAGAAAAGATTATAAGATCCGTATTTGGTGAAAAAGGTAAAGAAGTTAAAGATTCATCATTGAGGGTTCCACATGGTATAGAAGGAAGGGTAATAGGAGTTAGTGTATTTGATAAGGAAAAAGATGGCGATCTTGGCCCGGGAGTTAATAAACTTATAAGGGTATATGTCGCAATTAGAAAACCTCTAGAAGTTGGAGACAAACTTGCTGGAAGACATGGAAATAAAGGTGTTGTTTCAAAAATACTTCCAAAAGAAGATATGCCATTTTTACCGGACGGAACACCGGTTCAGGTAGTTTTAAGTCCATTAGGTGTGCCTTCTCGTATGAATGTAGGTCAAATCCTTGAAACAAGCTTGGGTTGGCTTGCTGTATTAACCAATAAGTGGTTTGCAACCCCGGTTTTTGATGGTGCAAAAGAAGAAGATATTTTGCCAGCGTTATTTAAAGCGAGAAAAGAAGTGGGATTAGATGCAGGAGACAATGAGGAAAATCCAACTGGTAAGGTTATATTAAGGGATGGAAGAACTGGAAAAGAATTTGACTTCCCAATTCTTGTCGGATATATGTATGTAATGAAATTAATACATATTGCTAGAGATAAAATACATGCAAGATCTACAGGTCCTTACTCATTGATACACCAACAACCTCTTGGTGGTAAAGCACAATTTGGTGGTCAAAGGTTTGGTGAAATGGAAGTTTGGGCATTAGAAGCATATGGTGCTGCCCATACGTTGAACGAAATGTTAACAGTAAAAAGTGACGATATTAAAGGAAGAAATGAGGTTTATAAAGCAATAATGAAAGGAAAAAATATTCCAGAACCAGGTTTACCGGAAAGTTTTAAAGTTTTAGTTAGGGAACTTAGAGGTATAGCTCTTGATGTTAGAGTTTATGATGATGAAGGAAACGAAATTGATATAGAAAAGTTATAATGCCCCGTAAGGAGGGAAAAAAATGGGTTCAACGTTTAAGAGAAAAATTGCCAAGGTTACCGTTAAAGTAGCTTCTCCAGAAGTAATTAGAAGCTGGTCAAGTGGAGAAGTAAAAAAACCGGAGACAATAAATTATAGAACGTTCAAACCTGAAAAAGATGGTCTTTTTTGTGAGAGAATTTTTGGCCCAACAAAGGATTATGAATGTGCTTGTGGAAAATATAAAGGTAAAAAATATGAAGGAACAGTTTGTGAAAGATGTGGTGTAAGGGTTGAATCTAAAGAAGCAAGAAGAAGAAGAATGGGACATATAGATCTTGTAGCTCCTGCGGTACATATATGGTATTTAAAAAGTAGTCCTAGCATTCTTTCTTCTCTTTTATCCATTCAAGCTAAAGAACTTGAAAATGTAATTTATTATGGTGGCAAAAGGATTATAGAGAAAATCCTGGTTGTCACTGATCCAAAAAATACAGATTTTCTTAAAGGTTCACTTTTGTATCAGACTGAGTATGAAATATACAGTCAAAAATTGGATTTTGAAGTAATGCCAGGTGTTATTATAAAATCTCCCGTAACACCAGTAGTATCAAGTATTTCTGGAGAAGTAAGAATAAGAAAAGAAAAAACTCATACTGATAGAGAAATAACATGGGTTGACGTGAGAAAAATTTCAAGAGCAGAACATAGAGTTTATAATGGGATGATTTTAAATGTTAAAAATGGAGATAAAGTTGAAAAAGGCGAAGAAATAGTTTCGGAAATGAAAATTGATCCAATTTATGCACCTTTTGATGGAACTGTTGAAGTCGATGAAATATCTGAAACTATTACTGTAAAACCACTTACAACGAGTAAAGAAATGCCAATAACATTTTCTTTACCATTTGGGGTTTCCCCAATAGTTTCCAATGGAACCAAAGTGAAAAAGGGAGAACAACTTACTAATGGAACAGTTCTTCCAGCAGTACTCGCATCAGTTACTGGAACTATAGGTTTTGGAAAAGAATTGAACGTTAGACCCAGAGAGGATGGAAGATATGAAGTTATTTCCACAGGGAATGTATATGTAGAGAATATTGTAGAAGAAAAAAGTTATCCAGTGTTTGAAGGAGCTTTAGTTTACGTGGAAGATGGTCAAGAAATTTCAGAAGGGGATATTATAGCAGATAGATTTTTGTTTGAAGACGAATATCTTACCCTTGAAGAATATAAAATTTTCGAAGAACATTATCCGGCAATGTTTACAGCCGAAACAGAAGTTGAAAATGACAGACCTATTGTTGTAGTTACAAGAATTGAGGATGACGTAGCAACAGAAACTGGATTAAAAATGGGAGATATTATTACAGATGATCAATATGGAGCATATAAGGCATTATATGGAGACAAAATAGAAGCAGATTCGGGTGCTGCTGCTATTAAAAAACTTTTGCAAAACTTAGATTTGGAAAAATTAAAAGTTGAAATAGAAGCAGAATTAAAAAAGATTTCAAAGAGTAGTGGAAGAGCTAAAAAGCTTTTAAGAAGGCTGAAGATAGTTAAAGATTTATTGAAGAGTGGGACAAACCCTGAATGGATGGTTCTTGAAGTTATTCCAGTTATTCCACCAGACATTAGACCAATGATTCAAGTTGAAGGTGGAAGGTTTGCAACAACTGATCTTAACGATCTTTACAGACGTGTAATTAACAGAAATAACAGACTTAAAAAACTTTACGAGATGAATTCACCGGAGATAATTATAAAAAATGAAAAAAGGATGCTTCAAGAAGCAGTTGATAGTCTTATTTACAATGGAAGAATGGGTAAAGCAGTAACCGATAGAAATGGCAGGCCATTAAAATCCTTAACTGATCTTTTGAAAGGTAAAAAAGGAAGATTTAGGAGAAATCTTCTTGGAAAGCGTGTGGATTATTCTGGTCGTGCAGTTATTGTTGTTGGGCCTCATTTAAAAATTCACGAATGTGGTCTTCCAAAGAAAATGGCTATGGAATTGTTTAAGCCATTTGTTTTGGCAGAACTATTGAATAAAGATGAAGAAACAAGTAAAACAGCAAGAAAGATGAAAAAAGCAATTATTGAAAAAGAACTTCCACAGGCATATGAAGTTCTTGAAGAAATTATTAAAGGTCATCCTGTTTTATTAAATAGGGCTCCAACTTTACATAGAATGTCATTGCAAGCATTTGAGCCAAGATTAATTGAAGGTAATGCAATCCAATTACATCCTTTGGTTTGTCCACCATTTAATGCTGACTTTGACGGAGACCAAATGGCAGTACATGTTCCTTTATCTGCCGCGGCACAAGCAGAATCTAAAATTTTGATGCTATCAAGATATAACATCATTTCACCAGCACATGGTAAACCTATTTCAATGCCTGGTAAAGATATAGTGGCAGGTATCTATTATTTGACAATGGTTAGGAAAGATTTTGATAAAGTTCAACCAGAAAATATAAAATGGAAATTTTCATCGATAAATGAAGCAGAGCTTGCTTATGAATTTGGATACATAAAACTTCATGATCCAATTCTTGTTAAAGTAAAAGACAAGGTTATTAAAACTACATACGGTCGACTTGTTTTTGCTGAAATTGTTCCAGATGAATTTAAAGATTACAATAGAACTTATGGAAAAGGTGCAATTAAGGAACTAGTTTATAAAACATTTAAGAAGTACGGAGTTGATAGAACCGCTGATCTTTTGGATGATATAAAAGATCTTGGATTCCATTACGCGACTGTTTCTGGACTTACTGTCAGTATAACTGACTTTGTAATTTCTCCTGATCGTGAAGCTATTATTGAAGATGCCAAGAAAAAAGTGGAAGAAGTAAATATGCTTTATGCTCAAGGTTTTCTTTCAGATGAAGAAAGATATAGAGAAACAATAAAGATATGGGCCGATGCAACTGAAAAGGTTCAAGAAGTTACTTTTGAGTATATTGGAAAAGATCCTTTTAATCCTATATTTATTATGGTTGATTCAGGTGCAAGAGGTAATAAGGACCAATTAAAACAGCTTGCTGGTATGAGGGGACTAATGGCTGATCCATCTGGAAGAACAATTGAAATTCCGATTATTTCTAACTTCAGAGATGGTCTATCTGTGCTTGAATTTTTTAATAGTACACATGGTGCCAGAAAAGGTTCGGCTGATACTGCCTTAAGAACAAGTTCTGCAGGGTACCTTACAAGGAGACTTGTTGATGTTGCACAAAGTGTTGTTGTAACAACAACGGATTGTGGAACTCACAATGGTGTTCGTGCAACAGTACTTAAGAGTAGTGATGGTTTAACAGTTGAAAAGCTTGAAGATTTCTTATTTGGAAGAGTTTTAGCTAAAGACGTTTATGACCCAGAAACTAATAACATTCTTGTAAATCCTGAAACTGGCAAAGAGTACACAAGAGACACTATGCTTGAAGACGATGATGCTAAATTCCTTGGAACATTTACAAAGAGAATACCGGTAATGATTGAAAAAGAAATTGATATTTCAAATCCAGAATTACCAGTAAACTATTCTGAACTTGCTGAAGATTTTGTCAACGAAGATGTTCATTATGAAGTTGGCACAGAAGTAAATTGGGAAGTTATTAGAGCGGCAAAATCCGCAGGAGTAAAAAAACTTAAAATCCAAGAATTTCCAATTGTTGGAAAGGTTGCAAGTGAAACAGTTGTAAGTAGCAAGGATATGAGACAATTAGTTGTTGAAGAAGAATTAATTGAATCTACAACAGCAAAAATACTTTTGGAAAATAATGTAAACTCTTTAGAGGTAAGGCCAGAAATAATTGTAAGATCAGTACTTACATGTGAAGCTGAACATGGAGTTTGTTCAAAATGTTATGGTACAGATCTTTCAAACCACAGAATTGTAGGAGTAGGAGAGTCTGTAGGAGTTGTGGCTGCACAATCTATAGGTGAACCTGGAACACAACTTACAATGAGAACATTCCATACTGGTGGTATTGCAACAACAGCAGATATTACACAAGGTCTTCCAAGGGCTGAGGAATTATTTGAGGCAAGAAAGAAACTCAAAGAACCTGAAGGTGTATTTTCTGCCATCAAAGGTTTTGTGAAAGATATTGTCGAAGATGAAACTGGTAAAAAGAAAGTTTACATCGAGGATGAAGCTGGAGACATTCATGAATATGAAATTCCAACAAAGGTGAAGGTCAGTGTAAGCAAAGGTCAAAAAATACTTCCAGGTCAATCGTTGACTACAGGTGCAATTAGGCCAAGAAAAATTCTTGAAACACTTAGTGTTGATGCAACAGCCCTTTATCTACTCAAAGAAATCAAAAAGGTTTATGTTGAACAAGGTGTTGATATTCACGACAAACACTTTGAAATAATAATAAAACAAATGTTAGATAAAGTTGAAGTTATTGATCCTGGAGATACAGATTACTTACCAGGTGATCTCTTAAGGCTTCAAACAGTAAAACGAATTAATAGAGAAATTTTAGAAGGAAATGCCCATGTTGAAATGAATAGAAAAAGAGTCATAGGAAAAGAACTTGTTTATCACTTGATAGGTGAAGATGAAGATGGAAAAATTGTTGAAATTGCTCCAGAAGGTGCAGAAATTACAGAAGAAATTCTTGAAAAAGCGATGTCTCTTGGAATAAAAGATCTAATTGTTAAAAACGACGAAGGAGAAGTAATTACGTATCAAATATTACTAAAAGAGCCAATTAAATACAGAAGAAGACTTCTCAGAATTACGAAAGCATCACTTGAACATGTTGGATGGCTCAGTGCAGCAAGTTTCCAACAAACACCACAAGTTTTAACAATGGCTGCAGTAGAAGGAGCAAAAGATTTATTGCTTGGATTAAAAGAAAATGTAATTGTTGGGCAATTAATCCCGGCAGGAACTGGACTAGATATGTTTGCAAATATTCAAATAGAGGAGACACCAAGGCTTGCACAACAAGAAAAAGAAAAAATGGCTTAAAGAGTTTTGGGGCCCTAATTTGGGCCCTATTTTTTTATTCTGATTTGTTAGTAAAGCGAATCATATGTTATAATTAAAGTACTAAAATTTTTTGGAGGTGACTTTATGAAGTTATTAAAAGGTGGAAACATTATTCCTATTGTTGGTAGCCCATTTGTTGGCGATATTTTAATAGAAAATGGAAAAATAAAAAAAGTTTCTGAAAAAATTGAAGATTCAAATGCAGAAATTATCGATGTTTCTGGAAAATATATTCTTCCAGGTTTTATTGATGCACATTCACATATAGGTGTTTTTGAAGAGGGGGTAGGTGAATTTTATTATCAAGACGGAAATGAATATTCTGATCCAGTAACGCCTCATGTAAGAGCAATTGACGCTTTTTATCCTGGGGATTCAGCAATTGAAAGAGCCTTATCAGGTGGTGTTACGACAGTTATGGTGGTTCCTGGAAGTGCTAATCCTATAGGTGGACAGGGATTCATTTTAAAATTCAAATCAAACATTGTAGATGAAATGGTTGTAAAACAACCTGCAGGTTTGAAAATGGCATTTGGTGAAAATCCCAAAAGGGTGTATGGTTCAAAAGGAAAAATGCCTACAACAAGGTTAGGAGTTGCCGCCATAATTAGAGAATATTTTACAAAAGTCAAAGACTATATGAGAAGAAGAGAACTTGAACCAAAAACTCCTGTGGATTTTAGTCTTGAAGTTGGTGCAATGGTTTTGAGAAAGGAAATTCCAGCAAGATGTCACGCTCACAGAGCTGATGATATTGTAACAGCAATTAGAATAGCAGAAGAGTTTGACTTTGAAATTGTAATTGAACATGCTACAGAAGCATATAAGATTGCAGATTTTATTAAACAAAAAAATATTCCATTGGTTTTGGGACCATTGTTTGGTTTTAGAACCAAATTAGAACTTACAGATATGACTTATGAGGCAATTAAAATTATTAATGAAAAAGGAATACTTTCTGCCTTAATGTGCGATCATCCTGTGATTCACCTTGAACATGCTAATATTCAAGCAGCTACAGCTTTGAGATACGGAGCAAAGGAAGAAGATTTGTTAAAGATGTTAACGATAAATCCTGCAAAGATTTTAAAAATTGACAACAAAGTTGGTTCAATAGAAGAAGGAAAAGACGCTGATATCGTTGTTTGGAATAAACATCCATTTGATTTTAGAGCTAAAGCAGAAAAAGTATTTATTGAAGGTAACATAATTTATGAAGTTTAAAAATCAATAAAAAATTAATAAATTCGAGAAATATTTATTGTTAGATAAAAGGGTGGTATTTATATCTTTACCACCCTTTATTTTTTAAAAATTCATAAATTTTTTTAATTTAAAATACAGAAAATAGAAATATAAAATTAAAAAAATGAAATAATAGTGCATGAATTTGTTATATTTATGTTATGATGACATTTAAGTGAGGGGATATTATGAAATTTTCAAGGTATATTTAAATATTATTTATTGTGTTTATTTTTATGTTTGGATGTGTTGGTTTAGAATCTATAGATTTGGGACCCTCTGAAATTAGTGATACTGGGAATGTTCCTGATACACCCACATATTTTGTCGATATTTTAACTGATGATGATTTTGTAGATTTGCTTGATGAACTATTTGGAACTGGTTCAATCATAGTAACAACAAATAATATAGCAGGTGTTGCACAGAACATTTTAAACAAAAATTTAACTACTTCGTTAGATAGAGTTGATGAATTGTTTGATGGTAAATTACTTCCAAATTTGAATTTTTCTCCACCTCCACCTGCAAATTCCTATGATCTATTAATTCACATTTTAGACGTTATCGCAAGTAAGGAAGTTTTGATTAATAAGATGAAGCAATTTAGAACAGGTGATAATACTTTATTGCAGTATGAAGGAAGGTATGATTATTTAGTAGAAATTACGGGAGATGCAAAAGACAAGGTGGAAAATGTCTTAAGACACTTAAAAGATCTAGATCCAGAATTTACAGTTGATCATCTATATGGCGATTTTAGAGATATTATGATTTTAAATTTACTTATTGAGCCCTTTATTTTCATTTATGATAACCATGATGGACTTGTAACAATGATTGAAAATGCTTCTGAAACAATTGAAAATAGTCCTGAAGCAATTCTTAACCAGGATTTTATAGATCTAGTTGAAGGTTTTAAAAATGATTATCCATATATCGATGAATCTTATTTCTTAGACTCTGTATTTTTAGATGATTTTAGCCAGTTTTTGGATAATCTTTCAGATATATCTGTTGATGAAAATTATCTTGACTTAAATGATATTTTCGTTCAAGATGCTTTTGTTTTTCCTTGGTTCGACAAATTCATTCACCTTTCAGATTTACTTGTAAAAACAATTGTTGAAATTAATGCATTTGAAGTTCAAAAAACTGATGAGAATGGATTTAGAAATGATGGAAAAACCACTCTTTGGACTTTCGGAGAGGATGCTTCAGATAATGTAGCAATTACACTTAGTTGGTATGATGAGACTATATTAGGTGAAGAACTTCCCGATGGAGTTGTTGCTACTTTAAATGGAGAAGAAATTAACACTTCAATGCAAGTAATTGATGTTTTGGAAATTTTGAATTCTTCTTTGCCAAATAATACTTTAAATTTAGCAATTGAATATGCAACTCCGATTGATTTAGAACATACTGTTAATGTGGATTTTTCATTGACTTTTGATTTTCAAAAATTAAGTTCTCAAGATCTTGATTTAAAGGATAGTAATTTAAAGATGAACGATCAAATTTTAGATATTCTAAATGTTGCGTCAATAACTGAATTTGCTTCAGCTGTTGAAAACATAGCAACAGATACTTATAATCAAAATGATATTGATACAGTTATATCTTATTTAACTTTTATAACTGATAACCTGGAATTTGTTTCATTTAACTATGATCCAAACAGTACTACTACAACAATTGTATTTGAATGTAATGTGCAAAATGGAGCCATTGTAGCCACTTTAACATTAACTTTAGAAGGTTTTACTATACCACAATTAATCAATCCATTATCAATTTCTCAAGATGTTATAAACAATATTAAATATTTAAATTATTCATTTTTAAGCAAAATTAAATAGAAATTATAACTCAAAGGAGCCCTTAAGGGCTCCTTTATTTTTTTATGGAAAGACATTTGAGTTTTAAAAATAACTTAGAAATCATTTTTTATGGAGTTATTGATGAGAAGATCATATAACTCATTGTAATTTGAAACTTTTTTGATATCTAATTGAAATTTATTTTCAGGATCAAATAGGATGAAATCTAACTTTGCTCTTTTGGCGCCTTCATAATCTGTTTCAATGTTATCTCCAACATAAACAGATTTAGAAAGAGGAACTTTCGATAGATTTTCTGCAAAATAGAAAATATCTGGTTCAGGTTTAGGTTTTCCTACTTTTTCTGAAGTAAGAATAAATTCAAAAAATCTATTTAATTTTGCAATTTTTGCCCTACTTTGCTGAACTGATTCGACTCCGTTTGTAATTGCTGCCATCCTAGCCCCTTTTTCTTTCAATGTTTTCAAAAATTTTTCAGCTCCTTTGATAAAAAATGCCGCATTTGAAAGAGCTTTTAGATAAAATTTAGAAATTTCTTCATAGTTGTCAAGATTTATATTAATAGTTTCAAAAAATTCCTGAAATCTTTTTACTACAATTACATGTTTAGGAAATTTCCCATCAGAGAAAAGTTTCCACCATTTTTCATTGATTGGTTTGTAAATTTCTAAATAATTTTCTTTAAAATCAAGTTTTAAAAATTCAAATATCTTTTTTAATGCAAACTCTTCAGATTTACTAAAATCAAGGATAGTATTATCTAAATCAAAATAAATCATCTCGTATTTCATTTTAAATTCATTCCTTTCAAATAATCTGTTGAAAAATCAAAAGGAGTTTTAATAGGCTTACCCTCAAGTGCTGATTTGTATATTGCAAGAACTATTTCTACTGCCTTTTTCCCTTCTTCTCCTGATATATATGGTTTTCTATCTTTTTTTATTGATTCATAAAAGTCTCTGTATAATGGTACGTGTCCAAATCCATATACCGTGTCTGGATCTGGTAAATTCATAAATGGATGTCCTTCTTCTCCTTCAAATCTCCATTCTTCTATTCTATTTACTGCAAGCCCTCCTATTATTACTGTTCCCTTTTCACCAAATATGGATAGTTTTTCATGTAAATTTTTTGGATATATGCTTGTTGTTCCTTCTATTATTCCTATTTTTCCATTTTTAAATTTTATTATTGCTCCTCCAAAATCTTCTGCTTCTATATACGGATGGTTAAAATTTTTTATTATTCCATATACCTCTTCTATCTCTCCTCCAAGCATCCATTGTAGTAAATCTATGTTGTGTGTGCATTGATTCATAAGGGCTCCACCATCTTTTTCCCATGTCCCTCTCCATCTCGCTTGTTTGTAGTATTCTTCATTTCTATTCCATCTTATTGTTGCAACTCCATAATGTATCTTTCCAAATGCCCCTTCTTCTACTTTTTTCCTTAACTCTTGTATCGGTGGATTAAATCTGTTTTGAAAACATACTCCAAGTTTTAATTTTTTTTCTTTTGATAGCTTAATCATTTCATCTGCATGTTTTGTAGATAATGCCATAGGTTTTTCAACAAGTACATGTTTTCCCGCCCCTAAGGCTTCCATTGTGATTTCATAATGACTGCCACTATCTGTTGCAATAGCTACCACATCTATATCTTCTCTTTTGAGTAATTTTTTGTAATCTGTTTCTATTTCTACTTTTCTTTCAAGTCTTTTTTCTAAGATACTTGCACAATTTTCTGCCTTTTCTTTAACAATATCACAGACTGTAACAATATTAAACACATCTTTGTTTTGTATTAAAGCTTCTGTATGTTTTTTGATCGCAATCCTTCCACATCCTATTAATGCAATGTTAAGCATGCAGTTTCCTCCTATCCTAGAATAACGTCAAGTACTGACATTATAAAAAAACCAATAATTAAAAAGTAAGTTGATAATCTTTCATTTCCTCTTAAATGAGTTTCTGGAATAACTTCATCACTTATAACAAAAATCATTGCTCCACCAGCAAAGGCCATCATATATGGAAGAAGGGCCTGTGAAATTGAAACAATACCTGCGCCTAAAATACCACCAAAAATCTCTACAACGCCAGTTAGAAAAGCAATTAAAAAAGAAGTTTTAATGCTATAACCTGCATTTAAAAGCGCTGCGGCAACAGCAGCTCCTTCAGGAATATTTTGTATGCCTATTGCAAATGCTATATTTAAAGCCTGATCAGAAAAAGCACTTACTCCTACAGCCATTCCTTCAGGTAAGTTATGGATTGTAATGGCAATTACAAATAACCATATTTTACTAAGTCTTTTTAATTCAGCTCCTTCATGTCCCTTTAAAAAATGTTCGTGGGGAGAGTATTTATCCATTAAGTCTACTAAAATGGCCCCAAGAAAAAAACCAACTGCAAATCTTAATAATCCGCCAATTTCAATGGAGGGAGCCACCAAACTAAAAGCACTGGCAGCAAGCATTATTCCAGCAGCCATACCAAGTAATGCGTCAATAAATTTTTCATTCACTCCTTTTTTTAAAAACAAAAATGGAATAGCACCTAAAGATGTTGCCATTCCAGCAGCACTACTTAGTAAGATACCTTTTAAAAATGTACTCACTTTATCAAATCCTTATAAAGACTTTTTTGTCTATTGAGAAGATAAGCATGCGATTTTCCTTCTTCTTTGAATCTATAAAAATCAAGGATTGAAACATCAATATCATAAAATATAATTTCTTCCTTTTTTGTGGCTTTTATTAGAATTTCACCATCAGGTCCAATTATTCTTGAGTTACCCAAAAAATTCATTATTCCCTTTCCGCTTGTAGATGAAGTTACTAAAAAAGCTCCATTTTCTAGTGCTCGTGCTCTTGTTGAAATTTCATAAATGTGTTTTCTTTCTTTTCCGAAAGCAAAAGGCGCAAGAAGAACTTGTGCCCCATTAAGTGTTAAAATTCTCGATATTTCAGGAAAGCCAATTTCATAGCAGATTAAAATTCCAAATTTAATTCCATTAAATTTAAATACCAAAAATCTTTCACCAGGTTCAAAAATATCCTTTTCATTTCTAAATAAATGGGTTTTGTCATAAAACAGAATTTCTTTTTTCTTTTTTATTACAAAAGCAGAATTTCTTAATTTTCCCAGTATTAACCTTGGAATTCCTCCGACAATTGCCATATTATACTTTCTGGAAAGATTGAGTAATTCATTTTTTGCTATACTAAAAAATTCTATACTTTTCTTCAAAATTCTTTCATCGTAAGTATAACCTGACAAAGAAAGCTCTGGAAAAAGGGTTAACATTGCACCATTTTCCCCGGCTTCGTTGATAAAATCGATATGTTTATTTAAATTGTACTCAAAATTTCCTGGTTTAGGATTAAATTGTGTTGCTGCTATTAACATTTGCAACTCTCCTTGCAAGTTTTTCTTGATTCAGCCAGTAACCATCAAGATATCCCTTAGCTGTTAGTAAACCCAAGAATTTATAATGCTTTTCTGTCAATTTTCCAGGTCCTGCATTGGCAAGTGGTGTTCCTGGAAGAGGCATAAATGTATGAGCATGAACTTTAGCGTTATATTTTTTAACGATTTTTTCAATAAAGTTAAATGTTTTTTCAATATCTTCATCAGTTTCGAATGGAAAACCAAAAATAAAATCAACACGTGGAATAAAACCGTGTTTTTTTAGAAGATAAAGAGCGTTTTCAATTTGTTCTAAACTATGTCCACGTCTTATAATTTTCAATATTCTTTCACTACCACTTTGAGCTCCAACTACAATATATTTGTTATTTACGTATTTTTTTATTGTTAATAACATTTCTTCGGTTATACTTTCTGGCCTAACATCTGAAGGAAAAGTACCAAAATATATTTCTTTAACACCAATTTTCTTAAGTCCAAATAATAATTCATCTATAATTTTAGGTTCAGGGGTTACACCATTTTTACTTCCATAACTAAAAGAATTAGGAGAAATAAATCTTGCTATTTTTCTGCCATTTTTAACACCAATTTTTGAGTATTCTATAATTTGTTCTAAAGGTCTGTGTCTAACAATTTTTCCTGCAAGTCTTGGGGTTTGACAATAACCACAGGAGAATGGACAACCTCTTGAAATTTCAATTGGCATGTATAAATTTTTTTCAGGACAGAAAGGAGGATAATTTGATAAATTAACTCTATTGGTTGTTCCATCGTATATTTTATTTTCAGGAAATATCCCATCAATAAATTTTCTGATGTTTTCTTCACCATCACCTGTAAAAACGTAATCAAAACCTAGGTTTAAAACTTGATGAGGCAATGCTGAAACATGTGGTCCCCCCGCAATTAAAACATATCCTTTATCTTTTAAAAAACTTGCTTCCTTTTTAACAGTTTCTAAATCAAAGCTCATAAAAGAAAAGAGAACCACAGTTCCCTTAGTTTCAAAATTTAAAATATCATTAACATTCCTTACTTCAATTAATTCAATATCTTTTTTATATGAAAAAACTGAGGCAACAAGTGCCGTGATACTGTATCTATTTGTAGGAGTATATCTAAAAATAAACCTTTTTATTTCCACAGTGCTTCATCAACCTCTTTCAGAGTTTTTGAAGAAACTAAGATATGACCGCTATCCATAATGAGAATAGTCTTTGCTTCTTCACCGTATGTTATGTTTACGATTTTTCCACCGAGTTTGTTAAGGCCTCTTAATTTTCTTGCAATAGATGAAGACACAGGGAGAACAGCTGTTATTCTTGCTCTGGGAATATAGATGTTCTGAGTTAATTTTATAACTTGTTTCATGTTTTTTCCTCCTAGACGTTGAATCTTATAGTAATTATATCACCATCTTCAATAACATGCTCTTTTCCAACTAATTTCATCAATCCTTTTTCTTTAACTTCTTTTTCGCTCCCTAATGAAACTAGATCGTCATATTTCATTATTTCAGCTTTAATAAATCCTCTTGCAAGATCTGAATGTATTACTCCTGCAGCTTCAACTGCTGTGCTACCTTTCTTAAGTGTCCAGGCTCTTACTTCATCTTTTCCAACGGTGAAAAAAGAAATTAGGCCTAATTGACTATACATGATTTTTGAAAGTCTTTCAATGCCGCTTTCAGTGATTCCAAGATCCTTTAAGAATTCTTCTCTTTCTTCTTCTGGAAGTTCTTGAATTTCTTTTTCCATTAATCCACAAAGTTCAATATAAGCAAAATTATAATTATTAACTAGTTTTGAAACATCATTTTTACTTTCGTAGTCTTTTTCTACAAATTGGTTTTCATCAAGATTTACGGCGATTACTACAGGTTTTAGGGTTACAAGAGAATAGCTTGAAACAAGTTTTAATTGATCCTCAGAAAAATCTTCTCTATGTCTTGATAGAAAATCTTCGTTTTCGAGAAATTCTCTCATTTGTTTGAGAACTTTTAATTCGTTTTCCTCTCTGTTTTCAAGCTTTCTTTTAGCATTTTCAAGCTTTTCAATTCTATTAGTTACAACCTCAAGATCTCTAAATATAAATTCATCCAATGTAATTTTCAATTGTTTGTAAGCAGTTTCGCCTTTTTCTGGAAAAGGAACACTATCATTTTTAAATGCTCTTAAAACGAGCAATAAAGCATCAGCATTTTGAACCATATTAAACACTTGTGATCTACTTTTCTGATCATTAGGAATTAAAGGCGGTGTATCATAAAATTCCAGAGTTGCGTAAATAGTCTTTTTTGGTTGATACATTTCTGAAAGTATCTTTACTCTTTTGTCAAAGACCTTTGCGACTCCCTTCTGATGAGCTGTAGAATATGGTTCAACTTCCAGACCTGTTAAAAGTGAAAATATTGTTGTTTTACCAACTTGAGGTAATCCAATTATACCTACTTTCAAAATTTCGCCTCCTTAAATACCTTCTTTAAAGAAAAAATTCTTTCACGTAAACGGCTCTCTTTTCTTAAAGTTTCAAAAAAACTAGAATTTCTTTCGGCTTTTGCAATTGCAATTAATTTTTCATCACAAACTAACATTACATCGTTTCCCTTTTTGAAGTCATTTATGATTTCTTTAACAAACTCTAATGTTGGTTGAATGCCGTTAAAAATTTTTTCAACATAATCCTTATATATAACTACTTTTGGTAAATTAAGAACCTTTATAGGATTCATTAAATGACTTAAGATTTCCTCCCTTGATTTTTCAAAAGGATTAATTGAGTTTTTTATATTAAAGTCTCCTATATTTGTTCTAACTAATTCAACTGCGGTTGCTCCACACGATAATTTGTATCCAATGTCCATACAAAGACTTCGAATATAAGTGCCTGTTGAAACTTCCACTTCAAAAGAGAAATAAGGTGGATTAACTTTGATGTTTTCTATATTGTATATTTCAACCTCTCTTGGTGGAAGAGAGATAATTTTTCCTTCTCTTGCAAGTTTATATAAACGCTCCCCCTTGTATTTTTTTGCTGAATAAGCAGGGGGTACTTGAAGATACTTGCCTTTGAATGAATTTATTGCTTCTATTATTTCTTTAGCTGATTTATTACAGTTCTTTTCTTCCTTAACTTCTCCAGTTATATCAAAAGTTTCTGTAATAAGTCCAAGAATAGCTTTAACATAATATCTTTTTTTTAAATCTTTAAAGTATTCGAGCAAACGAGTTGAGTGCCCAAAACCAATAATTAAAACACCTTCGGCAAAAGGATCAAGTGTGCCTGCGTGTCCCACTTTTCTAATGTTTAATTTTTTTCTGATTTCATCCACAACATCATGTGAAGTTAAACCTTTAGGTTTATAAACATTTAAAATTCCATTCATATCAATAGTTTTCCAAAAATTTAATATCGTTTCTAATAAAATCTCTGATATCTTTTATTCCGTACTTTACCATGGCAATTCTTTCAAGTCCTAATCCAAAGGCAAATCCAGACCACTCTTCAGGATCATAACCAGCATTTTTAAAAACATTTGGGTCAACCATTCCAGCTCCCAGTATTTCAAGCCACGTATCACCAAAAAGAACATCAACTTCATAACTTGGTTCAGTAAACGGGAAAAAGCTGGGTCTTAATCTAACTTTAGAATTTTCTCCAAAAATCCTTTTAGCCATTTCTTCCAATGTATATTTCAAATGTTTAATTGTGACATTTTTATCAACAAATAGACCTTCCATTTGGGTAAACATAGGTAAATGTGTTGAATCATAGTCTCTTCTGTAAACTCTGCCAGGTGAGATTATGGCAAGAGGTGGTTTTCTTTGCAACATGGTTCTAATTTGAACTGGAGAGGTATGAGTTCTTAAAAGTATTTTGTCAGTGAAATAAAAAGAATCTTGGATGTCCCTTGCAGGGTGCCAATCGGGTGTATTAAGAGCATCAAAATTGTGCCAAGTATCTTCGACTTCAGGACCTTCAACTACTTCAAAACCCATAGAGATAAAAATATCTTCAAGTTCTTTTTGAATTTGAGTTAGTATATGTAAATGGCCAATGTCTCTTCTGGCTCCAGGAATACTTATATCAACGGCAAGTTCTTCGTATTTTTTCTTTTTTTCTTTTTCTGAAATTTCTTCCAATTTTTCATTTATTTTTTGTGTAATAATATTTTTAGCATTATTAACATGTGCTCCAAATTTGGGTCTTTCCTCTTGAGGAAGATCCTTAAGTTTTTTCATTAATGATGTAATTAATCCCTTTTTTCCGAGATATTTTATTCTTATATTATTTAGAGTACTAGAATCAGTTGCAGAATTAATTTCTTTAAGAGCATCATCTACTAATTTTTGAACTTCGTCCATTTAGACACCTCCAAAATTAACTTTAATTAACCTTTATGAAACGAAACTCAACTTTAATTATAACATATATGTGTTATTATATGAATAACTTAGGGAGGTGAAAAAGTGGATTCGATAGAACTTAGACATTTATTACATCAAAATCCTGAAATATCATTTAGAGAGTATGAAACACAAAAATTATTAATTAATGCTTTAAAATCAATGAATGATGATAGATTAAAAATATATAAAATTGCAGGAACAGGTGTAATAGCAATTTATGAAATTAAAAAGAATGCACCATTTATTTTATATAGAGCGGATATGGATGCACTTCCGATAAAAGAAGAAACAAATTGGAAATATGCGTCAAAAAATAACAATATGCATGCTTGTGGGCATGATGTGCATATGGCAATAGCGTATGAATTGGTTAAAAAGATTTTGGCAGGTAATTTTCAGGAAAATTTCGTGTTTGTTTTTCAGCCGGGTGAAGAAACAGGTGCAGGCGCTTCTTATATTTTAGATGAACTGGAAGAATTGCCAATAAAATATGCTTTCTCCCTTCATGTAACTGATGAGTACGATTTTAAAACAGTTGCAACAACTCCTGGAACTTTATTTGCTTCTGCTACAGAATTAGACATAACATTTTTAGGAAAACCAGCACATATAGCTTTTTATGATCGGGGCATCGATTCAATTAAAATATCCATGCAATTTTTAAACGAATTTTATAATGAAAATTTTGAAGATGTGTTAATTGGTTTTGGGAAAATAGAAGGTGGAGATGCAAGAAATATAGTTTCAAAAGAAACAACAATTATGGGAAGTATCAGGACACAATCTCTTGATATCACTGAAAAGATTATAGAAAGATTATCTAGAATAGCAAGAAAGGTATCTGATGAAAATAAAGGTAGTTATTTTATTAATAAAGGAAGCGTTTATCCTCAGGTAGTGGTTGATGAAAATTTATACAGAAAATTCAAGACTTTTGTAAATAAAAAAACTGAAGTCAACTTCATAAATTGTGGAATGAAGTTCACAGGAGAAGATTTTGGATATTTTTCTAATCGTTATCCTTCATTAATGTTCTGGGCAGGAACATCTAAAGGAGAAAAATTTGGGCTTCACAATCCAAAATTTCTTCCAGATGACGAAGTAATTGAATTTTATTCATCACTGGTTTATGAATTTCTTAAGGAGTTGATTGAAAGTGAAAGAGATATTTAATGAAATTGCTCAGAATTTTGGTACACCAGTATACGTGTATTTTGAGGATATTTTAATAAAAAGGGCCAATATAGTAAAAAAAGTTTTTGAAAAATTAAATTACTTGCCAACATTGGCGTTGAAAGCAAATAACAATCCGTATCTTTTAAGAATTCTTAAAAATATCGGGTTTGGTGCAGATATTTTAGGTGAAGGAGAATTTTATGCAGCTAAAATGGCTGGAATAGATTCAGAATATATTGTTTGGAATGGAAATGGGAAAACCCATAAACAGAAAGAATTTATGTTAAATAACAAAGTAAAATATATTAACGTTGATTCAGTGGAAGAGTTTGAATACCTTTGGAAAGAGGAAGAGAATTTAAATTTATTCTTACGTGTAAATCCAGATATAGATGCAAAAACACATCCATATATTTCAACTGGTTTGAAAAAACACAAATTTGGTATGACATTTGATCAGGCAAGTTTTCTTTTAAAAAAATATAGAGAAAAAATTTCAGGACTTCATATACATATTGGTTCTCAAATTACGGATATATCTCCTTTTAAAGAAGCCTTAGAGAAAACTTATAAACTTGCTAAAAAATATGATATTACAAAGATAAATATTGGCGGAGGTTGGGGAATAAGGTACAAGGATGAAAAAGAATTAGATTTAAATAGATTGAAGAATGAATTGACGCCTATTCTTGAAAAGTTTGATCTGGTAATTAGTGAAATAGGAAGATTTATTTTTGCTCCTGCTGGTTTTTTACTAACAAAGGTTTTAATGGTAAAAAAAAGTGAACAAAAAACCTTTGTGGTGACAGAAAGCGGGATGAACCACTTAATACGTCCTGCGTTATATGGTGCAAGTCATGAAATTGAAATCTTTACTGATAATAGTACAAGAGGAAAAGTTGATGTAGTAGGCCCGCTTTGCGAAACAGGGGATTTTTTGGCTAGAGACTTGGAAATAGCTGTTCCAAAAATGGGCGATTTGTTAATAGTTAAAAATGCAGGGGCATATGGTTTTTCCATGGCAAATAATTATAATGGTACTGTAAAGCCTCCAGAAGTACTGGTAAAAAAGGATGGTTCTTTGAAGTTGATTAGAAAAGCTCAAACAGTAGAAGAACTTTTTAATACCTGTATACTAGATTAGAAAAATATATCGTGAGGAGAAGTACCAAATCCTATGAAAGGCCTAAAAAAGCCATCAAATAATATACCAGCTTGTAAATATAAAATATTCGATTTTGGATGTCCCATGTATAAATATAAAAGAAAATTGTTAGTAAAATTATTATCAGCAAAGTTATAATTACCAAGGTATCCTAAAGCTGCCCCAGCTTGTTTATAAAAGGGAAATATATTGTTGACTGATACTATGAACATATTTAAATCTTCATCATCAATATTCATATTTCCGTACAAATAATTTTTTTGAGAAAAAATATTTAAAATTCCTACATATACTGTTGAATGGATTGATAAAGAGGTGGATTCATAAGTAATTTCATTTGATTCACCAATACCAAGTGAAAATTTTTCTTTTGAAAAGTTTAAATTAAAAGATATTAGATCATTAAAATTAAAATCTGGATATTTGTAGAAATATGTTCCTATATTTTCCAACGTTAAAAACATTTTGCTATCATAACTAAGTGTGGTGTCAAAAAGTTTAATACTTAAAGAAGAAATACCTGTATAGAATGAATTTTTAATATCGTAAAGGTTTAAACTGACTAAGCTTTTATCATTTAAAGAATCATTATATATTAGACCATAACTTAAACCTAGTAAGTTATATTTTGTTTCATTGAAAGTATTATTAGTTGCGGAGTAGGTTGTGAAATTGCCCAGGTAAGGTAATAAATAAAAATCAAGATTTGTATTTGTAAAATCAAATAGATTTCCTAATGCCCATCCTGAAAATCCGAGTTCTTGCGGAGAAATTGGTAAAAAGTATGTTGTAAAAAGCAATGGCGCAAATATTGAAGGAGTTAGTTTAAGTTTCAATTCATCAATGTTAGACAAAGTTGTATATCTAAAGTTATAGACATTGTTTTTTTGAGCTATTGAATATTTTTCAGGTAGGTTGAATGTTTTCTCGGATTTGTATAATCCCATTCCCTCACCGTTTTCTAGATAGGTTATAAAATATAGATTATTATCATCCAAATCTGCATCAATTATGTTTTGTTTGTTAGAAATTTTGATTAAAGTTTTTTCAATTTTTACAAATTCCATTTTTCCATCAATTTTGGAAATCATATAAATTTCTTTTCCTTTTTTCTTTAAGAATGCTCCTTTTAAAGAGACATTGTCTATAACTTTAAATGAATCATTTTCGAGTTTTAAAAGAGAGTTTCCAATCAGGATATACAAAGAATCTCCATTGAAAGCAAGCTCTCTAACGAATCCATTTATTGTGTATGTTTTATTAAGTACATTTATTGTTGAAACATCTTCTTTATCATTGTATGTTGAAAAAATAATTTTACCTTTATAAACATCAAAAGAGCTAATTTTTCCAGATATTAATTTTTTATTTTCTGTCTGATTCCATATTTCCATGTTGTTATTATTACGTTTTAAAATAAAAATTTTTCCATCTTCAACTTTAAAATCAATTGCAGATAAATAGTAAACATTTTTTACTGTTCCTTTATCTGATATTACTGTTAATTTATTGATTGGATGGTTAAAATATCCTGAAACTGCTCCAAACGATGAGGATAAAATGTATAAATTGTTATTTTCAGAAATTACTTTGTAAATTCTTTCATTTTGACCTTTGTAAACCAAAGCTCCTTCAGGTTTTTCATTGGATTTAAAAGTATGGAGCCAGTTTTTTACTTCATTTTTAAAAGAATTTCCAAAATAAAATTTAAAATTATCTTCAAATAGTATTGGAAGTTTTGTTAAAAGTACATAAGGGAAAGATGGTATTAACATTATTTCTAACCAGTTGAGTGAATAATCCATAGAACTTTGAAGGTAATTTAAAACAGATTCTCTTCCATATTTTTCAATTAAATATTGAAAAAAATCTCCATTTGCATTGTAATAAACTAGTCCATACCTAAAATCATTCATTAAATTATCATTTGGAAATTTTTCTCCAAATGTTTTAAACAATTCTTCAGAAATATTGGGATTATTTAGTCTACCAGAATTTTTTGTTAGTGATGATTCAATGAAGACCGTTGGAGCTTCATATGAGAATTTTCCAAAATTTGGAGCATATGGCATTTTTAAATTTGCTGTTATTTTGTTCATTCCTCTTAGTTTTTTCAGAGTTACAATGTGAGTAAATTCATGCACTAAGAGATAAGTGTACCAATCATTCAAAGGAAGGTAGGTGTATTCATATCCTGAGGGTGGCCAAGTATAAATTTTAATTATGTTATTTTGTAAAAAATTAGCATAACCATTTGAAATCACAGTATTTGGCTCAATAAAAATGTTAACTTTACCAGGATCGTAGGAAAATAAATCAACAACAAAATCTCTTATTGATTCAAATTTATTTCCTACTTTTATGGCAAGTTTTTTATAACCTTCTGGATAAATTATGTTAGCATGCTCAAATGATATAACTTCTGAAAATATTGCTAAAGAAAGAAAAAATAAAAAGATTACCACTAAAATTTTTTTCATATTATCCTCCATTATTTTCTTTGATATAATCCAATTATTTCGCCTCTGTCAATAATGTGAGTTTCTATACTTTTTTCAAGTATTTCTTTGGTTATTTTACCATCGATTGTTAATAGAGTGTCAAGTGCATATGCTTTAAAAAAGTAATGATGAATACCATGATTTTTTGGAGGACATGGCCCATCATATCCGATTTTCCCAAAATCATTAAATCCTTGTTTTGAGCCATCTGAAAGAGTATTTATTTTAGGTAAACCTTCCTCAATTATAACGGGTGAATTTTTAATTGGGATATTCCAGATTATCCAATGTACAAATGTTTTTGAGGGAGCATCAGGGTCTTCACAAATAATAACTAAAGATTTAGAAGTTTTTGGAACATTCAAAACAACAATTTGTGGATTGATATTTTCACCTTCACATGTGTATTTTTGTGGAATAAAATCATTGTGATCAAATTCTGTTAAAATTTTAAGCATGATATTCCTCCTTTCTGGTTTAATTATACAACAAAATATAATATAATTATATTAAAAGTCTTACAAAAAGGGAGTGAATTTATGTCACAAAAAGTAGTAGCTATCTCTGGTGGTGCAAAAAATATTGGAAAAGGTATTACTTTAAGATTGTTATCGGAAAATTGGAATGTTGCAGTAATTGATATTGATAAAAAAAGTTTGGATAAACTGGAAAATTCTGAAAAATTATTAAAATTTCATGGAGATGTTTCAATCGAAAAAGATGTTAAAATTTTTTATGAAAATGTTAAGGAAAAATTTGGTAGATTGGATTTGATTGTAAATAATGCTGCGATAGGAGGATTTAGAAGTTTTTTAGAGTTAACAGTTACTGAATGGAAAAAAGTAATTGATGTGAATTTAACAGGTTATTTTCTGATGAGTCGTTTTGGTACACCTTTAATGTTAGAAAATCCTGGTAAGGGAGTAATTGTAAACATATCTTCTACTCGTGCGATAATGTCAGAGCCAGGAAATGAAGCTTACAGTGCTTCAAAAGCAGGAATTTTAGGGTTGACCCATGCCCTTGCAAATTCTCTAGGGCCAAACATTCGTGTAAATGCAATAAGTCCAGGTTGGATTTTACATGAAAACGAAACAATAACTGAAAAAGAACACCAACAACACCCAGTTGGTAGAGCTGGCAAAATTTCTGATATAACAGAACTTGTTCTCTTTCTTGCAGACGAGAACAAATCTGGATTTATAACTGGAGCAAATATTGTTGTAGATGGTGGAATGACGAGAAAAATGATATATATTTAAATTTTTCCAACGGGAGCTAAATAGACTACAAATTCATCTATGCCATCTACACCGATGAGTTTATCCATTTTTTCTTGGTCATAAGCGGCAACAGCACAAGTACCACAATTGATTGCTTCAGCAGAAAGGTAAAGGTTTTGGCAAATATGTCCAGCATCAAGTGCGATAGCTTTGTAGGATTCTTGGGCGTATTTCCATTCGGTTCTGTAAGGAATAGCTGCCCAAGTAAAAACAACAGCAGATTTACCAACAAATTGTTGACCAAGTGTGGCATCAATTACGTCTTTTGAAAAATCGCCAGGTTTAATTAAAA
>Ga0209834_10000142_pt1 | contig 42737 bp, 30 predicted proteins | sample Mar14236cmmetaG_FD_184134 | JGI IMG/M metagenome (GOLD analysis project Ga0209834, IMG submission 184134) | Marine hydrothermal vent microbial communities from Guaymas Basin, Gulf of California to study Microbial Dark Matter (Phase II) - Marker... ... | reverse complement strand
GCACGTATCTGGGGGATGGTAACATGGCTTTCATCAATCACCGTCAGAAAATCTTCGGGAAAATAATCCAACAGACAGAATGGCCGGGATCCGGGATCCCTTCCGTCAAAGTATCGGGAATAATTCTCAATGCCGCTGCAGTACCCCAGTTCCCGAATCATCTCAAGATCGTAGCTGACCCTTTGTTTCAGACGAGCTGCTTCTTCATGTTTTCCGATATCCTTGAAAAATTCCACCTGCCTGTGCATATCCTGCTCGATCATGAAAAGAGCCTGCTCCATTCGTGATTTGGATGTAATGAAAATATTGGCAGGGTATATGGTTACTTCTTCAGCCGCTTCCAGGGTTTTTCCGTTTATGGGATCGAAAACTTCGATCTTTTCTATTTCATCTCCCCAGAAGATCATGCGGTATCCTTTGTCGCCATATGCCAGATGCACATCTACCGTATCTCCCCTCACCCGGAAAGTACCTCTCGGAAAATCTGTTTCGTTGCGAGCATAGAGACCATCTACCAGTTTTCGCAAAAATACATTCCTGCTTATCTTTTCTCCTGTGTGAACATGAACGGTTTGCCGGTAAAAGTCATCAGGGTTCCCGATGCCATACAGACAGGATACCGAAGAAACTACAATCACATCCCGGCGACCGGATAAAAGGGTAGAAGTAGTGCTTAACCTGAGTTTTTCAATTTCATCATTGATGGAAAGATCTTTCTCAATATAAGTGTCTGTTACCGGCAGGTAAGCTTCCGGTTGATAATAATCATAGTATGACACGAAGTACTCCACGGCATTGTCCGGGAAGAATTGCCTGAATTCGCTGTATAGCTGGGCAGCGAGTGTTTTATTATGGCTCAGCACCAGGGTGGGTTTACTGACTTCAGCTACCACATTGGCGATCGTAAATGTCTTTCCCGATCCCGTTACCCCCAGCAGTGTTTGGTAACGGGTACCCTGTCGGATGCCTTCGGACAGTTGCCGTATTGCTTCCGGTTGATCCCCCGTGGGCACGAAATCCGAAACCAGTTTAAATTCCATATTAAAAAACCCCTGTGATTAGATGCTTTTATTATTTTTTTTTCTTTTCCGGTGGCAGTTTAGTAAAGATGCAAAAGACAGGGAGATGATCGCTCACACCTCCGTAATAATTAGGCCCTCCGTAGGTGCGATTAGGGACATTCATGCCAGCCTTGGGATTATTGTAAAGCATCCATTCCTCTGAAAAAATATGCCCTCCTTCGTAGTTGGTATGCCATCCTTTCCTATTCTGTTCTTGTAATAGATTGTAAGAGATGATAATCTGATCCAACATATTCCAGTGTCCTTTATAACTGTAAGTTCCGGTGTCATGAAGGTTATGCATGTCATACATTAGGTTATACAGATCGCGTGGTCCGGTATTCTTACGCTTATTGGTGGCGCCAAGGATTTGCATGATACTCATATTGGTCGGTTCGTCGTTGAAGTCTCCCATGATCAGGATATGTGCACCAGGGTCAAATGTGAGAATGGAGTCAATGCTGCGGCGTAATACCACTGCAGAATACACCCGTTTTTGTTCTGTAGCCTTTTCTCCGCCACTTCTGGACTTCCAGTGATTCACGAAAATGTGAAAAATCTCTCCATCAACCTTACCTTTGACATACAGGATGTCTCTTACCTTTATGGTATCCCGCGGAAAATGAATGGGAATGGAATGGTGTTTCAGATAATGAAATACTTTCTTCTTATATAGTAAGGCTACATCAATGCCTCGTTTGTCAGGGCTGTCCTCATGAACAATTCCGTATTTCTCTTTTCTTAATTTTCCCGTATGGATAATATCCTCCAGGACGGATCTGTTTTCTATTTCACTGAGTCCTATAATATCAGGTAATTTTTTAGGAGCTACATCCGCAATGACTCTGGCAATATTCTTAATCTTTATCTCATACCGTTCAGGTGTCCAGTGCAGTTTTCCTTTCGCGGTGAACTCATCATCTTGTGTTTTTGGATCGTTGATCGTATCAAAAAGGTTCTCGGTATTGTAGAACATAACTACAAAGCGGGGAGGCTGTTTAGCCTGAAGACAGATAGAAATAAATAAGAATATTAAAGGAACAGTTAAACGTGATTTTTTTTCAATGAATTTCATTTTACAATTTTATGATATTTTCAAATATATCTGCCTATATTCTATTATGTCTTATAAAATCCAGAATATCCTTATATAAGATCGCCTTTTCGGGCAGATTATGTTTTTTAAATGCAAATATCAGATTATTTACCATGCGTCCTATGGTTTCTATTGGGGAACAGGGCAGATAATACTGAGGTTTCAGCGGAGTATTATTCAATTGTTTCAGATAAGCTTCAATCTCCCGAATTCCCATCACCGATCCTTTTTGTACCATACTGATGTAAAAAAGGATATCCTCAGGTCCGGAAACAGGCTTTTGACTTATAACAACATAAGGATCCACATAAGCCAGAATAAACTGACCGGGAAGATTTACTCCTTTGATTGGAAGATCCAGCCTCCGTGCAATCTCTTCATAAATAATGGCAATAGAAACAGGATTGCCTTTTTTACTGTCCAGAACAATATTGATATAATTATTCTGTGGCGAAAAATAGTCCCCTTTGTTGGGCCCCAGTTTATAAACATCATATAAAATGTGGTTGATGATCCGTACTTTTTCCAGAGCTGTCAGGTTTTCATTCAATTCCAGCCATATATCCTTTTTGATTTTTTCGATTTTTTCTTCCAATGGCAGATAGTGCAGGTTCGGATACTGAATTCTGGCAATCAGGTAAGATCCTTTGAGCAGACTCGGCTCTTCTTCATGCATCCATTGGTATAATTCTTCTTTCAAGGTATTGAGCTGGATACTGTGAATGATCGATTCCAGCCGCTCCTGAACAAGATCATTGAATGAGATCTCCCATTCTTTTTCCAGATGGGGAATGGCTTCTTCCCCAATGTCGATCAGATATTTTGAGACTTCTTCAAATATTGCCAGATCAGGATCATCAAGCAATTGAATCAGAGCTTTTATTTTATCATTATTGTCTTTTCTTTCCATGGGTTTTAAGCAGTTAATTTGATTAAAACGTATTCAATTAAACGTTTAATTAACGGCTCATAATGGTGGTTGGCTTCTTTGGTTTCACGATTTGCTATAATGGCGCAAAGTGTGACGGCTTTATGCCCAAGTAAACCCGATAACCCGTACAATGCAGAACTTTCCATTTCATAGTTGGTTATTTTTTCGTCCTGATATAAAAATTTTTTAATTTTATTGTTCATTTCCGTATCAGCCACAGGAATTCTTAACGTCCTTCCCTGCGGACCGTAAAATCCGGGAGCCGAAATAGTAATTCCCTCTATTACTCCGGTTCCTGACATTTTATCAGCCAGGTCATTCGGTGCTTTTAATACATAAGGGGTATTCCAAATTTCAGGCCAATTTACTTCCTTGATAAAAGAATTAACAAAAAAGTTGTCATTGAAACGATCAAGGCCTGCGTAAAAATGCATCATTCCGTCAAAGCCGATAACTTTGCGACTCAATAAAAAAGAATTAAGAGGGATATCTTTTTGCAAAGCACCGGATGTCCCTATCCTGACCAGAGTTAGTGATTTTCGCTCTTTTCTTAAGGTACGGGTATCAAAATCAATATTGACCAGTGCATCCAATTCATTCATCACAATGTCAATATTATCTGTTCCTATACCTGTTGAAAGAACCGAAACACGTTTTTTACGAAAAAAACCCGTATGAGTTACAAACTCACGGTTTTGTTTCTTTATTTCCAGGGTGTCAAAAAAAGAAGAAACCAACGGAACCCTTTCAGGATCACCAACCAAAATAATCCGGTCGGCTATATCCCCGGGTTTCAAGTGCAAATGGTATATATATCCTCTCTGGTCCAGTATCAGTTCCGAAGGAGCAAATATTTTTCTCATTTTATCAAAATTTCCTGTATATAAATATTTCTCCAAAAAAAAAGATCATAAACAAAGAATTGTTTTATCTTGATTTTTTACAATCTTTATTGCTGTTTTTATATTACTTTTACACTTCCAAATCAATAACTTTCAAAGTTAATTAAAAATAGGGAATGAGAGAGTAAAATCCGGGATTTGATTGTCAAATAAAACAACTATTAAATGGATAATGAATGAATATCGGCATGCTAATTGGTTGTACAAAAAAAGAATTTTTATTTTCTCTTTTTTCTCCCCCGGAAAATAAGAAAACTGTACGGATGAAAAAATTTCGGGTTTTTATTATATTTTTTCTTTTTTGCATTTATCTGCCTTATCTGTATGGAACAGGTATCAATCCTATAGAAAAAAGAAAGATATTGACTGCAGTAAAAATCAATATTCCCCCGAAGATTGACGGTGTCCTGAACGATCCTGCCTGGGATCAGACACCAGTGGCTGACAATTTTATACAATATGCTCCCTATAATGGGAAACCAGCTACTTTCCCCACGCAGGTGAGGGTGGTTTATGATGATAAGGCCTTGTATGTTTCTGCTTTTATGTATGATCCGCATCCCGACAGTATATATCGTGAATTCGGAAAACGTGATGCTGACAGGGATATACGGGCTGATAATTTCAGCGTCGATCTGAATCCTTTTCATGATGGTGTGAACGGGGTATCTTTCAAAGTTTCGGCCTCCGGAGTGAAAACGGATATGAAACGCAACCCTATGTCCCGGCATGGCAGGGATATTAACTGGGATGCCGTTTGGTACAGTGCTGTAAAAATCAATGACAACGGATGGACGGTTGAAATAAAAATTCCTTATTCGGCCTTACGCTTTCCCAAGGCTGTCGAGGAAACTACCTGGGGTATTAACTTTTGGCGGGAGATACGGCGCTATCAGGAGCGCTCTTCCTGGAATATGGTCAACCGCGAGGTGGGTAATTCATTTAATTATCTGGGCGATCTGACCGGCATACATTCCATCAACCCGCCATTGCGCCTTTCTATGACACCTTATGTGTCAGGATACCTCGAATATGATTCTGAAACAGGAAACTGGAGCGATACATATAATGGCGGATTGGACCTGCGATACGGTATTAACGAAAGTTTTACCCTGGACATGACCCTGATTCCTGATTTCGGTCAGGTGCAGTCTGATGATAAAATATTGAATCTTTCCCCCTTCGAGGTTAAGTATAACGAAAAAAGACAGTTTTTTACGGAAGGAACCGAGTTGTTTAATAAGGGAAATATTTTTTATTCGCGACGCATAGGAGGAAAGCCGGTAGAGCATAATAATGTAGAAGACAAATTAAAACCGAATGAAACGATAGTATATAACCCGGAAGAAACCCAGTTGATCAATGTCACCAAAGTATCGGGTAGAAACAAACATGGGCTGGGGATCGGGGTTTTCAATGCCTTAACAGAAAATATGTATGCCAGGGTAAAAGATAATGAAACAGGAAAAGAAAGAAGAATACGTACCCAACCGATAGTAAACTATAATATGCTGGTGTTGGATCAGAGTCTTAAAAACAATTCTTACGTGAGCCTGGAGAACACTAATGTTCACCGTTTTGCTGATAAGGACCTCCATAACTATACTGCTAATGTGACAGCTACAGATTTTCTTTTTAAAGATAAAAGCAATATGTATTCCATCGGAGGTCAGGCTGCATTGAGCCAGAAATATTTCGATTCACTCGATACTGAACTGGGACACAGAATTGCCCTGAAAGCCGGGAAAACAGGAGGTGCCTACCGGATAGAATATAGTACGGAGATTATAAGTGATAATTATGATCCAAATGACATGGGATATCTGCGCCATAATAATGAAATATCTCACGAATTGACCTTTAGTTATAATATGTACAAACCCAGGGGAGTATTGCTTAGTTCACGCAATGAACTGAATTTTGAGTATACGGGGATATATAATCCCAGAGCTTTCTCTGAGTTCCAGATATCCTTACAGTCCTATACCCTATTTAAAAATTATTGGTACACCGGGGGCAACCTGAGTTATGCCCCGAGGGGAAAGGATGATTATTTTGAACCCCGTGTTCCGGGCCGATATTTTCACAAAGGACCGAAGGGAGAATTATTTCTCTGGCTGATGAGCGACCGGAATAAGCCGTTCTACTTCAGGGTACGCTTTAATTCTTCGGCCGAATTCACAAAGTACGATAAAAGATCATGGGAATTTAGCGTATCTCCCAACTACAGGGTAAGTCAACGTTTTCAATTGGCTTATGATACGGAATATAACCGGAAAAACAGAAATATCGGATACATTGACCGTAATAGTGCAAACGATTCTATCTGGCTTGGGATGAGAAATATAGAAACAATCTCCAACACGCTTTCCACAAGCTATATCTTTACCAGAAGCATTTATTTGTCTTTCCGTCTGAGGCACTACTGGTCCCAGGTGGATTATTCCGGGGATGCCTATTACCTGAACCCTGACGGAACCCTGACGGAAATATATGATAAAGACCCCGAAAATATTAACTACAATTCCTTTAATATCGATATGGATTTTGTCTGGCGTTTTGCGCCGGGCAGTGAAATGTCCCTGGTATGGAAAAATAACATCTATACCTATAGTGAACAGTTGGAGAAAAGCTATTTTGAAAATATGGGAAACGTGCTTTCTTCCCCCCAGGTTAACAGTTTTTCTTTGAAAATTTTATATTATCTCGACATTCAGAGTTTTAAAAAATATAGAACTTAGTCCCTTTCCCCTGAAAAACATTTTTGTTTTTTTATTGCGGATTTTGGAATATTTTTTTCACGCCGTTTGTGTATATTTGCATGAAAAAATTTATGTAGGTTTGTGTCAGCATAAAACATTGCCATCATGATTCAACGTATTCAGACCCTTTTCCTGATTTTAGCCTTCATGTTTTTATCCCTGATGTTTTTTTCCCCTTATGCTACCTTTATCGATCCGCAAGCAGTATTCTATATTTTTGATTTTTCAGGTATTTACGGTCAGGAGGATGCAAATATGGTGATAAACATTTTGCCGTTACAAATACTGATTACGGTAGTTCCTGCCATTTCCCTGGTTACTGTCTTTTTGTTTAAAAACCGAATTCTTCAGATGCGGCTTTGTGTATTCAATATGTTGCTTATGATTGGGATGCTGATCCTCATGGCATACTATATTTTTTATATCAAAAAGGAACTATCTTTCCAGATTTATTACAAAGGCACTCTGTTGTTTCCATTAATAAGTTTGATATTTACCTGGCTGGCTTTCAAGAACATACAGAAGGACGAAATACTGATACGTTCGATAGACAGAATCAGATGATGGTAAGATGTTCTTCGTCCGTAATCTTCTCACAATAATAACATTTCAGGCGCAAAGGCTTCTTGGAAATAATGCTGAAACGTGTTTTTATGATTTCATGGTTCGTAATGCAAGTGGGATTGAAACACCGGACAATTCCTTCTATTTCGCCAGGTATGGTCAGCTCATGTTTTTCAACGACTTCATAATTCCGAATGATGTTTAACCTGGCGGCAGGTGCTACCAGCGCAATCTTGTTGATCTCCTCTTCGGTGAAATATATATCCGAAACCTTGATGATTGCTTTCTTTCCGTATTTCTTGCTCTCCAGGTTTGTACCGAAAGTGATTTGGTTTTCAATGTGCTCCAGACCGAGGATATTGATAACAGTAAACAAATTGTTAGCCGGAATGTGATCAATGACAGTGCCGTTTTTTATGGCACTTACGCTGAGTTGTTTGGCTTTTCCCATAATTTTATTTTCACAAATTAGATTACGTCCAGAATAGAAGCAATTATGGCCTGCCGGACGTAGACTCCGTTCAGGGCCTGTTCAAAGTAATAAGCCTTGGGGCTATTATCCACATCAAGATCTATTTCATTAACCCTTGGCAGGGGATGAAGAATCTTCAGGTTTTTTTTGGTATTTTCCAGCATTTCCTTTCGCAGGACATAAATATTTTTAACTTTTTCATACTCCAGCGGATCAGAAAACCTTTCTCTTTGTACACGGGTCATATAAACGATATCTGCCCTGGATATGATTTCCGTAAAATCATCGTGTTCGTAATATTTGATCCCTTTTTTCTCCAGGATCAATTTATATTCGTCGGGCACTCTTAGTTCGGCAGGAGAGATAAAGTTGAAAGTAGTATTGTAGTTGGAAAGAGCTATTAACAGAGAATGAACGGTTCTTCCGTATTTCAGGTCTCCTACCATAAAAATGTTCAATCCCTCTAGTGTCCCTTGTGTTTTCCGGATTGAATAAAGGTCCAGCATTGTTTGTGTAGGGTGTTGATTGGCTCCATCTCCCGCATTAATCACAGGCACAGGTGATACTTCACTGGCATATCGTGCGCTTCCTTCTATGGAATGTCGCATGACGATCAGATCTGAATAATTGCTTACCGTTTTGATTGTATCTTTCAGAGATTCTCCTTTGCTTACGCTGGAAGTGCCGGCTTCGACAAATCCTATAATCCTGCCACCCAACCGGTTGACTGCACTCTCAAAACTGAGACGAGTACGGGTTGATGGCTCAAAAAATAACGAAGCGATCACTTTACTGTCCAATATCTTACCGGGAGGATCCGTCTCAAAACGGGATGCTGTATCCAGGATATGTTCGATTTCTTCCTGTGTGAAATCATTAATGGATACCAGGCTTCTGGCTGACAGGGAATTCATATGTCTTTGTCTATGGTTAAGTGGGATAAAATTAATAAAAACAGATGGTTCCGTATTATATTTTTTCAACATTTATCTTTCCGGTTGATGTAAAAATTCCTATTACCTTGTCAATCATATCCTTTCTTACCCTGATTTCAATATGGCAGGAATCCCCAAATTGCTGATTGATAATTGTGAGATGTTCCCTGTTAACCGTCTGCATGACCAGGTTCATGTGTTCATATCCGAAGGATAACGTCAATTGCTTCTCAATGATTTTTTCAATGATTCTTGCATGTTCAATGGCATCACGGGCTGCAAGCTTGTAAGCATTATGAAGACCTCCGGTACCCAACAATACGCCTCCGAAGTATCTTACAACCACAATCAGAACATTGAAAAGACCGGCTGAGAGAATCTGCTCATATATGGGCCTACCGGCTGTGCCGGAAGGTTCCCCGCCGTCACTGTATTTGTATAATTCTTGTTCGGGACCAAGTCGGAAAGCATAGCAGTGATGCCGTGCATCGTGGTATTTCTTTTTTAGCTGAGACAGTCTCTCTTTAACTGCTTCTTCAGATTCGACAGGCCACGCAAAGGCGATAAAACGACTGCCCCGATCCCTGAACCGGCCTGTGACAGGGGATTCCAGAGTTAGATATGTGTCATTTCCCGTGCCCATTCAACTTTCGAAGATAATATATAAACTGACAAGGGATAATAAAAATCCTACACAGTTAAGCCAATTGAGCCGTTCCCTGAAAAAAAGAATCCCGGTAAGGACAGCAAGAATCAGAATGCCCAGGTTATTGACAGTGAAAATCAAGGAACTGTTCAGAAAACCAGAGTTCAGCGCCTTAATGAAAAAATACAGCGATCCCAGATTGGCAATTCCAAGCATAATACCGACCCCGAATAAAGGTATGGAAAAGCCTTTTGTAATTTTCACTTTTTCAATTACTATCATAAGTAATCCTGTAAGAAAAGATATTAAAAAAACAAAAGTGCTGAAAACAAGAATGCTTTGCTTTTCCAGATAATTTATCTGGACAAATTTGACAGTGGAATCGACAATTCCCATGCCGACAAATAACAGAATGGGGAATAGGAAAAAATGTTTTTCTGTTTTTTCTTTTCGGTAAAGGGTGAGAAAAAGAGCAATCAGTGCCAGAATTATCCCAATTGTCTTTTGGACGTTCATGTTTTCATGATATGCTAAAATGCTGAAAGTAACAGGGATGACTACAGATATCTTGGCAGCGATAGTGCTGATCCCCATACCTGCTTTTTTAATGGAAGCCCCCAGGATACGAAACAAAATTACGAACAATATGCCTATGATCAATGCTGCAATTATTTCTCCGCTCGCTGGAAGGCTTATGGAAAATAATACATTTTTTGTAAGTGAAAGACTTAGTAAAAAAGCAGTTAGATAATTTAGGATTATGACCGTGAAGGTATTAAGGCCCAACCGCTCAGCCAACTTAAAACAAACCACAATGGTAATTCCTGAAAGTATGCTTAATAATAGAAAAAACATATTATTCATTTAAATTCTCAAAAGTAAAAAATAATTACGGAAATATTGCTCGAGCGGCAGATCGACGGACTGATCTTGACCAGCTCATTGAAGGATTGGGCAGAAATTTTGAACCGAAGAAATTCCGTCCTGAAATCAAGTTATCAGATAAAAGTACAGAGAAAAGCCAGGTGATTCTTTAAAGATTGGAAGTTAAAAAATCCTGCAACAAAATATTAAGCTCATGAAAGTTGTTTTTCTTTTTGAATCCGGGATGTTATTTACAACCTTTTTATTATACTTATTATACTCAATATATAGGTCGGATTTTTGTCTGGAAAACCTGGAACAGTTATTTTATTGGATGATAAAAAATATTTATTAAATATTTTTTATTTACATTTAATAACTTATTTTTGAAAGTCTAATTTGAATTTTGATTCATATTATTGATTTATAGTTGTTTTTTTGAATTAGTTATTTTATCTTTATTTATAAACTTTAATCATTTATTTAATAAAAAGAATGAGTAATTTATCCCTTACGCAAGACGAAAAAACCGAAATGCTACAGTTTTATGAGGAAGAGCTGGTGAAAACGGTATCACGCTTGGAACACATTAAGACAATGTTGGATAAACTGGCCCCGGGAGCAGTAACCATTGATGTACAGGTGAAAGGTAATTTGAAAATCACAGAAAAATTCAAAACAACTTCGGCAAAAAAACCTTCTACATCACAAAAGAAATCAAAACGTAAGAAAAAACCGGGACCGAAAGCAATTTGGGGAAATTATATTATTAAAAGACTTCGTCAACTCGACAGGCCGGTTACCTATACCGAGCTGATACAGGATGCCCTTCTGTTTTTTAAACTTCCGGTTTCCAAAAAAGACGCTGTTCGCCAAGCTATTATGAACAGCGCTTTCAGGCTCAGGAACAAGCAGGATAAAGTGAGTACATTCAGGAAAAAAGGAAGTAAAGAGAAATATATCGGACTGAAAAAATGGTTTGATAAGGAAGGTAATCTTATGCCTGAATATCAGAAGAAAATTGATTGATAAGATTTTGGGATTGTTTCTTATCAGACATTTTTCAACACCGGATAAGGGCTGTCTGACTTTAGGACGGGCTGTCTTTGATAATTTTTGTTTTTCGTTAATTCAAATTAATTGATTTCGTCGGGCTTTCCCGGAACACATCACATGGTTCTTTTTAAGATTATTCCCGGGATGATCATGTGATCACCGGATTCAGCCATACTTATATGACCGGTGGGAAGCCGGTGATTGCTGATGCAGAGAGGAGAAGTGTTCTACGTCATTGGAGAAAAATGCGATCCTTCATGGTCTCCATGGAATAATTTCTCGGATTCATCCTTTCCGGTATACCGGGATTTTTGCCATTAATTTATTTCCTAACTTTACCACTGTATTTAATTCGTTTAATTCGTTTATTTTGTATTATGACCAAAATATTTAATTTTCTGAGGAAATCGTATCCTTTCAATGATGACCTGAGACAGAACACCAAGCTTATCTTTCTGATCAGTCTGGTGCTTTTTCTGCTGTTGTTTTTATTCCAGCCGTTTGATATTATGGTACTGACCAAACAGGAAAAATATTTTCTGATCGGAGGCCTGATCGTGGTTACTTTTATGGCACTAAGTATAAATCTATTACTGATCCCTTCCGTTTTATCACAATGGGGGCTGTTTAAGAACTGGAATGTTCTGAAAGAGATACTTTGGAATATTTGGATCATGTTTACCATATCCACCGGATATTTTATCTATTTTGGTATGACAGGATCTTTTGCTTTTAGTTTTTTTGTGTTGATTAAGATACTTATAATAAGTGCAATACCAATTAGCATACTTATTCCTTATAATCGGAACCGATTATTAAGAAGCCATCTGCAGTCCGCTCTGAAACTAAACAGGTATCTGGAGAAAAAGACCAATCCCAGACCGGAAATCGTTCATCTGAAATCGGATTATGAGAAAGATAACCTTTCCGTAGATGTAAATACTTTACTATACATACGTTCTGCCAGTAATTATATCGAAGTATATTGGGAAGATAAAGACGAAGCCCGGTTTCAGATGATCAGATGCACCCTGAAATATGCTGAAGAAGCTTTTAGAAACTATCCTTATATTTTCAGGTGCCACCGGACCTATATTGTTAATATAAACAAGATCATTAAAGTGGAAGGGAGTTCCCAGGGCTATATCCTTTATGTGGGTTCTGCCAGCCACAAAGTGATGGTTTCCAGAAACTATATTCCGAAATTTAAGGAATTGTTTTATAAATCCTGATCCCAACCTGGCAATTCATTTCCTTATGAACGATCCATTATTCGGATAAACAATCTTTCGGACAGGTTATTCATCCCTGTTTGGTAGTCATTCGTCCCTGAATTTGTTGCTTGTCCCTTTTCCGGTGTATTAATACCTAAAGTTTCCCTTTTCTTATTTACATTTCTATTTTTGTTTCCGAACTAAATAATTATATTTTAAATGCAAACATTACAAATTGGAAATTTAGAAGCAAAACTACCCATAATACAAGGAGGAATGGGTGTTGCCGTTTCATTATCCGGACTGGCCTCAGCCGTAGCCAATGAAGGAGGCATAGGGATCATTTCTTCAGCGGGGATAGGCATGTTATTGCCCGGCTTTGCAAAAAATTTCCAGGATGCAAATAAAAAAGCGCTTCGCCGGGAGATCCGTAAAGCCCGTTCCATGACGGACGGGATCATAGGGGTGAACATCATGATGGCTCTTAGCGATTATGAAGATCATATGATTGTGGCCATGGAAGAGGGGGTGGATCTGATTATCTCCGGAGCGGGCCTGCCATTAAAAATACCGGAGATTGTCCTGAAAGACAAAGCTGCAGAGAACAGAACCAAGTTCCTTCCTATTGTTTCTTCTGCCAAGGCGGCAAGTCTGATTTTTCGTTATTGGTCAAGTCATTTCGGTGTGATTCCCGATGGGGTTGTGGTGGAGGGACCTGCCGCCGGAGGCCATCTGGGTTTTAAAAAACCCCAGCTTAGCAATCCTGAATATACATTGGATAAGATTGTTTTACAGGTGGTGGATACGCTGATGCCGCTTGAGGAAAAGTTTGGAAAAAAACTGCCGGTTATTGCTGCGGGAGGGATATATACCGGAGAGGATATGTATAATATTATGAAACAGGGAGCCCGTGGTGTACAAATTGCCACCCGTTTGGTGCCCACGGACGAATGCGACGCTTCCTTAGCGTTTAAAGAAGCCTATATTCATAGCAGTAAAGAGGACCTTATAGTTATAGATTCCCCGGTAGGCTTACCCGGGCGGGCTATTAAAAACCGGTTTCTGGAAGACGTTGCCAACGGAAAGAAACATCCTGTAAACTGTCCCTGGAAGTGTCTCAGGTCTTGTGATTATAAAACTGCTCCCTATTGTATATCCCAGGCACTTGTAAATGCTGCCAAAGGGAAATTGAAAAACGGATTTGTCTTTGCAGGCAGCAATGCATGGCGGACGAATAAAATTCAGCCTGTAAAAGCAGTGCTGAATGAAATGATTGAGGAATATAACAGGGCAAAAATCCCTTTATACAGACTTCCGGTGAACAAATATGCAGAAAAAAATAAAGCTGTTATCTGAAAAAAAGAGGCCGGCGGCCTCTTTTTTTATTCCCCATGAATACGTTTTTTCTTTTCCAGTAATTCTTCTTTGCTTTCCTGATGATCAGGGTTTGGAATAATACAATCTACCGGACAAACGGACTGACACTGGGGTTCATCATAAAAACCCACACATTCTGTACATAAATCCGGATTGATAACATAGGGTTCGCCCTCACTGATAGCATCATTAGGGCATTCGGTTATACATGCACCGCAAGCGATACATTCATCTGTGATTATTAAAGCCATAATCGTACGTTTTTAATGGTTAATTATATTGCAGGTAAAGTTATAAATAATTTTTTTTATTGTTCTTTAGTTCCGTAAGTTTTTATCACCATGTTCTAGGGTATAAAAACATAAGCAGGTGAATCATGTGTTAATAATGGTATCGAAGTCAATTTCTTCCTCTTTGTTGACTTCAGTGAGGGACATATCTTCACATTTCAGGGTGCGGGCGTGGTACTTCTTCAGCAAGTTGTAGTTATGGGTGGCAAAAAGGACCGTACAGCCTGTTTTGCTGATATCCAGCAAAAGGTTCAGGATCCCGTAGGAAGTATCCGGATCCAGATTCCCGGTAGGTTCGTCTGCCAGAATGATCCTTGGATGGTTCAGCAAAGCCCTGGCTATTACCACACGCTGCTGTTCTCCCCCGGATAGCTGATAGGGCATCTTATATCCCTTGTATTCCATATTTACCATTTGTAAAACCTCATGGATACGCTCTTCGATTTTTTTCTTATCCCTCCATCCCGTGGCTTTAAGAACAAAGGCCAGGTTGTTATTCACATTACGGTCGGTAAGCAACTGAAAATCCTGAAAAACGATCCCTAAATTCCTACGCAGAACAGGAATCTCCTTTTTTTTTAAGGTTTTCAGATAAAAATCTCCGACACGTGCAAATCCTTCTTTGAGAGGTATCTGTGCATTTATGGTTTTGATAAGGGTTGTTTTGCCGCTTCCTACCTTTCCGATAAGATAAACAAACTCACCGGGAAATATACTGAATGTAACATTCTTAAGAGCCAGATGATCCTTTTGGAAAAGATTGCAATGCCGGAATTCTATTAATGATTTTTCTTCCATTTGTTCCCTGGTATATTCTGGTTGGAGTTCAAACCTACATAAATTTTTTCATACAAATATAATTAGTCTGTATGAATAAGTTTATATATAAGCTATCGCAAAATTATTCCTCCTGCCGGAGGCCTGCTGGCCTCCGGCAGGTTTAAAATCAATGTTTCTTCAAAAGCAAAATACCATTTTGTATGGCAGTGACATGGCCTTTTATGTGGAAATTAACAGAAGACTGTTAATTAAAACCTATACTAATACGCCTCAATAACCGTTAGAATAGTTAAATTTAGCCGCTGAAAAATATAGTTATGCGATATCGAGTCTTACATGCAAGTTTGCTTACCGTATTTCTTTTTGTCACGGTAGTTGCCGTCTTTTCACAGAAACCGCATTATTTTTCAACGGAAGAAAGTCAATATCGCCGGGCGGAAGACTTATACGGGAAACAAAAATATACTGCAGCGCAGAAGCTTTTTGACGATTTTATTTCAAAAAATAAAGAGAACAAGGACCTCCTGACGGTACAAGCCGAATATTATGCAGCCAAATGTGCTTTGTTTTTGTTTAATAATGATGCCGAATACCGTTTGTTTGCGTTCATCAGTAATCATCCGGAAAGCTCCCTGGTGAAAAAAGCTGTTTTTGAAATGGCCCTTTTTCAGTATCAGAATAAAAGCTACAGGAAAGCCATAGAATATTTCAACAGGGTGGATGTTGCTTCCCTGAATGAGCAGGAAACATCCGAATATTATTTCAAGCTGGGCTATTCCTATTTTATGCGCAAGGATTACGATAAAGCCAAACTGGCGTTTTATGAGATCAAGGATATACGGAGTGATTATTCTTCTCCTGCCATTTATTATTATGCACATATCGCTTACGTTGAGGGAAACTATCAGACAGCATTGAAAGAATTCCGGAGGCTTACCGAAGATGAAAATTTTTCTTCGATTGTTCCTTACTATATTGTTCAGATTCTGTACCTCCAGAAAAAATATGATAAGATTATTGACTATGCGCCCGGAATACTGGAACATGCAACTCCCTCGCGACAGGCAGAGATTACATGGTATGTCGGAGATGCCTGGTTTAAGAAAAAAGAATATGACAAAGCATTGCCGTATCTGGAAAAATATGTGGAAAAAAAACCGCTGAATCGAGAGGAACACTATGAACTTGGCTATTGTTATTATAAAACGGAGCAATATGATCTGGCTGTACAACATTTAACTTATGTAACCGGGAAAAAAGACAAACTGGCACAGAACACTTACTATCTTTTAGCAGATTGTTTTTTACATCTGGGAGACAAAAAAAAGGCAGGTTTTGCTTTCTCCTCTGCGGCAGGAATGAATTTTGATCCGAAGATCAAGGAAGATGCTCTGTTTAACTATGCAAAACTAACCTTTGAACTTTCTTATTCACCCTTCAACGAAGCTATCAGGGCCCTGAAAACATATATTGAGATCTATCCATATTCCAAAAGAATCAATGAGGCTTATCATTATCTTGTACTGGCTTATCTGAATACCAAAAATTATAAGCTGGCTCTTGAATCACTCGATCAGATAAAGGATAAAAATGACGAAATAAAAAAGGCTTATCAGAAAGTGGCTTTTTACCGTGCCTTGGAATTACTACGGTCGGGCGACCCGGATAACGCCGTCATTTTGCTTAACAAATCTCTTAAATATGGAATCTATAATCAGGTATTGCGTGCCAGAGCCTGGTACTGGATGGGAGAGTCTTATTACCGGATGAAGGATTTACGGAATGCGCTGGATGCTTATATGAAATTTATTTACAGCACCTCGGCTGTTTCCCAACCCGAATATCCCGTCGCTCATTATAGTACCGGATATGTCTATTTTAATGAGAAAAAATATGATCTTGCTTCCCAATGGTTCCGAAAATATCTGTCCTTTACAAACCAAGATAAACCGGCATTGATTGCTGACACGTATAATCGCCTGGGGGATTGTGCTTTTATCAAACGGAATTTCAAACAGGCCATCGCTTTCTACACCAAAGCTTATAAGAGTGGCAAAAGCAATGCTGATTATGCACTTTATCAAAGGGGATTTGCTTATGGATTGCTGAAAAACCAGCAGGCAAAGATTAAAGACCTGTCAACGCTGATTCAGAAATTCCCGGATTCAAACTACCTGGACAATGCCCTCTATGAAAGAGGTATGGCATATCTGGAAATAAATGATTCAAAGAGGGCCATGAAGGATCTTCAGGAGATTATCTACTCGCATCAATCCAGCCTATATGTTCCCAAAGCCTATTTGCAAATAGGATTAATCTATTATAACCTGAATAACTATAAAGAGGCGATCAAAAATTATAAGCAACTGATTGAAAAATACCCCGGCACTTCAGAAGCCAGGGATGCCCTTACAGGTCTCAAAAATGTCTATGTGGATATGAATGATGTGGAGGCTTATCTTGCCTATGCACGTGAACTGGGTGGTTTTGCCAATGTAAGCCGGACAGAAGAGGATTCTTTGATGTATATCTCCGGGGAAAATATCTATATGAAAGGGGATTGTGACAAAGCAGAGGATCTACTGAACCGGTACATAAGAAGATTTCCGGATGGTGTTTTCAGAATAAATGCCCATTTCTATCTGGCTGAATGCCTTCGCAAGAAAGGAGAAACAGATGAAGCATTAAAGCATTACGGTTATGTAATCCGTCAACCCCGAAACCTTTTTACGGAAGCGGCCTTAATGGCTTCTTCAGCATTGTACTATGAAAAAAAAGATTATTCTTCGGCCCTGGAAGACTATGTTTTGTTGGAAAAGGTGGCCGAACGGGAAAAAAATATATTGATAGCACGCCTGGGACAATTGCGCTGTTCCTGGGCCTTGAATAATTATCGGGTGGTAATTACTGTAGCTAAAGAAATCGTAAAAATGGATAACCTGACAGAGGAAACAGCTCGCGAAGCTTGGTTTAAGATGGCAAAAGCATATCAGGCTTTGGGGGATAATGAAAAAGCCATGGAAGCTTTTCAAAAAGTGGCCGTCGAAGTCTCCAGCCTCGAAGGAGCCGAATCCAAATACCGGCTGGCTGAGTTGTTATATAACATGGGTAGGAAAGACGAGGCAGAGAAAGTAATCATGAAGTTCATTAATATGAGCACACCTCATCCTTATTGGATGGCGAAAGCGTTCTTATTGTTGTCTGATATCAGTCTTGACAAGGAAGATATTCTGCAGGCAAAATATACCCTCCAGAGTTTGCTGGAATATTACAAGAAAACCGATGATGGTATATTGACGGAGGCCAAAGAAAAACTCAAAGATATTAAACAGTTTGAACAACTGATGAATGCCCCTGGCGATTCTCCGGAGATTCCACCGGACACTATCAAGACAAAACCGGTGGGCGATAGTGCTTGTTTGTTTGTTAAAATGATGTTAAAAGCCGGATAATAATGAGGAATAATCTTACATATCGGTTGCTTTATATCTTTATTGGATTTTTTCTCTTGATCTCTTTAACAACCAGTGCCCAAAAGGAAGAAATCCGGAAAGAAGTGAAGGTGGTAAGACCCTATGAGCCTGTTTTATCAGATGCTTGGAAAATAAATATTTATCCTGTCACGAAAGATACAACTAAGTACCACCCGGTAATAAAATATGAGATTGATCCGAAACCTATGATGATTCCTTATCATTTCAAGCCTATCAAACCGGCTCGCATGGAAGGGGAGTCTATCCCGAGACTTTACAAAAATTACCTGAAATTGGGCATAGGTAATTATATTACACCACTGGCTGAGATCAGTATATCCAGCTTGCGATCCCTCGATCATGCCTGTGGCTTTTATCTGGGCAGCCTTTCATCTTTAGGAAAGGTTAAACTTGCCAACGGGAAAAAAGTGGATGGGAATTATGAGGATATGAAAATGATGTTCTACGGAAAAAAAATGTATCGTTCTTCGACCATTGACGGAACCCTGTTCCTGAAAAGGGACAAAGTTCTGTATTACGGTTACAACCCTCTGCTGGACACCGCATTGTCGAAAGATAATATACGGCAGGTATTCCTTAATCCGGGAGCCGATGTGCACTATTATTCTACCCACACTGATTCCACACACTTGAATTTCGATTTCCGGCTGCGATACGATTATTTTTCTGATAAATACAGTCACTACCAACATGGCGTGAAACTAAATGCAAACTTGTTTAAAATGTTTGATGGAAAAACAGTCGGGTTGAATATGGATATGAATTATTTTAATGCGGATATTTATCCTGTAGGAAAATTCAATACCGTTGCGAACATTGAACCCTGGTATTTTCAGTCTTCGGATGAATGGCGCATAAAGGCATCCATAACAGGAACCGTGGATGCTACTCAGGAAAATACCATTTTCAGGCTTTACCCTAAAATACGGTTTCAATTTAAGATCATCCCCGAATACCTGATGGCTTACCTGGGAGTGGACGGTGGAATGAAAATAAATGATTACCAAACTATTGTCGGGGTCAATCCATATATCAAACCTGGCTTACACGTGCATAACACAGATCATAAAATGGATTTTTATGTGGGTCTTTCCGGTTCATTTGTCCCGGGTACGGAATATAAGCTTCACGGTTCTTATTCCCTGGTGGATAACATGCCCTTTTTTGTTAATGATACTAACAGAGTAGGAAACCGGTTTTACGTGCAGAATGACGATGTTCAGGTTGCCAGGGTCTCAGGTGAGTTTGTTACACAAGCTGGTAAAAAACTTTCCTTGCGTCTGTGGGCTGAGTTTAAGGACTATTCTATGTCTTACCTATACAAACCCTGGCATATGCCAGGAGTTAATGCATCTCTGGGCGTAAGATATAATCTCATGGATAAGATCCTGGTGACGGCTGATATGATATTTATTGGCAAACGTTATGTACTCTCCCCTGATCCTGTTCCTGATGTCATTACCCTTAAGGCATATCCCGACCTCAATCTTGGGATTGAATATCGTTATCGCAAGATACTTTCTTTTTTTCTCCGGTTTAATAATCTGGCCGGGATCAAATATCAAAACTGGAATCAATACCCTACCCAGGGATTTTTTATCATGGGCGGATTTACATACTCACTATAAGTAACTGTGACATAATTGATTTAATGAAATTGTCAACATATTAACATATTCTCTCTTTTTGATCCCTTTTTTGTTGATTTTTTGTTGAAAAAAGAGCAGGAAAAATGTGTTTAATTAACTGATTATCATTAAAATTTATTATTTTTGCATAAACAAAAAGTTGAATTTGTAAATGAGTGGTATTTTATTGTTTGAGAAAGAGTTATGTGAGGTGATAATAAAAGGTTCGGAAAAATTACCGGTAAGAAGTTGTAATACTAACAGCAGTTAGCTGAAAAATCATAAATAACAATTGGTTGATATTACGGGGGATACTTCGGAAAAGGGGGATTATTATAAAAAAATGAAAAGAATTACATATTGTTATGAGTAGCGAAGAGATAAAAAATAGTACCAACAATGATTATTCTGCTGAGAATATTCAGGTGCTGGAAGGACTGGAAGCGGTACGTAAAAGACCGGCCATGTATATTGGGGATGTGAGCGAGAAAGGATTACATCATCTTGTATATGAGGTAGTGGATAATTCGATTGACGAGGCCCTGGCTGGTTTTTGTAAAAACATTAATGTAACTATTAATGAAGATGGTTCAGCAACCATTTCTGATGATGGACGTGGAATCCCGGTTGACTTTCATGAAAAAGAAGGGCGTTCAGCCTTAGAAGTGGTTATGACTTTGCTACATGCCGGTGGTAAGTTCAATAAGGACACCTACAAAGTATCCGGAGGATTGCACGGTGTGGGAGTTTCCTGTGTAAATGCCTTATCGGGATATCTGCGTGCCGAAGTGCATCGCGACGGAAAGATTTGGGTGCAGGATTACAGCAAAGGGAAACCCCTCGGAAAAGTCAAAGAAGTGGGTAAAACTGCCAAAACGGGAACCATTATTACTTTCAAACCAGATGATTCTATCTTTATTACTACCGAATTCAAATACGAAATCTTAGCTACACGGCTTAGGGAACTGGCATTTCTGAATAAGGGAATTAGGCTGGTACTTACCGATAAACGCGAGACTGTTGAAAATGGAAATGGAAATGATAATGGAAGTAAAGAAGACCAGGGAAAATACCGGCAGGATGTGTTTTATTCGGAAGAAGGACTCTTGGAATTTGTGCGTTATCTCGATTCAACAAGGGAAGCGCTGATAGAAAAACCCATCTCTATTGAAACCGAGAAAAACGGAATTCCCATAGAAATAGCAATGCAATATAATACTTCGTTTTCTGAAAATATTCATTCCTATGTCAACAATATCAATACGATAGAAGGAGGGGCACATCTTTCCGGATTCAGAAGAGGATTGACACGTACACTGAAATCCTATGCTGAAAAATCCGGCATGACAGCTAAACTGAAGTTTGACATTGCCGGCGATGATTTCCGGGAAGGCTTGACGGCAATTGTCTCAGTCAAGGTGCAGGAACCCCAGTTTGAAGGACAGACCAAGACCAAGTTGGGAAACTCTGAGGTAATGGGTGCTGTCGATCAGGCTGTCAGCAGTGCTTTGGCCAATTACCTGGAAGAAAATCCGAAGGATGCTAAAACCATTGTGCAGAAAGTAATTCTGGCAGCTACAGCACGCCATGCTGCCCGGAAAGCCCGTGAACTGGTACAACGGAAGAATGTTCTTTCCGGATCGGGATTGCCTGGAAAACTGGCCGACTGTGTCAGCAAGGATCCGGAAGGAACAGAGGTCTTCCTGGTGGAGGGTGACTCGGCCGGCGGAACTGCCAAACAAGGCAGGGATCGGCAGTTTCAGGCTATCCTGCCCCTGCGGGGTAAAATTCTCAACGTCGAAAAAGCCATGATGCACAAGATATATGAAAGCGAAGAGATCAAGAATATATTCACTGCCCTGGGTGTGTCCATTGGAACAGAAGAAGATAGCAAGGCGCTGAACCTCTCCGGATTGCGCTATCATAAGATCATCATTATGACCGATGCCGATGTGGATGGAAGTCATATCACAACGCTGATTATGACCTTGTTCTTCAGATATATGCAAGAATTGATAAAGAATGGATATCTCTATATTGCTACACCTCCACTTTACATGGTGAAAAAAGGGAAAAACTTTAAATATTGTTGGACAGAACAGCAACGTATGCAGGCTATTGAGGAGTTTGGAGGCGAGAAAGCCGGTGTTTCCGTTCAGCGATACAAAGGCTTGGGAGAGATGAATGCTGAACAGCTTTGGGAGACCACTATGAACCCGGAAAAACGAACACTCCGGCAGGTGACCATAGAAAGTGCAGCCGAAACTGACCGTATCTTCTCTATGCTGATGGGCGATGAGGTTCCCCCACGCCGTGAATTCATTGAAAAACATGCTAAATATGCTAATATTGATGTCTAAACATAGAACCCAGAACCATTATGCTCTTCTTAGGATACGATGTCGGTAGCTCTTCAGTAAAAGCCACACTGCTGGATGGGGAAAAAGGCATAGTACTTGCTTCTTCTGCTTATCCTGAGCAGGAAATGCCCATAGATGCCCTGCAACCGGGTTGGGCAGAACAGAATCCTGAAATGTGGTGGCATAATCTGGTTTTAGTGACTCGAAACGTCCTGAAAAAAACACAAGTATCGCCGGAGAATATCAAAGCCATCGGTATCTCATACCAGATGCACGGACTAGTGTTGATAGACCAAAACAAGAAGGTACTTCGCCCTTCAATCATATGGTGTGATAGTCGGGCTGTGGATATCGGTGAGCAAGCTTTCCGGGCTATCGGACCTGAGAAAAGTCTGGATCATTTGTTGAACTCGCCAGGTAATTTTACAGCCTCCAAACTGGCGTGGGTGAAAAAGAATGAACCGGAGATTTATGAAAAAATATGGAAATTCCTTCTGCCCGGAGATTATATCGCCATGAAGATGACCGGTGAGGTAACCACAACCGTTACAGGCTTGTCAGAAGGGATTTTCTGGGATTTTAAGGAAAATGAAATCTCTTCACTCATTACGGATTATTTTGGCTTTGACCTGAAGCTCTTTCCTGTGATTGTTCCGGTTTTTGGAGAACAAGGAATACTGACTGAGGAAGCTGCCTGTGAACTGGGTCTTTCTCCGAGAACGGTAATTGCTTACCGGGCCGGTGATCAGCCTAACAATGCTTTTTCTCTGAATGTGCTGGATCCTGGTGAGGTGGCAGCGACGGCGGGTACCTCCGGGGTGGTATATGGTGTGAGCGACCAGCGGAAATACGATCTTTTGTCCAGGGTGAATACTTTTATACATGTAAACCACAAACCTCCGGAGAACAGATATGGCGTACTTTTGTGCATTAATGGTACCGGGATTCTCAATGCCTGGATGCGCCAAAACATTACCGTAGGTATGAGCTATCCAGAAATGAACAAAGAAGCGTCCTCTGTTCCTATAGGAGCAGAAGGACTGATTGTACTGCCTTTTGGCAATGGATCTGAAAGGATACTGAACAACCGGAATCCGGGAGCCCTTTTTTCAGGACTGCAGTTCAACACTCACCGGCATACACATATGTTACGGGCCGCTCAGGAAGGCATCGCTTTTGCATTCCGTTATGGCTTGGAAATTATGCATGAAACGGGAATCACACCAGGTGTGATCCGGGCCGGGAATGCAAATATGTTTCTAAGCCCGTTGTTTGTAGAAGCCGTGGCTAACAGTGCCCATATACCTATCGAACTGTTTGATACCGACGGGTCGCGCGGTGCTGCCCTGGCTGCAGGATTGGGCAGTGGTTTTTATAATAATACTCAGGAATGTTTCCAGTCCCTGACTAAGATCAAAGCCATAGAGCCGGAAGCCAGTCTGGAATCCAGGTATGATGAAGCATACGGTCGATGGAAGAATTATCTGGAAAAGATACTATCACATATTTACTAATTTATTGCATTTAAATAGTATATTGTGCGTTCTATTATTTGTTGTTTTTCCACCTCTTTCGAGACCTATTGCTTTCTTATTGCCAAGATAGTAGTAAAGAAGAAACCAGAGGGAAAATGAGTCCTTTTTTGTTTAGGAAAATTAAGACTATGTTAGACAAAGACTGGATTTCATAAAGAATGATTATTTTATTTAATTAATTATATAACTTAATTGTTTTATTTAAAAATTCTGAATATGTCTATTTTAATCGGTCAAAAAGAATATTTTCCCGGAATTGGGAAAATCCCTTTTGAAGGGAAAGAATCGGATAATCCTTTGGCTTTTAAATGGTATGATGAAAACAAGGTTGTCCGTGGCAAAAAAATGAAAGATCATTTTCGTTTTGCTGTAGCTTACTGGCATACTTTCTGTAATACGGGAAATGATCCATTCGGTATGGGAACCAAAGAGTTTCCGTGGAATACCTATAATACTCCTATGGATAGGGCACGTGCCAAGATGGATGCTGCCTTTGAGTTTTTTACAAAACTTGGCGTACCCTACTATTGTTTTCATGATTTTGACCTGGTGGAAGAGGGAAATACACTGGCCGAATCTGAAAAAAGAATAGCTCATATGGTAGATTATGCCAAAGAGAAACAACGGCTTTCAGGCATCAAGCTGTTGTGGGGCACCTCCAACCTTTTCTCTCATCCGCGGTACATGAACGGTGCTGCCACCAACCCTGATTTTGGTGTGGTTGCCCGTGCGGGAGCGCAGGTAAAAAATGCCTTGGATGCCACCATCACCCTGGGAGGAGAAAACTATGTATTCTGGGGTGGCAGGGAAGGATATCTTTCCTTACTAAATACCGATATGAAACGGGAAAAAGAACACCTGGCCTGTTTTCTGTCCATGGCCCGGGATTATGCCCGGAAAAATGGGTTTACAGGCACTTTCCTGATCGAACCCAAGCCAATGGAACCCACCAAACACCAATATGATTATGATGCTGAGACGGTCATTGGTTTCCTCCGTCATTACGGGTTGGATAAGGACTTTAAGTTAAACATAGAGGTGAACCATGCCACCCTGGCCGGCCATACTTTTCAGCATGAATTACAGGCAGCTGCCGATGCCGGACTGCTCGGAAGCATTGATGCCAACCGTGGTGATTATCAGAATGGCTGGGATACCGATCAGTTTGTTATTAACCTGTATGAGACCGTCGAAGCCATGCTGGTGATCCTCGAAGCAGGCGGTTTCACCACAGGCGGTGTTAACTTTGACGCTAAAACACGCAGGAACTCAACCGACTTGGAAGATATTTTTATTGCCCATATTGCTGCTATGGATGTCTTTGCACGGGCACTGGAGGTGGCGGACCGTGTGTTGACGGAATCACCGTATCTCTCGAAAAGAAAGGAAAGATATGCCTCTTTTGATACGGGTGAAGGAGCTGCCTTTGAAGCCGGAAATATGACAATGGAAAAACTACATGATTTAGCGGCCAGGTATGGGGAGCCTGCAAAGACCAGCGGGAAACAGGAATGGTTTGAACAATTAATCAATCAATATATCTGAATATGATACATTCTCAAGATCAGGGAAACCGGGCATTTATCATGTCCGTGACTATGGTAGCTACCCTCGGGGGACTTTTATTCGGATACGATACGGCCGTTATCTCCGGCGCTGTAAAGGCTTTGCAGGGATTTTTTATTGATTCGCTGAATGACCATGTACAGGTTGCAGCCAAAGTGATTCTACAATACAGGATTAGTGTAGCGGTAGTCGTTGCTATCATCATGTATGCCGTGGGAGCCATTCTTGTGAAACTGTATGGGAGGAAGAAAGGGCTGTTGATTACCGCGTTGGTAGTGTTACTGGCTATCGTGGGCATTGTGAGGTTTTTTGACAACCCCCTGACACTCACGGAAAAGACTGCTAACTCATTGAAAGGGTTTGTGGTGTCTTCGGCTTTGGTCGGATGTATTATCGGGGGCAGTATCGGCGGTTTTGTCAGCAGAAAACTTGGAAGAAAAAAGGGTCTGATGCTGGCAGCCCTGCTGTTCACTCTGTCGGCCGTTGGTTCGGCAATCCCGGAGAAGATGAATATTTTTATGGTACAGCCGGTAGTTTCATTTATCATTTACCGGATCATCGGAGGAATAGGAGTGGGGCTTGCCTCTATGTTGTCACCTATGTACATCGCCGAAATCGCTCCGGCAAATATGCGTGGTCGTCTGGTGTCCTGGAACCAGTTTGCCATCATCTTTGGTATGCTGGTTGTTTATTTTGTGAATTATTATATTGCCTATACACATCATGGTGATGACACCTGGCTGAAACTTACCGGATGGCGTTGGATGTTTGCTTCGGAAACCATCCCCGCAACCTTTTTTCTGGTGCTGCTTTTCTTTGTTCCGGAAACTCCCCGTTATCTGGTGCTGTCCGGCGAAGAACATAAAGCGGAATCCGTACTAAAGAAAGTAGTTGGACACGTTCATGCAGGAATGGTGTTGGCAGAGATACGGGATACCCTGAAAGAGAAGTCGGTACCGTGGCTTTCTTTTGGTGGGATGGTGATTTTTATCGGCATCATGCTTTCGGTGTTTCAGCAATTTGTTGGGATCAATGTGGTCCTCTACTATGCTCCCGAGATCTTCCGGAATATGGGATCGGGAACGGATACGGCTTTGCTCCAGACGATCATTGTCGGTGCTATCAATCTGTTGTTTACCGTATTGGCAATCCTTACGGTAGACCGTTTTGGCAGAAAGCCCTTACAAATAATCGGAGCACTGGGTATGGCTGTTTCTATGTTTGCCTTGGGATTCACCTTCTATTTTCAGAAAATGGGTCTGGGAGCCCTGGTTTTCATGCTTTCCTATGTGGCTTTTTTTGCCATGTCATGGGGGCCGGTTACCTGGGTGTTACTTTCGGAAATTTTCCCGAATAGTATCCGCGGTGCTATGTCTATTGCCGTGGCAGCTCAGTGGGTGGCTAACCTGATTATATCCTGGACTTTTCCGGTCATGAACGATAACAGTATGCTGATCAGGATTTTTCATCATGGGTTTTCTTACTGGATATACGGCTTGATGGGGGTTCTTGCTGCCTGGTTTGTCTGGAAACTTGTCCCGGAAACCAAAGGAAAAACACTGGAAGAGATTCAGAAGATCTGGAAGAGGAGAGAATAAAAGACTGAGAGAAGAATAAGAGGATAACAATGCTGCCAGGATCCTTCGGATATTGGCAGCATTGTTTAGGAACCACAGTTTTTTAAGATATGTAGTTTTCGTGATTCCGGATTCTACTGAGTCTTGTGTTCTGCATCTTTCTTCCAGCGAAGACCTCCCTTGACGAAGGTGGCTGGACAAATGCTTATTTCAACACTCTAAACTCAATCCTCGAAGCATGTTCTTTTCCTGTATAAATGCGGTGTGTGGCTTTGATAAAATCTTCCGGTTTTGCATCCAGGTATATATTGTCTACATATTTTTGCGGATTGAGATCCACAAGCGGAAACCAGGTACTCTGTACCTGTACCATGATGCGATGGCCTTTTTTGAAAGTGTGTAGGACATCCTGTAAAGGAAATTTTAAAAAGGTAACCTTGTTGGGGACAAAAGGCTCCGGATGTTCGTAACTGTTGCGGAAACGGCCACGGAATACCTCGCTCCGCACCATCTGTTGGTATCCGCCCATGTGAATCGTGGGAGGGTTTCCTTCAAAATCAGGAAAATCATCCGGATAAACATCAATCAGCTTGACGATCCAGTCGGCAGCGGTACCGGTGGTAGATACATAAAGATCTGCCATGAGTTTACCTGCGAAAGTTATATCTTGTTCCAGCGGAGGGGTTTGATATACTAACACATCAGGCCGTCGACCGGCAAAACGTTGGTCGTCAGTCATATATTGAGCAGACATGCCGGTAGTAATCAGCTCGGTATAAGGCACAGCCTTGGCAGGGTCACTGATAAATTCATCATAACTCGTAGTGGAAGGTTCGGAGAAAGAGAGTTGGTGATCCGGTGCGAAGAACAAAGTGCTGCTGACCGTATTCTGCGGCGGCCAGGTATCAAACGTTTTCCATTCGTTGCTGCCGGTGATGTACATGGTGGCCTCCGCCGGACGGGCTCTCCCTTTGCCTTTCAGATAATACTGAAAGAAAGGGAACTCAATGTTATTCCGGTAATATTCGGAAGGAGTCGGGTCGGTGGTGAACCATATATAACCCAGGTGGTTTCCGCTACTGCTGGCCCAGCCACTGTGGCGCCATGGACCGATAACAATACGAATGTTCCCGCCGGGACTGTTTTTTTCCATGGCCTGATAGGTAGCAAAGGTGCCGTACAGGTCTTCAGCGTCATACCATCCACCTACCACTAAGATAGCAGGCCTTATTTTCTTAAGATGAGGCAAGAGGTTTCGTTCCTGCCAGAAATAATCGTAATTGGGATGATTCGTGATCTCATCCCAGAAATGTATGTTCCCATGATAATATTTCTTGTTCACATTAGACAGTGGTCCCAGATCCATGAAAAACTTATAGCCGTCCGGGGTCCCATGGCTAAAGCGTTTGCCCCATTTTGTTGTGGGTTTGGGACGAGGTTGTCCGAAAACAGCCAGAAAATTAAATGCATGTGGCAGAAAAAATGCACCGTGGTGATGAAAATCGTCCCAAAACCAGTCGGCAATAGGTGCCTGGGGAGAGATGGCCTTGACGGCCGGATGGGCATCCACTGCAGCACAGGAAGAATAAAAGCCGGGATAGGAGATACCCCATATTCCCACATTACCGTTACATTCCTTGATATTTTTTACCAGCCAGTCCACCGTGTCCCACGTGTCTGTGCTCTCATCCACGGCCTTTGGATTCTTCTTATGGTTATGCATAGGCCGCATATTGACAAACGTACCTTCCGACATGAAGCGGCCCCGGACATCCTGATAAACGAAAATATATTTTTCCTGCATGAACAGCCCGGAAGGACCGAGTCGTCTTTTCTTTTCCTTGCCGTAAGGTCTTACCGAATATGGTGTACGGATTAAAAGGACAGGGTACTTATGACTGTGGTCTTTGGGGATATATACTGAGGTGAATAAATGTACTCCGTCACGCATGGGGATCCTGTATTCATACTTATCGTAATCAGCGGAAGTAACTTCTTTTGATTCCGGTTTCCAGGCCGGACTGCTGCCGGGGAGTACCGCGGTACAAAGCAACAGGGCTGTAAGTATAAAATGCCGTGGTTTAATCATCATAAAAAATGTTATTAATGATACAAATGATTAAGCTTTGCGCTCAAAATTTCAAATAATAACCGTGACCCAAAAACCCTGCGGTTTGAAAATCAGGTTCAATCTTCCGTAATCATAAACTATGAACCATGAACTAACACGTTCATTCAAAATCTGCAAAAGACTTCTTAATGATCCTAATGGCTTCGTACAACTGTTCCTCGGTAATCACCAGCGGTGGGGCGAAGCGGATGATATGGTCATGGGTGGGTTTGGCAATCAGGCCGTTGTCTTTCATTGTGAGGCATACATCCCAGGCGGTTTTGCCACTTTTGGGCCTTACCACCACAGCGTTCAGCAAACCTTTCCCCCGTACCTGTTCAATCATGTCAGACTTGAGGCTGTTCATCTCTTCCCGGAAAATCTTTCCCAACCGGCCGGCATTCTCTGCGAGGTTTTCGTTTTTAATCACCTCAAGGGCAGCTACAGCAACCTTGGCTGCCAGAGGATTTCCTCCGAACGTGGAGCCATGTTCGCCGGGCAGGATGGTCAGCATGATCTCATCATCGGCCAGTACGGCAGAGATAGGATAAACGCCGCCCGAGAGAGCTTTGCCCAGGATCAGGATGTCGGGACGGACTCCTTCGTGGTCCGAAGCCAGCAGTTTGCCTGTACGGGCAAGACCGGTTTGAACCTCGTCGGCGATGAAAAGCACATTGTGTTTTTTACAGAGTTCATAGGCTTTTTTCAGGTAACCTTCATCCGGTAAAAAAACACCTGCTTCTCCCTGTATAGGTTCCACCAGAAACCCCGCAATGTTGGGATCAGAAACCAGTTCTTTTTCCAGAGCCTCCAGATCGTTATACGGGATGATTATAAAACCGGGAGTATATGGCCCAAAGTCATTCCGTGCATCCGGGTCGGTAGACATGGAAATGATGGTGATGGTGCGACCGTGGAAGTTCCCTTCACAGGCGATAATCTTTGCCTGGTTCTCCGGAATACCTTTTACCTTGTATGCCCATTTACGGCAAAGTTTCAGAGCTGTCTCATCCCCTTCGGCGCCACTGTTCATCGGCAGGACTTTATCATATCCGAAATATTCTGTAATGTATTTTTCATAATCACCGAGGGCGCTGTTGTAAAAAGCACGGGAAGTAAGTGTGAGTTTTTGGGCTTGTTCGGTCAAAGCTCCGACGATTTTCGGGTGACAATGTCCCTGGTTTACGGCCGAATAAGCCGAAAGGAAATCAAAATAACGTTTTCCTTCCACATCCCAAACATAAACGCCTTCACCACGGTCCAGTACTACAGGAAGCGGATGATAGTTATGTGCTCCGTACTTGTCCTCCAGATTGATGTAATCCTGTGTTGTCATGATATTTTCTTTTTCTGTTTGAAATATTATATTTATGAAATTTCGTATCTTATAAGAAGAAGTAAAAGTAGCATAAATAAATTTTTTGAAGGAAAATTTCAGATCATTTTTTATGATTTGATTTGTAAGAAATATTTCGATAATTGCTCCTTCAGAATTGCCAGGGGGCTTCACGACGGTCCAACCACCCGTCATACAATATTAACGGCTTACGGTCCATATCTTTGTTTGGCAAACATGCGAGGATCCTACGTATATTTAGAGATTTGTGAAATTAAAATCCGATCACGAACTTAATATTAACTCTTCTGCCTGTCAGATAGTTGGGAACGGCATACCATCCGGTTTCATGGGATAGGTTATTGACTGTGTTAACCCACATGTAGGAACTGACGTTGTTGTTGCCGAAGAGGTTGAAGATATCCAGACCGATGCGCATGGACCGGATGTGCTTGCTGAGTGTTTCATTCTCTCCCGTTTTTGTTTTTACAAAATCTTTTGAAAAGCCGAGATCTACACGTTGGTAAGCCGGCATCCGGAAGAACAGGTCGTAACGATCCGTATTGGGAGGCCGCACAGGCAATCCGGTAGAATAAAACAGGGCCAGGTGCATCCGGAAAGAAGGATTGTTGGGAAAATAATCCTGAAAAGAGAAACCGAAGTTAATCAATTGGTCGGTAGGCCGGGGATAACAACCTGGAAAGTGAATATGTCCATCATGATCAGTAAAGGAATCTCCGGTGACATCTTCGCAGGCATGCATAAAGGAAAGACTGGCCCAAGAGTCCACCCCTTTGACGAACTCACCGTTTATTTTAAGATCCAATCCATAGGCTGATCCCTGTGCAATATTTTCGCCGACATAGTCGATCCTGACATTTTCCAGGAAATAGGGAATCAGGTTGTACATGCCCTTGTAATAAACTTCCGCCGTCCACAGGAAAGGCCTGTTCCATGCCCTGAACCGGTAGTCGGTGCCGGCAACAATATGCCAGGAACGCTGGGCTTTGATATCGGGATTGATACTGCCGTCCGGATGGCGGGCTTCCTTATATAAAGGGGGCTGATCATACATTCCTGCCGCCAGATGGTACGCCCAGACGGAACGACGTGTTGGACGACAGGTAAACAACAATCGGGGAGAAGCTACCAACTGCCGGCTGAAACTCCAGTAGTTGAACCTCACTCCCCCCTGGAGCTGTAAGACAACGCTGTCAATATGCCAGGTACGCTGATCTTCTATAAAACCTGTTAAACGCCAAGGGTTCATCTGATTTGACGCAACGGTGGAATGAAAAAGATTCACCGTTTTCCCGTCGTACGGTAAGGAGTAACCTGCTGAATCCCGGAGAGTCCATTCCCTGAGCCGGTCGATAAATTGCTCTGCTTTTACTGTAATGCCCCATTGCAGATAGTGATGTCTGGGATTATATAAACCCAGGTATTTCAGGGAATAGATGTTTCCGCGCAGTCGGTTGCGGGCATGGTTCAGAAAACTACCGATACCGATGTTCATAATGCTGTCTCCGAACGTTTCCGAGCCCAGTTGTTTGTCAAGAGCGTTCAAGGAATAATATCCGTGGATATCATAATTTTCTACCTCCAGCGTGGAAAAGGCAGTTGCGATCCATTTCATCCGCATCTTAGGGAAGGGATAATAATTTACCGTAAAGGCTCCCAGATAAGTGTCAAAAGCATCTTTTTCCTGACCTTCGTAATAGACATAAAGAGCTATGGCGTCCTGCACGGTTCCGAACGAAGTCTTCCTGCTGGCCGGGATAAAACGATACCTGTTCAGGGAAATATTACCCAGACCCTCCAAAGATACTTTCTCGTTGATCTTATAAGTAAGCAGGGTCTGCATGTCTTCGAACCGGGGGCTGTATTCTCCTTCGGTCTCCAGGGTATTCAGCAGGTAACTGTTAGATTTGTAACGGACTCCTGCAAGGTATGTGAATTTACAGTCCTTGCTGATTCCTTCCACGTGGGCTGTGGCGCCCAGCAGGCTTGCTGAAACAGTGCCTTTGAATGATACAGGTGTCCGGTAGGAAATATCCAGCACCGAAGACATCCTGTCACCATAACGGGGGGCAAAACCGCCGGCAGAAAAGCTTACATTTTCTACCAGATCGGGGTTGATAATGCTGAGTCCTTCCTGTTGACCTGAACGGACCAGGAAAGGCCGGTAGATTTCAATATCATTGATATAGACCAGATTCTCGTCAAAATTCCCTCCCCTGACCGAGTATTGGGAACTCAGTTCATTCTGTGAACTTACCCCCGGCAGAGTTTTGATGAGTGACTCGACACTACCGGTAGGGGTAGGCAAGGTATGCAGATCTTTAATGTTAACCTTTCGCATAGTTCCCTCTTCATGTCGCGTGGTTTGTATTTCCACTTCCTTTATCGGGTTTACAGAAGAATATAATATAATAGACAATTTAAGTGTCTCCTGCGGTTGAATGAATATTTTTCGGATTACCGGTTTAAATCCTACAGAAGAAAAAACAATAGACACTGTATCTCCTGAAGGCGAGGGAAGAAAAAACCTGCCGTTTTTACCCGTTATGGTTCCTTCACGATTATTTTTTATATGAACGTGTACGTTGGGAATGGGATGTCCTTCCTTGTCCAGCACCACCCCGCTAACACCGGTTTTTCCTTGGGAGAATCCTATCACCGGAAACAACCAGAGCAGAGAAAACCATATTAACCTTATGTGTGCAGACATTTAAAATTGTTTTCCGGTTCTCAAAATAAACTGTTTTTTTTCGTTTTCATTGTGAAAACAGGTATTTTTAATGCGAAAATTAAATATTATGGTTCGACAGATACAATTCAGCCTGCCTCCTTTTCCGAAAGGATATCATCTGATTACTTCACTGATTCTTGAAAAGGCCGGAACATTGCCATCCGAGGGGGTTATGCATATTTTTATTCAGCATACCTCAGCCGGTCTTACTTTGAATGAAAATGCGGATCCTACTGTGCGTCGTGATTTTGAAACGTTTATGAATGACCTGGTGCCTGAGGACTATCCTCGGTTTATGCATACCCTGGAAGGAAGTGACGATATGCCTGCTCATTTGAAGTCAGCCATCATTGGTTCTTCCGTATCTATCCCCATTACCAACCATAGATTGAACCTTGGAACGTGGCAGGGAGTCTATTTGTGTGAATTCCGACGCCATGGCGGAAGCCGCAGGATCGTGATAACTATTATGGGAGAGTGAAAATTAAGAGAGGAGATGATTTTCCTTTTGATAAATCACAAAGTCACGTTGCGCCTTCAAGATATTTACGAGATATAATACCAGGTTCTTGGATTCACCGAGAATATTAAACAGTAGAATACTGGGACGTGTTTTGATATTCCCGTGCTTTTTGATCATTTTAACATGTTTCTTCTGCAGGCTTTTGATATCGCTCAGTATTTCTTTCTGAATTTCCAGAATTAAATCTATATTATCAAACTCATCTTTTTGAATAGCTTCTTTAACATGTTTAAATAAAGTGAAAATCTTGTCATTGATTTTAAGCATTCCTTCCATTTGTTCCCGGGGAAAAAGAGGATGGTTGTTATCGATATGCTTGAATATGGGGTTGTTGATGTAAGTCAGACAATGTGCGGTTTCTCTTAAATAATCAAGTGATTGGACATAGTAATGGCCTGTTTCAATTGAATTTTCTTCAAGATTACGTATGGTAAAGTAGACATTATCTTTCAATTCCTTGACCTTCTTGTTCAAATTATAGATTTTTTTCTGAATATTTTTCAGTTTTTTTCTGTTTTCCTTGCTGAAATAGATCAGTGTATTGTAAAAAAGATTGGAGGATTCTTCCAGAATGGACAGGGTCTCGGTTTTACATTTGTTAAAAACTTCCGATCCATTTATTTCATGGGTATCACTGATGATTTCTTCCTTTTTCTGTTTTTCTTCTTCTCTCTTGGAATGAATAAATCTGTTTTTAATGATAAGATAAGTGTCCAGGGCCAGAAAAGCAAGTATCCCGTAAATTTTACCATAAAAGATAATATAGGCAATGATAAAAGAAATGGTAAAGGCGATCATGGCAGTCATAAACCAACCTGTGATGACGACGATTACACCTGTGACACGATATACGGCACTTTCTCTTCCCCAGGCTCTGTCGGCGAGGGATGTCCCCATCGCGACCATAAACGTGACATAGGTGGTTGAGAGAGGCAGTTTCAGGGATGTTCCTATGGCGATCAGGATGCTGGCTACTACCAGGTTTACCGATGCCCGAACCATATCAAAAGCTACTCCTTTTTCCTTTTTCAGCTTGTTGTATTCGGTACGGTCGAACCGTTTATTTATAGTAACACGGACATTTTCCGGTATGACAAACTTGATGGCCTTGGATAGTCCTACAGTTTGCCTTACAATAGCCCGTGCCAGCACAGAAGATTCAAATCTTTCCTGGCCTTCTTCCTGGCGGCTCAGATCAATAGTGGTAGCCGTTACGGTACGGGCTTTCTTGGAAAAAGCCATAGTAAGAACCATAATAAGGCCTGCAAGCAGAAGATAGAATGTAGGCGTTTTTACAGGGCCAGCCAAGGCAGTCATGGCAAAACCAGATGGATCGGTGGCACCTGAACGGATAAACTCCTGAAAGGATGCCACACCTGCCAAAGGCACTCCGATAAAGTTGACCAGGTCGTTCCCGGCAAAAGCCATGGCTAAGCCAAATGTGCCCACAAGCACAATGAACTTGAGTATATTAATCCTAAACAATGAGAGTACAACCTGAAGTAAGACAGTCCATCCGATAAAGCTTAGACCCAGGATCAGCATGGTATGGCTTTTGATCCATACCAGTGTGTCAGGTGTGATAATGGATGAGCCTTTAGCTCCTTTTATCAAAATAAAATAGATAATAGCTGTGAAGGAAAAACCTCCCCACAAAGCCCCAAAATATTTAAAGGTGCGTTCATAATTAAATGTAAAGACCAGTCTGACCAGCCATTGTATGAAAGCTCCCACCAGGAAAGCAACAACCACAGAAATCAGTATACCGGAAATAATTGCCAGGGCTTTTCCCGAATTGATATAGGTGCCCAGATCATGCGGAGCATCCGGATTTCTCGTGATTTTGATGATAGAAATAGCTACGGCGGCGCCCAGTAGTTCAAATACGATAGATACGGTCGTTGATGTTGGAAGTCCATATGTATTGAAAAAGTCCAGCATGATGACATCGGTGAGCATCACAGCCAAAAAAAGCAGCATGATCTCGTTAAAGTAAAAATGTTCAGGATGGAAAATCCCTTTCCTGGCCACTTCCATCATTCCACTGGAAAAAGTAGCTCCGATCAATACGCCCAGAGCAGCAACAAGTAAAATAATATGAAAGGGGGCTGTTTTGGCCCCCAGTGCTGAATTGAGAAAGTTGACAGCATCATTGCTGACACCTACAACAAGGTCGGAAATTGCAAGAATAACGAGTATGGTTACAATAAAAAGATATAAAGTGTGCATGCCCTTTGTTATTTTTTGCAAAGCAAATGTAAAAATAATAAAAAGAAATAAAGACAATGTTAATTTATCGTTAATAAATATTCCATACAAAACTTTATGATTAAAAATTTGAATGGAAATCAAAACAATGAAAGGGAAATGAAATTCAGGAAATTTCTTTTAGGAAAGCAACCGGCTCACAGTATTCAGTACTTCATCCACGTTGACGGGCTTGGATATGAAGTGTACGGCGCCCATTTTCTTTGTCTGCCGGATATTTTCTTTCGTGCCAATAGCCGAAACAATGACAACGGGAACATCTTTCAAAGATTGATCTTTTTTTATTTTTTCAAGAAAATCAAAACCGCTTATTTCGGGCATTAACAAATCCAGTAGGATCAGATCCGGTTTTTGCTTGTCAACAAGCTTGTATGCTTCACGTGCATTCAATGCCGAGATCACTTCATACCCATGTTGTGCCAATACTGCATTTAACAAAACAACATTGGTGGAAGAATCATCTACAATCAGTATCTTCTTGTCTGACACCCTCGTACTCCTCCCGATTTTCTGAAACTTATTTTTCTGCAATTTACAGAGTTTTTCCGGAATATTGTTAATAATTATGATGATATAGATTACCGTTTTTTAGTAATTTATATCATCTGTTAAAAATTTTTATTTATTTTTAGCCGTGAAAATAAAGTCATGGAAAATACAGATCCAAAAAATGATATACAGGGAATTCTGGATAAATCCTGGGTATTCAAAAATTTTTCAGAAGAGGAACGGGATGCTGTGATACAAAACAGCAGTTTGGTTCAATATCATAATAAAGATACCTTATTCAGGCAACATACGCGCACATCACATGTGATGTATGTGGTTTCAGGGCTTGTAAAAATATATAAAGAGAATGGAACAAACCGTTCGGTGACCCTGAAGATTATTTCAGGCAATCAGTTTGTCGGGTTGGATAACATTTATGCAGAGAGTGAATATCAGTATTCCGGCACAGCTATCGTTGACACCATGGTGCTGATCATCGACTTTGGAACATTTAACCATCTTGTTTTGTCCAACGGCCGTTTTGCTCTTGACCTGATTAGAATACTCAGCAGGGATTCCCTGTATATCTTTACACGCCTCAATAGTCAAACGCATAAACAACTGCCAGGTAGGATTGCCGATGTACTGTTATATTTTTCCGAAGAAATTTTTCATTCTTATTCTTTTGAGTTCCCGCTTACCCGTCATGAGCTTGCCGAATTGGCCGGGACAACTAAAGAGAGTTTTATACGCACTATTAATGAATTTAAGCATGACAAGATCATTCAAATGGATGGCAGGAAAGTTGAGATCAAGAGCCTCGATGTTGTCAAGATACTCAGTGAACTAGGATAGTCCTTACGAAATATTTACTTAATGCACCTAATAAATAATTATGACAGATATATTGACAACATATCTCAGAAAGTAGGTTCAAAAAAGATTTCAGGTAAAATTTTTTATCTTAAATTATTTTAATACTTTTATGTTTGTATTTTTGTGGGTAAGATATCTGTTAGTTAATCTAAAAAGCTCAGGTTCTTATGAATAAACCAATAAAGACTTTCTTCATCATCTTGGTAATTTTGTCTCTTGTGCCAGGATATTTGTTGTTCAAATGGGTATTCCAGCCTAAAAAAGAATTGAATATCCTTATTTTAGACAAAACAGTCCCGACTTTTTTAAGGGAAAATCATCGTTCGTTTAATTGGATTCTGACACATGAGAAATATGTAAAACCGGATAAAAAAAGATATAATTACATTAAAGACTATTTCGGTTTTTTCCCGCTAAAACCCCAGCGTAGTAAGCAGTATGAAATAAAGAGAATACGTCTGTCCAAAGTTATTGAGTTGGCTGATTCTTTTGATATGGCCTACTTTACAGATACTTATGGAGTTTATTTTAACGACTGGTATAAAGGAAACAACAGAACACGGAGATCGAGAAAAATTTATGGGGGAACCAATAACAATGATTATTTATTCCTTAAAGAAATGAAGAACAGGAAAAAACTGTTCATTGGGGAATATGACATATTGGCTTATCCAACCGATTTACTTGAAAGAACGAAAACCGAAAATTTGTTTGATCTTAAATGGACTGAGTGGCTGGGAAAATATTTTTCTTCACTGGATTCCATTAAAAACCCCGAACTTCCCAAATGGATCATGGATATTTACCGGAAACAGTATCATAAACCATGGACTTTTAAACATGGGGGGATTGTTTTTGTTAGCTTTAACAACAGTGTTGTTGTTCTTGAAGATAAAAAGGATTTGGATTTTGAAGTACCATATATTTATACCACAGAATACGGTCAGAAAAAATTCGGTCTGCCTTATAAAGTTGCTTTTCCTTCCTGGTTTGAGGTGGTTGATCCTGGTAACAACAAGGTGGTTTCATTCTTTAAGATCCATGTGAATGATATGGGGGATTCCATTCTTACCAGTAATTCTATTCCCAATCAATTTCCGGCTGTGCTGGAGAGCAGCACTGAATACCCGCATTTTTATTTTGCCGGAAATTTTGCCAATAATCCGATTTATATGAGATCAGCATATTTTTCCGGTTATGAAAAGTTTTGTCAGAAAATAGGAGTCCCGTTTCTGCAGAAAAAACGTTATTTTTACTGGCATTTTTATCAACCTTTGATGACACATATTCTGGATCAGTATTATGCTGAAAGGAAGGGTGGAAAATAATGATATTAAAAATCCGGCAAAAAGGTGTTTGTATGGGCAAACGCCTTTTTATTTTTAACCGGCATCTATGAGCACATTAACTGTTTCTCTGGTACAGTTTGATATTACATGGCAGCAACCAGATGACAACTTCAGGCGCTTGAACCGGGTCATTCATCCTTTGACAGGACATACCGACCTGATAATTCTTCCTGAGATGTTTTCCACTGGCTTCACCATGGACCCGGAGACTTGGTTTGAGGAACCGGAAGGACCTGCATATGTCTGGCTGCATACCATGGCTGGCAGGACAGGAGCTTGTATTGCCGGAAGTTATATCGTGCGCGATAACGGAAAATACTTTAACAGACTTTTGTATGTTTTTCCTGATGGGAGAGAATATGTTTATGATAAACGGCATCTTTTCCGAATGGGAGAGGAGCATTTGCATTATACACCGGGAAATCAGCGTATTGTAATCCCTTTCCGGAATTTTCGTATTAAACCTTTTATTTGTTATGATTTGCGTTTTCCGGTATGGATCCGAAGCCGGAACGATGCCGATCTTTTAATTTTCGTGGCCAATTGGCCAGCAAGCAGGCGAAACGTATGGAATATCCTGTTGAAAGCCCGTGCTATTGAAAACCAGATGTATGTGGCCGGGGTAAACAGAACCGGAAAAGATGGAAGAAATATTTCTTATTCCGGAGATTCAGCCGTCATTTCGCCCAAAGGCGAGATACTTGCTTCTCTTGAAACGGGAAGAGAAGGAGTTTTAACATGTTCAATAGATCTCAATGAACTACAGCGATTCCGTGAAAAGTTTCCCGTGCATCTGGATGCTGATGATTTTACCCTGTTCGCTTGATATTGTTTATCTTATTCCTCTTTTTCCAAGGCATTATATAGAATATCAATAGGATGCAATGCACTCCTTTCTGTACCTTCCTTGATCTGCTGCCTGCAACTCGTGCCTGGGGCGGCAATAAGAACTTCACCATTTGTTTCACGGACAGCGGGGAAAAGTACCATTTCGCCTATTTTCATGGATAAGGAATAATGTTCTTTTTCGAAACCGAAAGAACCTGCCATCCCGCAACATCCGGAAGGAATTTCTTCTACCGTGTAATTTTCAGGAAAAGAGAGTATTTGCAGGGTATAATCAGTCGAGCTGAGCGCTTTCTGATGACAGTGTCCATGAAGTTTGATATGTTTCTTTTCCTTTGTGAACCATTCTTTCCGAATTTTACCGGAAGAAATCTCCCGTGCAAGAAACTCATCCGTCATAAGAGTATGGCGGGCCAGGTTTTGTGCATCTTTTTTCAAACGGTCACAAACCAGATCCGGATACTCGTCCCGAAAGCTAAGAATGGCGGAAGGTTCGATACCTACCAACGGAGTATCTTCCGTAATAATATCTTTGAATATTTCGACGTTCCTGACAGCAATCCGGCGGGCTTTTTTTATTAGTCCTTTGGAAAGGAAAGTTCGTCCGCTTTCGGCATGAGAAGGTGTTTCCACCCTGTATCCCAAACGGGTTAACAATAAAATGGCTTTCTTTCCGGTATCCACATCCTGAAAATTTGTGAACTCGTCAATAAAGAGAAATACTTTCCCCTGCGGTTGTGTCGGTTGGTGTTCTGAGAGATGCTTTCTGACCCAATGACGGAGGGTGTGTGGAGCAAGCAAAGGCATGGATCTTTCTGTGGCAAAACCGATAATCCTTTTAATGATGTCTGAAAAGAAACGGTTCTTCATGAAGAAGTTGTAAACAGCCGGGAACAACATGCCTGCCTTTTGGATGGTGTTGTACCATGCAATGAGACGGGTACGCAGAGGTATGCCGTGGACATCGTAATAATGTTGCAGGAACTCGGCCTTCAAACGGGTGATATCCACACTGGAAGGGCACTCCGACTTACATCCTTTGCAAGAAAGACAGAGATCCATGATGTTGTATAAGCGCGGATCATCAAGCGGATCATCTTTCTTTGTTTTAGTGATCACTTCCCGTAACATATTAGCTCTGGCACGCGGGGTTTTATCTTCATCATGGGTAGCCATGTAGCTTGGGCACATGACTCCTCCGGATTTTTCAGTTTTACGACAGTCTCCAGAGCCGTTGCATTTTTCTGCAGCTCTCTGATAGCCTCCCGTTGACGAAAAATCAAAATAGGTTTTGATCTCTTTCACTGGTATCTTCGGATCCATACGCAGGAACCTGTTCATAGGAGGAGTGTCGGTGATTTTTCCAGGATTCAGGATGCCATAGGGGTCGAAAGTGTTCTTTATTTCTTTAAAAATCCGGTAAATATTTTCCCCAACCATCAAGGGGATGAACTCTCCGCGTAACCTGCCGTCACCATGTTCACCGCTGAGCGATCCCCGGTATTTCTTTACCAGTCTTGCCATTTCTTCTCCGAGGGTGCGAAAAAGCTTTACATCCTCCGGATCACGCAGGTTAAGAATAGGTCTCAAATGCAATTCCCCCGATCCAATGTGGGCATAGTAAACACATGATTTGTCGTATTTTTTCAAGAGTTTGTCTACATCTTCCATATATGCGGGCAAATCTTCTACACGTACAGCCGTATCTTCCATCACAGAGACAGGTCTGGAATCTCCTTTCATATTGGCCAGGACGCCAAGACCTGCTTTTCTCAGGTTCCAGACTTTAACTACATCATTGCCATACAACACGGGAAAAGCATAACCGTAACCGGCTTGGCGCATGTCTTTTTCCAGTTGGTTGGCGATAGTGGTTATCTCTTCGCGCGTATCCCGGGCAAATTCTACCAGCAGCAAAGCCCCGGGATCACCTTCGATAAAAAAACGATTTTTCTTTTGTTCGATGTTATCTTTGGTCAGTTCCAAAACGATTTTGTCTATCAGCTCCACAGCACCGGGATGATGTCTCAAGGCGATCAAATTGGCTTTAAAGGCATCCGATATCTCTTTAAGATGAACACAAACAAGCCCTTTTTCAGGAGGAGGTAACGGGACCAGATTGAACTTGATGGCAGTGGTAACGGCCAGTGTGCCTTCCGAGCCTGCCAGAAGCTTTGCCAGATTGAAAGGAATGCCGTTGCCTGTGAATGGATCGGTTTCCAGTAACAAATCAAGAGCATAACCAGTGTTGCGGCGATGAATATCAGGGTGCGGAAACTCCCTGCGTATCTCTTCTTGTATTTCCTTGTCAGAAAGAATCTCATATAACTTCTTATAGATCTTCCCTTCTAAATCATTTTGCTGTGTTTTGGCCAGAAAAGCTTCCTTATCCAGGGGACCAAAGATTACTTCACTGCCATCGCTCAGGATGGCTTCAACTTCAAGGGTGTGATCTCGCGTACTGCCGTAAAGAATAGAATGAGATCCGCATGAATTGTTTCCCAGCATTCCTGCAAACATGCAACGGTTGGAAGTGGATGTTTCCGGACCAAAAAACAAACCGTAAGATTGCAGAAACTGGTTCAGTTCGTCCGGGATCACTCCCGGCTCCACGCGTACCCAGTGTTCTTTTGTATTTAACTCAATAATGTGGGTAAGATATTTTGAAACATCTATGACCAAGCCTTTTCCTACAACCTGCCCTGCCAGTGATGTGCCTGCTGCACGAGGGATTACGGGAATGTTTTTTTCCCTGGCAAAAGCAAGAATCGTGCTGATATCTTCCTTATCTTTAGGTCTGGAGACAGCCAAAGGCAATTCGCGGTATTCGGAAGCATCTGTGGCATACAACATCTTGGTGACTTCGTCCCAGAAAATGTCACCTTTTATTATTCCGGCAAGTTTCTCATAAAATGAATCCATGCGAAACAGGTATTGAAAAGGGAACAAAAATAAATCAAATATGCCAAACAAAACTGTTTTCATCCTTCCTTGTCGAATATATTTTTTTCTGATTTGTTGTATAACAGCAAAACCTTATGATAATAGTCATTTGAAAATCTTTGAAAAGGTATGAAA
>Ga0209834_10000141_pt1 | contig 42818 bp, 40 predicted proteins | sample Mar14236cmmetaG_FD_184134 | JGI IMG/M metagenome (GOLD analysis project Ga0209834, IMG submission 184134) | Marine hydrothermal vent microbial communities from Guaymas Basin, Gulf of California to study Microbial Dark Matter (Phase II) - Marker... ... | reverse complement strand
TAAAACTTTTGGAAAGAGCTAAAACATTTCTTATAGAAAGGAGAGAAAGGCGGCTCCTTTCCTTCCTTACGGAAGGGGTCTCCGCCGCCAGAGTTTAGAGATGAAAGATATGGAATCGTTGTTTCAAAAAGCTTTGAAACTCTCTGAGAAAGGCGAGCTTGAGAAAGCAAAAGACACATACCTCAAGTGTCTTGAAATTGAGGAAACACCCGAGATATGGAACAATCTCGGCAACGTTTATCGAAAAATGGAACAAACCGCAAAGGCAGTCGACTGCTACAAAAAAGCCATCGAACTTGATGGAAAATACATCCCAGGATATCTCAACATGACAAGTGCTTTGCTAAATGCAGAGAGGTACGATCAAGCAAAACTTTTTGCTATCAGAGGATTGGAGCTCGCGCAAAATAACACCACTCTGCTGGCAATGCTCTTAGTGTGCCATATCGCCACGGGTAATGTTAACTCGGCAACAGACATATTTCTTCAGTGGAAGGAAGATGAGTCTTTTCTTAAGGAAATAAAGGAATACGGGCTTCTTGAAACTCTAAGATCGTTGGTCGAAAAACACTCGCAATAAGTTTGAACTGACTTTGGTTTTTATAACTCGCTTTACTTTCTGAATTGTGTTGTCAACTTTCTTGAAATTAACTTGTACAGCTTCCTGAATTTCTTTGTAGGAATAACCTGACAACCACATCTCTACTATTTCCGATTCGGACTTGTCGAGGTGTTTTTCAATTCTTTCCATGATTATATCAATGAGAGCCGTCTTAGCTGTCGAATAACTCGTATCTTGAATTGAATATGATGGTTCTTCATCATTCTCACCGAAACTCGAGTCTACACTGAAAGCATCTGTCAGCATTTTGTTTTTCTTTCGATTCATAAACGTGAGAAAAGATCTTATCTCTGATTCTATACTCCGCCATGCAAATGAAGTGAATCCACTTCTATCTGATTGATAGTAATACACAGCCTTTATGAATCCAACTAAACCGTTCTGAACCATGTCTTGAAACTCCGCCCATGGCGCAAAGTACTTCGAAGAAATCTTTAAAACCATTGGGTAGTACTTCTCAATGAGGAGGTCGAGAGCCTCTTTGAGTCCTGACTGAGCAAGATCTACGAGCTCTTCCGTTTTCTTGGTTCTGAGCCTGTACTTCATCAAACTCAATAATTATCACACCTTGCTCTTAACATAAGGAATAAGATCTCCGATTTCATCGATGACCACATCAGGAAACCTGTGAACACTTTGAAGGTCCCTTCTGGTTGTTTCCCCACTCAAGACAAGAATCGATGTTATGCCCGAATTATGTGCAAACTCCATATCTGTGTAAAGTCTATCACCAATCATGGCAATCCGACTCTTGTTTACGTGAAAACGCCTTTTCAGCATCTCCATCATCAAAGGATTGGGTTTACCGATAACCACATCCGGCAAACGATTCGTTGAGCAGTTGATCAAAGAGATAAGAGAGCCTGCATCGGGCACAGGACCCATCAGTGAAGGACAGTTGATGTCACCATGGGTGGCAATGTAGTTGATTCCTTCTCGCAAAAAGAAACAGCCCTTCGCCAACTTTTCATAAGTTAACTCTGTATCATAACCCAAAACAACAACATCTGGATCTTCATTAACAATGATATGCCCTCTGTGCATCAGAAGATCTGCGAGCGCTTTTGTTCCTATGAGATAAATCCTGCTGTGACCCATCCTTTCTTTTATGTAATCTGCGGTCGCTTCACCAGAGGTGAAAATATCTTCAGAGCTGGTTTCTATTCCCAGCGAGCAGAGTTTGGAAGCATATATTTGAGGGGATTTAGAAGAGTTGTTAGTCAGAAAAATAAGCCGTCGTCCGCTTTTTCTAACAATTTCAACGAACTCACGTGCACCTGGCAACAAGTGATCATCTATGTAAAGTGTCCCGTCCATATCTACAAGAAAACATTCTACAGACCTGATATCAATCAAAACCGACACCTCCCTCCACTGCTGGATCTAAAACTCCTTACGCCTGAAGATAGTCCACGCAACGAAGTAGAGAAGAACACTGAGAAGCATCAAAGAAAGGGTATAGACAAGATCAATTCCAAGATTTCGATAAGGCGCGTCAGAAAGTAAGTAGTTGTATACACTCATAAATCTGAACACCCTTAAAAATCCAAGACTCGTGGTAACAGCGAGGATAAGGATAGATGAAATAAGTGGCTTAACTTGATCGTTCATAAAAACTGAAAAGAGAATGGTAACTGAATACCAAAAAATTCCGCCAGTGAGCATCATGAGTGTGTACTCGGCAAACATCTTGATTCGAACCTCTTTCATCAGAAACAATCCGAAGAGAAGAACTGAAACGCACGAAGCGAATATCAACGCTGTCACTGCAAAAAGACCCAAAAAATATTTCACTCTAAAAACACGCCGACGTCGTTGCTTAGTGAGCAAAAAATAAATAGTTTTCCTTTCCACTTCTCTGGAAAATATTGGAAAGCCGATAATTATCGAGAAAATCGGAACCAGTTGACCCAAATTTTTACCAAACCACTGTGAATAAGCATTGAAGTTGAAGTCCTCTCTGATCTTACCCAGCACTTCTTGAAGGCCTTCGAGTCCTGAAATTTGAGACTGAGACAGCGCATTTTCCGCAACTCCTATCAAGAAATCACCAAGAGGAAAACTGACAACAAAGAGAACAGCCAAAATCACTGCGAGCACAATGAAACGGACCTTCATATGTGCAAACTCTTTTTTCATCATTTTCTTCCACCACCTTGACGATTTGTCTCACTTTCTACAAGAGCTTCAAAGATATCTTCAAGATCCATCTCATAAACATCTGAGGTGGGAAACTGTTTCAAAATATCAGAGAGTTCTTCTTCATCTCTTGCCAAGATTAAGAAATTACCACCTTTTCTAAAGAAGTGAAAAGAGCTTAAATCAGCACGTTGAGAAAAATCACCTGTCACCACAACTGTTTTGAATTTTTCCTTCGCCTCAGTTAAAGTGCCGCTGTAAAGAATTTTCCCTCTGTGCATTATAGCCACCGTATCCGCGATCTTTTCAACCTCTCTCAAAACATGGGAAGTGTAAAAAACACCTTTGCCGTTACCAACGAGATCACACATCATTTGCAAAACCGTCTTCTGCGCGATCGGATCGAGTCCCCAGGTAGGCTCATCCAGAATGTATATATCCGCGTTCTGTGCAAAGGCTATGGAAAGGTATAACTGTGTTTTCATTCCATGAGATAAGCTTGATATCTTCTCAGCAAGTGGTAGCTTGAAGCTTTTAACAAGTTCAAAAGCCCTCTGCAGGTCAAATTTGCTGATGATTCTGCCACTGAGATTCACCATGTTTTCGACGGTAAGCTCCTCGTAAAGGTTCTTTTCCTCTGGCACATAAGATATCCTTTGAACGATATCATCCTCTGTTATGGTTTTACCCTTGAAATCGATCTCACCCGAATCACAGCTTATCAGACGCAAAATACATTTGATAGTCGTTGTCTTGCCAGCTCCATTTGGACCAACCAGTGCATAGATACTCCCGGCATGGATTTGCAAGTCGATTCCATCAACCGCAAGAACTCCATTCTTGTACGACTTACGGAGATTCTTCACCTCGAGTAGTGGTTTCACACACTCACCCCCAAAAGGAACAAGTTAACCAACTGTATTAATACAATAATACAGTATAACTGTAGAGCTTGCAAGTACTATCCTTTTGTGGTATAACTTCTTTGGTTCAACCTCTACACCTTAATCTTTGATCAAGCGTTGTTTCTATAGGTGTTTCAATTCAGAAATGCGCCGCGCTTGTCGTTAGTATATAATACTGAAATGTATGACAGCTAAATTTCTGGAAATTAACACAGCACCTTTAAGTACAAGAAGAGTTATTTGCTTGTGAAGATGTGGAAATACAGAGATTAGTAAGGAGGAGCACAAGATGGCTAAACGATGCGAAATCTGTGGCAAAGAACCAGTTGCGGGGAAAAACGTGAGCCATTCTAACAGACACACACCCAGAAGATTTAAACCCAATCTCCAAAAAGTGAGAATCAAGTGTGAAGATGGAACTACTAAGGTAGTTCGTGTATGCACACGATGCCTAAGAACAAGTAAGACATTAAGAACACCAATAACACAATAACCGCGCAGTTGCCCTGCGCGGCTTCTGTCCTCTCATTTGTGGAGACTCTCCCATGACCTCTGCCCTGTTTTGATGTGAGAGAACTTCGTATATTTGCTTTCTCTTCGCTCAAGATGAAAGTTTCTTCTCAACACATCGCATTTTTGTGTTATCTTTGAGAATGGAACTCTCATAGGCTGGGCTCGGTAGGAAAGGACGTGAGAGCTTGAAATTGCGAGACATGATTCCCAAAGAGATGATTGAAAAGCTCAATGAACATCGATTTTCAGCCCTACCCTTAGTAGAGGAACTTCAGATGAAGATCGGAGAAAATGTTGAAACAATATTAAAAGTTGTTAGCAAGCGAATTCAAGAAGCGCGGGATCAAAAGAAATTTCTGCTCATAACACTGATGGACAAAACTGGAAGCATAAGGGCTATAGACTGGTTCAACGCAGAGGAGAATTTTTCAAAAATCAATGAAGGCGATGTGATTTTAGTGCGTGGAAAAATGGTCCACTTTGAAGACAGACCTCAGTTGAATATCGGCAGGCAAAAGGATGCGATCACCTTACTTCAGGAATCGCAGTATGATTTTCACAGGTTTGTGGAGATCTCAAGGTATGATCTTGAAAAGCTTTACGAAGCGCTGACAAATTTTATTAGTGAGATTCAGGATGAAGATTACAAAAAACTTCTTGAAAAGATATTCGTCAACGATAAAAATCTTGTGAAACTGTTCGTTCAATCTCCAGCGGCAGTTTATGTGCATCATGCATGTGTGGGAGGTCTTTTAGAACACACTGTGAGCGTTGCCAGTTCATGTACGAATTGCTGTGAAAATTATAAATTCCTAAATAAGGACTTGCTAATAACAGGAGCCCTGCTTCATGATATAGGTAAGATTTATGAATACCGCATCACAGGCAAAGGTATAGAGGTAACGAACGAGGGTGAAATGAAGGGACATATAGTTCTTGGATTGGAAATAATTCGAAAGTACGCTCAGATGACAAATCTACCACACTACAAATTGCTTGAGCTTGAACACATAATACTTTCTCATCACGGAGAACTCGAATGGGGTTCTCCTGTGCTGCCAAAGACAGCAGAGGCTCTTGTGGTGCACATGTTAGAGAATATGGATGCAAAGCTGGCGAGATTTCGACTTATAGGGGAAAAGGAGATCAAATCGAATTCTAACAAGAACTGGAGTGAGTACGATAAAAACCTCGGCAGAAGAATATGGTTGCGGAGGTGGGAAAATGGCGATTAGATTTGGAACTTCAGGTTGGCGCGCGGTAATAAGCGACGAATTCACGTTTAGCAACGTTAAAAGGGTCGCACAAGCTATAGCAGAATTCATAAAATCGACAGGCGGCAGTCAGGTTATTGTTGCCAGAGACACCAGATTTATGACGGAACGCTACGCTCAAATCGTTTCCGAAGTGATGGCAGGAAATGGAATAAAAGTGTTGATGCCAGAAAACCCTACCCCAACTCCTGTTGTTTCATTCGCTATAAGAAGCTTGGAACTCAGTGGAGGAATAAACATTACCGCTTCGCACAATCCTCCTGAATACTGCGGAATAAAATTCAATCCTTCAAACGGTGCCCCCGCCGCTCCGGACACAACGAAAAAAATCGAAGACATAATAGACAAAATCAAGCCAGACAAAATCCACGCCATGAGTTTATCAAGGGCGTCTAATGAGGGGTTGTTCGAAATCATTGATCCCAAACCACAGTATATCAAAGCTCTGTCAGAGATTGTCGACTTTGAGAGAATCAAAGCCGGAGGTCTTAGGGTCATCTGCGATTTACTCTACGGAGCTGCTATTAACTATCTTGACGAACTTTGCCAAAATCTGTGCGCGGACTGCAATGTTGTTCACAATTACAGAAACGCTTACTTCGGTGGAGATCGTCCTGAACCTGATGAAGACAGATTAAGAGAGTACTCAACTCTCGTGCGAGATGGGGGATGGGACATAGTCATAGCCACTGATGGGGACGCTGACAGATTTGGAATAATGGATGACACGGGAAGCTATGTCAAGCCAAACGAAATCATCGCTCTTTTGGCTCATCATCTGTACGTAAACAAAAATATGATCGGGCCCGTCGCGAGATCCATTTCCACATCACATGCGGTGGACGCCGTTGCGTCAGAATTCAACCAAGCATCGCTCGAAACTCCTGTAGGATTCAAGTATCTGGCCAATATGATACTGTCAGAAAACGCCGTCATCGCGGGAGAAGAGAGCGGAGGATTATCAATCCAAAATCACATCCCTGAGAAAGATGGAATTCTGGCTTGTCTACTCGTTCTGGAAATGCTGGCTTACGAGCAAAAACCCTTATCAGCGATACGAAAAGATTTCCAAGAAAAATATGGAGCTTTCTACAACACACGAATAGACATAGCAATGGAATCCATGGATCAAAAAAGGGAGATGCTCAAACACTTTGCCGAGTTGGACTCGTTCTGCGGAATGAAGATCGTTGATCATGATAACATTGATGGATTCAGGTACCTGTTTGAAGAAGCCGGCTCATGGTTACTGATCAGAGAATCAGGAACTGAGCCTGTGCTCCGAATCTATGTTGAATCCAAAAGCAAAGAGGTATTCCAGAGAATGATATCAAGTGTGAGGGAACTTTCCAGAAGATTCGCTTCTACTTGAGGAAGGGAGGATCAATTGAACGTGCCGAAGAGACTAATAATAGTTGAATCCCCCGCCAAAGCCAAAACAATTGAAAGCATTCTTCACGGTGAATACGAGGTGATTTCGTCCAGTGGACACGTTAGAGACCTGCCATCAAAACGATTCGGTGTTGATATTGATAAGAATTTCCAACCGGAGTTCAAGATAATAGATGGTAAAGAAAAAATTGTGAAGGAAATATCGTCAAAAGCACGTGGCAAAGAAATTCTGTTGGCATCTGATATAGATCGCGAGGGCGAAGCAATAGCCTGGCATCTCGCAGAAATCTTGAACATACCTAAGGAAGAGAAAAACAGGATTGTCTTCAACGAAATAACGCCAAACGCAATTAAAAGGGCTGTTCAGAATCCCAGGACAATAGATATGAACAAAGTAGAGGCTCAACTGGCAAGGCGGATTCTTGACAGAATAGTGGGCTACAGAATAAGTCCAATCCTGTGGAAAATGCTCAGATCTGGCCTCAGTGCGGGACGTGTTCAGTCTGCAGCTCTGAGAATTATCTGTGATAGGGAAGTACAGCGATATAAATTTAAACCGAAAAAGTTTTGGAGAGTCCAGGCGGAAATAGACGGCTTGAAAGCGAATCTTGCGAGGATCAACGGCAAGAAGATAAAGCCTGATGAGATAACACAGGATACTGCAATGAAAATAAAGAATGCAGTAAAAGAAGTGGCTGTTAAAGAAGTCAAACGTAGAGAAGTGCGCAAGAAGCACCCGGAACCTTTTATAACCAGTACACTTCAGCAAGAAGCCGCGAACAGATTTGGTTTTTCGGTGAAAAGAACAATGCAAATCGCTCAGCAGCTCTATGAAGGAGTTGAAACACCTGAAGGTCACATGGCGTTCATCACATATATGAGAACAGACTCGACGAGAATCTCAGAAACAGCGGCCAAAATGGCAAAAAACTACATAGAAAAGCACTTCGGAAAGGAATATGTGTCTACTTCAAAGAGGAAAACCAAGAATAAGAAAAACATACAGGATGCTCACGAAGCAATACGACCCACAGATGTGGAGATCACACCAGAGAAGGCTAAGAAACTGTTGAAAAAGGAATACGCCACTCTCTATGAACTGATATGGAAAAGGTTCATGGCCTCTCAAATGTCAGATGCCCGTTATGAGGAAACAACAATAATTTTTGAAAGCAAAGAATACGAATTTGAAACAAAGATAGAAATTCGAACTTTTGACGGTTTTGAATCCATTCTAAGGGAATCTAAACCAAAATCAAAGGTGAACATTCCCACTGCAAAGACATTGCCAGTGACAAGCTGGAATATAAACGAAGACGAAACCAAGCCACCACCCAGATATACCGAAGCCACCATGGTGAAAACACTTGAGTCAAACAACATAGGAAGACCAAGCACGTACGCGAGTGTTATCTCAACACTTATCGATAGAAAATACGTTATCAAGAGATCCAGAGAGCTGCTCCCAACGGTTCTTGGCTCTACAGTGAATTACTTCCTAAAAGAACGGTTTCCAGACATTGTCAACATTGAATTCACGGCTCACATGGAAGAATCTCTTGATGAGGTGGAAAACGGAAAAAAACATTGGAGCGAAGTTCTTAAAGAGTTCTATGAGGATTTTTCTAAGTATCTGGAGAAAGCTGAGTCTGTGTGGTTCTCTATAGATATAGAGACAAACGTAGAATGTTCCTGTGGAAGCAGTTTCAACATGAAGACAGGACGATACGGTCTTTACTTAAGCTGCCCTTCTTGCGGTAAAACAATGTCGCTTGCACCACAAACACCCGGCATTTTTCTCAACGGTAAGATGATTTTGGAAAAGCAAACTCATAAAGAAGCAGACAATAAGTGCCCAAGTTGCGGAGGCACTTTAGAAGTCCTGTTTGGTAGGTATGGGGAGTACTTGAAATGCAAAAACTGTGGAAAAACATATCAGGGATTTGCAAGAGGTAAGTGTCCAAAATGTTCTTCACCTGTTGAACGCAAGCGTTCCAAAAAGGGGAGGTTATTTTTCAAGTGCACGAACTCTTCATGTGATTACATGAGCTGGAACGAACCCTCGAATCAACGGTGCGAAGTGTGTGGTGAACCGCTGGTGTACTTGAGAAGGAAAGGAAAAGAAGTTCTGTACTGTCCAAAATGTAAAAAGGTGGCCAAATGATGAAAATCGCGGTGTTGATGGGAGGAATTTCAAGAGAAAGAAAAATATCTCTAATAAGCGGTGAAAATGTTTTGAAAGCGCTGAAAAAGCTGGGTCACAATGTCACAAAGGTGGACGTTACCGAAGACTTTCCCTCCAGATTGGAATCACTTCGAGATTTCGACCTTATCTTCAACGCCCTTCATGGCGTGTTCGGAGAAGATGGCAGAATTCAAGCTATGCTCGACTGGATTGGAGTTAGATACACAGGATCCGGAGTGTTGGCGAGTTCCATTTGTTTCAACAAAATTGCCACTTATCGCGTCGTATCATCCGATGTGAAGTATCCCGATTTTGTGCCGATCAAAGAACCAACAGATAAATCCCCCTTTGGTTTTCCATGTGTCATAAAACCGGTATCGGAAGGATCAAGCATAGGTGTTCATATATGCGACACTGAGAAGGACTTGATGAAGTACAGCACCCTTGAGCTCAATAACTACAACGAGCTCATCCTCCAAAGATATGTGCCTGGTCGTGAGCTGACCGTATCTATCTTAGAGCAAAACGAAGGACCGACGGCATTACCAGTATTAGAGCTAAAACCAAAAAGAAGATTCTATGACTATACAGCCAAGTACACACCTAACATGACTCAGTTCATTGTCCCAGCACCCCTGACTCCTGAAGAAGAAGAACAAGTCGTAGAAAGCTCGCTCAAGGCTTTCAAGTTGTGCCATTGTCACGGCTTTGCAAGAGTGGATGGTATTCTGTCGAATGGGACGTTTCACATGCTGGAAATCAACACCATCCCAGGACTTACGGATCTCAGCGACATGCCGGCGTCGGCGCTGGCGGCTGGTATGAGTTTTGAACAGTTAATTGAGTGCATCGTATCATCGGCGGTGAGCTAAGTGAACGCTTCAATTCCCACATCTTCTTTGATTCATTGGATTAGATTTTCAAACAAAATAATGGGCTCATCTGAGTACAGCTTGGGGAACGTTTTCCTGTCCTATAAAGATGGACTGGTTCTGAGAGCAACAGACGGTTGTTTGACATCATGGATAAGGCTCGGAAAGAGTGAACCATTTCAGGGTGAAATTCCTTTACCCTTGAAAATTATCAGAGGCTTTCTGACAGGTGAAAAATCCCTCTACATAGATCTTAAATTTCAAGGTGATATGGTGGAACTGCAGAACGGTAATGAGACCCTAAGAATGAAAATTTCGCAACCTGAACCGCGGCAGAGAATGCTTCCCTACAGACAAGTATCAACTCTTCAGCAGAGAGAAATAAGAAGTGGGATAGATTTTGTGACAGCTCATCAAGAAGAGGGCGATTTTCTGAGAATTTCAACTTCCAGTGACACACTGCTCTTCTGGGGACAAAGTCATACCATAACTACCGTGTGCAGCTACAAAGTCGACAACACTCTTAAAATGTGCTTCTCTATACCTTACGCGAGCTGCAGACATATCGTCAAGGCATTGGAAATACACAATATCAATGAAAAAATGATCCTCGGTATTTCAAAAGAAAAACTCTCACTTATTCACCCGGATTTTGCCATGGAAGTTTGCGGCGAGCCGCAATGTCCTGGCATTCAAGAAGTGAGAAAAGCTGTGATTTCTGAAGCATACGAAACCCTGTCGTTTTCAGCCAGAGAGTTTTCGAATTATGTTTCAAGAGCCGCCTCTGTTACACCACGGGACACTACAATCAGCATCGTTCGAAGGGGGAAAATCCTCAGATTCTACAGTTCAAAGGGTTCACTTCAATACACGGCTCAAATCGATGTGCCACATGGAAAACCATTCAGAGCAGAAGTATCCGCCCACAGATTGAGAACTGCGCTTTCACGAATGAGATCAAAATACGTACTGTTCGAAGTGCTGGGAGATTCTTTGAGGCTGAAAAACACCAAGGGAACACGGTTCATTTTTCTTAATTTGCTATCTCTGTGATCAAACTTCTGTAACCTCTTCTTACTTTGTCACAAAATGTTCGGCAGATCTCTTGCACATTTAATCCATCTATCACATCTTCATACAGCACCGCGAATGAAGACAAAACCTTCTTGTGTCCCATCACGGGTTTTACACTGGCAGGTATAGATAAACCCATTTCATTTCTAACAAGTCCAGCGATTTCCGCCAGGAGAACAAAATGCTCCTTATCGATGTCGTGAGGAGGGAACAAGATACACAGGATGTAGTCGTTCGTTAGATAAGTTTTTGCAAAGTCAAATGAGGCACCGTGAATTCGTACCAGTTCGTCAAACAGCTTGTCATCCACCTTTTCTGCAAAAGAGAGTCGTGTCACTCCATAAACCTTTTCTTTGAAAATCTCCTTTCTCAGAAAATCGTCATCGCCTGCAACAGCAAGACACCTCACGTCGATGGGAAGCCTCACAATACCGCCTTTCTGACTTCCACCCTCTGCGAGAAGTTTTTCGCACATTTCGTTTAACCCTGGGATTCTCACTTTTGAAACATAAATAGGTGAATTCCTTTCCAGAGGATTCTGAATTGACAGCCCAAAAATTTTTCTACCTTTTGTATCAACACACAGAAAAAGAGTCAGGCTCTTTTCGGTTGAGATTGCTGTCAGATGGGCGTGACGGTGATACTCATCCAGTTTATCTTTGTGCTTCCTGAGTTCAAGAACACTGTTTAAAACATCAAGATCGGATAACTTTTTCAACTTTTCTTTGATTGAGTCAGCTCCAATGTAAATCATTTCAGAAACACCACAGCATTCTTCCCATAAGCTTCTAAAGCCTGCTTGGCAAATTCCTCATTGGAATGCTTTGAAAGCACGAACAGCACCCTTCTTGAAACAGAAGGTAACTCGGTAAATCCATCGGTGAATACAACTATACCTTCCGTTCGATATTTTTCTTGAATCCTGTTCACCGCAGGTTGAAGATCTGTCTCTCCGCCTCCAATTATTTCCATCTTTCTCCACATTCCATGACGATACCTCATTTCGAGATTCACCGTTCTATCCACTTGAATCAACACGATATCGGAACCAGATAGTCTTGATATAGCATCTATTTCGGAAAGAAATGCGTTCAGTTCCTCATCTATGATACTCCCACTTGTGTCGACAACTACTCCAATTCGAGCGGTATAGTCCATCCTCCAACCAGGCTGCATCTCGTATCTGCGGTTGGGTCTCAAAGGAGTCATGTACCTTTCTCCCTGTTCAGTTATTCCAATAAAACGCCTCATCATATCCCGCCAATTCAGCAATGGCTGCGATATCGATATTTGAACCAACCTTCTAATCCCAGAAGGCAGTTCATTCTTGTAAAGATCGAAAGCTTTACCCACTTTGGATTTTGTGAGTTCTAAAATCATGTCCACACTCGTGTCAATTTCATACATAGCTTTGTGCGAATCGGTGGCTTTTCCTCGCATTTCCGCCACTTCAAGTACATCATATCTGCCAAGTTTCTCCATTTCTTCAATAATCCACTTGTGATATTCCTCGGCACTGAGTCCAGGCATGGAGTCGGGAGGTACAACGAAAAAGTTCTCGTTGTCAACACCATGTCCCTCTCTTACCAAAACATCTAAAGGAATACCGAACGCCGCGAGTTCAGGTATGTACTGGTTTATAGAAGCGTCCATAGCGAGATCCCATATCTTCTTGTCTCTTTCATCTTTTGGTCTTATTAAAAAATGAAGGCTGACTAAGTGGAGAATTTCATGAATGAGCATACCCTTGAGAATGTTTCTATCTTTTTTCTGCAGCCAACGCGGGTTATAAACGAGCATGGGATTTGACTTTTTTGAAAAAGAAAGAGCAATAGTTCTCACCTTATCTGAAGGCCTTTTAGAAACTGTGAGCAGAAGATACAGGTAGAACGGTGACCTCTGTCCTATTTCAAGAATCAGGTCTTCAATTTTCATATCCCCTCCAGAACTGATCTCACATTGGAATGAGTTGACAGTTCTTCCACAAGACTGTCAAAGAAGTCTGAACTGTCTTCTGAATTTGATGCCTTATCAACAATAAATCGAATAAGGGCGTAGAAAGATTCTCTTGGGATCACAGAGCTCAGATCTGAGATGTTCTTTGCCACACGTTTTAAGTGTGTTCTAAGCATCGCCACTTCTTCATCGTCAACTTTGGAAAGATAATCTATGAGCCGGATAACGACCGAACTAGCTGAGTCAATATTATGCTTTTGGAGTGTTTGTGAAATACCTTCCACAAGGATCTTTCTGGGCAAAGGTGTTTCGAAACCATAAGTTGAGTAATCAACGAAGGCCTTCGCGGCTTCCGGTCCCAGTATTCCCGCTGCTAAATGATAGGCGTAACGCGTTTTCTCATCTGGAGTCAGATTATCTAAGACCCTGCTTAATTTGTACCAGCTTCTTGGGCTCGGCCTGAGTTCAATTCTCAGAGAAACTGGAGAAGGCGTATACAGAAATTCAGGATACTTCGACAAAAAACCCATGACATCTTTGCTAACATTGCGCTCGCGAGCCCATTCGCTCCACTCATTAAAAGCCGGCGACACGTCCAGAATAAAGAAACGAGACACAAAGGCAGGATCTGTTATCAAGTCCGCTTGATCATATTCCTCGTCAGGAGGATTCATTGTCGCCATAAGCCATGTTCCATCTGGTAGAACATGGTTGTGAATTCTTCGATCAATGAGAAGTTGCATAACCGCATTTCTTATTGACCTATGAGCCCTGTTGATCTCATCAAGCAATATCAAGGTTTGCCCCGTCTCTGGCCACCAATCCGGCTTCAGAAAAACTGTCCTTTCATTTTCACGAGAGGGGAGCCCCAAAAGATCTCCTGGCTCCATCTGAGAAAGTATGAGTATTGTCAGCTCCCTGGAAGACTCCCGAGCAAGTTCTCGAGCGAGGTCAGTTTTGCCAACTCCAAAGTGACCAACGAGTAATGGAACTTCGCCTGCTTCCATAATTCGTCTGCTCAGTATTTTTGCGTCATTCACATTCACATCTCACGCCTCCCAGAGGATTATATCATCGCTTTGCACCTCAAAGAGAACACAACTTTCAGCCGATAAACAATAAGAAGGGGTGATTTGTTTTTGGAAGTGAACCAAGATGATCTTATGGGTTTGTTCAAAGAAAGTGGTGCAAAGGGCGAGAACTCGCTCATGGGCGTGTTCGCCGTTATAGTAAGCAATTTTCTGAAACAGTCCTCTCTGAATTCTTCATTAGAGCGACTGTGCTCAGATATCTACAAAATGATACCAAACACTTCTCTTTGTGCAATCTTGAAAGCAGATGGAGAACAATTTCGAGTTGTCACATCAAGCAGTAGCGGTTACCAGCTTTCCAGCATATCCTATCCTTCACTGGACAGCCTGCTAAAAAGAATCAAAGCCCGTTTTGTTGTCAACGATTTTCAATCAATGGAAATAGGAAAGCAGTACTCGCTTCTTCTTACAACTTTTGAACCCATTGAACCAGAATTACACAGACTGTTGAAGTACACATCATTGATAGCCTCTATCCATATGAATAACATCGAAAAGCAATCTGCTGTTGATTCTCAGAAAGCCAAAGATCCGCTCACGGGTGTGTTCACAAGACAAGCAGGCGAAGTGATACTCAACCGAGAACTGGAACGAGCCAAGAGACACAAGGGTGTTTTCTCGGTAGTCCTTGTAGACATAGACGATATGAAAACAATAAACTCACGATTTGGAACTTCTCACGGAGACAAAGTCCTGCTTTCCTTCGCCTCGCTGGTAGAAGAGCTACTCCGTGATGAAGACATCATAGTACGCTGGGGAGGCGATGAGTTTTTGTTAATACTGAACGAATCCACACTTTCCAGCTCGCGACAGATAATCAAGAGAATTGCAGATTCTTTCGATTACGAATTCTCTCATGCGGTAGTCACATGTCCGGAACAAGCAGAAACTTCCCGCAAAGTTATTGATTACCTCAGCAAAGCTCTGTACAGAACGAAATTCATGAAAAGACAGTTTGGAAAAGCCTGAGCGAACCCTCGCTCGAACCTACCTATCGCTACTTGTTGCTATAATTGTATTAAGGAGGAACTCAAGATTGAACATTCTCGATCTCAGCTACGATGAGCTGATACGATATCTCGTCAAGAAGAAAATTGAAAGATACAGAGCAGATCAAGTACTTGATTGGGTCTACAAAAAAGGAGTTTATCATTTCAATGACATGACAAATCTACCGCTAACTCTTAGAAAAACTATGAACGATCTGTTCACGGTAGAAATCCCGCGATTTGTGACGAAGACCGTATCTTCTTCGGACAAAACCACAAAATATCTGTGGAAATTGAATGATGCAAACACTATCGAATCGGTATTGTTGTTTCACGAGGGTCACACCACGGGTTGCATATCAACTCAGGTTGGATGCCCTGTGGGGTGCTCCTTCTGCGCAACTGGACGTAGTGGTTATGTGAGGAATCTCTCGTCCGGAGAAATCGTTGGCCAGCTTCTAACGATGGAAAACATTTCAAATTATAAAATACGAAACGTCGTGCTCATGGGTATGGGAGAACCGCTGCTCAACTACAATGAGGTTTTGAAAGCTATCAGATCACTCATTCATCCAAAAATGAAAAATATGGGTGCAAGACGAATAACTGTGAGCACCGTTGGAATACCGGAAAAGATCAGAAGACTGACTGATGAGGGAATCGATCTGAAGCTCGCCGTTTCACTCCATGCGTCAACTAATGAAAAGCGCGATCAGGTAATACCTTTGAACAAAGCCCATCCAATTCAAGAACTGATAGAAGCCTTAAAGTATTATCAACAGAAGACAAAGAATCGCATAACAATTGAATACATACTCATAAGGAAGTTCAACGACTATGATTATGATGCTGAGAATCTGGCACAGCTTCTTGAGGATCTGAAAGTGTTTGTCAACTTGATACCAGTAAACCCTGTAGACGCAAACATGCAAAGACCAGAAAAGTGGAAAACGAGACGCTTTAGAGAGGTTCTTCTTAAGCATGGTATTGAAGCCACGATCCGCTATGAGAAGGGAGCAGATATTCAGGCGGCATGCGGACAACTGAGAGCAAGAAAAGGTTATCACTCATGAAAAAGTTTCTGTTGTTTACGTTTTACTTAATAATAGGGCTGCTGGTTGGAGGTGCAGCCTTTTTTGCGTTTTTCTTTGTGAGAGTGAAAACTGTTGAAATCCCTGATTTGCAGGGGCTCAACTACACAGAAGCCGTGAAAACGCTGAACGAGCTCGGCTTAGAAGTTAGAGTTCAGGGAAGTGGAACTGTGAGAAGAAGCTACCCCGCCGCTGGAACGAAAGTTCGCAAGGGAAGAGAGGTCATCCTTTCGTGTGAAGGCGTTAAGCGGTTAACGGTCCCAGATCTCGTAGGTGTCAGGTACAATACAGTTATCAAAATACTGCAGGAAAAAGGTTTCCACGTCAGAATTGTCCAGATGCCATTTAAGGGAACAGATGGAAGAGTTATGGGATTGTTCCCTCCTCCGGGAAGTTTGATTGAAGAGAACGGGGAGATTTCTGTTTTGATAGATTCCGGAGATCCTCTGAAAGGATGGGAGATGCGATAGTGATAAGAAGAGGGCTGCTTGTCAAATTCATTTCGGACAGCGCGATCGTTGAGGACCTCGAGACTCGTCAAAGAATCAGATGCTTTCTAAGAGGGCGTTTTAGAAGAACCAAAACTAAGCCTCTTGTTGGAGATATCGTTGAATACGCCGATGTTGGAAACAGTGCGGTTATAGAAAGTATTTTGAAAAGAAGAAATGAACTCACAAGACCAAAAGTCGCAAATGTTGATCAGGTGCTGGCAGTTTTCACAATCGTGAAACCAAGCATTGAAGTGTTCACTGTAGACACAATGCTCGCCTTGATTGAAGATGCGGCTCTTTCAACAGTTATAGTGATAAACAAAGTTGATCTCATAGAAGCAGCCCAGAAGAGCAAGTTTGAGCAAATTGTGAAGACCTATGAACGCTTATATCCGGTTCACTGTGTGAGTGCTAAAACAGGAAAAGGTTTAGCAGAACTGCGAGAACTGTTCAAGGGCAAGATTTCAGTTCTTGCAGGTCCTTCTGGAGTCGGAAAAAGCACTCTTTTGAACAGCCTAAGTCCATCTCTGCATCTCAAGACATCAGAGGTCTCTCCAAAAACTGGACGTGGCAGACACACCACAACATCGGCGGAATTGCTGGAACTCCCCACAGGCGGATGGGTCGTGGATACACCAGGCTTTGCTCTTCTCGACTTATCACATTTGAACGTCGAAAGACTGAAGTATCTGTGGCCAGAATTCCGACAGTCTGGAGAATGCCTGTTCTCAGACTGCGTTCATATTGATGAACCAGGTTGTACAATAAAGAAACAAGTGGAAACAGGTCAGATATCCCCAAGTCGATATGAAAGTTACAGAAAATTGTACTTCAGCATCCTCGAAAGGAGTGAGAAATAATGATTTCTGCTTCCATTCTTGCATCAGATCTCTCCTGTTTGAGAGAAGAAATAGCGAGGGTAAGTCCCTATATTGATATGATCCATCTTGATGTAATGGACGGAGTGTTCGTCCCCAACATTACCTTTGGATTGCCCTTACTGAAAGCCGTGAGAAAGTGCACGGATCTTCCCATAGATTCACATCTCATGATCATCGAACCTGACAGGTATATTGATAAATTCATAGATCTGGGTTCGTCGATAATAACAGTTCATTACGAAACATGCCCACATTTGAACAGAACGATCAACAAAATAAGAGAAAAAGGAGCAAGTCCCTACGTGGCTATAAATCCCCACACCCCTGTGGATATGTTGAAAGAGATTGTATACGATGTGGATGGTGTTCTACTGATGACCGTAAATCCGGGGTTTTCTGGGCAGAAATTCATAGAATCAAGTTACGATAAGATACGATCAATGAAGGAAATGATTCAGCAAAGAAATCCCAAAGCAAAAATCATGGTTGACGGGGGCATAGACAAAAACAACATAAAAAGAGTAATGCACAGCGGAGCTGAAATATTAGTCATGGGATACGGCGTCTTCAAAACAGGGGATTTGGCAACTCTGAGAAAGGAGATGGAAGATGCAAAATGATGCTTGTTGTGGCCAGTAGAAACGAAAACAAATTACGTGAGATACAAAAACTCGCACCCGACGGTTTCAATCTTGTTTCTTTGAGAAAGCTGTCCATTACTGTGGATGCTCCAGAAGAGGGAGATTCGTTTATCCAGAATGCCATTTCAAAAGCCATTTTTTACGGAAACCTGCTGATGAAACCGGTCGTTGCAGATGATTCTGGGCTCGTTGTGGACGCGCTGGGTGGGTTCCCAGGAGTCCTTTCAGCTCGCTTCATGAAAAATCACCCTTATATTGAAAAGATGAAAACTATAATCAAGATGTTGAAAGACAAAGAGAAAACTGCTCGCTTTGTGTGCGCTGCGGCGTTTTGGAATCCTGAGTCTAAGGTTCTTTTGTGCTGTGAAGGCTCAGTAGAGGGAATAATTTCTGAAGATATTAGGGGAAATTCCGGCTTCGGCTACGATCCGTTTTTCATTCCTGAAGGATTTGACAAAACATTTGGTGAACTTGGTGAAGAGAAGCACAAAATAAGCCATAGATCGAGAGCTTTCAAACAGTTGTTTGAAAACCTCTCTAAGATGGTATAATTTCAGCCAACAGTTCGGAGGTGGTTGTGTGTCACGTTACGAGCACAAAACAATAGAGCCCAAGTGGCAGAATTACTGGGAAAAAAATGATCTGTTCAAGACCTCACAAAGATCTTCATTACCTAAGTATTATCTTTTGACAATGTTTCCGTATCCCTCAGGAACATTACACGTGGGGCACGTCAAAAACTATGTCATCGGTGATGCTATCGCTCGTTACAAGCGAATGCGCGGCTACAATGTTCTGCATCCCTTCGGCTACGATGCTTTTGGATTGCCCGCAGAAAACGCGGCTATCGAGAAGAACATTCACCCTTACAACTGGACTATGGAAAACGTAAACATCATAAGACAGCAGATAAAAAAACTTGGAATCAGCTACGACTGGTCAAGAGAGATATCAACTTGCGAGGAATCTTACTATAAATGGACTCAGTGGATATTTCTAAAGCTTTATGAAGCTGGGCTCGCTTACAGAAAAAAAGCGGCTGTCAACTGGTGCCCGAAGTGCATGACGTCTCTGGCAAATGAGCAGGTCAAGGAGGGAGCCTGCGAGCGTTGTGGAACGCCCGTTACTATGAAGCATTTGCACCAGTGGTTTTTCAAAATCACAGATTATGCTGAAAGGTTATTGTCAGATCTAGATAAACTCGATGGCTGGCCAGAACATGTGAAAACGATGCAAAGGAACTGGATTGGCAAAAGCAAGGGAGCCACAATTTCTTTTCCTGTTGAGGGTCTGGATCTCAAGATAGAAGTGTTCACGACAAGACCTGACACACTGTGGGGCGTGACGTTCATGGCTCTTGCTCCGGAATCTCCATTGGTGGAACAGATTGTTCAACCGGAAAAGCGAGAACAACTCGCTTCGTTCCTCGCAAAAATGAGTCTTCAAGATAAGTACAAAAGGATCTCAACCGAATCAGAGAAGGAAGGATTTTTCCTCGGCAGATACGCTGTGAATCCTGTTAACGGAGAGAAGATTCCCATATACGTTGCCAACTACATATTAATGGAATACGGAACCGGTGCAATAATGGGAGTTCCCGCGCATGACCAGAGGGATTATGAGTTCGCAAAAAAGTATAACCTTGACATAAAAGTAGTTATTCAGCCTCATGAAAAAGCACTGAATCGTCTTGAAAGAGCGTACGACGGTGACGGAATTATGGTGAACTCTGGTGAACTGAACGGAACAGAAATACCGACCCAAATCGAAAAGGTTTTTACCTGGCTTGAAGATAAGAAAATCGGAAAACAGACAATCCAGTACAAACTGCGTGATTGGCTCGTCTCAAGACAGCGATACTGGGGTGCCCCTATTCCAGTGGTCTACTGTGATCACTGTGGAATAGTACCAGTGTCTGAAAAGGACCTGCCCGTCAAACTACCTATGGATGTGGAGTTCCTTCCCACAGGCCAATCACCTTTGATGCTGAACAAAGGTTTTAGGGAAACAGTCTGTCCCAGATGTGGCCGAAAAGCCGGCAGAGAGGTTGACACAATGGACACGTTCGTGGATTCTTCATGGTACTTTTTAAGATATGTGAATCCAGATCAACAAGACGCTCCTTTCTTAAAAGAAGACGTGTCGTATTGGTTACCTGTTGATCAGTACATAGGTGGTGTGGAACACGCAATCCTTCATCTTCTTTACTCTCGATTCATTACCAAGGTTTTGTACGATCTCGGGTATCTAACCTTTGATGAACCATTTAAGAACCTCTTCACCCAGGGCATGATATGGAAAGATGGGGCGAAAATGTCGAAATCAAAGGGCAACGTCGTCTCTCCAGATGATATGGTAGAACGATACGGCGCGGATACTCTGAGAATGTATGTTCTCTTCATGGGACCACCTGAAAAAGACGCAGAGTGGAATGATTCCGGAATAGAGGGAATCTACAGATTTGTCAAAAGAGTATGGAATGTCGTAAATAAAGCAAGTATAACTACTCCAACACAACCGGAAAACCTGGGAGAAAATGAAAAAAGGCTGATGCGAAAACTTCACGCGTGCTTGAAAAAAGTTACAGAAGACCTTGAAGGAGGGTTCAAGTTCAATACTGCCATAAGCAGTCTCATGGAACTTGTAAACGAGACCACGTCGTACATGGAGAAGGTCCCCGAACCAAAGAGAAATACTCGCATTCTAAAAGAAATCAGTGACAAACTTCTCCTGATGATATCTCCGTTGGCGCCTCACCTTGCTGAAGAATTGTGGTCTTTAACGGTTAAAAAAGGATCTATCATGAACCAGAAATGGCCTGAATATGATCCAAAAGCACTGCAAACAGAGGAAATCGAAATACCTGTTCAGGTTAACGGAAAACTCAGAGACATCATAAAGGTACCTGTTGATTCGGACGAAGAAAAAATAAAGGCAACGGCTTTATCGAGCGATAAAATTAAAAAATTCGTAACAGACTCACCCAAAAAGATCATATACGTAAAAGGAAGACTTATCAATATAGTGGTGTGAAGAAATGTGTATTTTTACCGTCACAAAATCTTTTCATCACGTTTTGAACCTTGGCAAAAAACGTCGAGTCTAAAAATCGAAAGGTTAACCCCCCACCCTCCTTTTGAACCATAGAGAGCAACATTATACAAGAAAGTTTCGGGCGATCGCAAGGTCGCCCTTTATTTTATCAGAGCGAGTATCAAGTCGTTAACATTCGTGCCAGTTGGTCCAGTAATCACAAGTCCATCACACAACCGCAGGGCCGAATAAGAATCGTTGTTTTTCAGAGTTTCTTCAACATCGATATTCATGTCCTTTAGAATATCGTAGGTGCGACCATCAACGATGCCACCAGCAGCGTCAGTCGGTCCATCTGTCCCATCTGTACCGACAGAGGCAACCACCACATTTGCCAAACCTCTTATTCCTATACTCGCTGAAAGAGCCAGTTCTTGGTTTCTACCACCTTTACCAGTGCCGATAACATGAACCGTTGTTTCGCCCCCCATTATGATTGCACATGGTTTTCGAATAGGCCTGTTGTAAAACACTTCTTCACGTACAAGTGAAGCCAAGAATTTGCCAGCTTCTTTCGCCTCGCAATTCAGCGAAGTCGTAAGAACAATCGCGTTGTATCCAAGCTGCCCTGCGACTTCAGCAGCTTTTTCGCAGGCGATTTTAACACTGCCGACTACATGAGTTTCAACGTTGCGAAGTCTCTTTGGTGTCTCTTCACTCAGTGCGCTCTTGATATTCTCATCTATTTCAATACCGTACCTCTTCAGAATGTTAAACGCTTCTGAGCAGGTAGTTGAATCTGGATAAGCTGGTCCCGAAGCGATGCTGTCAGGTCTGTCCCCTAAGACATCTGAGAGTAACAGCGAGACAACTCTGGCCGGATAAACATGTTGCGCGAAGCGCCCACCTTTAACCAAAGATAAGTGTTTGCGAACCGTGTTAATCTCGACAATGTTCGCTCCACATTTCAGAAGCTTCTCTGTTATCTCTTGCAGTTGGTTCACAGTGAGGCCTTTCGGTTTTTCAAACAACGAAGATCCTCCGCCCGAAACTAAGAAAAGCACCGTGTCATGTGATCTTAGATCTTTCGTAATCTGCAGTACCCGCTCAGTCGCAGTTAATGTTCTCTGATCCGGTACTGGATGGCCTGCTTCGTATATTTCTATTCCATCTATCGAACCCCGACTGTGCTCATACTTTGTTATAACAATCCCAAAAGCCACCCTTTTACCAAGAACATCTTTTGCAGCTTTAGCCATGTTCCAGGCCGCTTTTCCAATGGCAATAAGAATTACCCTTCCAGTAGGGAGAGGATTTCTTTCAAGATAAGCTCGCACTGCTTCATCTGGCAGTGATTTTCGAATGGCGTAGTTCACAATTTTCAGAGCATCGTCTTTCACATCACTCAAGTGTCATCACTGCCCCTCTAAACGCTTTATCCACTGCCCTATTGCGAAAACGACTTCCTCTTCAACGTGGTTTGAAATCATTGAATCAGCGGGAGTTGACTTCTGCACTTTCATGAAGAAGTGATTCAAACCATCGAAAAGCTTGAATTCAACGTTGGATTTATCAGACAGCGCATTCTCAAGAACCCTGAAGTCCTTTTCGACAGTTACCTGGTAGTCTTTTGATCCCTGAAGTATCAAGACAGGAAGAGATATCTCTCCGAGATAATCTATTGGATTGTACTTTTCAAGTTCATAGAAGTAACTCGCAGGGACTCCTAAAGCCATTTCATCAGGACTCAGTTTGCGCTCTATCACGAGATCAAGAATCTCTATTGCATTGAGAATCTGTTTTTCAACTTCTTCCGATTGACCCAACGAAAGAATGTAGAGATATTGATCTTTCATGACCTGTGCTAACTTACGAGGTGTAGGAGCTAGCATGATAACACCCGAAAGCTCTTCAAAGTTGGACAGAGCTATGAATGGAGCCAATGTCGCTCCTAAGCTGTGTCCTAAAAGATACACGTGGGTAACTCCCTCAAGAGACCTAACTGTATTGATAGCGGCACAGGCATCTTCTATAACCTCTTGTTCAATTGTCGGAAAGATCCCCTCTTCTTGCATCCTTTTACCATAAGTGTAAGTTCTCTTATCGTAACGCAGAGAAGCTATTCCCATGGACGCTAAACCCCACGCCAGATCACGGAAAGGCTTGTTCAACCCGATTGTTTCATCTCTGTCAGCGGGACCGGATCCATGAACAAAAACTACTATTGGAAAAGAATCTGCGCCTTTTGGCACCGTGATAGTTCCCTTCAATACCCAAGGTTCACTGGAAAATTCTATCTCTTTCTCTACAAAAGCGTCCATGTTTACATATTGTGGAACCTCATTTTCTGGCGGCTTACCGGGAGCGAATCTCAAGCCACTCACTTTACCCTCAGAATTCACAGGAATAACTATATTAAGGTAAGCTCTTTCAAATTTGACTTTTAAAACGACAACGTTGTACCCGCCTTGAGTCAGCGTTTCTCTACCATAAGTTAACACATAGGCACCATACTGGGTGACAAGTGATTCATAAGTTTGCTTCATTTTATCTTCAGTAAACACGGCTTTCATTGTCGCATCGTGCAGATCGTATGCAGCCGAAAATTCTTCCTCGAGGAAGAGTTTCCAGTACGTTTCCGCAACGTTGACGTACGTATCAGCAGCATTGGCAAACACGAAAAGGGTCACAAATCCTACCATAAAGGCAACAAGCCAGCGCATCAAAATCTCCCCCCTCTCTTTCCATATATTTGTAAACATCTAATAACTTTTCAGTGTTTTTATCATCATTGTGGTTATCTTTGAGTGATACCATGTTATTATAAATCAACATCGGCGGGAAAGGCCCGCTCAGAATTTAGGAGGAAAAAGCATGTACACAGGAACAGTAAAATGGTTCGATTCAAAGAAAGGCTACGGTTTCATCACAAGAGACGAAGGAGAAGACGTATTCGTTCACTTCTCTGCTATCAACATGGATGGTTTCAAGGTTCTTCAGGAATCTCAAAGGGTACAATTTGAGATTCAGGAAGGCAGCAAAGGTCCTCAGGCCGCAAATGTTGTCGTAATTGACTGACACCATCAAAAACAATTTAGAAGCGGAGCCGTTGGCTCCGCTTTTTGTTTCACAGTTCACAGAATTACAACAAGGTTGCCAACATCAGCGCCTTTATTGTATGTTTGCGATTCTCAGCTTCATCCCAAACTCTACTTCTGGGTCCTTCTATCACTTCGTAAGTCACTTCCTGACCTTTGACAGCGGGTAGACAGTGCAAGAATATCGTGTCTTCTTTTTTGGTTTTTTCCATGAGCTCTTCGTTAACCTGATATGGTCTTAACAGTTTTTCTCGCTCTCGCTGCTTGCTCTCTTCGCCCATTGATGCCCAGACATCTGTGTAAATAACATTAGCGTCTCTGACAGCTTCATCAGGGTCGGTCACAACTTTTATCAATGCCCCTGTATCATCTGCTATCTGTAGACAATTTTCCATGAGCTCCTCACTTGGTTTCAGCTCATTTGGACAACAAACCACATAGTTGAGCCCCATTTTCGCTGATCCAATCATGAGAGAATTCGCCATGTTATTTCTTCCATCTCCCATAAATACGAGCTTTATTCCCTTCAAGCGCGAAAAGTTCTCACGAATTGTCATGAGGTCCGCCAAAACCTGAGTAGGGTGATACAAGTCTGTCAAACCATTGTAAACCGGCACTCCAGAGTACTTCGCAAGAGCCTCAACAGTTTCCTGTTTGAAACCACGAAACATCACCGCATCAACCATTCTACCCAACACTCGAGCAGTATCTTCGATGGATTCCTTCGCTCCCAGTTGAATATCTTGTATTGAAAGAAATATAGGATGACCTCCCTCTTCAGCGAAAGCCGACTCAAAAGCAAGTCTGGTTCTCGTAGAGCGTTTCTCGAAAATCATAGCAAGTGTCTTGCCTTCAAATCGCCTGTGAATGACCTTTGAGCGACTTTGATTCTTGATTTCGACCGCCAAGTCAAGTAGATACTCTATTTCTCGTGGAGTGTAATCAAGAAGAGTAAGTAAGGATCTTCCAGTTAAGTTGATACCCACAGTTATCCCTCCTCCATTTTAAGAGTGAAGCGCCCAACTTTTCACCATCAAAGATGAAACACACTTACTTCCTTTAGAGATCGCCGTGGTGTCTGCTTCGCCTCTTCGGCGGCAAAACCAAGAGTTAACATAGCCAGACACCTCTCTGTCGATGGAAGGTTTAGAATCTTATTGGCTTTTGTTTCATCGAATGCACCTATCCAGCATGTGTCAAGTTGAAATTCACGCGCCGCGAGCATGAGATATGTCACGAGTGCCGCCGTATCCTGGATACAATAAAGATTCCTTCCCCGATCTCCATATCTAACCGCACTTTCCTCAGGAACAGCGACCACGCAGATAACCCACGGCGCTTCAAGTAAGCTCTGCTGTTTTCCAGCCGCGTTGTAGAGTTTTTCTTTCATAGAAGCGTTGTGAACGGCATGAATTCTCCAGGGTTGTCTGTTTCCAGCACTGGGTGCTTGTAGAGCCAACTCGAGTATTTTCTCAATTGTCTCAACCGGCACATCTTTACTCTGGTATTTCCTTATGCTCCTCCTCGTTTTTATCGCTTCTAAGATATCCACAATCACACCTCCCACGAATCTTTATCAACGAATTGTTATATCTTCCACATATGGACCTTTTGAAATGTAATTCACACCGGCATTGAGCCATTTTTCAATCTTAAAGAGAAATTTCTCAAACTGTTTTGATTCTACTGACTTCCAGCCATCAACATACTCGTACACGGGTTCAACAGCTTCAAGGTTTCTGAGGTGTTCAACACATTCGTACAGAGAGCCATTGATCTTGTACGCAACACACACAGGAATCTTTTCAATTCCGGAAAGAATATCCGCTTTGGTCATTGCCAAGCCGTTGCATCCAGAAATTTCTATCGCATACCTCAACAGCGGTAGGTCTAACCAGCCACATCTCCTTGGTCTACCCGTCGTTGCTCCATACTCTCCTCCTCTTTGCCTTAGTTCGTGAGCTTCATCTCCATAAATCTCTGTGGGAAACGGTCCCTCCCCCACTCGCGTTGTATAAGCCTTGAAAACACCCAAAATTCTGTCCAATGCCACTGGAAAACCAAACCCTGCGTGAATACCAGTTGATGAGCAGTTCGTCGATGTAACAAACGGGTAGGTTCCAGCGTCAATGTCGAGAAGAACAGCCTGCGTTCCTTCAAAGAGTAGATCCTTGTCTCGAAGACTTCTAACGGCGCTCAGTGAGTCTACTGTCAAATCCTCAACTTTCAAATAATATTCGATCATTTCTTCCATCATTTTCTCAGCGATAGAATCGTCTTCATTCCAGACAAGTAGGGATTCTTTGAGTCTTTTCAAAGCCATGTCAGGGTATTCCAGATCTTCCAACCTCAAACCTGTCCTGAAAGCTTTGCCCGCGTAGCAAGGTCCAATCCCTTTTCTGGTTGTCCCTATTCTGTGAATGCGTCTGCTCTCTATCTTCGCGTCCAATTTTTTGTGAAAGGACGTCACAATTTGGGCTTGCTTTGATATTCTGAGAAGGTTTCTCGCACCTTGAACTATGCCATCTATTTCTTCTATCTCCTTTACGAGCACTTCTAAATCAATCGCAACACCCGGTCCTATGTACATCCGCTTACCTTTGAACACATCGGCTGAAGGAAGCAGGTGATGGACGATTTTGTAATCAGGAAACGTAACAGTATGCCCGGCATTGCTTCCCCCAGAGTACCTGACAACGCAGTCGTGAAATCTCGACATGTATGTCACAAATTTGCCCTTTCCCTCGTCTCCCCACTGAAGTCCTATCACAGCAGTTTTCACATCAATCACTCTCCCCGAAATCTATCAAAGATGGAATCGACATGCTTCAAGTAATAAGAAACATCGAATAACTGCTTCAAATCATCTTCAGAGAAACTCAGACGTTCTTTGCAAAGCTCTCGCAAATCCCTGTGATTATTCCAGCACTCCATTGCCATTGATTGAACGATATCGTATGCTTCGTTTCTTGATAAGCCTGTTTCAACTAATTTTAGAAGAAGTCGCTGAGAAAAGATCAAGCCTTTCGTTAGATAAACGTTTTCAAGCATCTTTTCTTCGTGGACAACGAGATTGTCGATCAAATAAGAAGTTTTCACCAACATGTAGTGAAGAATCTGGGTCGCATCTGGGAACACAAAGCGTTCAACCGAAGAATGAGATATGTCTCTTTCGTGCCAGAGAACGTTGTTTTCAAGAGAAGGTACCACGAATGCTCTGATCATTCTTGAAAGTCCACAGAGTCGTTCGCACAGTATGGGGTTTTTCTTATGAGGCATCGCGCTCGAGCCCTTCTGGCCTATCTTGAAAGGTTCCTCCACTTCCAGAACCTCTGTTCTCTGAAGATGCCGAATCTCTGTTGCGATTTTTTCTATTGACGAAGCAATCAAGGAAAGAGTCATTAAGAAAGCCGCATGGTGATCTCTGCTGATGATCTGGCTTGAAACAGGTGTCGGTTTTAACCCAAGATAGCTCAAAGCTCGGATTTCTACTTCAGGTGAAACGTTCGCGTAATTTCCAACAGCCCCACTTATTTTTCCAAAAGATACTTCCTCTTTTGCTCTCAACAAGCGTTCCTTGTTTCTTTTCATTTCGGCAAACCAGGATAACACCTTGAGGCCAAATGTTGTGGGCTCTGCGTGAACACCATGTGTTCTTCCAATAATTATGGTGTTCTTGTGCCTATTGGCGAGGTTCCAGAGGGACTTCAGAAGTTTCTCAAGTTCATTTAGAAGAATCGTCGATGCTTCTTTTAAAGCTAAAGAAAGTGATGTATCAACAATATCCGATGAGGTGAGACCGTAATGAAAGAATCGCGCTTCATCTCTCATGTTCTCAGTTGCCATTTTGACAAAGGCGATGAGATCGTGGTCTGTACGAGCTTCGTATTCATGAAAAAGTGATTCATCGATGAGGGAGTTAGCCAAAGCTCTTTCGTACGTTCCCGCAGGCGCTATTCCCAACTGCTCGTAAGCCCTTACAACAGCCAATTCCACATTCAGCCACCGCTCAAGACTTGCTTTTTGAGTCCATATTAGCTTCATCGGAGCGATCGCATATCTTTCGACCAAGATCTTTCCTCCTTTCAAACACATTTCTCAAAGCTATCAAAGATATGGCGACAATTAAGAGATACCCACTGTTTCCGTACTTATCCGTAAGAATTCCAAGAAATCCATAGCCAATACTTGCCCAGAACACCGCCCACGGCAAGAACCATATAACACTCTTGTAAAGCGTATCGTAGAACACCGTAGTAACAAGTGCCAAAAGAAAGGGAAGAGTTGAGATTTCCTCGGTTTGATTAATTTTTGATACCAGAATCATCAGTATCAAAACCACAAAGGTTATAGAATGAAGAATATCTGCCTTTTTTGAAGAACTGACATGAAAATAGACAGAGCTTCCAAGAGAAGCTACCGCGAACAACACTACGCTGCTGATCGGATATTTCAGAACAAACATTATCAAACTAAAAGCAACTGAGAGGATTATCTTAGTCATATTACACTGAACTCCTCACATTCTTTCAGGCGCGCTGATTCCCAGTATTGACAACCCTTTTGAAAGAACAATCCCTGTGGCTCGAGCAAGACTCAGCCGCGCGTTCGATAGCTCAGGCTCGGACGGATTTATTACCAAACATTTCGTGTAGAAAGAGTGAAAATCATACGCTAAACCTTCTAAATAGAGACAGAGTTTGTTGGGAGAAAGAGTTCTTACAACATCGTTTAAGGTATCATCAAATGAATCAAGTCTCTTCATAACACCTTTTTCCAAAGGATTCTGAAGTAGATCAAGATTTTTGCCGATCTCAAAAGTCAAGCCTTTTTCCTTAGCCTGCCTGAAGAGGCTGCAAATCCGTGCGTGCGCGTACTGAACATAGTAAACTGGGTTGTCAGCGGATTGCTTTTTCGCCAGATCTATATCGAATACCATGTGTGTGTTTGGATCGGTCATAGCGAAGAAGTATCGGGCTGCGTCGGAACCCACTTCCTGAACAAGATTCTTTAGGGGAACAAAAGACCCAGCTCGAGTTGACATCTTCACGGTTTCGCCCTCTCGCTTGAGCGTCACAAATTGATGAAGGATGATATTCAAAAAATCATCTGGGATATTCAGGGCTCTCATCGCGGCAACCATTCTGGGAACATGTCCATGATGATCGCTACCCCAAATATCATAAACCCTGTGAAATCCACGCTTGTACTTGTTGTAGTGATAGGCGATATCTGTTAAGAAGTACGTGTATGAACCATCACTTCTGATGAGAACTTTGTCTGCATCATCAACAAAGCTTGAAACTCGCAGCCATATCGCGCCATCTTTTTCGTAAGTTAAGCCTTTGTTGAAGAGCTCTTTAAGGACTCTATCAACTGTCCCATCGGATATCAAACTCTTCTCAGAAAAGTACACCTCAAATTGACAGTTCAGCTGTTCCAAATCAGATCGCATGCCAGCCATTATGTTTTCAACAGCGAAATCGCAGAATAAACGCTCGATTTCATCATCCCATTTGTTTTTATATCTTTCACCGTAAAGATCAATCAAGCGGCCAGCGATTTCCACAAGATACTCCCCATGATAGCCATCTTGAGGGATCTGAAGCTCTTCAACTCCAAGCTGCTGATTGTATCTAATCCACAAAGATCTCCCCAAGAGTTTTATCTGTCTACCAGCATCATTTATGTACATCTCTCGAATCACAGAAAATCCCAGTTCCTTGAATACTCTGGAAAGAACGTCACCTATCACAAGTTGTCTACCATGTCCAACGGTAAATGGTCCTGTTGGATTGGCGCTTCCATACTCGAACTGAACGTTGACAGATCTGTTTTCGTCTCTTGAAACCTTATAATCCCCATTTAGAATAGAACGCACGACTCTCAAAAGAACATCGTTGGAAACCTTGAAATTCAAGAATCCCGGCCCATCTATGCTTACCGAGTCAAAGATGGGATTCATGCGCAACTCATCCACAATTTGTTCTGCCAGTTGTCGCGGCGATTTCTTGAAAAACCTGCTCCCAACAAGAGCTACATTGGAAGCAAAATCACCAAACTGAGGCGGAGCATTTTTCACCTCAAACTCAAAAGGCGTGTCTATCATTTTTTCAAGCACATCGCTTATTGCTTCACGAATGATGTTTTTGATCAAGAACTACACCTCCTTAAAAGTCAGAGAAATCCGTTTTGAACTATTTTGCTGGTGGTATTTGTTACTATTTCAATATCACTTTTGAGACTGTGCTTCACCACCGCATAAAAGAGTTCTGCCTTTCTCTGAAATCCATACTTCTTCTTTCCATTAACCTTTTCCACCACGGGTCTCCAGGAGCCACAATTTATGTAGAACTTTTTTTCTCCGTCATGCGGAACAATTCTGAAACAACTGTGGTGAATATGCCCAAAAACGACACCGAAAACCTTTCCAACTTCTATCTTTTCCCCATTACAGTATCCCAGAAGATCATTTTCAGTTATTGCTTTCTTGTTCTTGAGAATATCTTTTGCGACTTTGTATAAATAATCTGTTTTCCGCATTGTTCGCAGCATCATGATAATCCTAACGAGTACTTGTCCTAACTTTATTCCTCCAACCCTATTTAGAAACACCTTAGACATGAATCTGGAAACCGGGAAGTTTTTTTTCATCCAAAACTTAGCCTCAGCAGACCGCATCATCTGGATAAATGTGCTTGTCCATATTTCCAAAAGATTCACGCTCAAATCATAAATATCCACCGCTCTGTTGAACCAGTGGAAGACATCAAGAATGGGCCTCACGTTATCGTAGTCACGCATCAATTCGCGAGGAACCATTTCTTGAATGTACTCATCGAAGTTGAACATCATGTATCTGGATATGTAATCACCAAGTGGAGGAACAAGCGAACCCGTCTTTTTGTCAAACGTAAATTTATTGACAACATCGAATTGGTTACCATGTACTGCAAGAATTCCCGAATCCGGATCGTAGTAATAGGGAACCACTTCAATATTTTCAAAACGACTGAGTAAGCTCTCTTTTATTTTTTTATTCGCTAAAAGATAGTAATCGTGATTTCCCACAACATACACTATCTTATGTTTCTTCGAAAATCTTCTAAAAGAATCGAAAACGGCAGGGTGTTTTTCAAAAATATCATCAATCACCTCGGGGGAGATTTTCTTCATAAGCTCGAAAAAAGGCACCATTCCCAGATTCTTAACTACTCTACTCTCCAGAATCTCAATGCCATCTCCCACGATAATTAATTCGACATCGGATTCCTGTGAAAAATCATCTATCAAGCCACAAAGCTCTGTGTCGTACTCAAAATCGTCCTTTGCAGAGCCATCTCCAATGTGCATGTCACTAATGAAAAGTTTTTTCAACATCTTCAACTCCCCGTGCTACCAATTCCCTATCATACTACAAGCCAATCAACCTGGCAGATATCTCGTTGTGCCTTCTGATCATATAATCAATTTCATCGTCGAGTATTCGCCCTTCTCTTATTCTGAATTCTCCGTTCACGACAGAAAAGTCAACACTCTTGGCATCACACATCACAATTGCTCCGATAGGATCGGAAAGCGCTCCTGCGAATTCTATTCTATCCATTTTGAAACCTATGAAATCCGCTGCCATACCTTCTTTTATTTTGCCCACACGTTTCATCCTCAAGACAGAACTGCCACCACTGGTTGCCATTTTCAGAACCTCCACTGGAGTCATCGCTCCAGCACCGTACTTCACTCTTTGAAGCAACATGGCAGTTCTTATTTCCTGAAGCATATTGTTGGTATCGTTACTCGCGCTTCCATCTACCGCTATTCCCACACGCACCCTGTTTTTCATCTTGAAAACGGGCGCAATACCAGAACCCAGGCGCATATTGGAAACGGGACAGTGAGCAATCCCAACGTCTGCTTTCGACATTTTCTCTATGTCTTCGTCGTTAACCCACACAACATGGGCAAACCAAGTTCTTGGATTCAGCCAACCCAACTCTTCCATATAGTCAACGGGGCGCCGTTGAAATTTCTCCAAACAGAACTCTTCTTCATCTTTTGTCTCGGCGAGATGAGTGTGAAGCAGTACATTGAATCTTTCAGCGAGCTCAGCTGTACTCCTCATGAGTTCGGGGCTTACAGAGAAAGGTGAGCACGGAGCGAGTGCGATTTTGAGCATAGAAAGATCATCTGGATCGTGATATTTTTTAATCACCCTCTCACTTTCACAAAGGATCTCTTCTTCTGTCTGAACGACAGAATCGGGCGGAAGCCCTCCATTTTTTCTGCTCAGGGACATGCTTCCTCTTGCAGGATGAAATCGAATCCCAGTTCTCTTTGCTCCCTCCACTTCGGCGTCAAAAAGCTCATTCTTGCCGTTTGGATAAAGATAAAGCATATCTGTAGTTGTGGTAACACCAGAGAGCATCATTTCATATATCGCAACAACAGTGCTGATGTAAACAGATTCGTAATCGATGTTTTTCCACAACTCATACAAAAAAGTAAGCCAGTTGAAGAGTTTTTCACTCTGCACTTGAGGGATGCTTCTGAACAACGATTGATATAAATGGTGGTGTGTATTCACAAACCCGGGAATCACAAGGTACCCTTCACAGTCAATAACTTCGTCTACACATTCTTCTGTTACCTCATCGGTACCGATTTTTTCTATAATGTTGTCTTTGACAACTATATAAGCGTTTTCCCAAACGCTGTACTCATCAAAGTTGGCAAGCCACGAGATATTCTTGAAGACCCTTCTCATTTTCTGTCATCTCCTTTGAAAGCACTGATTCAGCACATAACATGAAATGCGCAGAACACTTGCTATCCCCATATCCCTCAGTTATACTATAATACTGTTTGTCTTTCAACCAAGTTAGCAAAGATAGAAGGAATAACATGTGGATTCTAAAGATAGTCATTCGTAATTTCATAAAGAGCTGGAAATCCACTCTTCTCACAATATGTGGAGCAATGATTTGTTCTGCGCTCGTGATAGGCTCTCTGTCACTAAATGATTCTGTAAGCTCCTGGAATCAGTCAAAAATCCAGAACAACTTTGGAAGAGCTGATGCTTACGTGATAAGCCGTAGCTCTTCAATGTTTTTCACACCTCCCATCCAACCTGATTCTATCGAAAGACTGAGACGACTGCCTGTTGTTGAAAACATCATCGCGGTTAACCAAGAGAATGGCAGAGTTGAATTCGAGGATCAATCCCTGGAGTGCCTTGTAATAGCCACTGACAGTGAAGAGTTGTCAAAATTCAGCCTCACAGATTTGCAGCTCGGAATCAATGAGGCCATTGTTGGAAAAAGCTTGGCACACAGGATGAAGATATCGCCCGGAGACGAGATAACAATCATTACACCACAGAAAAAACTTGCAGTGAAAGTTTCGCAAATAGGTAAAGAAGGTTTCTTGAACTTCAGAGGAAACACCGGCACTCTTACTGGAACGGTATTTGTCAACAAATTACAGTTTAACCAGGCTGCTGTGAACAGGCTATATCTCAGCTACTCAGTTCCTCTCGATCAGCACAATGCAATCTTTGACTATGAAATACCGAATTCCGTGAGAATCGTCAATATGAAAAGTAACCTAATCAATTCGCCGGCCAACAAATCCTTGGGGTACCTCATGATCGCTTTCAGTTCTTTGTCAATTCTTTCAGCAAGCTTTCTTGTGGTTGTCTTTAGCTCAAGTCTGGCAAATGAAAGAAAGAGGACCTATGGGATTCTCAAGGTGCTGGGTGTTTCAAAGAGAATACCCATAATTTTTGTGCTGGAAGGACTTTTGTATTTTCTAAGTGCAGCAGTTGTGGGAATATTCGTGGGATTGTTCGTTGGAAGTTATCTTTTGAAGAGCTTTACAGAGCTTTCAAGTGGCTTTCTTCAGGGAACCCCCATAAGTTTAGAAGAGATCAGCTACCATGTTTCTCCAACAACTATTCTCATAGGAACAGCAATAGGTATCTTGCTTCCGATTTTCATAATTCTCTTTAGAGCTGTCAAGATATATTTTGAACCCGCTTCTCTTTCAATGAAGGAGAGTGTGGAAGAAAAAGTCTCCTTTCGCAAAAGGTTGACACTGCTCTTTCCATTTTTTCTTGGCATCTTCTTGTTTCTGGGAAATTTTCTTCTGTGGAAACAAAAGTTGGAGGAGCCAGATATCTACTATTTCTTCTTCAGAGGGCTTGTCCATTTCACTGCCGTGTCACTCCTTGTGTTTTCATTAATTTCACTTTTAAGGATCACATTTGTAAAACTCGGCGCCAACCGCGGAATGGCCTTATCTCTTGGATTAACCTATGTAGAACGTTTTCCAAGAAGAAGTATTTTGATAGGAATAATGTTCAGCCTTATCATATTTGTGATGGTTATCCTGACATGTGTTTCCTTCAACGTAACCACCTTTCTAAAGGAGAAGACAAGAACTGGCCTCTTCGGATATGATTTCTTAGTAATGGGAAACCCCTTGAAACTGGCTTTTCAAAACGAACTACCTGTGAATGAGAAGCTGATAACCCCAGCCAAAGCCTCTGTAGCTAAATTCGAGAGTAACTCGAGTTCAGAGGCGATTATTTTCGTCGATGACTCCTTTTTAGAAAATGTCGTTGTAAGTTTTGAAGGCAGCAAGGAATGGAGGCAGCTTCTGAAAGAACCGAACACGGTTGTAGTAGGCACAAACACCGCTATTTCTCTTCTCAAAGGAACTGTAACTTCTTTTTTACCTTTTGGAGGAAGCGGCAATGTATCCTTCAACGTTGTGGCAACATTTGATCCACGAGACATTGTTCTTCCCATAAGATACATAGCTTCTTCAAGAAACCTTCCTTCAAACATAAATACTATTCAGGTTCTCGTTGGCCGAGTTACCCCTCAAAATGTTCAGGCGGTGAAGCGATTTTACTCTTCACAGCTTCATTTTCCTGTTTACATTCGAGAAGAACTACTCAAGTTGTTTTCCGGCATTGAAAAGTTGATCTCCATCTCTTCCTTTATACTTTACTTCGGGCTAATTAGTGGACTCTCTGCACTTTCGTTGTACTCCTTTAGGGCATATATACTGCGAAGGAGAACTATTGGAATGCTTAGAGCAATAGGTATGAAATCCAAAGACATATTCTATGCTTTTTTGACGGAAAGTTTAGCTCTTGTTTCTGTGGGTGTTGTCATTGGAATTGCCTCGGGATTGCTTGTCTCAAAAGAACTCGTAGGAATCATGTTTTCACTTTTTGGTTCTGGCAACTTCGGAGTTCCCATCCATCAGATTCTTGGTGTGCTTGTGATAACGTACGGGCTTTCGTTGATAACAGTTCTTGTACCAGCTATCCTCTCAGCTCGTCTTTCACCTGCTGAGAGTTTGAGAAGCCCGGAATGAGAGGTGTCACGATTGATAAAGACCGTTGATTTATGGAAGATTTACACAAAGAGTACAGAGGAAGTCCAGGCTCTGAAAGGTATCAATCTCACCATCAATGATGGAGAATTTCTCGCAATTCTCGGCCCATCAGGTTCAGGAAAAACAACGCTGTTGAATTGCCTTTCGGGCATAGATGCCCCCACTCGTGGTCAAATCTTTGTGGATGAAATTGCCTTTCACGCTTTGAAAGAAAGCGAAAAAGCAAGAATACGATCAAAAAAGATGGGGTTCATTTTCCAATTTTTCAATCTCATTCCCGTTCTGACAGCAGTGGAAAATGTAGAGCTTCCGCTGATGATTCTTGGAAGTGGGAGAAGAGAGGCCAGAGAAAATGCTCTCAGCGTTTTGAAAAAAGTTGGTCTATCGAATCGCGCAAATAGTTTTCCTGCGGAATTATCCGGCGGTGAGCAACAAAGAGTGGCGATCGCAAGGGCAATCATTCACAAACCCCAAATTTTGTGGGCAGACGAACCAACTGGAACGCTCGACTCAGAGACAGGTGAAAAGATAATCGCACTGTTAGAACACTTGAGAAGTGAGCAATCAATAACGCTCGTCATTGTAACACATGACGAGCGCATAGCGAATAAAGCTGACAGAGTTCTCCTTATGAGAGATGGTTTGATCACAGCGTGAATTGAGAAAGTATCTTTTCAAGCTGATCGACCATCTCCTTCAATTCTGAACCAGTTTCGTTCACTTTATCGGAGTCAGTAGCTTGTTTTTCAGCAAGTTTTGTTATTTTTTCAATACGCGAGCTCACATCATTCACGGCTTTCGTGGCATTGTTCATGGCGCTTGCCATTTCCTGGGCGGAAGCGCTCTGCTCTTCTGAATTTGCGGCCATCTCCTCAATTCTCTGGGTAATGTTTTCTATCTGGTGCAGTATTCGCTGAAATCTTTCAGATGCAACGAGCGCTCGCTCACTCGCTTGCTTCACCACCACAGAGGTTTCTTTTGTATCTCTATCAGCCTTATCTGAACTTTGCTGAATGTTTTTCAGTATCTTGGCTATTCTCTCAGTGGCGGTCCCGCTCTCTTCGGCTAATTTTCTTATTTCATCAGCTACCACAGCGAACCCTCTACCAGCTTCTCCCGCGCGAGCAGCTTCTATCGCGGCATTTAAAGCGAGAAGATTTGTCTGTTCAGCTATTGCTTTTATAGCTTCCACTATTTCACCAATGCTCCGAGCATCTTCAGCAAGCGAGCTCACTCCATTAACCGTTATGAGTGATCTTTTGTCCGCTTCTTCCATAATCTCTTTGACCTCTTCTACAATTTTTCTTCCTTCTTCGGCAGCTTTCATCACATCTTCGGCTTCCTGCATCATTTTTTGAACAGCCTTTGAAAGATTTTGAGCACTTGCGGCCACTTCTTCTACTCCTGAAGTGACTTCTTCTATTGAAGCCAAAGCATTCTGGACGTTTTCATTGGCTTCCCTTGCATCGGAAAGAAGTTCTTGAGATGAATCACGGCTTTCGCCCGCAATCTTTGACAAATTCGATGAAGAGCGATCGACATTCACGAAGGAATCTTTGACACGTTTCAAAATGTTTCTCAGCGACTGAGTCGTGGCGTTCAGTTCAGAGGCTATGTTCGCAACTTCATCTTTCCCTTTTACATGAAATTCAACGGTGAAATCACCCTTTCCAAGCCTTTCAACAGAGCCTTTCAGCGCAACGATTGGCTTGGAGATCCTATTGCTGATTAACAATGACATAACAACAAGCGCTCCAAGAATGAACATTATTATCATCAGCACGAATTCAATCAACGCATTCGATCTTGCAAAAAGATCCTTTTCTGGTAAAGACACTCCAAGAGTCCAGCCGGGGCTGTTGGGAACCGGTGAAAAGAATATTTTAACCTTCGAACCATCAGGTTTTTTAATAGTTCCTCCACCGGTTTGACCTTGAATCATTTGCTTTCCCAGCTCTTCCAATCCTTCAAATCCTTGCTCAGAACTCCGCAGAATATTCAGCTTCAGCACAAAATCACTCTCAGGGTGAGATAGAATTAGCCCGGAACTATCCGCAAGCCAGCCAAATCCGATCTCACCTATCTTTATGTTGCTCACCAGATCGGACAACGTATCGAGCGAAATTTTTCCTCCAAAAACTCCTATAGCATTTCCCAAAGCGTCTCTCACTTCGTGGGCAATAACAAATACCGGCTTTCCCGAGAAAACACTTTTCTGCACTTCTCCAACGTAAAATGACTTCCCATTTTGGAGTATTTCCTTGAAAACAGCGCTGTCAGAAAAGTCATACGAAGTTATAGTTGATCCATCGGTTTCCCACACCTTACCATCAGAACTTGCCAAAAATAAGCTTTCAAAGGCACTCTTTCTTTGATTCAACATTTGCTTGACTTGCTCGGCGACCCAGTACGTAGCGGTCGTCATAAATGAGATAGTATCACTCTGGGAAATAGTCTTGACTTCCTGAATTCTCCCCGTCAACCACTCTCCCAGCATAGCTGAATTTCCTTTAACTATCTCTGCACTCATTTCTTCTGTTAAAGGGAGAATTGTTTCTTTTATCTGATCCGTAATAAATACACCCAAAATAGCTAAAAGTCCTACAGTTGTTACCACAATCCAAAACAAAATGCGGGATCTTATTGACTTCATCGGCATTTCCTCCCCATACAAATAAATATTAGTTATATAAAAATTATATCTATATAGATTAGATATCTTCGTAATCAATTATAGATATTTTACGCTTATAAATCAAGCATAACGGGCCTAATCATTCACTACATCGCTAATGAAAAATATAACATTCTATATATAAAATCTTCAGGAGCATTTCAAAGTTTGCCTTTCATTGCCTTTTCTTGTGATTTTTGGTACAATGTCTTCAGAAACCTATCTGAGGTGAAGGGAAGTTTTTTCCTGACACCAAGGAAGGAATATTCAAACGGCGTATACCACCTCCTTTCTTGGTGTCACAAAGAAAGGAGGTTTTTATTTTGGAAAGATTTTACATTGTGAACATCCTCGTTGAAGACCGTCAGAACGCGTATGGTAAAGTCAACGAACTGCTCCACAGTTTCGCCGATATTATCAAACTGAGAGTCGGATACCCCATCCCTGAAGAAAATTTTGCGATTATCACCCTCATTGTGAAAACAACGAACGACAATTTTGGCAGTTTGACTGGGCGAATCGGTCAGATTAAAGGTGTTAAGGTAAAAAGCATTCCGGTGAGGTGAGAAAGGTGATATTATTAAAAAAACTTCGTGACAAAGAGGCTTTTATTCCTCATGAAGAGATCTTCGAGCTCCTTGAAAAGACCAGGAATCCTGACAGAAAACGTGTTGAAGAAATTGTGTCAAAATCACTTGAGAAAGAACGATTATCATGCGAAGAAACAGCCTTTCTGCTGAATGCAGAGGATCCGCAACTCGTTGAGATGATATTCCAGGCAGCCAGGGAGCTGAAAAACAAAATCTACGGCAATCGTGTTGTCTTATTCGCACCTTTATACATCGGAAATGAGTGCATCAACAACTGCGTTTACTGTGGATTTCGAGTTGATAACCATGAAGTAATAAGAAAAACACTTTCCAGCGAAGAACTCGAATCCGAGGTGCGTGCACTTGTGTCCAAAGGACACAAAAGACTCATCGTTGTTTTTGGAGAGCACCCCATGTATTCACCAAAATTCATAGCTGACACTATAGAAAAGATATATTCCACAAAATTCGGGCACGGCGAGATTCGGAGAGTCAATGTGAACGCAGCACCTCAAACTGTGGAAGGATACAAAATTATTAGAGATGTTGGCATAGGAACTTTCCAGATCTTTCAAGAAACATATCATCTGCCGACGTACAAAAAGCTCCATCCTTCGGGCCCGAAATCTTCCTACGTGTGGAGACTTTATGGGTTGGACCGAGCCATGTTGGCTGGAATTGATGATGTTGGAATAGGAGCTTTGTTTGGGCTGTACAACTGGAAATTCGATGTTATGGGACTGATGTATCACACAAAGCATCTTGAAGAGAGATTTGGAGTGGGACCACACACGATATCATTCCCGCGGGTCGAACCAGCGGTGAACACACCGTTCACCATTTCCCCTTCAAACAAGCTTAAAGACCAAGACTTCGAGAAACTCGTGGCCATAATTAGACTTTCGGTTCCGTATACCGGAATGATCCTCACGGCACGAGAAGCCCCCGATATCAGAAGAAAAACATTGAGACTCGGTGTCTCTCAAATAGACGCGGGATCCAGCATAGGTGTTGGTTCTTACTCAGCTCGTGATTCTCAAGTGGTTAGAAAAAGCCAATTCATACTCGGTGACACGAGATCACTCGATGAAGTTATACGCGAACTCGCCTCAGAGGGCTACATCCCCTCGTTCTGCACGGCATGCTACCGCGCAGGACGCACAGGACAGCACTTCATGGAGTTTGCAGTTCCAGGATTTGTGAAGCAATTCTGCACTCCCAACGCGATTTTGACATTCAAGGAATACTTGGTCGATTATGCCAGCGAAGCAACGCGGGAAATAGGGGAAAGACTTATAACTACAGAACTTCAAAAGATGCCGTCTTCTCAGAGAAACACAGTGAGCAAGATGATCTCTCAAATCGAGGCAGGGGCTCGTGATGTCAGATTGTGAAAAACTTCTTCTTCAAATCGCATCTGAATTCGGGTGCAAGATATGGGTGTGTGAGAAGATCGGTAGGAGAATCTCATATATTCAGGGCCTGAAAGCAGGAGAAGAAAGGTACCTACCGGCGCAGGTGGTTTTTGAAAACGAAAGATACGCCGTTATGTGTGAAATTGAACATATCAGCAAAAAACTTATGCTTAAAGCGAAGAGAGTGATTGAATGTGTCCAAAAAGGACATCTTTCAAAAGATACTCAAAAAGCCAGCCAGCGTATCTGTTGAAGAAGTAGCTCGGGTTTTAGAAGATGACAGTTTGAACGAGCCATTATTTGAGATCGCCAACGAAGTCAGAAATCTTTATCTTGGCAAAGACGTGTATTTGAGGGGAATAATCGAGTTTTCCAATTACTGCAGGAACGACTGCCTATATTGCGGCATAAGGTCGTCAAACTCAAAAGTCAGTCGATACAGAATGAGTGTTGACGAGATACTCAATACCGCAAAGTTTATCGCAGAAAATGGCTGTGGAACGGTTGTTCTCCAGTCAGGTGAAGATCCGTTTTACAACGATGAAATGATCGCAGAGATAGTTCACAGAATAAAAAAGCTCGATGTAGCCGTGACTTTGAGCATAGGAGAAAGATCTTTCAAAGAATACAAGACATGGAGAGAAGCCGGTGCTGATCGTTACTTGATGCGGCATGAAACAGCAGATGAAGAGCTCTACAAACAGGTTCATCCCGCGGATGATTTCAACATTAGAAAGCGGCATCTTGAAATGCTTAAACAGCTGGACTACGAGGTCGGTACTGGATGTATCGTAGGTTTACCGCATCAAGACGATCTTTCTTTAGCAAAAGATATTCTGTTTACCTACGAGTTCGACTCTGATATGGTAGGAATCGGTCCTTTCATACCTCATCCTGATACACCGCTTGGAAAGGAAAAACCAGGCAGCCTTATGAAAACTCTCAAAGTCATAGCTCTTACTCGCCTATTCTTACCTGATTCGAACATTCCCGCTACCACAGCTCTTGGCACAATAGATCCGCGGGGCCGCCGATTGGCTTTGAATTGCGGCGCAAACGTGATAATGCCAAACTTTACACCAGTTTCTTATCGTCCTCGTTTTACACTTTATCCCAACAAAGTCTGCATTTTTGAGAGTGATGCTCAATGTGGAGACTTTAGAGACTCTATTAGGGATCTTATCGAAACAGCCGGTTACAAAGCTGTTGAAAGCCAGGGATTTAGGAGGCGAGTACATGAAAACAACTCACGCAGGATTTAGAAAGTATGTGATAGTCGCTGGGCGAAGAAATACTGGCAAATCGTCTTTGCTAAATTCCATAGCAAAGCAGAATGTAGCTCTTGTGAGTGAAGTAGCAGGAACAACAACAGATCCAGTGTATAAAACACTGGAGGTCCAGCCCATTGGGCCTGTAACTTTTGTAGATACACCGGGTATTGATGATGAAGGGGAAATCGGCACAGAACGCGTGAAAAGGGCAAAACGAGCGTTCTACAGAGCTGATGCCGCGGTGCTTGTTGTTGACGATAAACCAACGCAGTTTGAACACTTTGTGGCAAAAATTTTCAGAGAAATGAGGATTCCCTTTTTGATAGCGGCTAACAAAATGGATTTATCCAATCGTGTTGATGGTCTCTACGACAGCTTTAAGGTTCCAGTGATACCGGTTTCTGCGAGATTTAACATCAACATTGACAAGTTGCTCACTGCGTTATCACAAATATTACCAGATGAGGAAGAAAGGCCACTTGTAAGCCATCTGTTGAAAAGCACCAAAACAGCTGTTCTGGTTGTTCCCATAGACAAATCCGCTCCTAAGGGCAGACTCATAATGCCTCAAACTGAGGCGATACGGGAAATACTGGATTCTGGCGGCACGGCAGTGGTGACGCGCGAGACAGAATTAAACAAAGCTTTGAAAAAACTGAGTATTGACCCAGACATTGTTGTGACAGATTCGCAGGCAGTGATGAAAATCTCAAGCGTTGTCCCACTTCGTGTTCCTTTGACAACCTTTTCCATCTTGGAATCCGCGAAAAAGGCGGATGTAGATTTATTCATGATGGGAATAGAATCCTTGGGCAAGCTCAAGGCGGGAGATTCCGTTGCCGTTGTAGAAGCGTGCTCGCATGTTCCCACATGTGACGATATCGGCAGAGTAAAGATACCACGCTGGATTGAGGAAAAGCTTAAACTAAAACTGACATACAAGTTCTTCGCAGGCAAAGAATTTCCTGATGGTGAAGAGCTAAGGAATTGTAAACTCATGATTCACTGTGGGGGATGTGTTCTCACACGAAACTCGTTTATGAGAAGAATAAATCTTGCACACCGTCTTGGCATTCCTGTAGTGAACTATGGAATGTTGATATCATATCTGCACGGCGTGCTCGATCGAGTAATTCAACCTTTGAAAAAATCGTGAGGAACTTCCATACCCTGAAAGGGTCAACTACCCCTCCCTTCGCTGATGCTCAAGAAGGG